>OBKR01000219.1_pt1 | contig 75144 bp, 74 predicted proteins | sample 1518991 | NCBI WGS metagenome assembly OBKR01 (sample SAMEA2452117, study PRJEB22498) | human gut metagenome | biome: human feces; feature: human gut; material: feces | place: Australia | collected 2012
AATCGTACCAGCGTATATTATGGCGGCATCCCCGTTTCAGAGGAAGAACTGGAATGCAAAGCTGTCATTGACCATCTGCATACGGATAATCCTACCTGGGGAGCCCGTCAGATGTCTGCTCAACTTAAACTGCGCGGATATCAGGTTGGACGCCGTAAAGCAGGCAGATATATGCGTGAAATGGACATTACACCAATTTATCCAAAGATGAATCTGTCTAAGCGCATGAAGCAGGCAAAAGTCTGTCCGTATCTGCTTCGTAACGCAGTCATAGACCGTCCCAATCAGGCATGGTCGATTGACATTACATACATTCCAATGAAGCATGGATTTCTTTACCTGACAGCCATTATCGCCTGGTACAGCCGTTGTATCGTTGGCTGGGATGTTGATGATACTCTGGATACCACTATGGTCATCAACGCCTGTAAAAAAGCATTTAAAGTAGCTAAGCCGTTAATCATCAACTCGGATCAGGGCAGCCAGTTCACCAGTGACAAATACATCGATTTTATTCGTAATAGCGGAATCCGTCAAAGCATGGATGGCAAAAGCCGATGGGCAGATAATATCATGATTGAACGCTGGTTCCGCAGCTTCAAGTATGAGGAAGCATATCTCACGGAGTATGCTAATCTCAAGGGAGCGAGAGAAGCCATCGGAAGGTATATCTACACCTATAACTTTGAAAGATGCCATCAGTCCATTGGGAACAAACGGCCTGCCGAGGTATACTATCCGGTAATGCTTCTGGATGCAGCCAGAGCAGCCGCATAATATAAAAATCCGGAAAATGCTTCACACATTTTCCATGTAACTCGTCAACATATCAGTTCATTATAAAAATATCAAATTTTTGTCTTGACAACTGAGCCATTATAAAACTCACTATGTCTTAATCGTCAAATTAATTATATACCATCTCAAACATTTTTTTTGCTATTTCCTTTGTTCTATCAAATATCATCTCTTTCGTCCATTCATCGTTATTTTGATACTGTTGCACAAATTTCTCCACGGTTTTATATTGAGATGCTGAATATTTTTTAATTTTATATTTAAAAGCCTTATCCATTAATTCCGAATTTAGTTTATCTCCTAATGGTAACAGGTTCCCAATCATTCCACATTCTTTATTATTTGTAGATTCAGGCATGATATGTTCTATCGTAAATGATAAAGGCTGAACTTCATTCGTATTCATATTATAAAACTCATACTTTTTAATAATATACTGTACTAATTTTTTATCTTTTGCAAAATCAGAAGTATATCGTACATTAACAAAATTACTAACAAATATCTCTTTTGCTGGTAATCCCTCTTTTAATGTAGCTATCAACTCATCAATACATTTTTTTGTTTCATTTTTATCTTTACATATTCTTAATTTTCGAGCATAGCTCGAATACCTTCTCTCTAAACCTGAAGGACGCATAGAACAAATAGAATTAAAAACAAAATGATACTGCTCTAAAAATTTAATAATTCTTAAAAATTGTTTATGAGATATCATCTTTTTTCTTTTTACATCAAACAACGCCAACAAAAATATTCTAACTTGCGTAACATCAAAAATATCGCATGCCTCTAACGCATAATATATATCTATTTCTTCCGGCTGAGACCAATCATTTTTATTCGGATAAACTATTTTATAGTAATCTTCTGACGCCTCAACAAGTTCTTTTAAAAAAATAGTATACTCAGACTGATTTTTTCCTATCTTGTCATTAAATTCTTTTACTAACTTCTTCGCTGTCGAATATCCATATTTCGATAACCAATAATGTCTATAAAATGTTTGAATATCACATTTACCTACTGTTTTTCTTTTTATCTTTTTCCAACTCTCCTCAGCAAAATCTACCGGTTCAGTTTCATTTAAAATTGAGAATAAAGAATTCTTTATTATATCAATTGGACTTAAATCTTTTCCTTTTGCATTTAAAACTTCAAATATTGCATAAGCATCATCAAAACTTTTTACTGTCACATATATTACCTTGCAATGCAAAATCTGATCTCTAAATAGTTTTAATAATTCAATATAGTCCAATCTATTATCGTCTATGCGATATCTTTTTTTTATTTCTTGTAAAATGTTTTTTCTTGATAATTTTCTTTCAAAATAATTATATGCATTTAATATTCTCTTTTCTTCATCTGTATTTGGTAAGATATTTTCATTCTGTTCTCGTTTTTGTATTCTCATTTGAAAATATGGTTTAGGAGTCTCTGTTTCCAACTTAGCATACTCGACACCATCAGCATCTTCACCCATTATATATGAATATACTTTATTTGCTAAAGTTTCTTCTTTTTCCATAAGAAATAATTTTCTTATGACAGAAAATGCAATAGTTATTGTCATCAATCTTTGTTGACCATCAACGACCTGTCTCTTTATATTCATATTATCATCGTCATCACCTACTAAAACCAACGTTCCAATAAAATATTCATTAGGATATAATTTACCATTATGCACTGTAAAACAGTCTAACAAATCATCCCACAATTCCTGTAATTCATCATTTTCCCATGAATATTCACGCTGAAATCTAGGAATTACATATTTTCTTTTAAGATCTAAAGTATCTGCTATCGTTCTTGGTACTGCTTTAAATTCCATCCTTTTTCCCTCACACTAACTTTCTTTTTATTACCCCATTCTCCATATCATCAATACTATACATAGTATCCAGTACTTCGAATGTCTCCCTCAAATTACCTCTTGCACTCTTCCAGCCAATGCCATCCGTAAACCATACAAATGTAAAGCCATCGATTGTATCTGCCTCTTGTGAAAGCATTTTATAACTTCTTGCCGTTTCATTTAGTTTAGAACCTCCACTCGCATAGAAGTTTGTTTCAATTGCATAAATCATCTCATCTGTCTTGATTACAAAATCAAATCGTTTAGCAGCCTTACCCTGATTGGAAAGTGCAGACAAATCAATATTCCATTTTTCTTCAATATTCTTAAGATACATTTCCTTAAAATAATTTACATTCTTCTCAAAGCCTGCTGCCACAATATACTTTTCAACCAAAGCTTCCATCTGGTGGCCTCCACGATTCTTGCGCCCATTAGAGTCCAATCCGGTTTCAATACCCAAAGCATAATCCACAAGATTGTTTACCAAATGATTGGCAATCATATCAAATAATCCGGTCTTATGCATGAATACTCGGTATTGCTCTACACCATAATTCATCTTTTTGAAATTATATAGGAACGCCCCCTCTTCATCCTGTGCATAAATCTCATTACCTCTCACTGCAAGAAGTAGCGGAATGCATTTTAAAGTTTCCGGATACTTTGTCACTATCTTTTCAAACTCTTCTTCGATATTTTTAGAGCCAATCAACGAATTCAAGATATTTAATTCTACCTTGATTTCTTCCACATTTCTTACCACTTTTTCAAAATCAATATAGTAATTATAGCTTGATATACTCGGTCTGAATTTACTCAGCCACTCATCAAAATCTCTCTCTGCCATCTGCCACCTTCTCCAATCTTTTTTTCGATATCTCCAAGTATTCTTGGCATATATCTATTCCAATAAACTTCCGTCCAAATCGTACAGCCTCCACCCCAGTAGTTCCAGAACCACAGAAAGGGTCCAATATAACCTGTCCTTCCTCCGTAGATGCCAGCACAATTTTTTCCAGCAAGTATTCTGGCTTTTGTGTAGGATGCTTGCCTTCTTTTTTTTCCGAAGGTTTTGTCAGCGAACCTGTCCACACATCCTTCATCTGTTTTCCGCCATTCATTTCCTTCATTTTCTGATAATTAAAAAAATGCCGAGACTTCTTATCATTCTTCCTTGCCCATAAAATGGTTTCGGTTGAATGTGTGAAGCATCGACACGCCAAGTTTGGTGGCGGATTCGTTTTCTGCCAAGTTATGTTGTTAATTATCTTAAAGCCCTCCTGCTCCAACGCCATACCAATCGAGTAAATATTATGCAGCGTCCCGGATATCCAAATTGTTCCATTCGGCTTTAGTACTTTCTTACATAACCTAATCCACTTTCTGTTAAACTTATGTTTTTCTTCGACACTAGTCCCACTTTCCGAAAGTTTATCCCATGAGCCTTTATTTACGGAAACCATCTTTCCACCTTGACAGGTAATGCCATCATTGCTTAAAAAATAAGGCGGATCTGCAAATATCATATCAACAGATTCTGGTTCCATTTTTGTTAGAATTTTAAAAGAATCTCCCAATACCAATTGTGATTCTTCCGTCTCGAAATATAATGGCACTTTTTTAATAAATAAGCTCTCCATTATCTCGACTCCTTAATAATTGCATATAATTATTTCTTCACCAACTCGCTTAGATGCATCTGAATTAATCATACGCTTTACACTTACAACATCCCTTCTGTATCCTTTTCCACTATACAACTCATTTATCAATTCAGTATTATGATTTGTGAGCATACAGTAGCATCCTCTGTTTGTCAATTTGTCAAATAGATTTGACAATCGCCTATGACTTTCAATGTCAAATCCTTCTTTTGTATATGACTCAAAAGAAGTGGGATTCAATGGCGCATAAGGGCTGTCGATAAAAACAAAATCTCCTTGCCCTGCTCCTTCACAAGCTTCCTCAAAGTCTCCATCCATAATCGTAATTCCTTGAAGATATCTGGAAACCTCCATGATAATACTTTCATCTACGGAAGTTCTACGACTATTATTATATGGAACATTAAATAAACCCTTGCCATTTACACGATACAGTCCGTTAAAGCAGTGTTTATTAATAAATACAAACAACGCAGCCAACTCCACATCATACTCTGCTTTCATCAATTTATCATTGTAATGTTCTCTAAGTGAATAATAATATTTCTTACCGTCTTCCCACATAGCTTCATCAAGTTGCTTTACTGCCGCCAAAAATGCCTCTGGTGCATTACATATTTGCCTATATGCATTTATTAACGCCTTATTAATATCATTTATCAAAGCATTTGTCGGCAACAACTCAAAAATCACTGCTCCACCACCTACAAACGGTTCAAAATAACTATTATATTTTTCAGGCATTCTCTCCTTTATCTGTGGAAGCAGCTGACGCTTTCCGCCAGCCCATTTCACAAATGGAGCAACACTTGAATTACTCATCTTAGTTCCTCTTCTCCAAATACCTTTAAAGGCAAATTTTATATTTCCATTATACTTGCTTATTTCAAAAAAAACAACTACTACATTGTTTTTTTGTTAATTTTTGTGAATCAAACTACTTTTGAAACACAAATACATACTCGTGAGCTAACAGAAGAAAACCATTATTCTTCCTCTTCCAATAATCTGTAAAACGGCAATTATGTTGCTCTTTAATAATAATTTCCTGATTTGTGAATCCTGCTTGCAAAAAGCACTCCATCAATCGGAACCCTAATGGGATGACTTTTCCGTGTTTTCTCACATCCCCTATCATCACAGCACACATTTTGCCTTTTTTTAATATGCGAAAAAGTTCCTCAGCCACCTTGTTTATTTCAGTCAAAAAATCGTCCACTTCAAGCAGCGAAATATCTCCTTCTATTCCATTACTATATCTAATAATATTGGCATATGGCGGATGTGTACATATTAAATCAATACTATTATCTTTAATAAAATGTAAATTTGCAGCATTCCCATTGCATGTATAAACTTTTGAACTCGTGTCACATTGGAATTGTAAATTCGCATCAGAAATTGAAACAGATTGCGGGTTGATGTCAACACCTACCGCATTACGATTCAGTAGTTTTGCCTCCACTAAGGTTGTTCCACTACCCATAAATGAATCCAATACCCAATCACCAGGGTTAGAATAACGAAGTATCAGATTTCTTGGCACATATGGCGACCAATTTCCACGATATTTTCCTGTATGGGTTGCCCAGTTACCTCTGTCGGGAAATGACCAAATTGTCGTTGATTCAAGTTTAAAATTGTTGGGTTGTAATCTTATAAGTCATACCTCCTTTGTATTTTGATTTGTCTATTGTAACTCAATTCCGAAATAAAATCTACCACTTTTCCCTTTCACTATAAGTGAATTTCAAAAGAACTGATTTCATGTAATAATATTCACAAATAGTGAAAGAGGTAACGATATGCATTTTAGTAATGATACTGACCTATATCGTGTTATAGGTGCAAATATAAAATATTACAGAGAACAAGCAAATTTGACGCAAGTACAACTTGCCGAACAGGCTAAAATCAGCACCAGCTATCTCTCCAAAATCGAAGCTGCTGGATGCAATAAGAGTCTATCTATTTCGGTGCTTAATCAGATTGCAAATGTACTTGGTGTTGAGATTAACGAATTTTTTAATTAAGGAGGTATAGCATATGTCAAGAACCCCAAATACCCATGGTGGCGGAGCCCGCACAAACAAAAACGGCTTGCACTTTGAACAAACCACATCTTTAGATAATGCATTATGTAATGCTGGCTACAAGGTTACTAATTATGAGGTATATCGAGGCTCCCAAAAAATCGGTATGTCTGTTCCTCAGAAAAAATTATATACCTATTTTCTTAATCCACATGGCATCCAGTACGCTGACTATAATTCCAAAGAATGGCGACCAGACGAAGCCTTTATTAATTTCGAAAACAACACCGTCTATATCATAGAAAAAAAATTCCAAAATTGCGCCGGTTCCGTCGATGAAAAATTGCCTGGTTGTCATTTCAAAAAACTTGAATACCAAAAACTATTTAATCCATTAGATTTTAAAGTAGAATTTATTTATCTGTTTAATGATTGGTTTTTAGACAAACGATATCGTGATACGCTAGACTACATAAAAAGTATGGGATGCCATTACTTTTATAACGAAATCCCTTTAGCCTTTCTTGGATTATAGTTGCCTTATATTAATATAAATTTTTGTTATCGTCCAACCTCCTTAAATTTATCCAATATATTCTCCTGATAACTGGCAACACCATACTCTTTCATGAGGTTAGCCACGGGAAGTAATTCTTCATCTTTAATTCTTTCTAATATTTTTTTTCGTTTATCAGAAATATATTCTTGAGAAATGCCTTTTCTATAATCCTCTAATTTCATATGCCAATAAACAAAATTTCCTCTGTAATATTGCCGCAGTTTTTGTGCAATCAAGAGTCCCTCCGGATCCAAATCTCCGGAATAATAGATTTTGACATTTGATTTAGCAAGCAAGTCAAGCACAAGAATACTGGCAAGCCTTGGCTGCCCATTCATGCACATACACGATTTTTCTTTGCAAATAGCAGCAAACACGGATGGATTTTCCACTACATAAATTTCGTTATCAATACACTCAATGGATTCCCACTCCGATATTATGTTTAATGGAACTTGCACCATGTTTTTCTCTGAGAAAAATCCCAACATTCCCTGATGTTCACTTCTATCTTTTTTCATTGCCCTGACCTGATAAAGAATTGCATAATTTGAAATATCATCGATCAGGATACCGGCAAGCAGATAACTTTTCTGCCTTTTGTAAGCAGGAAACAAGTCAGATGATTCAACTACTAATCCTCTTTGCTCCAAACTAATTAAAATCACCTGATATAAAATATTTCCTTCTGTTGTTCCCATATCAAACGCATGTGGATTCCCGGATATCTCTGCTGCAAAAACCGGCAAATATATTTTTTGATTTTTCCGGTATGGCAAAGCATTATATACTTTTGCACAAAGCCATAAAAGCCGGTTCCATTGCTGCAAGTTGTTTTTCTCATATGATTTCAAAATCGCGTTAAACAGTGCAAAACATTTAACCGCAGGCGTTTTGGCAAACTGTGCCAAGAAATCTTCTTCAATCAGCTTTTTCTTTTGCTCTTTTTGTTTCACTTCCTCAGTTTTTCCTAGAAGTGTTTTCCCAAAAAAAGCAGTTAAAATTTCTTCTGGTGTAACCAAACTATATTTACTGTTTTTTAGTGCTTTTTCGAACTTTTCTGAGGAAATCGTCACGCTTTTTTTACCATGAAAACTTTCTGCAAAAAAACCTTCTAATTCTTCAATTTCAGAACAAGACAAATTTTTAAGCGTAATCCTGCCGGAAAATTTCCCGTAAGAATAATATTTTTTTTCAAAGCCCAAAAAGAGCCTTTTCCATACCGCATTTTGTTTAAAATACAAAACACACTCATTTAGTATGTTGTTATCATTTTTCTGATTTCTCAATTTCAATTCCTCTTTGCTCTACTTTCTCTTCATCATCCAGCAATTCTTTACCCTTTCCATTCCATAAGTATGGCATTACAGTTACAAATTTTGCATTTTCCGGGCGAATCAGCTGATAAATAGCCAATGCATCCAATGTATCACAGTCGCCCCACAGTACTTGTGAATTAATAATAAAATCAAATTGAAACTGTGTCATAAGACGGAACATATCGCGGATATTTCTATTATCTACACCTGCAAATGCCTCGTCCAAAGAAATGAGCCTTGGTGCGTCATCCCTGCCACCTTGGTATTTTGCGACAACTGCTGAAAAAAGCGGCACATACATTGACATCGCTTTTTCACCACCACTGAATGTACCGAACACACTATTGGTAAGTTCTTTTTGCCGTTCCCCACTTTTTTGTGAAAACAGCTGAAATTCAAACCATTTTCGATAATCCAGCGTTTCTTTCATAATCTGATAAAATGAAATCATCCCCGCGCTATCTCGTGCATTGCGTCTGGCTTCCTCAACTTTTGAGCGGAAATGAGCCGATAATCTTGCTGCTTCCCCTTCACTCATTAAACGATAGTCTTTCTTTAAAAGTTCAACTAATTCTCTTGTATCCAGCTGTTCTTCCTTTTCTGCTGTTTTGCTTCTCCACCTGAGACTTAATTTTAAGCCACTTGATGTATCCATACCGTTCATAAGTACATTCATTTTCTTCACCCAGGCATTGGAAGCATTTATTTTGCCTCTGATTTTACGGCTAACCGTATTTGCCAGAATATCCTCAAACAACTCACGATCACCATCCTTAATCAGGCTTTCTAATTCACTAATATCCTCATCTAAATACAAAAGCAAACTTGAAAAAGAAACCTTTACCCCCTGATACCGTGCGGTGATATCCAGACGTTTGGCTAAATACTCATCCGGCTTCTGCTCCCCATCGGATTCAGCAAATAACTCGTTTTGTGTCAATTGATACTCTGTAAGAAAACCTCTGTTTTCAAAGTATACCCTGTTAAGATCACGTACAACATCATCCTTTTCCACATTTTTGACATCGGTTATTAAATACTCGTATACATGTTTTGCATCTTCTAAAATTTCATCCGGAACAGCCACATACTGAAGTTTTCTTTCTTCCTCATAGCATTTCTGATAATACTCCATTTTCTTTTCATACTCTGCTATTTTATCCGCATTGTTTGTCCGGCTTTCTGTCAACAATTTTGCTTCATCGATCTTTTTTGTCTTTTCTGCAACACATTTCTGCAATTTTTCCGGATAAGAATGTAACCAAAAAACACAAGCATCCAATCGCTCTTTAATTGATTCATAATCCGTTAATTCCAACTGCTTTTGTATGGATGTTTGTTCCTCTTCTTTTATTCGAATCTGCTTTTCGATATCTGCAATGTCATAGCGAAGGTTATCCATATCATAATCCAACATTTCCAGATGCTCTTTGCGCTCCTTAAGATATTCCACACTGCGCAAAAACATCTCATGAGCGGATTTTAAAACCGTTAAATCTTTATCATATCGTTCTGCCGCCTTCTTTGCCTGATAGAAAACATCATATGAACAATGCAAATACAGTTTTTCTGCAATTTCCAACACCGCTTTTTTCTTTTGTTTTAACTCCTCTAGAAAAATTGATAATTCCTCACCCAATTTATCATTTTCTTCGTGAAGAATCTCATATTTTCTCTCTTCTTCCAAAAGAATTTTTACCGCGTTACGCATATGGGTATCATCCGGAAACTGGTCAAATTCACTTTTAAGAACATCCTTTCTTGTCTCTAAAAGCTGTTTTTGCTGTTCCAGCAGTGCCCGCCTTTCTTCCAATTGTGCTATTTGATTTTTACACTCGTCAATCTTCATCCGACGCTGTCTTTCCCGCGCCCTTCTTCCTAAAAAGCCTGCCTCATGTTCGCCTGTAATCGTCCCTGTCAGTATGCCCATATGGTAAGTACCATTTGATGAAACAGACAATATGTTTTCTTCATCGTAAGCGATATTTTTAAGAATTCCTGTCATACGATAATTGGAAAAAATATCATTTACTTCTTCATTTAGTTCTAATACGTCAAGCAAACTCTTTTCAACCGATGATTCACTGGCAAATAAATAGCAGTCCTCACAACCTTTAGCCGGAACAAGTACTTGTTCTTTGTACTGCTCATCTACTACAATCGCATCCAAAATCCCCATTTTTAGAAGTGCCTCTTCCAAAAAGTTGCATGCTTTCTCATCCAGCTGTTTTCCAAATTCTATGACTTTGTAAAACTCCTGATAAGGAATTTTCGCATCAGCCAATCGCTTTCTGTTCCGCACTACAGCTTCACTTCTTTGTGGCGTTGGTTCCTTTTGATTTTCCCATTCGTTTAGTTCACTTTCTGTTTCTTTTATTTCCTCTTTTACTGCCGCATATTCAACAAGAGCTGCACTTATTTTGGTCTCAAAATCTACCTTTTTTTCAATCCATTTGTCTGCCACTTTCTGGCGAATACCGGCAAAATCCGAATCCAAATGATAAGAATCTGCAAACACACTAAACTCACGCAGCATATCCTTTTCAAGTTTTAATTCGCTATTTTCTTCATTCCATTTGTATAGGGACTCTTTCCATTCATTTTCGGCCTGAACAAGTGCTGCCTCACATTCGGATATTTTTCTTTGAATAGAATCCATTTCGCGAATCTGACGCTCTCTTTTCTGAATCATTTCCTCTTTTTGACGATCCAGAATCTGCAATTTTTGCAACAAATCTTCTCCCTCTGAAATCTGTTCAAAGGTATTCTTAAACTGCTCCTTATGAAGTTCAAATTTATAGGCATTTTCAATATTCCCCTGTAATTCTTCTGCCATAAATGCAAACTCCTGAAATCCCATTGTATCCGCTTCTTCCTGCATATCTTCCAGCAATGAGTTGATTTCTGTTTCTTTATCAAACTTTCTATCTTCCTCATCTTTTATCTGCGTTTTTGCATCAACATACTGCTCTTGTTTGGATGCCAAAAATTTCTCTTTGTCATCCTTATTTCTTCTCTGTTCTTCCAGTTCCTTAGAAAGCACGGAATCCCTCATTTTTAACGCAACCGCATCACTCTTATTTAACGATTCTTTTTCTTTCTCCATTGCTTCCCTTTTCGCGTTAATCTGTTCAATCTTACAAGTAAGTTGTTCGATTTTTTGAACACACTCTTCATGATTTCTTTCATATTTTTTCTGCAGTGAAACAATCTCCTGCAATTTTATCCTTGTCTGCTCATATCGTGCTGCTTTATCACAAAGAATAATCTTGTTATATTTTGAGAAAACAGCATTGATTTTTTCTGCTGCTGCTTTCGCTTCTTTTCTACTTTTAAGATTCATACTCATGGTGTCCATATTTTCAATTGCTTCTGACATCGGACGCAAATCTTCATCAGAAAGCGGCTGCAAAGAATCACTTAATATATCATTAATTACGGACGGCTTAAAATCTTTTGACAATTTGGGCGTACGCAGCTGAATGAGCAAATCAACCATTTCCTTGTATTCATCCACAGTTTCAAACCCAAAAATCTGTTTATTAACATACTCCATGTAATCAGCCTGACGGTCAAATACTTTCCCTCCCTGTAAAATGCGGTTTTCCAACTCTTTTTTTGAAAGGGTAACTTTTTCACCCATTTCTTTATACAAAAAGAAATCCTTTCCAATACGTCGTCCATCCGTAAGACTAAAGTACCATTTATCCAACGGTTTTCCACGTCTTGCACGAATTCCCATTCCAATTGTAAGATAAGTTTCACTATCTTTTCTCCTGAATTCTAAATACAGATAACCGGTTCTCTCTTCCCTTCCATCGTTTTCTTCTAAAAGGTAGCTGCTCATTTTACGGTCTCTTGAACCAAAAGGATCCAGGCGCTCCGGACTCATATTTCCATCTAATAAAAGTGGCACAACACTCTGCATGGTTACTGATTTTCCAGATCCGTTGGAACCACGAAGAAGCATGCGCCCCTTCACAAAAGGGAACTCCTGCTCATCGTAATACCAAAAATTTATAAGACCAATTTTATTTGCCTGCCATCTTCGATTCATCTTTGTCACCTCCTAAGTAATCCTCCGGGTAGCCGCCTTTTAACTTTCCAGCCAATGGGCATACACGCACCTGCTGGGTATCTTCCTCACTCTTTACAAACATAAAACGAGTCATCTCATCGATTACATTCCGAACAAATTCGCCCTCCGGCATTTCTCTGTACAACTTTGAAAATCCCGAACCATATTGTTTCTTTACTTTACAAATCAGTGCTTCAAAATTTACTTTATCCACTACACACATCTCATCCTGGCGCAGGTTCCATTCTTTATTTTCTATTTTCTTCCTTATCTCACCAAAACACAAAAGCAAAATATCCGCCAGCGAATTATTACCGGGAAAAACTGCGCCAATCCTGCATTCTTCACCAGACAAAAAATACGCACTTCCACGATGAATATGAATATGACAGTCAAACATCTGCTCTAAGTCTTCCATTAATCGACGCCTATAATATTTTAGGTATTCAAAATCCTCCTCCGAACCATCTTCCCGATACATCGCCGGAGCAAATAAAAGTCTCTTATATACCCTGTGTCTTCTTGCAAATCCTCTGTCCTCATCCACTTCATACCAGTCACTTTCCATAAAATCTGCTGCACATGTATAATGCATAATGTCTTTTGTAAAATTTCTCATAAAATACTTTGATGCACCTGTGTTTTCATATAAAACCTCTCCACTCACATCGTCCATAAACAAATCATCTGTACCATCTGTCACCGTCACCATTCCCTGTCCGACAACATATCTCAATACGCGAATCAATCTTCGCCGATTCGTGTATACTGTCCAATCCGTAATCTCCCCCGGCATTACTGCTGTCATATATTCTGTAAGCTGCGAAAGCACAAATTGCTCCTGTGCATCTTTATCTTCCAAAAACATAAGTAGTATGCATAAATACACATATTCCTCTTTCGATGTAAATGACTGAATCCCCATAAACGTCTCCGGAATAACCGGTATTTTTTCCATTTTCACTAACATCGAATTATCAATAATCTGGCAGCCGAGTTTTTCTGTTGTGTACTTACGTACCTCACCAACTGCATCACGAATCTGATAATATAAATCTTTATCTTCCGACTTTAACACCCAGCGGCGATTAAAAAGTATTTCTAATGCTTTCATATCGGTTTCTCCCCAAATATCAGTCTCATTTTTGGCATTGTAAAATTACCATCTTCACAATGAACGGTGCATGTTTCACCACCACTTGTTTTTTCTAATTGATAAGTTCTTCCATCATCCGTTCGTGATGAAAAATCAACGGATTCCATCGCATCTGAAATCCATTTTAACAGAATTTCCCGTATTCGCGGTTCAATAACCGGAAGTTCGGAAAAATCAATCACACCATCTTTTTCAAGAAGTCTTATTCTGTTCATTTCCTCTTTTTGCTGTTGCAACATCTTCTTTCGTATTTCCAATTTTTTCTCAGTCGATTCCACAATAGAACTTCTCTTTGTCTTCATGCGGTAAGCACGAATTCTTGGTTTCAATTCAATACAAATCGGTTCTTCTTCATAAACACCCTGATTCATGCTATCTGTTACCCTGTCATAATCACCTGAAATATGAACCGGCCGCTCAATTCCAAATACCATTGCCGACATTTTATGTGCCTCATCCACATCCTCACATTTCATAAAAAGTTCCGCAACTTTTTTATATTCCTCTTTTCGATTTGCCCCCAGTGAATTTTTTTCGCTTAACTCCGCTGCATATCTTGTTATTCTTCTTATGATTTCGTTCGTTGCATCAAATAGCTTAGCTGCTTCATTTTCGTGTCCATCTGTTGCCACAAACCAATTATAAATACTTTCAAAACGACCAATTACATTTTCTTCAATCTGTTTTTTTGACAATTCAATGTCTATTCTGGGAATTGCAAATTGATACGCTGTAACTTTCTCAAATACTTGTTTTTTGGCCTTTTCATCCAGCAGCCGCAAATATTCTTCAATCACTCCCACATTGCGCTGTAATCCCTTGATAAAACTGCGTAAATACTCAATCAAACGATCCTTAAAAACCATAAATTCTTTTGTATGCATCATTTCTTCCGCACGAACACTGTTCAAATCACGAATATAATCCTGGTAATTCTGATTTAGTCTTACAAAATCACTGTTCAAATCATTCCACCACGCATTTACATCTGCCTGTTCTTCTTCAACCATCTTGGAAAATTTTTCTACGTTTCTCCGAATACGCTCCAAAAGTGTTGGTTCTAACGATGCTCCCTCAACCAGTAGATTTTCCAAGCGAAGCACCAAACGCTCAATCTGAACACTATATTCTGAAATCTGATAGCGATACTTTTTATTCTTAAATTCCTCAATAGAAGCAACTTTTTTTGTGTCCTGCATTGTATTCAAATTTTTCCATTCGACAAGCGAAGCCAAATCCTGCTGGCACTGTTCAATCGTATACTCAGACCAGTAAGAATCCTTTTTCATTTCCTCATATACATCTTCCTGATATAACCAGTAATTCAGTTTTTCGTTATTTTCATAAAAAATGCGCATAATACAGCGATATCTGCTAACATTATCCGCATTTAAATATTTTACTTCAGTTAATGGTTTTAATAATTTATCTGATACCTGCACTTTTTCTATATTCCCCTTCTGAATGTGACAATGTCTCATTTTTTCGTACTTTTATTATACTTAAGCAGGGGAACATACGCAAGGGAATTTGCGCAATTTCCGAAAAATTTTTTCTACCATGTAAGCTCCCTTAAATTTCAATTATGCTAAAATCAATCTCTGTATATCCCTATGTTTTTTCAAAACATATCAATCTTCTTTTTCTGTATCCTCAATTAAATTTTGTTTTAGTGCTTCTATAGTTTCTTGATTTTTCCTAAGAATTTGAAGCTGCCTGTACGCCTTTTTTCTCAATATTTTCAATCTTTCAATTTTCGGCACATCCTGCCTTATTAAATCGGCATTTGTATCCTCCAGATTGATGAGCACAACCAATTCTTCCGCTGAAGCAAAATCTCTGATATTAGGAGTTTTTCCTTTTACTCCTTTTTCACTTCTCCATTGTGCTGCGGTTTTCCCGAACAAAGCCATATTTAAAATGTCCGCTTCGGAAGCATATGTATATGCCATTTCCTGTGGAGATAATGTGGGAGTTAGCAAAAATTCCTTTACAGCATCTGTATGAATGCGGTAATTGATTTTGGAAAGTTCTCTCTTTACATCCCAACCAATTGCTAATCGGTTTGCTTCATCTTTCTTTAATCGCTGATAATCTTTGATAATATAAAGCTTAAATTCCGGCGAAATCCAAGAAGCAAACTCAAAAGCAATATCTGTATGAGCATATGTGCCACCATATCGCCCCGATTTTGATACAATACCAATTGCATCTGTTGCTTTTATCCACTGCTGCGGTGTCAACGTAAAAGCATTATCTCCTGACTCTGCCTTAAACCTATCGAATTCGATAGGTTTAAAATTAGGATTGTGAATCTGTTCCCACAATCCTAAAAATGAAATTGTAGAATGGTTACGCATCCAATTGGCAACTATAATAAAAGCATTATCCGGATTTTTATACTTTGCAATATCTGTAAGAGAAATATATGCTTCCTCATTAACAACATCGCCCATTACTCTGATTTCTGTTCCGTTAGCATCTATTTTCATATTCTTCATAGTTCCTCTTCACCCCTCTCATGTTATTTTTCAAATACACTCTATACTTGTGCTACAAGTATAACACACACAATCTCATAAATAAATAATCATTTTCAATCATGGCACCTGCATCTACTGCATTTCCTTAAGTTCTTGCAGACGCATAAGCCATTTCTTGACAGCTCCAGATTTTATCATTCCCATAATAGCGCCATCACAAAATCTCTCGGCTCGCACCATGCCCATAAGTAATGCCATGATACCTTGCGCATCCATATTGGAAACATCGGCATTCTCCATTGAGCGTTGTCCCCATTCGAGACCTCTTCCCTTAAGAAGTTCTCTATATTTTGTCAACTCATATTCCGGATTTTCATCTTCAAACTTATAAACAGCATCTATTAACTCATTAACCACTTCTGTATACTTTGGGTATGGAAAGTGTATAGGATCGTCTTCTGTTCCCTTGTGCTCTTTATCTATTATCCATTCTCCAACACTATCAGTTTCCAATGGTTCTAAAAGCCCAATAAGTTTGTCAAATTTTGTATTTGTCATCCTATTCACCTGCTTCCAATTTGCCTTTAAGTTTTTCTACACTTTTAACATTATCTTCAACTATCCGTTTTAATTCTTTTAACGGTTACGTTGTGTCATACCTATTTTAACTCATCTATCAAGTCGGGGTATTCCTCATTTGTCACGTATATATAACTTAAAAATACACTTTTAACCGCACCCGTTTCCCATCTCTATCAGTGTAATTATTTATAATATCTACCAACTTATCAAACTGACACATATCATCTCTTACATTATTATTTGCTCTAAGTTTATCTATTGCTTCTGAAAGAGTTTTACCTTTAAAATTCTTGCCAATGATGGTATTTACCGCTTTTACCTGACTAGCAAATGGTTCTCTATCCTTGAACCTACACACCTTTTCTCTAATCTCAAAAATTGGGGTATTCGGTTTTGCATCAATAATAAGAAAAATCCACATAATAGCATTGAATAATTGTTTTGCTACTGGATTCCATACCTCTTCCTGCCTTCTTCTACCATTATTCCCTATATTCCCTCCACCATAACCTCCTGCTCCACCTTCTCCATGTAAGGGGTTGAATAAAGGTAAACCTTTGTGCCCTATCAATCTCAGAAAATCTCTTGCTGCGCCTATGCCACATTGGATAATTTCTTTTCCCACTTGCCTTATCGGTCGCATAAATAAATAATAATCATTTTCAATCATGGCACCTGCATCACTATGTTTGGTTTGATTTGCTAGTAATTGAATATGTGCTACCGGCACCACATCATATTTATTAACAATCCATTGTCTTCTTTCTGTACTTCTACACTCCATAAGAATCTTCTCCTTTACCTTAAATCTTGTTGCTTATATATCTCTCTATTTTTTTAAATTCGTCGCTTTTTTCGCCGCTTTTTTCGTCGCTTTTTCAGCGACGAATTATTTTAATCTATACTGCTTCCCTTTTGTTTTTCCATCATCAACAAGTTTGTCCAACGAAACCAATTCCTTTAATAACTCCTTTGTTCTCGTATCTTTAAGTCCAAGAATTTCAGTAATCTCCGATGTCTTATGCCATTCTCCATCTGCCATAAAATTTAAAATCAAAGAATATTGTTTCATCTTCTTAGTAGATTTTTTTATCGCTTTCTCGGCATTTTCTATTACCCCATTATTTTTCTCCAAAAACGCCGGATGAACCGGAATTCTAATCCTCATAGTTCGCCTATCTTCATCCGTAAAGAATTCTGCGCGTGGAGAACCGTTCCTTAACCTGCTTTGCTAATTTACTACCTGTTTTTCTCAAATGATCTTCCAAAAGGACAGGTGAAATGTCATCAAAAGCAGCCTTATGATTCGCTCTGCAATCATAAGGAGTCTGCTCTGACATATTAATCAATTCCCTTTCCTGCTCAGAATTTTCCTTGACAGAACTGGTTAGATAACGAATATAATAATTATACTTCTTATCCTTTTTACCGGTTTTCCTATAAAATCTCTACAATTTCAATTTGGAAATTTAACTCTTTACCAGCCATCTCATGGTTCGCATCAAATGTTATCGTGCTTTCATCTTTGGCTGTAACTTTTACCGGGAACGGCTGTCCGTACATATTTTGGAGATATACCTGCTGTCCGGCCTCCAACGCCTCCGCTCCTGGCATCTTATCAATTTCCACAGTAAATATTGCATCCGGATCCGCTTCGCCATACGCTTCCGACGGTTCCAAATGAACATCCGCAATCTGTCCAACTTCCATATTTGCCACTGCTTTATCAAATCCTAAAATCATCATTCCCGCACCGCAAACGAACTCCAGTGGCTCACCACGGTCGTAGGAAGAATCAAACTGCGTTCCATCATTAAATGTACCTTTGTAATGTACCCTCATCGTCTTTCCTACATTCTTGCCCTCAAAAGGCGGTTTACTGTGACAGCCACCACAGCCGCCCCCACATGCAGAACCACATCCGCCATCTTCGTGTCCGCCGCAGGAACCATCTTCACCGTGATGGTCACAATTGGCACCGGTAGAAGCAAGTTCCCCTTTGATATATTTTTCTACTGCCTCATCTGCCTGTCCACTGACACCGGCAAACAGCTCAATTCCCTGTTCTGTGAGTGCTGCTTGCGCACCCTCGCCAATGCCTCCGCAAATCACAGTAGAAACCGCCTGTTCATGCAAAAAATCTGCCAAAGCACTGTGACCTTGTCCATTTGTTTCTACAATTTCAGATGACACAACTTTACCATCCTCTATTTCATACACTTTGAATTGTTTGGTATGACCAAAGTGCTGAAAAACTTCTCCATTTTCATAAGCTGCTGCTACTTTCATTTTCTGTCCTCCAATTTTACATTATGCCCTTGCCGTTCGGAAAGGGTTTCTCTCATCTTTACATGAATTGATGGTTTTGTCAATGGGAAAGGGCCTATGTGTCAATCCTCACATCCCTTTTGCAATCTTATCCACCAAGGTTACATCCGCAGGTAACCAATCAACCGAATCCAACTGTGCCTTTGAAAGCCACTTTGCGTCCTCATGCTCATTTAATACAACATGCTCCGACTGCAATTCACACCAAAAGCAGTCCATTGATAAATGAAAATCCGGATAATCATACTCAATCGTGTCAATCAAATCGCCCACAACAATATCTGCATCTAATTCTTCTTTTATCTCACGAATCAATGCCTTCTGCGGAGTTTCACCGACTTCAATTTTTCCGCCTGGGAACTCCCATCCACCTTCAAATTCACCATAGCCTCTTTGCGTTGCAAAAATTTGTTTGCTGCCATTTTGTTTTCTTTGAATAACCGCTGCAACTACTCTTATTATTTTCATTCCTAATTCTCCTTAATTGTGCTCTGTAAATAACATAACAAATCATCCCTCACTGGGTGATGCATTTTCACAACCACTTTACAAATTTTCTTTAAAATGCCTTTGTTATCTTCTTTTTGGTCTTCCTTAACATCTAAAATATCAAATGTACCCATATAATAAAAATTTGATTCTGCATCGCTTTTCTTGACCAGCAAATGTTTTCTCGGTGCTGTTGTCACCTCTTTCATATAGTTACTTTCAATACCCATTCCGATTTTAGAATCCCATCTAAAAATCATGTTGTCCTCAAATGCATCTGCGTAATCCGGTTTGCCATCCACATAATTACGTTCGTCATCTGATTTTTCTTTATGATATGTAACAAATATAAAAACATCATCCACGATTCGTTTCATTCCAAACATAACCGAAGATAAATCTTTTCCGCAATTCATTAGCAAACTCACGTCTCTTCTAAAATACTTTTCATACAAAACAAATGGAGACTCTATCTCATCCGTTTTCATAAATTTATCTTCGTATCGTGTAAGACCTACTCGAATTATATCTTCTACCATTTGCCTAAACTCATCATGTCGTAAACGCTCCTCATAACAAAGCATTCTTGTAATAAAGTTATTATGGTCATTCGATATAACTTCAATATTCTTGTATTTTTGGTACTCATTATCATTACTTACAAATTTCCCTTGTAGCACATCTATTGCGTAATCAACTTGATTATTTGTAATGTTTCTATCATACTTTTCATTTACAAACCGTTTAAAATCATTTATGGAAATACTTTTTTGTTCTAATAATAAACGCAAGATTTCCAATTCTTCCGGTCGCACCCCACTTAAAATAGTTTTCGACAAATATTCTATAATCATTTTTTCTTCTGCTGACAAAGTACAAATATAGTTCTTTTTTTCTACACTTTCAAGAAACTGAAAATATGTCTTGTATTCCTTAATTATGACTAACGGATCCACTTCGTTATGAATATAAAAATCATACAAACTAGGAATTTCCCCTAATCTATTTTTTAATGACACATAACTTTCTTTAATAATCGATTTCATTCCTCGAATTTTGTCAATTGATTGGAATATTTTATTCTTCGCAATCTCATCAAAATGAATTGTCGAGGCTCCCGGAATTGTTCGGTTTCCGCTTATGACATATTTTCGAATCGTATCTGGATTATAGGAACGATCTCCCGATAAAGCTACCGGAATCATAAAATTATTGTTGTAATTTCCAATAAAATCAAGAATAACGACATATTCTTTGCCCGCCGCCTTACGGAGTCCCCTACCTAATTGCTGAATAAATACAACCGGCGATTGTGTGGGCCTTAACATAATAACCTGATTGACTTCAACAATGTCAACACCTTCATTTAATATATCCACCGAGAAAATGTAATCCAATGGTTCTTTGTCTGTTGCATTTTCCTCATCCATCGCCAAACGCTCAAACGCATTTTGCCGGATTTCCTCTGAATCATCTCCACTAAGTGCAACTGTTCGGTACCCTAACTCATTAAATTTTGCCGATAATTGTTGACACTCTTGTTTGCGGCTACAAAAAACTAAGCCCTTTACACGCTCACCACTGTAACCATAATAATTTGCCTGTTCCAAAATATGTTCCACACGTTCATCGCAAACCAACTTATTAAACTCTTCGTGGGACAAATTCTTTGATTTCGTATCCTGAACAACGGATAAATCCGTAATTCCAAAATAGTGAAACGGACACAATAATTCTTCTTCCATTGCTTGTTGCAAACGAATCTCATATGCAATCTGATGGTTAAATATTTCATATATATTGTCATCCGAATCCGTTCTCTTATCTGGCGTCGCCGTCATTCCTAAAAACAATCGCGGTGTAAAATAATTCATCACTTTTTGATATGTATTGGCGGAACTATGATGCGCTTCATCTAAAATAATACAATCAAAATCATCCGCTTTATACCGCTGCAAATGCGCATCCTTATTTAACGTCTCTACAGTCGCAAATACATAATCTTTATCATATTCATAATAACCGGCACCAACCAATCCCATCGAAACTGAGTTACCAAACACTCTCTGATAAGACTTCTTCGCCTGGACTGCCAAAGACGCTCTATGCACAATAAATAAGACACGTTTAAATCCAAGTTCACGCATAGCAAAAGCAGAAGCATACGTTTTTCCTGTACCCGTAGCACTAATTAATAACGCACGTTTCTCATCTTTTTGCAAAATATTTTTAAGATTCGTAATAAATCGAACCTGCATACTATTGGGCTTTAATTTGTATCTTTCAAGAGAGGTGACATTTCGCTCAGTTGCAATTTTTCTTTGTTCTTTTATAATATCATATCTCTGCTTATATTCTTCATAAAAAACATCATAATCAAGCGCATACTCTGAATTCCATAACTCATCAAATTCCTTCAGAATGTCCTCAGTTTCTTCTCCCTGCGAAGTAGAAACTAACTTTGTATTCCATTCACGATTTGTCGTAAGTGCAGCACTCGTCATGTTGGAACTGCCAATAATAATACGATATACTTCTTCCTCTTTAAAAATATATCCCTTCGTATGAAAACCATTCTTCGCTGAATTTGTGTCATACATTTTAATCCGAATATTTTTTAAAGAATTCAATTTTTCTAATGCCTGCGGCTCGCTAAAATCAAGATAATTAGAGAGCAAATCCTTATTAACGTTATTCAGATACTCCTCAATATCTGAAATTTCCGCAGACAATTCTGACCTCTTTTCACCATAATACATAGCTTGAAATGTTGTAATTATCTTCGAAATGTCCTTCTTATTATAGAAATTCCAATCCGTTACACCATACCTAAAAAAAATTTTTAGTTTGAACCCGAATCCCAATTTCTCTTTTTCTTCTGAAATTAACTGGCACTCCTGCCACAATACCATCCACTGCTTTGACGATAGTTTTTTCTTAAATTTTATATTGTCTGTATTAACATCTGATTCTTCAACATATTTATTAAAATATTCCTGTTCTGTAGCCAGCTGTGAAAGTTTCTGCCTTAGACATGCCAGTTTACAACGCCCATTTTTGCTTATGATATTTATACTCTATCATCATTTAACACATGCGCTTTACAAAATATCTTCTTCCTTAATCTTCTTTAAAACTATTTCCGTATCAAATCCTGGTGGTGTAGCTTTAAAATTCTTATCACACGTTTGTAAACTATATTCCTTTATTTGAAATTCCCTAATTTTCTTAATATTAATTTCATCTACCAATATAGTGTTATTTTTCCCCCCTTTTGTTCGTACAATATCTTTTTCCTCTGTTTTCGCTGGTTTAGTTATTCTGCTATCACCATAATCAGAAGAATTAACCTGCACACAATAACAATGTATATCTCTACTTAAAGATTCAAGAATATTACTATAATAATTTACATCCTTATTCCATTCAATTGCCACCAAAAAGTCTGCATAAGATTGAAACATAGCTCTCTCTGTAATTGATGTTAATTCATAGCAACAATACACAGGAAAATAACAACCATGCCATTTATATATTTCATAATGTTGCCCTTCTACCTCGCTAAGTCTATATCCATTTATTTCCTGTCGTTCAGCTGGAGCATAGTGCTTTTTTAAATGAAACGAAATAAACGCACTTTTATTTGCCAAATCATCATACGGCAATATAACTGCTGTTAAATTGAATATTTTTGTTCCTACCTTTATATGCTCAATTCCAGTAATAATAGATAAATTATTTTTTGCACATGTTCTAGCAACCGTGGACAACCATTCAAATGGCATATAAGCCTCTGGCATAATAAGCATATCTGCATTTTCATCTATTGCAGAATTAATTATCTTAGACAAATCATTATACCTTTGATAACTTCTATTCGGCTTATCAATAACAATATTTTTAAAATTTTCATGATTAAGCCTAACATTGGCAATTGCTAATCTTAAATATTCTTTCTTACTATTATTCACTTGTACCAAAAACGCTTTGCTTTGGTTAAATGCTTTAACCTGAATCATTTTCTTTATCTGATTTGCATTATCATCTTTCATCCAATAATTGCTTTTCATATAATGTTTTATTAGACTACTATGCATATCTTCCAACTGTCCAAATTGATTATTAGTTTCTTTTAACTGTTCGATACAATATATCATTGAAAAATCATACATTGTAACTAAATAAGGATAATATACATATGTATCACTCCAGTCATTTTTACTAAATTCTAGCATCTGCTGAAAATTACATAAATTAGTTGTTTTATATGCGTTATATATATCACTCATATTCAGCATGTCAACAATTATTGGCATTACTGACTTATCTATCATCCTTGTTTCGCAATACGCCCTTCTATCCTTATTAAAGTCATCTCCAAAATTATTTTCTTCACTTTCAAAGAGCGTACACAACACCAAAATCAAATTATCTACTTCCGTTCCCCAAACTAAGGCTAATGACCTGCCTAGTGCAGAATGCAAATATAATCGCAATGTTTTCTTTACCTCCAATAGAACTGTATAATCCCTATATTGGAGTAATTCTATAGCTTCTAAAATATTCTGTACTATATCTTTTAACATTTGCCATGATTCATTGATTGTTAATACTTCAACTATCTTTTCCCAAACATTATAGTTTTCTATAATAACTCTCGAATTTAATATTTTCAATATTTGCCTTTCAAATCCTAATTCTTTTATGTCCTGAATTAAGCCAGCAATACGAAGATGCTTTCCCAATAATTTAGACAGTTCATACTTATCTATTTCCATTCCTGATATACCTCTAAATTTATTAATTGTTTCATTATTTTGTAAATCATATATTTTACTGTAATCGTCCTTTTGAAAAACAGCCTCATCTTCCGGCATATACCGAAACTCACTTTTGTTTTTGGAAATATTTTCTTTAAAGCAAGTTATTAATGCATCTGATTCACCAGCTTTAAAATAAAATATCTTAGCTTTTTCATTATGAATTACAATTTTAGAATGATCGTTTTCTGTCGGATTATAACGTTTATTTAATACATATAGAGATGTTCCTTCTTTATGATGCAATAATGCATATTTTTCACTATTTTCTCGAGAGATACCCTTCATACCATTCCACCCAGAGCACTGCTCTAAAAAATTACAAATAATATCATGTTTATCCAACAGATTCTCTTGCGCCTTATTAAACAAATCACTATTCGATTCAACTTTATCAACAATTATCACATCATCTACATATCTTCCATAAAAAATAGGGTTCCAACCATCTATTACAGCTTTATCAAAATTACTTAGTGCATAATTGGCTAAAACATTTGAAGGTAAAAAACCAATGGGTAGTATATTATTCCCGTCAAACTCAGAAAAGCATTCTGAATATTTTTCAATAATTTGAAACACAAAATCATGTAACGCCCTTAATTCCTCAGTTTTTTCTGTTTCATCAATTACTTCTTCATAAATCTTATCAAAAAACTCCTTTGTTATATCTAACGAATAATAAAATCTCCTGAAATCCAATGTAAGAATAACCACATCCTGTCCCGCATTCAAGTGTTGCATAGCTTCATTCATTGCTGTATCTCTCCAACTTTCATACTGTTGAAAATATGGTTCAAACAAATAAGGCGAATATGTTGGAGATTCGCTGAATTCATTATACAATTTCTTACGAATTCGATTTCCATATGAGTGTGTATAAATATTTTTATCGACTTTGTATCCAACCAAAAGCAACCATAATAATCCCAGTATATGCCCACGGATATCCATATCAATAAAATACTGATTACTTTCAATCACAAAACTTTTTGGAGAATAATTTTTTATCAATTTCCCTTCTGGATTTACAAGTGCTTTGGGAAAAGCATAATACGAAATATTGGAAAGAATTGAACAGAACAGCTCATTTCTCCTCTTATCATCTAAAAATGATTCTGACATCTCTTCTAAGCACTTATCAATATCTCCACACTCCATTTCAAACGTAACCAATTTATCTCTTAATATAATTTGTGTTTTATCATAATATAAACTTGATTTTAATTTTTTATAAGCAATCTTGAATAATTTTGAATTTATTTCCATTTGTACACTTCCTTTTCAATCATTTGTTATCCTCCCTTATATAATAGAACACATTACTTCATAATTCAATCTTAAAAATTTTCTGGATGGGGTAAATTTACTGTCGGAAGGTAGTAAGTAGACTACACCTGTGACCTGTTTCAGATTTGATAACTGTTTTTACTATATCCGATTTCTTCTTTTCTTACAATCCCCATATATGATTTTTTAGTGCCGCTATCTTTTTTATCTGTGGATAAGGAATACTGTATACCGGCATATCTGCCAGTTTTCCAAGCCTGTTTTTGTTGCGCCTTTCGGCAGCCAGCATCTGCGTTGCTGAATATATCACCTCTTCTGCACCTGCAGCCAGTGGCAGTTCTTTTTTCTGGTATCGAACCAGTTCCAGTATGTCCCTCTTATTCTGGCGGTATATACGCAGTCTTGCCATCTTATCTGCACCGGTTCTGCTCCAGCCTAATGGTCTTGAACTTATTCTGTCTGAATAAATGTGGCTCACATGTCCCTCTGCGCTGCACTGCAGGCTCTTATCCTTCGCCCTTACGGATTCCATAATTCCTGCCCAGTTCCCCAGAATATAATTCTTTGCGGATTCTACTGCCTTTGCTTTTGTTTCACTCTCTGTTACACATTTACCGGTTCCAGAGCCATCGTTTTTTCCTCCAAGGCAGATTCATCACTGTCCGATGGTAATACAGCCTCTCCTTTTGTCAGCTTTGCAATAATCTGCAGTACCATTGTGGTCTTGCCCTCACCAGGATCTCCCTGCACAATGGTAACTTTCCCAAAGGGAATAAAAGGATAAAGCAGCCAGTCTATTTTTTCTATCTCCACCTGTTCCATATTTATTAGTTTTAAATTCGGTTCGTTTCTTCTGTTATCCAAAATTACCTCCATTTTCTGTTGAAAGAAAGTGGAGACTTTGGTAGAATAACCTTAGTATTTGATTTGGATTTCCTACCAAGTCTCCGCCTTTAGGTGTTTGCCGACACTTAAAGGCTTTTACTTTTCATCTTCCAATACCTCTGTCTTAAAATCACTTGCTTTCCATGTTACGGAACAATCATTACCAGTGATTTCAATTACCTGTTGTATTAATGCCCGGCAATCTGCCAGCACCTCATACAAATCCTCTGTTTCCAGATGTTCCAGACGTTCCCACAATCTCCGTATTTCAAGGCTTAACCGATCACTTTGATATTTACCGACCGCAATCTTTACTTCCTGATGGAGTACCGACTGAATGAAATATTTTCCTTTCGCCAATCCACTCACTTTAATGCGGGCTTCTAATTCTCTGCGTTCCTCCGGTGTCATTCGAAAACAAACTGTCTGATTACGTTTTCTGTCTTTATCTAATCCACTCATTACAAATCCCCCTTGTATTCACTGTCCAGCCGTTCAGCCAGTTTTGTCTGCTTGTTTGGATAAAGATGTGCGTAGGTATTCAGTGTAGTTTCCACTTTTTCATGTCCGAGACGGTTTGCAATCTCCAGCGGTGAAAATCCCAGTTCAATCAGCATACTTGCATGAGAATGTCTCAAATCGTGTACTCTTATCCGCTTTACGCCACTTTCTTTAATTCCTCTCTGCATTTCATGCTCCAGATAATATTTTGTAATGTGAAACAGCCTGTCGTTCTCCTGTAAATCATATAAGCTGTCCATATAATCTTTGATATCTACAGCCAGAAACTCTGGAACGGTAATCACTCTCTTGCTCTTCGGTGTCTTTGGCGGAGTGATCACATCTTTCTTTCCAAGACGTTGGTATGATTTTGTGATAGAAATTGTTCTCTTTTCCAAATCTACATCTTTCGGATTCAGTGCCAAAAGCTCTCCCAAACGCATTCCCGTCCAGTATAAAGTCATAAATGCCATATAAGAAAGCCTTTTGTTCATAACACTATCGATAAACTTTCTAAATTCCTCTACTGTCCAGAAATCCATTTCTTCTGCCTTACTCTTACCCATACTTCCAGCTTTTGCATAGGGATTACTTTTCAAATCGTAATATCGAATCGCATAATTAAAGATTGCGCTCAACTGGTTATTGATTGTTTTCAGATAAGTGGGTGAATACCCCATTTTAATCAATTCATTCTGCCATTGACGGATGTCAGCTGCAGTAATGTCATTTACCCGCTTATTCCCGAAATACGGGAGAATTTTCAGCTCCACGATATACTTTTTCGTTCTCATGATATGCTCCCGCAGGCGTGTTTCCATATCTGCATAATACATCTTCCAAAAATCCTCGAACTTCATATCAAAGTCTGCTTTTTGCGTAATAAGGAAATTTCTAAGCCATTCCTCCGCCTCTCTTTTGGTCGCAAAACCTCTTTTAGTGGATTTCCGGCGTTTCCCCTGCCAATCCGTATAACGATACTGAATCAACCATTTTCCTGTTTTCTTGTCTTTTTCCGCTTTCATTCGACCACCTCCTATGCACTGAAACCATACCAGCGTTTTTCAAAATAGCTTCTGGGAACTTTACCTGCAATCACCAGAAACCCTTCTTTTTCCAGTTCCTGATTAAGCTTACGGATTAGCTTGTAAGCATGACCTACAGAAACACCCAGCATTTCTGCGAGTTCATTTGCAGTAATATAAATCTTGTTGTTTTCTGCCATATATACATCCTCCTTTTCATTATAGCGTTATCGCTACATTTTGTATCTTCATTATATGTAGCGACTTCGCTATTGTCAAGTATTTTGAAATGCTAGTAGAAAAATTTTTTCAAACATGGTATAATATAGCCATCTCGATACATGGAGGACGATAAGAATGACCATAGGAGAAAAAATCAAATACTGCAGAAAACAACTCGGAATCACGCAAGATAATCTGGCTGAGCTGACCGGTATCCATCCGGTTTCTATCCGAAAATACGAAACCAATAAAATGCAGCCACAACCTCCTCAGTTAGAGAAAATTGCAGCTGCACTCGGTGTCAGTTATAATGCTTTGAATGGCAGTGATACTGCCGGACTTCGTCTGGAAACAGTCGGTGATCTGATGGGCGTACTTATGGTCCTTTGCAATTCCGGCATCCTCCAGATCAGCGGAGAGCGTGGAGAAGACAAGTTGTTAAAAGATGATACTGTATCTATCCATCTGAATCCGGTTCTTTCTTCTTATCTCGAAATCGGATATACCAGCAGAGGGAAAGCACATACGCTGTCTTTGCAGGATGCTTTATTGAATATTAGAAGTTATAAAGTATTTAATGACCTGTTGAAATGGGAAAAAATGAATTACATCTACCAGAGCGCATTGAAATCCGCTGGGGATAATCCAAATGAAGCAACACAGGTAGCTATAGATGAAATAGTAGAAACAAAGGAAAAAGTTGAGTTGGAATTGCAAAGATCAAAAATATCAATTTTTTCATAGTTATGTTTAAAAATATTATGGAGGATTTACAATGAAAGTTGAACAGTCAAAACTAAATGAATACCTTAAAAAAATTCACGGTTCAGTATGCCCTTTATGTGGAAATATTCACTGGAATATATCTGACCAAGTATTCCAAGCCGTAGAGTTTGACTATAAGGGAATTTTGATAGGTGGAGCATCATTCCCTATGGTTCCTTTAACATGCGATAACTGTGGAAATACTTACTTCATTAATGCACTAAAATCTGGACTTATAGATCCACCTGATCCAGAAAATCCATCAGTTACTAAATCTGAAAGCGAAAAGTAGGTGACTATATTGGCAAATGATAATATAAGAATAGAAAATAGTAATATTCCAAATATAAGTAGTTCTTCAAGCATTGCACAGGTCAAAGAAAACGAGAATATAATTATTAGTCGTCCTGCTAATCATAATGAAATATCCATCATGGAAAACGATTGGAAACTGATACGTAACAAAGTAAAGAAAATTAAAATTCAACCCCACCTAAATTTACCAGATATTATTATTGGTGCTTTCATTCCATACTGCATAGATATTATTGTTTCCTATGCAACCGGGAAAACTCCCAATTACTTTCCTGCATTTATTTGTATTGTGCTATACATACTAATAAAATGGCTTTCTAAAAAATTTTCATTTTTAACCTCTGATAATACAGATACCAATATAGTACATTTACAAGAGCTAAATGAACTACTCGACCAAGCTGATTCTTCAAAAACGAACTAATTTGTACTCAATCTGAACTCAAACCATATAACAAGAGCCCGGAAACCAGCATAAACACTGGATTTCCGAGCTCCATTTTTTTATTCAAACTCAATTCCAACGCCTATATGTTGTGGTTTGTCAATTTTTCGAAGCAGGTATTTTGTATGTTTAGCCTAACTATTCTAATGATTTTTTTGAGTTTGCAGGATTTTTTGCTTACATTTTGCTGACAGTTTTTACAAACTCGTTTCAAAACTTGTTTCATTTTGCAACAAGTTATCTGTTTGTAATTATTATATCAACCATACTATTCTTATCTTGTAAATTAACACTTCGATCTTATCCAAAAGCATTGTCACCATTTTCAAATTTTCTGGCTTTTCTCTTCAAATCATAAATAATATATTAAACATTTACAGCTCCCAAAAAATCGGTATATCTTGCAGGTACTCCATGTGCCAGATCAAATCTATGTCCAACCACAAGTATATTCATTAGTTTTTCCCGTTTTTATAAATTGCTCCACAGTATATATTTTACGCCTTACTTGCAGATTCCTGAATATTCCCATCAACCAATATGTATTCTATTTTATCTCGACGAACATTTTCAAGACTATTATAATAATCTTGAAAATGTTCCAACCGTCCCCTATGACCGTTATCTATTATCAAATATATGGCATAATCAACTTCCTCCTGCTCCATGTACAAAGGTAATTGTTTTGTCACACCGTGTATAAGTTGTGAATTAGATGTCAACTTAATCTCAACTAATATCTTCTGCTTTCCTCCTATTGACAACTTAAAATCAACAGGTCCATGACCATTATTTACCTCTCTTGATATATCAATATTGTTAGCCTTACAATATGCATCAGCAATTCCATAATAAAGCAACTGAGCTGCAGCCTCATGTTTCGGTTGCTTTTTATCATATAACAAACGCCATAACCCGTTATCTTCTATTAATTTTTTAAATCTATAACAAATCTTCAATACAACTTCTCTCATTTCTTTTATATCATTCGGAGGTACCAATAAAAGAGGATATTCCTCTACTTTCTTTTTTGAACTATAATACCATATTATTTGACCTGTTGGGTCCTTATCAAAATCATACTCAGTTGGAGAAAAATTCTTATAATTTGAGACAACAACTTGTCTATATGGAACTTTTTCTATTAGTAATTTTCGCATTTCGCTTTTGGTAAGCTTTGTTCTTCCTTCCAAATCAAGATATTCATTAATATCTCTTCTAACCCTTTCATTTTCAGAACAAGCCACATCTATATCATCAAAGTCTTCAGCAACAGGCAATGGCGTTAATATCTGTTTTGGAAGCAACCATATATTACTTTTATTATAAGGATTTTTCATCAACCCATTTTTTAAATTCAAGTCTCTGTTTATTCTTTTTGTATAGCAAATAATTTCATTTTTAAGTATGTGCGTTAACAAATCACTTATTCTATCACATCCAATTTTTTCTTGAAACACTCCTAACAATTCAAATAAAATCGGATCTACTTCTCCTGATTTTAGCAGTTCTTTTATAGTATTTAATATCTGTTTTCTTAATTCCTTACCAATAGCATTTCCTTTAGTTCCGCTATTAGAATACCCCAAGCATGTTGAGTTAATTTCCTTAAATTTCAAAAATTCCTCTGCTTTTTTCCAATACATGTCACCTGATACTTTTGAATGATGTACTAATGTGACAATTTTCCCAAAATATTCTTCAATTACTAACTTTGCTCCATCGAACTCTGGAATTGTACATATTCTAACCAATGCTGGATCAATAAAGTATTTTGTATCAACATCCAGTATAATATCTAACGCCCCACATAATTCAAAAATTTTTTTATCTATATGAAATGCATCCGTAAAAGATTTTGGCATATAGCTTTCCCCCTTTCTACTTAAACCGCACCTGTAAATTCAATTTAATATACATCTGCCCGTTTTCCTCATAAAGACTCATATATTCATGCCTTCCTGTCGAAGCGCGCTCACAAATAGTATTATCCAACAAATACTGTTCGAAGAAATTGCGGTTATATATATGATATGCCAGCACTTCTCCATCAGCCTTTACAATAATATAACCCCCATTCGCCTCATCCAATCCGTCCCACGGCTTTGCTGGCTTTAGTCCTAATGCACAAGAACAGAGAAATTTTTTGAATTTGTATTCATACATTGCAGCATCACCATATCCCAGAGGATCCCGTTCTCCCGCCATTGCCACCAGTTTCTTGCAATCTTTAATGTCTTCAGCATAAAAATAAAGAAGCATGTTTCCCAATATTTCAGGCATACTGCTGTCCACCATAACCAGGTTACGCTTAAACCCCTTATGGCTCATGTCGGCATAACTGATTTTTCCCCCATACTCTCTAATCTTTTCCATGCGATCTTGAATTTTGGTTCTGGTTTCTATTGCATTAATCTCTTTCGCTTGTTCGCAGTTCAAGCCATCAATTTTATATATAAAATTAGTAGTTTTTCCTGCATTCAAAAGTGTAGGTGCATTTCCGACCTCCGATTTAATTGAAAAACCAACTTTGCGAATAAGATTTGTATATACATCCTGAATCTGCATTGTAATATCTGTAGTATCCGTCGATGGTGCTTTAAGTTTTGTAACTTTAATTCCGTTAACAAAAGATGCCACTTCTTCCACTTCAAAACTGCCACTATGTGCTGCAATTTCTTCCAATAATTTATCAGCTTCTTCTCCCAAAGACTCACGATCTATTGCCATAATTCTACGTGATTGTGTTTCTATCACGACCGAATCATTTTCTATGCAATAATCATAAATCTCTCCTTTCTGTTCTTCTCTGATAATCTTTAAAATGGGATAATATACATTATCAATCTTTTCAACTTTTTCATTCGCAGCATAAACTCTTCCCTGACTTAATAATCGTAGAAAAGCATATAATTCTGACCATTCACCTTTGTTTCCTGCCATTTTACCATCATTGTTATTTGCCATTCTCCAACACCTTCCTTATCTCTTTCGCAATCGCCTCAATTACATTAACCGTTACACTGTTACCAAATTGTTTATACAAATGCGTGTCTGCAAGTTCCAGTTTAAAATCATCCGGGAATCCTTGCAATCGCGCCCATTCACGAGGTGTCATCTTACGGATTCCTTCTCTATTAACCTCTCCCTTTATATGCGTTACCGGAGTAAAGTTCGTAAGCCTATTATCTATAATAAGATTACGTTCTCGTCCCATGCCGCCACACACTATTGCCCCTGCCTGACCATCAAGATCACGAATTTCATAGCCAAAACCATTACCCTTTGATTGGTGTCGTGCCTTATGTCTACGCAACGTTTCCATATAAACCGTAGAAAGATAGTATTTCACACTGACTTCCTTTTCTTCCATAATCTCCCTAATGCACGTATGAGAATTATGTCCTTCCGGAAATTTAAATTCACTACTGTCAATATCATTATGAAAGGCTACTATATATATTCTTTCTCTGTTCTGAGGCACTCCAAAATCTTTACTATTCAAGACTCTGTCATACACCTTATAGCCAATCTGCTCAAAAGCTCTCTTAATGACCTTAAAAGTACGCCCCTTATCATGAATAGTAAGTCCCTTAACATTTTCACAAAAAATAACTTTGGGCTGTCTGTATTCACAAATTCGAACAACATCTTGAAATAAAGTTCCACGACACATACCCTTATAGTCATCATCAAATCCCATGCGCTTTCCTGCCAGTGAAAATGCCTGACACGGAAAACCCGCCAAGCAAATATCAAACTCTGGAATATCTTTTTCATCTATTTTTGTAATGTCTCCGGCAATATCAAAGTCATCATGGTAATTCAGTTTGTAGGTTTTTTGTGCGTATTCGTCCCATTCACTGACAAATACCGTTTCAATATCCTTTCCAAAAGCATTATCAAAACCTTTTCTTATGCCTCCAATTCCCGCAAACAAATCTATTGACCTATACATATTGCCTTGTCTCCTTTATTTGTAATAATTGTCCATGTCCATCATTATATCGAAAACAGTTTCCTCTATAACTCGAACACACTCATCCGTATGTTTGGTTATATCTTTTCCCCAAAATCGAATAACCGTCCAACCTAAGTACTGTAGTTGCTTATTCACTTCTTCATCCCGTTGCTGATTCTTTGATATCTTTTTAATCCAGAAATCAGCATTCTTGCCTCGTTCCAGTTGGGGTCTTAAGACTTCCCAGTCCTTTCCATGAAAAAATTCACTATCACAAAAAATAGCAATTTTATACTTTGTCAACACAATATCCGGCTTTCCCGGTAACCGCTTATCATTTTTTCGATAGCGATATCCCTTCTTCCACAATGCTTTTCTTAAAGTCAGCTCAATACCAGTATCTCTATTTTTGATATTTTTCATGTTTTTATGGCGCTGTTCCTTTGTTAGCCGATCCATCCAATCACCTCAACATTACATCTCCTCATCAGGTACGACTTCCATAATATCTGATATATCACTGTTCAAGGCGATGCATATTTTAAGTAAAATGTCAGTATTAACATTTTCATTTCTACCTAATTTTGCAATTGACGCAGAACTGATTCCTGCAGCTTCTGCCAGCTGCTTCTTCTTCATGTCTCGGTCAATCAGCAACTTCCACAACTTCTTATAACTAATCTTCATCTTACTCCTCCAAAGATGCTCGATCAAATAAAGCTTCGCCAAAATCGAACATACTTTCTGTTATCTTATCACAATTCGTTCATGATTTCAAGAGAAATCACAACTTCCAGAGCCTTTTGCAAACAGTTGTTCCATTGGATAATCAACAGTTATTTTCTTGCATTAATTGCCGCTTTGTGTCTTTCATCATCATTTAACTGAAAAATCAAATGATACAATTTCATTTTTTCTTTTGTTTCTGGAACAATATGCTCACTTACTATATATCGTATCTTGCCTTTTTCTATCCGTTCAATACTAATTGGTGGACATTGCACCTCCGCATTCTTGCTTTTTTCGCGCAATTTTCTCTCGATTATGTCAAAACCTTCTTTCATCGACTTATTCCTGTTCATTGACAATGTGATTCCGGCTTCAAAATTACAATTGAGATACCCTATCAATTGATCATACTGTCTTTCAAATTTTTCAATATATTTATTTTCAATAATTACACAATCCTCAACCCATCCATCTACTTCTTTATATATGTAAAGATCAGTTTCTCCTATTTTCTTTTCTGATCGCCCCATTGTATACTCTCTTGCAATATGCAAACCATATTTTGAATTCAACACATTGCCTATAGCATCCTGTATGTCTGCAGTAATTGTCACCTCATCTCTATCCCTTAAATCTACTATCCTTTTTTGATAGCTGTTCAATAGGTTCAAAAGCTCCTTCACCACATTTTCTGCATTAGATAATTGTATTTGCTGCTTTTTTTGCACGTTTCTTGCTTCTAAATAACGTTCTCTTAAATCACAGTCCATAAGATCCACATAGTCATCTAAATCATCATAATTTAAAAACAATGATAACTTTGCTGGATTCTGCAAATAAATCATTACCATCTGGTTTAATGTATCTGGCAAAAAATCTAAATCCTGAAAACAGATAACAAAATACTGATCAAAATCCTGAATTTCTTCCAGTACATCCAGTTGCTCCAATTCCTCTAATTTGCTTGCCAAATTGTTGTCCACTCGATCGGGTAATAAATCCTCTTCATTATCCGTACAATCTTTCCACCATTTTAATATCATATATAACAAATACTCATATTTAGGTTTTATGTAATCTCTGATCATTCTTGAACTAATAATCTCATATAACTCATTAATCGTATTTCTACATTCCTCTGTCTTCCTTGTCAGATAATCTCTTGGAAAAAAATCTTCTAATCCATATTCAGGATCATTTTCCATCATATCTATCAAAACCCTTATTATATCCTGCAGATTTTTATTAACATATTTTGTAACCTGTAAATCCACCTCTGACAATTTATGATCATAACCGACCAATTCTATTTGTATCATATCAACTCATCTCCTAAAGCTTCAATATATATCATATTATCATATTGCAGACACTCTGACCCCAAATTAAGGAAGTACAGTTTCTTTTTCTGTACTTTCTGTCAGCCCACATCGAGCTATGCCCGCTCTTTTATGTTATCCTTTGGATAATTGTATCTCCATTCGTCATACTCATCCTTCGTGATCACACCACTATCCCATTTTGTCTTCTGTTGCAATCACTCAAACAAAGCTTGTTCCAATGTCGCATGTAATGTTAAATTCGACTCCGACAACACAAGACTGATCTTCCTCTTTTCTTCTATAACGTTCAAACCATACCTATCTTCCAACGCAAAAAGCGTATGCATTAGTCTCAAAATATCTCCATTATTCTCCATAATACGATTTCAACATATTAATTATAGTATTTTCATTGATATTACCATCTTTATCTATAATTCCCATTTTTTTCAATTTATATATAGTTTTAATAGACATATTTGAAGTGTTATGATCTCTCAACAACCGTGTAAGAACACCACGTGATGGAATCTCAACATTTACATTTATATCGTTTAATTGATTCATTTGATACCTCAATTGCCTAGCTTCATATTCTGCTTCCGACTTATGTATCTTCAAACGCTCTATTTCAGCATCTTTTTCTTCCATCTCTTTTTTATATCTATTTCTCTCTTCATCTCCTAAATTTGCTCTATCCATCAGTTCATTCAAAAGATTATCCCTATCATATTTTTTATCTTCAATCTCTTCGCTCGTTTCATTACTTATTCTGTCTAGATGTGAAACTTTATCATTAAGACTGTTTAATTTTTCCCCAAATCTTTCTTCTATCTTTCCTAATGTTACCGAAATGTCTTTCATAAATTTATATGAGGAATCATAAAAGTTTGTACTAGTTTCATCCGCTTTAAAATAAAAGAAAATAGATATAAAAATAGAAAAGAATGCCAATAGAGTTGATAAAATACTTTCTAACGAGAATGAAAAACCACTTTTAAAAGCAGAATAACATAATAATAAAATAAACATAACACTCCCAAATCCGCCAACAATACATATTGTTATTTTAACTGGACTTGTCTTCTGCTTCTCTTTTTCTAATTCTAGCAATTTATCTAAAATTTCCTTAAGCTCTACCTGTTCTTTGTCATTTCCTTTTCTGTTAAACAAAACATTTTCCTCCTCGTTCTCAATGAATATTGCAATACCGCAAACTGTGAAGAAACAATTTTAAACAATCTACACAAAAACCATTAACCCACAATTTCATTCTTTGTCATATCTTTCTCCATTTCTCGCGCCAATAGTGCGAATTTTTACACTAACCAATGAATTGTTTTGCCCAATAAATCTTATGTCCAAGTTTTTTGCTTACAATTTGCTTACATCAAAACCAGGAAGCCCCTCCCACAAGGCTTCCCGCTATTTTCTTCCTATTCAAACTCAATCGTTCCAGGCGGCTTACTAGTCAAATCATAGAATACCCGGTTGACTCCCTTAACCTCATTTATGATTCTCGTCATTACTGTCTGCAGCACCTCAAACGGAATATCTGCGCTTTCTGCGGTCATGAAATCAATGGTCTTCACGGCACGAAGCGCAACGGCATAATCGTACGTTCTCTCATCGCCCATAACGCCGACGCTGCGCATGTTTGTGAGGGCGGCAAAATACTGGTTGATGTCGCGGTCGAGACCGGCTTTTGCAATTTCTTCACGGTAAATCGCATCTGCGTCCTGCACGATGCGGACTTTTTCGGCGGTTACCTCGCCGATGATACGGATTCCAAGTCCAGGACCTGGGAATGGCTGACGGAATACGAGGTATTCCGGAATGCCGAGTTCGAGACCGACCTTGCGGACCTCATCTTTGAAAAGGTCACGGAGAGGCTCGATGATTTCTTTGAAATCAACGTAATCCGGGAGACCTCCGACGTTGTGGTGGCTCTTGATGACAGCGGATTCACCGCCTAAGCCGCTCTCTACAACATCCGGATAAATGGTTCCCTGTACGAGGAAATCAACGGCTCCTACTTTTTTTGCTTCCTGTTCGAAAACGCGAATAAATTCTTCGCCGATAATTTTTCTCTTTTTCTCCGGTTCTTCGACACCGGCTAATTTTTCATAAAAACGATCCTGCGCATTGACGCGGATGAAATTCAAATCATAGTCGCCATCCGGACCGAATACCGCTTCTACTTCATCACCTTCATTTTTACGGAGAAGTCCCTGGTCTACAAAGACGCAGGTGAGCTGATCGCCGATGGCTCTGGAAAGAAGCACGGCTGCAACCGAGCTGTCAACACCGCCGGAAAGAGCGCAGAGCACGCGGCCATTGCCGACTTTCTCACGGATTGCCTTAATCTGATGCTCAACAAATGAATCCATGCGCCAGTCACCGGAACAATGACATACATTATAAACAAAGTTGGAAAGCATTTTCGTTCCCTCTTTGGTGTGAAGCACTTCCGGATGGAACTGAATGGCGTACAATTTCTCCGATGGATTTTCAGCGGCTGCCACCGGACAATCTGCCGTATGTGCACAGATATCAAATCCCGGTGCCACCTTAGAAATATAATCAAAATGGCTCATCCAGCATACGGTGTCTTTGCTGACATCCGTAAACAATGCTGAATTGGTATTTACATGAACGTTGGTTTTTCCGTACTCACGAACCGGTGCTTTCTCCACCGTTCCACCAAGCACGTGCATCATCAACTGAGCGCCGTAGCAAAGGCCGAGTACCGGAATACCCATTTCAAATAATGCTTTGTCATAAGAAGGAGCACCATCCTCATAGCAGCTGTTTGGTCCGCCGGTCAAAATAATGCCCTTTGGATTCATTTCCTTTATTTTTGCTAAATCTGTTTTATACGAATAAATTTCACAATATACATTGCATTCTCGGACTCTGCGCGCAACTAACTGGTTGTACTGACCGCCAAAGTCCAATACGATGACTAATTCCTTATTCAAAATTAGTTTCCTCCTTCTTCATTTGATTCTAATAATATTGTGTAAAAGCCTTTTCGTGCGGGCACGAACGCCTTTTGTACCTTTTACCCCTAGCATCTAACACATTTTATCACGAAACATCCTATGGGGTCAATGAAAACTCCTACAAATCAAAATACCCGACAAATTTGACATCATGCTTTCCTTTTGGGAACAAATAATGGTAAAGTGCGATGAAATAATCGTCTGTCATGCTGGCAAGATAATCGACGACAAGCTGGTTTTTCTCCTGCTCGGCATACGGCTTTCTGACATGGGATTTGATATAAAAATTATTTTTCTCCATGTATGCCATGTGATGGCGGTAAAAAACAGAAGATTTGTCTCCGCTTTCTGCCTGGCGCAAAAGTTCCTCATACAATTCACCAAACATTGGGCGGATTTCATTTTCATATAAATCGTTGAGCGACTTATTGTTATAAATCATTTCATAATTTTCTTTTTTCGCCTGCCGCAAAGCGTCAAAATATTCCTCATCCATTTTCAAATAATCTTTGCCATAACTGTTCTCGATGATATTGACACTGAAATTATTGATAATTTCACTATTGCTGGTGCCAATCGCCCCGGCGGTAAATGGTGATTCTTTTAATAAATTCAGGCGCATTGCGTCCTGTCTGTCTTTGCCAAGATAGGCAATAATATCGCAGATACGCATCACACAGCCCTCTAACGTGCACGGAATCAACTCGCCGATTGCATTCTCATCGACATAGCACGCTTCCACCTTTTTATCGTATTCTACAAATGTAGACATCTCGCATGGACGGTACTCTTTTAATTCCAATTCGCCATTGTGGCAAAGGATTCCGTCTAAAGTCTGCAAACTGATATTCCAGTTTACCATATCGTCCAGCACGCGGACGCTATGTACATTATGATTAAAATAACGGCCGGTATGCTCCTGATACAGACTGCTCAGAATCCGCTCGCCGGCATGGCCAAACGGCGTATGACCGATATCATGTCCCAGCGAAATGGCTTCAATCAAACTTTCATTGAGTCCCAACACACTGCCGATATTTCTTGCGATGCGTGACACAAGCTGAACGTGCAGGGCACGCCTTGAAATGTCATCATTCTGGTAAAAGGAAAATACCTGCGTCTTATCCGAATAACGGTTGTAATACGGCACATGCATAATTTTCTCCACATCCCGCACAAACGCCGGACGCCACAAATTCGCCTTATCGTGGTCTATGCGTCGTCTCACGATTTTCTCATCCGGAAATGCATACGGATTTTTCTTATGTTTCTCCCTGTCTTCTAAAATCCGCTCCTGCAATTCCTTCGATAATGAATGATACTGCGCCATAATTCCCTCCATTTTTCATTTCTTTATTCTTCCGAATCGTCCTCCGCCACAACGATTTCCGTCTTTAACCGGCTCAATCGTCTGGATATCGAAATCGTCACATACAAGTCCGTGATACCGCTGTAGACCAGTGCAATTCCAAGACACATAATCAAAATCTGCGCTGCCTCAAATGGATTCATCAAAAGCACAATCCCGGCAACAATATTTACAATTGCCATCGCAAACGCCACGTGCCACGTACCATGTCCGAGGCGAAGCATATCGACCGAATTCTGCATTTTCATAATACCGCTCATCGTTACCAGAAAACCAAGCACCGCCGGAATCAAATCCGTCAGTTTGTCCACTTTCACAATCACGAGAATTCCACCAAGGATTGCACACAAGCCAACGACAAGGTCATAGCGGTAAATAATTCCACTGATGTCTTTTCGAAGATAATTAATAAGAGAAACCACTCCTATTGCCAAAAGCATCGCCGCCAGCAGATAGCAAATCGTTTTCATCGTTGCCCCCGGCCAGAGAATCAAGACAATACCAAGTGCAATAAAAATTACTGCGAGCAAAATCAAATTCCATTTCAACTGTTTTAATAAACTCATAATCACCCTCCAATCATTCAAAATAATATTCTGTCGTTACCATATCCACACCAACTTCATCCAAGAGACGCTTCATTTCTTCCTCTTTGTTCACCGTCCAGACATTGACAAAAAGCCCCGCCTTGTGAAGTTTTTCCACATCTTCTTTGGAAACAAGCGTGTAACGTGAATCGAGTGAAATCTCATTTTCAGTAAGCCATGCAATCAGCTCATCCGAAACTTTCGTCCACTTATTGCCGCCAACCGCCCCATAAACGTACTGAAGCCTTGACGCCGGGATTCCGATATCTTTCAAACGTAATAGTGCCAAAAGGTGCATACTGATAAAAACCGTTCGCTCAAGAAGTCCCTTTTGTTTCACCAAATCAACGATTTCTCTTAGTTCTACAGTTGTATAATCCATCTTCAATTCCACAATTGGGTGAATCGTTTCACTCCGCGCCATAATGGACAAATACTGCGAAAAAGAAATCAAATGCTGTAAGGGATGCTCCTCTCTCTTTTTCCCCGCTGTCACCGGATAGCTGATTATTTCCTCAAAAGTCATCTGGGGAATCCAGCGGTCAATTCCGCACATTCTGCGCAAATGGCCATCGTGGCTGACAACGTAAACGCCATCTTTTGATTTCCAGATATCACATTCCACGCCATAAAAATCCCCTTCTACCGCCATTGCAAATGACGCCTGCGTGTTTTCCGGCGCCTCCGAACTGAAACCGCGGTGTGCAATTCTCTTGATTTTCATTTGGCATCCTCCTTGGTTTGAGATATGGTTTCTCATGTTTATAACGTAAGTATACTCATTTTGGAGGAAAAAATCAACTTTGGTGCAGAAAGGGTTTGTTGGAATTTTTCAGTTTCCGTAATTGAATAAAACAGCTTTATGTCCCGAGGGCACTTTCGTTCGTTGAGTACGTAGCGGTATGGACACTGAAACTACCAGTGCCTCATACCGACGTACTCAAAACCCACGGGTTCACAAAGCTGTTTTATTAAATTACTGGAATACTGAAAAGATTTTCAACAAATACCTTTTCCATATTTACTTTTCTTCTATGTATCTTCCTATTATTCTTTCAACTTTCTTATCCGTTTCATACGACCGCACAATTTTCAAAAAGTCGTCTGTTGTTACGATTTGAAATTGATATGTCTGATAATATTTATGCAGCATTTGAAAGAATGTTTTATCGCCCATTGTTTTCCACAGTTCATACAGGAATAGTTCGCCGCCCTCGTAAACAGAGTTTGAGTATTCGTCCGGCTTGTCCTGATAATTGCTTACGCTTCGGTTGATTGCTTTGGTGCGGGAGGACTGGGGGATGACGATTTTTCGGAACCATCGGTCCATGTCTTTGCGGGTGGAATACTTGTCGCTCCACAGTTTTTTCTGTAATTTCTTATTTGCATAATAAGGGAATAACACGTCTTCACAGAACTCGCAAAAGCCCTCGTCAAGCCACGGCTCCTTGTACGAGTCGTTGCCGATTGCAGCGTAAAACCACTGGTGGGCGATTTCATGCGGAACATGTGCTTCCAGTCCCCCGTAAGAATTCTTGTCAATTTTGCGAAAGTCCTTCACATCCGGCATGCCAATCATGCAAAGTCCCGGATATTCCATCGCGCTGTTCATAAAGCAGTGCACGATTTTTAACTGTGAAAACGGATACGAACCTATTTTTTCCGAAAAAATGCGGACTGCCTCTTTCGCAAGCTGCATGGAATATTTGTAATAGCTCTGATTTTTCTCATAATTTGGTCCCAAAATTGAAATCGTTGTGCTGCCGGTCTTCGCATCCAGCCGGCAAAAATCATCCGACAAAACCGCTGCAAACTCTCTTAACTTTTTGCCGGTAATCGTTGTTCCATCCTGCACAGAGTGCTGCGTGCCGGTTGCTGCAATCGTGTATTTTTTCGGATGCCGGAATGTAACTTCATAATCTGCTGCCTCATACACATACGTCTCATCGTTGTCACCCACATAAGGATTTTCGTTCCACGCCCCCTTTTGATAGCGAGAGATACAGGGAAAACAAAACGAAAGCTGATACATTTCATGCCCGTCATAAGAGATATAGCCAAATCGGTTTTTCTGTTTTGGAATCTCGGTGCGGAATGAAAATTCAACAGTTACACACTCGCGGGCCGGTGCTAAAACCCGGTTCTTATCAGATAAATAAAGAACTGATGCATCTTCTTTTTTATCAATCTGCAAAGTATGTCCTCCGATTCTTGCCGAGGTTATCTCGGTTTTGCACGCTTTCTTTTTCTGGTTCGTTTTCTCCTGCAAAATAGCGGCTGCCCAGTTGCGCACGCAAATACTCTTCAAATCATCATCGGTCGCATTTTTTAGTTTCGCACGGACCGTTCCGGAAAGAACCTTGTTGTTGGTGTCAAGCAATATGTTCATCCGGTATTTGCCGGCATACGCTTTTCCTTCCTTTTTTATCTTTTCATGTTTCTGTTCTACTTTTGTCGTCTCTGGATGCCCTGTGACAAAAACACCTGCGGTAACCGCCACTCCTATTACCGCCAGTATCATGACTGCTATACCTATTTTCTTCATTCGCTGCCTCACTTTCTATCAAGTTTACTTCTTAATTTTCCCTACAAAATATCCACACAAAACTGATACTTGGAAAGTTTTTTTGCTTCTTTCCTTGTTTTTGCGCGATACAATTTGAGGTTATCTGCCGTTGTGACATAACCATACAATTTCGTTATCACACGCCCTCTCCTTGCATAAATTTTCTGCTCCCATGGACCTTTTTTCTCACCAACTTCTTCAAAAGAAATCTTCTCGCCGTTCTGATCAAACAATGCAATCTGGCTGTGCACGCCTCCGCTCTCCTTTGTAAACACAACAATCTGATAAGGGGAAACAAACACACTTTTTACTGCCAAATGACTGTTTAGCTTTTTATTGACTGCAATCTCTCTACTCCCTTTTTTATAAACCGTATACGGGATTTCAAAATTCCATGAACCGCAGATAGACTGCTCTTTATCCTGAAGATAAACCGTCAAAATCCGAATCCGAAGAGTTCCGTCTTTCTTAATGACATCCTCTTTATCAAATTTCATCATTCCGATAAACGCATGCTTGTCAACACATTTTCCATCCATCAAAATGTCGGAATCTTCTTTTGACATCTGTTTTCCAAAACTATACTGTGTTTTCACACAGATTCCATTTCCTTCCTTTGAAAAATCCATCTGCTCTGCCTGCATTTTCATCGTAACATACACAGAAAATCCATCGCAGTAAACTTCCGACGCCGTCAGTTTGATTCCTTGGCTTTGTGCACTTAAATGGTTTTCCTTTTCCTGTGTAATCTTTTTTGCATCCTTATACTCACCGGAGTAAATAACTCCCTTCTCTACCTTTTGAAAAATAGTTCCAAGAATCGGAAGATTTGCCGCAAGTGACGGATTTACCGCAAGCACGCTGCCGCATATCAAAATAACAACACAAGCTGCCACCGCCAGATGTTTCCACGTGCGGTTTTCAATTTTTCTCTCTGGTGCATCCGGCAGATTCTGCAATGTATCACAAATTGTCTGTTTTACCGCATCCGGCACCTCATCCGTTCTCCGAATATTGCCAAGCCATTTTGTAAATCTATCCATAATAAATTCCTCCAATTCATAAGCGCCCGTCGCTGTCAGGCGATGCTTCTTTCCCAATCTCATAAAATTGCTCCAGAGTCTTTCTCGCTGACTGCAGCCTGCTTTTTACCGCACTTTGCCCAATTTGCAGCGCCCCCGCAATTTCCCGAATTTTAAACTGCTGCCCGTAATAAAGTTCCACAACAATCCGCTGCTTTTCATTTAGAAAACCAAGCATTTCCTGCCACTCGATTTCTCCGTATTTATCCGAGCAGTCCATGACATCCGGGAAATTATCTGCCGTAACCGTCCGCTTATTTTCATTGTAAATCGCATAACACCGGTGAATTAAAATCCGAGTCATCCACGTTTTAAAAAATTTAGCATTTCGCAAAGAACCTATTTTTTCCCAGCAGATAAGAATCGTTTCCTGTATGGCATCTGCCGCATCCTCGTCATTTTGCAAAATAGCAATTGCAGTCTTATACATACTCACCTGATAATTCCCCACCAGTTTCACAAAGGCTTCTTTGTCGTGCTTTTTCGCTTGTAACACAAGTTTTTTGTCCATGGTATGTTCCTTTCTTCCAAGGCCTTGAAATTAAGTACTACAACTATTAGATAAAAGAATACCACATTTGGTCGGTTTTTACTTCAAAAAAAGCCACATCTACCTGCGGGTACAGGTAAATATGACTTTCTTTTTTATGATTTCCTATTTTCTACTCATACCGAAGTGCTTCGATTGGATCGAGTCTCGCCGCCTTGTTCGCCGGATAGTAACCGAAGAACACGCCGATAATCATGGAAAATACAACGGAACCAATGATGGCAGCCACCGGAGCAGATGCCGCATAGCCTAGGAGGGAAGCGGCGACGGCTCCGAGAATAAATCCTAAGATAATCCCAAAGACGCCTCCCAGCAAGCAGAGGATAACCGCTTCTATTATAAATTGCAGGCGGATGGAGCTGTTCTTTGCACCAAGCGCCTTGCGCGTACCGATTTCTCTGGTACGCTCGGTAATGGAAACAAGCATAATATTCATAACGCCGATTCCACCTACTAAAAGGGAAATGCCGGCGATAAACGCAATCGCAATGGAAACGGTATCAATCATGTCGTTCATGGAACTTGTCATACTGCTCATCGTCGAGGTGCTGATTTGATAATCTTCATTCGACGCATAATACTCGTTATTCATATACGTTTCCAGTTCATCAGCAAAATCGGTAACACTTGCCACCAAAGAATTTGTCACAACCGTAAACTTCTCATAGCCATCGTCTGTGTGCATTTTTTCTTTTCCTGTTGTAATCGGAAGATAGGCACTCGTTGTCACATCGGAGTCGGAGTCAGAGGAAAATGAATCGGCATCCTCCTCGTACTCATAAACGCCGACAATATAAAAACTATATTTTCCAAAAATTTCTTCAAACTTTTGTCCTCCTGACTCATCGTATTCTTTACATTTTCTACCTTTAATCTAAGGAAAAAGTATGAACAGCCTGTGTTCATACTTTAATAATTCGGACATAAAGTTGTGATTTTTCTGTTAAATGGAAAATAGTTCCTCTAACTGCTCATACGTCTCCACCGTGTTCATTGCGCGCCGCAGAGAAGCCGAATGTGGGTAACCTGCGGTGTACCACGCCGCATGGCTCCGCATTTCCCGCATACCGCGTTTTTCGCCTTTCCACTCAATCTGCATTTTGGCATGGCGCAGAATCATCCGGCACACTTCGGAAAAAGGTGGTTTTTCCGGTACCATTCCGGTTTCTAAATATGTCTTAATCTGATGAAAAATCCACGGATTTCCCTGCGCCCCGCGGCCAATCATCACACCGTCACAATTTGTCTGCTCCATCATATTTTTCGCATCCTCCGGCGTAAAAATATCTCCATTTCCAATGACCGGAATTGACACCGTATCTTTCACTTTGGCAATTATTTCCCAGTCAGCCTTTCCGCTGTAATACTGTTCTCTCGTTCTGCCATGTACTGCCACAGCCGCTGCGCCTGCTGCTTCCGCCGCCTTTGCCATCTCGATTGCCTGCACTTCGTCCGCACCAAATCCTTTGCGAAACTTCACAGTCACTGGTTTGTCAATCGCTTTTACCGTTTTCTCAATAATTTTTGCCGCAAGCGGAATGTTTTTGAGGAGGGCGGAACCCTCGCCATTATTCACAACCTTTGGCACAGGACACCCCATATTGATATCTAAGATGTCAAAATTCCGATGCTCAATTTTTTTTGCCATCTCACTGATAATATCCGGGTCTGAGCCAAATAACTGCAGCGATACCGGGCGTTCCCTGTCATCAATCCGAAGCAAATCCTCGGTATTTTTGTTATTATAAAAAATACCTTTTGCACTCACCATTTCCGTACAGATTAAATCCGCTCCCTGCTCTTTGCAAAGCAGACGAAATGGCAGGTCCGTAACCCCTGCCATTGGTGCTAATACAATATTGCCATCTAAGCTTATATTGCCGATTTTCAGTTTGTTACTTCCCATCTTCACTCTTTTTCGTCCTCTCATAAATCAGACGCATGCCCTGTAAGGTCAGCTCTGAATCATAAATATCAATCTTATCGGTGCCCTCTGAAATAATGCGTCCAAGCCCGCCGGTTGCCACAACTTTCATATTCTGGTAACCCGATTCCTCACGGAACTTATCAATGATATATTCCGCCTGTCCAATCGTTCCGTACACAAGACCTGCCTGCATACTTGTAATCGTGGTTTTCGCCATAATCGACTCCGGTTTTATAATTTCAATTTCCGGAAGTTTCGCCGCATTGCTCCAAAGTGCTTTCGCACTGATTCTTATACCGGGTGCTGTCACACCTGCGACAAACGCACCGTCTTCCGTCACCAAATCATATGTCGTAGCCGTACCGTAATCAATGACAAACACCGGCCCGCCATACAAAAAGTAAGCACCGACCGCATCGACCACACGGTCTGCTCCGATTTCCATCGGATTTGTCGTTGCAATGCGGATACCCGATTTTGTTCCATTTCCCACAATCATCGGATCACAGTCAAGATATTTCTTTACACCGCTTGTCAGAGAATACATAATCTTTGGCACAACAGAGCAGATAATGACATCCTCAACATCGTCCGCGGACACATCTTTGTGGGATAACTGCTCCACGATCTGGACACCAAACTCATCGGAAGTTCTCGGCAGACTGGTTGTCAGCCGAAACTTATGCAGAATTTTTTCTCCTTGAAAAAGTCCAAATGTCAAATTTGTATTTCCGATATCAATCGCCAGTAACATAATAGCCCCCATTCAGAGTAAATGATTTCATTCGTTCACTCCGTCAATAAAAAATGTTTTATAGTAAGTCTCTAAATTTTCTAAAAGTTCTGCGTATTTTACACGGTATTGTTTGATTTTCAAATGGCTTCCGATTTCATCATAGAAGAAATCATTTTCCTTTGCCGTCGTAGACATATAAAGGGAGCCATCTTCATCAAATTCCATGGTAAATACACCGCCGACATCTTCCGTCATCGTCACCGCCATAATCTGCAGTTCATCCTGAATCGCAGATGGAAGCGATGCATAACGCGGATTTAAATAATATTTCTGCTCATAGGCACTGCACGCGCACAAAATCTGTTCTTCCTGCATGGAAAACCTCCTAATCCCGTTCACTTAACGGTGTATATGGTTTGTGTTTTGCCACCGCTTTATAAGCCGGACGAATGATTTTCCCGGCATTGACAAGTTCCTCTAAACGGTGTGCGCTCCAGCCGGCGATACGTCCAATTGCGAAAATCGGCGTATAGAGCTCATGCGGAATCCCCAGCATGCTATATACAAGTCCGCTGTAAAAATCAATATTGGCACTAACACCTTTATAAATATGACGCTCATTCGCAATCACTTTTGGTGCCAGTTTTTCGACCAGATTGTAAAGGGCAAATTCTTTCTGAAGCCCCTTTTCATCGGCAAGTTTCTGGACAAATTTGCGGAACGTTCTCGCACGTGGGTCAGAAATTGAGTACACCGCGTGTCCCATACCGTAAATCAAACCAGCACGGTCAAATGCCTGCTGATTCAGAAGGGCAATCAAATACGATTCTACTTCATCCTCATCTTCCCAGTTTTTGACTTTCTGTTTCATATCGTCAAACATCTGCGATACTTTTTTATTCGCTCCACCATGTCTTGGTCCTTTCAGCGAACCGAGTGCTGCCGAAATTGCCGCATAGGTATCGGTTCCGGATGAAGTTACCACATGGTCCGTAAATGTCGAGTTATTACCACCGCCATGCTCCGCATGAAGCACAAGGGCAATGTCCAAAATCTTTGCCTCTAACGGTGAAAATTTACTATTTGGACGAAGCATATGCAAAATATTTTCTGCGGTGGAATACTCCGCTTTTGGCGGGTGCAGGAAGAAACTCGTTCCTTCATGGAAATAGCATGCCGCCTGATAACCATATACCGCAAACATCGGAAACAGTGCTACTAACTGCAAACACTGGCGCAGCACATTTTCCGTAGTAATATCGTCTGCTCTGTCATCATAGGAATATAACGTAAGAACGCTTCGTCCAAGTGTATTCATAAGGTCAACACTTGGTGCTTTCATAATAATATCACGTACAAAGCTGGTTGGCAGGCTTTGACGATAATTGGCTAACATGTCCTTGAGTTCTTCCAGTTCAGATTCATTCGGCAGTTTTCCAAAAATCAGAAGATACACAACTTCCTCATATCCAAACCGTTTTTCAGATAGAAACCCATCCACGATCTCCTCAATATCAATGCCTTGATAAAATAATTTACCATCGCAGGGAACTTGTACCCCATCGGAAATTTTTGTTGATTGAATCTCTGAAATTTCTGTGAGGCCGGTCAATACACCACGTCCATTCAAATCACGAAGTCCGCGCTTTACTTCGTATTTTTCATAAAGAGTAGAGTCAATGGTGCTGCTCGCTTCACACACCGATGCCATCTTATGTAACCACTCATTTCGATATCCAGCGTTTAAGTTATTGCTCATATTGGCTCCTTTCGTTGCTTTACCTCGGAAGTGTCACATACATAACCGCTTTAATTGTGTGCATGCGGTTTTCTGCCTCGCGAAATACCACGTCAGCATATTTTTCAAACACTTCATCTGTTACTTCCATTTCCGTCAATCCATATTTTTCATGGATTTCTTTTCCAATCTTCGTTTTCAAATCATGGAATGCCGGCAGACAATGCATAAACACTGCGGTGTCCTTTGCATTATCCATTGCCGCTTTGTTAATCTGATAAGGGCTTAATGCCTCAATTCTCTCTTTCCAGACTTCATCCGGCTCCCCCATAGAAACCCATACGTCGGTATAAAGAACATCTGCATCTTTGGTTCCCTCTTTTACATCTTCTGTGAGAGTAATGCTGCCACCGCTCGTCTTTGCATATTCTTCACACAAAGCGACCAGTTCTTTATTTGGAAAATATTCTTTTGGTGCGCAGGCAGTAAAATGCATTCCCATCTTGCTGCACGCAATCATCAGAGAATTTCCCATGTTATAACGGGCATCTCCCATATAAGTCAGACGGATTCCTTCCAAATGTCCAAACTGCTCCTCAATGGTAAGAAGGTCAGCAAGCATCTGGGTCGGATGATATTCATTCGTCAAACCGTTCCAAACCGGCACACCGGCATACTCTGCCAGTTCTTCAACAATTTCCTGTCCAAAGCCACGGTACTCAATACCGTCAAACATACGTCCAAGCACGCGTGCCGTATCCGCAATACTTTCTTTCTTGCCAATCTGGGAACCACTTGGATCTAAGTATGTCACACCCATTCCCAAATCATGTGCTGCGACTTCAAACGAGCAGCGTGTTCTCGTACTTGTTTTTTCAAAAATCAGGGCAATATTTCGTCCCTCAAATTCTTTCATCGGAACATGATTTTTCTTCTTTTCCTTCAAATCTTTTGCTGTATCCAGAAAATAGCGAATCTCTTCCGATGTAAAATCCTTAAGTGTCAAAAAGTTTCTTCCTTGTAAATTCATTTTTTCACTCTTTTCTCTGTGTTATTTTTCTTTACATGTTTCAATCACGGATTTTGCCAGTCCTGCAATCCCCTGAATTTCCGATGGAATGATAATTTTGGTTGCCTGGCCGTCACTTGCTTTTTCAAATGCTTCCAAGCTCTTCAAGGTCAGAACCGATTCCGTCGGTGCAGCTTCATTTAAGTATTTCAGACCTTCTGCTGTCGCCTTCTGGACTTCTGCAATCGCCTGAGCCTTACCTTCTGCCTCGCGAATCATTGCTTCTTTCTTTGCTTCTGCACGAAGGATTGCTGCTTCTTTTTCTGCTTCCGCTTCCAAAATCGCAGACTCCTTTTTACCTTCTGCTACAAGAACTGTCGATTTTTTCTCACCTTCCGCACGAAGAATGGATTCACGTCTCTCACGCTCAGCCTTCATCTGCTTCTCCATGGAATCCTGAATTTCTCTCGGTGGAATGATGTTTTTCAATTCCACACGGTTTACTTTGATTCCCCACGGGTCAGTTGCAATATCCAGATTGGAACGCATATGCGTATTAATTGTCTCACGTGACGTAAGTGTCTGGTCTAATTCCAAATCACCAATGATATTTCTAAGTGTAGTCGCCGTCAGATTTTCAATTGCCATAATCGGATTTTCCACCCCGTACGTGAAAAGCTTCGGATCCGTAATCTGGAAAAATACAACGGTGTCAATCTGCATCGTTACATTATCCTTTGTAATTACCGGCTGTGGCGGGAAATCCATCACCTGCTCTTTTAACAGAACTTTTCTTGCCACCTTGTCAATAATCGGAACCTTAAAATGCAGTCCAACCGACCATGTACACTGATAGCCGCCCAGTCTTTCAACAATAAACGCATGTGCCTGTGGCACAATTTTAATACAAGATGCCAGTACACAAAGAATAATTACTACAATCGCAATAATAATAATTGGTACCAGGCTAATCTCCATTTCATTTCCCATAACATGCCTCCATTCCGCGCTTTTGCGCTGTTTTTATCACTCTTTTACCAGTAACTTGACACCGGAAACCGATTGAATCGTTACCACCTTTCCCTCTTCAATCACCGTGTCATCTACACTGCGTGCCATCCATTCGACACCACGAAGACGTACCGTGCCACTTCCCTTTGCATTATCAATTGTTTCGATGACTTCCGCTTTCTGCCCCGGCAGTTCATCAATATTGGTCTTGGCACGACTTTTATCAAGCACTTTTACAGCAAACGGACGAACTAAAATCATAACCACAACCGACACGCCGGCAAACAAAACAATCTGTAACCACAAAGGGCTGTTAAGTCCTGCTGCAATTGCCGCTGCTACACCACCAAGACTAAACCAAATTGTCGTAAGACCCAGTGTAAAAATCTCAATTACCAACATAATGGCTACCAGTACAAGCCAAAAAATCGTCAACATCGTCTCGAATCCTTCCTTTCATTTTATTCACTGTTTCTCCTTATCATACTAAAAAATTAGGTTTTTGTCAAAATTTTAACACATTTTGTTTGTGGCGTGGGGGTGTCAATTTTTTTATTTTCCGTAATTCAGTAGAAAGTTTTGCGTCTCGTGGGCGCTGCCATTTTTTAGTTTCCGTATTTTATTCGAAAAGTTTGCATGGCGTGGGCGCTCCCGCTAGACAAATACGCAGAAGTATCGACATGCAAACTACGCATGTCTCATACTTGCGCATTTGTACCCACGCCATACAAATCTTTTCGAATAAATTACTGGAATCCTAAATAAGTTGACAGTAAACTCCTAGCACAAATCTTTTCTTCATAAATCACCGGAATCCTAAATAAGTTGGCTGCTACCTCTTTACGCAAATCTTTTTCTTCATAAATCACCGGAATCCTAAATAAGTTGGTTGCTGCCTCTTTACACAAATCTTTTCCTCATAAATCACCGGAGTACCGAATAAGTCTTCCAAAATGCCTCTGCTACCAATAGTGTAAGCAACCGAAGGCGAAATAACTCTCACTGTACTCTATCTAAATGTTGCCCCAAAACAAGTTGCTTACCAATTCAGAACGCTTTCACGGCTAGCTTTCTATAATTTCCAGTAATTTAGTACAAAAAGTTTTGGGGCTCATGGGTTTTGAGTGCGTCGGTATGTGGCACTGGTAGTTTCAGTGCCCATACCGCTACGCAACTCAACGAGCGAGAGTGGCCCATGAGGAACAAACTTTTTGTACTAAATTACAGAAACTATAGATATTGCTGTAATTGCTTGCCGCAAGCGGTCCCGAATGGGAATCTTGCGCTCTTTTTTTTTATTTACCCTAATTACAGCAAAATTTATTTCCATTTCAGTGCCCATACTGCTACGCAACTCAACGAGCGAGAGCGGCCCATGAGGAACAAACTTTTTGTACTAAATTACGGAAACTATAGCTACCTATTCCGCTGCACCTCATACATCAACAACGCAGCCGACACTGCTGCATTTAACGACTCCAGTTCGCCCTCCATCGGAATGATTACTTTTTTATCGGCGAGGGCGGTGACTTCATCACTCAGTCCATTTGCCTCGTTGCCGATTAAGATGCCGATGCGTCCATCATACGTTTCCTCGCGGAAGTTTTTCTTGCCCTGTAAATGAGCGGCATAAAAGTGAAATGACTGATTTTGCAGCTGTTTCATCTCCTCGCTCATTGACTCACAGATATAAAATGGAACACGAAACATTGCTCCCATCGTCGAGCGCACAACTTTTGGATTAAACAAATCTACACAGCCGGACGACAAAACAACACCCGACATACCGGCCCCTTCTGCTGTCCGAAACATTGTTCCCAGATTACCGGGATCCTGTATATTTTCGAGGCAGAGAAGCTTACATTCATCCGAGGAAATCATTTGCTCCCTGTCATAAGACGGCATTGTGATAACCGCCAAAACCCCCTGTGGATTTACGGTGTCTGACATCTGCTTAAATAACGCTGTCTTAAGCACCTCAATCGCCGGACGTTTTTGCAGTTTTGCCAGTTCTTTGGCTAATGCTTGTTCTTCTTTTTCATCACAGTACAATTCCTGTACCAAATCTCCCTGCAATGCCTCACGCACCATTTTCCATCCCTCTACGACAAAGACACCTTCTTTTTTTCTTGCCCTTGCCTGCTTCATCAGTTTCTGGATGCGCTTAAATTTTGCATTTGCCGCTGACTCAATCATTCTTTCATCTCCCGTAACTTCTGTATCTCTGTATTATGTCCCAAAACAATTAAAACATCCTGTGGGTGCAGTGCATACGATGCGGGTGGATTTACATTGGTCTCTTCCAATCCGCGGATACCGATAATACTGATGCCATAGCGCGAGCGGATATTTAACTGCTCCAATGTTTTTCCTGCCCAGTTTGACGGCACTGCCATATCCACAATACTATATTCATCCGAGAGTTCAATTGCCTCAAAATAATTACCATTCATAATATCATTGCCAACACGGATTCCCATTGCACGGTCAGGAAAAATCACTTTGTCTGCCCCGATACGGCTCAAAATTCTTCCTTCCATATCAGTGGATGCCTTTGCCATGATAAATGGCACATTCAATTCTTTTAACTGCATCGTAATCAGGGCACTGGTCTCCAAACTCCGTCCGACGCCGATAATCGCACCGTCATAATTTCCAATTCCTAACTGTTTGACCGCTTCCGGGTTCGTGGCATCCGCACAAATTGTATGCGTCACTTCCGAAGCAATCTGCTCTAACCGCTCCTCATCTTTATCCACTACCATCACGGTAGCACCGGAATTGGCAAGGGTTTTCGCAACATACATACCAAAATCACCAACACCAAACACAACAAATTCTTTTCGTTTCATCGTATTCCTCCTATCCAACAGAAACCCGCTCTTTCGGGTACGTTTTTACATTCACAAAGCGCTTGGAGTTAAAAAACAAGGCAAGCGAAATCGGACCGATTCGTCCAATATACATTGTTACTATAATAATTAACCGCGACACCGTAGTCAAATGCGGGGTAAAATCTCTGCTTAATCCAACCGTCGCAATGGCAGAAACAATTTCATACAGACAATCAATAAAATTGCCCGGCTGAACTGCCGCTAAAATGACTGTAGCTCCTAACATTACACTGAAACTCACAGCAAAAATCGACAGCGCACGGCGCACCGCCATATCACTGACTCTCCGTCCAAACATTTCCGTATCACGACGCCCCTTAATAATAGAAACAACCGTTAATACAAGTACCGCCATCGTCGTTGTTTTGATTCCTCCTGCTGTACCGGACGGTGACCCGCCAATAAACATTAAAAGACAGCACACAAGGGCAGTCGACTTATTTAACCCTGACTGTGAAATGGTACAAAATCCTGCCGTTCTTGTCGTTACTGACTGAAAAAAAGCTGCCTGAATTTTATCAAAAAAAGACAAAGGACCAAGTGTTGCCGGATTTTGATATTCAAGAATTAATATCAAAATAGCACCAACCACAATCAAAAAAGCTGTCATAAAAAGTACAAGTTTTGCATTTAACGATAAATAATGTAAAGATTCCCTTCCGGTTCGGCGTTTTCGTTTTCTCTGTTTCATAACATCCAATACATTCCACCAGACCGGGAAACCTAGTCCTCCTAAAATAATCAGCCCCATTGTTGTAATATTCACAACCGGATTTCCGACATAACGGCTCAAACTATCCGGTCCGATTACATCCATCCCGGCATTGCAAAATGCGGACACAGCATTAAAAACAGAATACCAGACTCCCGCCAAACCATAATCCGGAATAAACACTGTCATATAAAGAAGGGCACCTACTGTCTCTACGACAAGGGTCCCCTTTAAAATTTTTTTCACCAAAACAACAAGCCCCTGAATCGTATCAAGGTTATACGCATCCTGAATCAAAAGTCTTTCTTTCATGCCAATCCGTCGGCGCAGAATCAGCATAAACATCGTAGTAAACGTAATTACACCTAAACCGCCAACCTGAGCCAAAAGTGCAATCACAACCTGTCCAAACAAACTCCAGTGTGCGTATGTAGGCACCGTCACAAGGCCGGTCACACATACCGATGTAGTCGAAGTAAACAGTGCATCCACAATTCCCGTTACTTTTCCTGTTTTCGAAGAAAGCGGAAGCATTAAAAGAAATGTTCCAATTACAATAGCAACAAAAAATCCAACTGCTATAATTCTCGTCGTTGTAAATTCTTTTTTCCTGCCGAAACGCTTCATTAATGAATCACTTCCCTTTCCTTATGGACATAATGCAGTACATATTTACCTCTGCCACGTGTCTTTGCTTTATAAAGCGAGTCATCCGCCTGCGTATACATCTGCTCAAACGAAACCGGGACTTTTCCTGCCACTGCAGCTCCGATACTGCAAGTCATATTAATATTTCCATTCTCATTCGATATTGCTTTTATTTCGTGCTGAATACGGGAGCATTTTCCAGCCAGCCAGTCCTCACTCTTTAAGTTTCTGACATAAACCATAAACTCATCCCCGCCGACACGTCCAATGATATCCGAGCCACGGAAAATACTTGTCAAAAACTCCGCAACATTTTCCAAAAACATATCGCCGACAAGTTTACCAAGTTCATCATTCATGCGCTTCATATTATCAATATCAACAAGAAGAAGTGCACATTCATGTGTTTCATCCCTTGCATTTAAAGTGTCACGCAGAGAATTTTCAAATGAAAACTTATTCAAAATTCCCGTAACCGGGTCTACCATACAGCGTCTCTGATACTCACGCTTCGCATTATTATCACGGATTCGAAGCTGCACAATCGTAAGTGTCATCATATAACCGAGCACCAATCCAATAAATGCCGTAAAGACGTCAGATTGGGCAATACGCGGAACTTTATACCAAAGAGTAACAATTGAGTAAACCAAATCAACAATTGCCATTAATGGTATAATCAATCGAAAGCGAAGAATAAATACCGTTGGTGTTACAATCAGTAACAGCGGCACAAAACTTGCCGGGACATTACGGTACGGAAAAATGTCAATCCATGCAGTTATTATAAACATCCCCAGTATAAATAATGTACAAATTGTATTTGCCACATAATAATGAATCTTTGGTCTCGAAGCATAAAAAACTGAAATTCCTGCTGTCAAAACAACAAATCCAAACAATACATAATACGGTAACGAAATAGTCCATCCACGAACCAAAAATGGCGTAAAGAAAAATGCAAACAAAATAAATGGCACCAATAAAATCGTGATTTTTTTTAACATTCTTAAATTCTGTCTGCCACTCTCTTCCCTGCAATCTAAAAAAAACTGTCTTCGTTCGCGGTTATATCTGTTAAAAAGTTCCGAATACAATTTCGTACGTGTCATAATCCCCTCTCCTTTTTACTTAATTCTGATTCATTTTTGCCAGTTTTGCTGCCTGATCCGCAGCAATCAAACTATCAATAACTTCATTCAAATCGCCATTGATAATCGAATCCAGCTTGTGAAGCGTAAGTTTAATTCGGTGATCCGTTACCCTTCCCTGTGGATAATTGTAGGTACGGATTTTCTCCGAGCGGTCTCCGGTACCAATCTGGCTTCTTCTCTCCTCCGCTTCCGCATCGTGTGCTTTGGCGCGCTCCAGTTCATACAGTCTCGCACGAAGCACCTTCAGCGCCTTATCCTTATTTTTCAACTGTGATTTTTCATCCTGACATGAAATAACGATGCCGGTCGGAATATGAGTTAAGCGCACCGCTGAATCTGTCGTATTGACACACTGTCCACCATTTCCGGAGGCACGGAACACATCAAATTTACAATCATTCATGTCCAATTCCACTTCCACTTCCTCCACTTCCGGCATAATTGCCACAGTAGCTGTCGAAGTATGGATTCGTCCGCCGGACTCTGTTGCCGGAATTCGCTGCACACGGTGTACGCCACTTTCATATTTTAATTTTGAATATGCACCGGTTCCATTAATCATAAAAACAATTTCCTTAAATCCACCGATGCCATTTTCATTTGAATTCATTGTATCCACTTTCCAATGGTTTGACTCTGCAAACTTACAGTACATACGATACAAATCAGCAGCAAACAACGCAGCCTCATCGCCACCGGCACCGGCACGAATCTCCACGATTACGTTTTTATCATCATTCGGGTCCTTTGGCAGAAGCAAAATGCGAAGTTCATTCTCAATGTCGTCAATTTTCCCTTTGCACTCATTGAGTTCCTCTTTTGCGAGTTCTCTCATTTCCTCGTCAGTTTCCTCTTCGAGCATCGCCAAACTATCTTCAATCCCCGCTTTTGTCTCCTTATATTCGCGGTATTTTTCCACAATCGGCTCCAAATCTGACTGTTCTTTCATCAGTTTCTGATATCTCGATGCGTCATTTAGCACCTCCGGCTCACTTAATTCTTTGAGCACTTCATCATAACGAAACAAAATATCTTCTAATTTGTCAAACATATGCTTCCTCCTAACGAACCATTTCCGTCTGTAAACCAAACACAATCCGGTTTCGTCCACAGTAATCTTTTTTTATTGTAATTTCTTTGAACCCTGCCGCTTCCATCAGTCCGCTTACTGCATCTGCCTGTTCACAGCCAATTTCAAAGAACAAATAACCGTTTTCCCTTAAATATTTCGGTGCCTCTTTTATAATGCACCGATAAAACAAAAGACCATCCGCACTGCCATCTAAGGCAAGTCTTGGCTCATAATCCCTTACTTCCGGCATCAGCATCAAAATCTCATCACTTTCAATATATGGCGGATTCGATACAATCACATCAAACGTACCTTCGATATCCGCAAATAAATCACTCTGAATACAAGTGACATCCACTTGATTTATCCCCGCATTTTCCTTCGCTGTAAAAAGTGCTCCCTCCGATATATCCGAAAGCGTTACACTCTTACAGTTGCCAAGTTTTCCTAGACTAATTCCAATGCATCCGGAACCCGTACACAAATCAAGCACATCTGCTTCCTCGCATTTTTTCAGCACTTCCTCTACCAGACACTCAGTATCCTGCCTCGGTATCAGGACATTTTCATTGACCAAAAACGGAAGTCCCATAAACTCCGTTTCGCCTAACAGATATTCGAGCGGAATCCGCTCGCACCGTTTCGCAATCAGTGCAAGAAAACGTTCGGTTTTCTCACTTTCAGTCTCCAACTCCTGATTTAAAAAGAAACCGCTCCTTGACGTTTCAAAACAATCCGAAAATAAATACCATGCATTTAATTTTGCCTCCGGTACACCTTTTTTCGATAATCGTTTTTCGCCTTCGTTTAAAAGTTCCTGCCACGTCATGTGTCTGATTCCTTCTTTTCTTCGTCCGATGGTTCCGGTGCTTCAAAATAACGGTCAAGAGCATTCAAAATTTCATCTTCCTCTTCATCATCCTCATCATCAATGCTGAGAATCTCGATTTCGTCCTCAACCTTTTCCTTAACCTCTTCTACCGGTTCCTCTTCGTTTTCTGTTTTTTCTTCCTCAAGAAAGGCTTTCCAGTCAAATACTGCTTCCACCGCCGCAATTGCCACCGCAATCATTGAGTCATCCGGCTCTTTCGTTGTAAGACTCTGCAGCATAAGTCCCGGTTTACTTAACACATTAATAACTTTATTATCATGCTCCCCCGCATAGCGGATGAATTCATAAGACAAGCCGGCAATAACCGGAATCAATAAAATACGCAGCACCATACGGAGCCACACATTTCCTACTACAATAAACATGAAAAACAAAATACTGACAAACATAACAATCAAAAGAAAACTTGTTCCACAGCGTTTGTGAACCGTCGTCTGCATACGAACATTTTCCACCGTTAATTCTTTGCCATTTTCCACGCAGTTAATCGATTTATGCTCTGCCCCGTGATACATAAACACACGCTTAATATCTTCCATACAAGAAATCAGTTTCACATAAGCAACAAAAAGAGCCACACGAATGACACCCTCAATCAATCCACGCAATTGAGGCGAAGGCACCGGGCGTTTCAATGCTTCGGAAATAAGAAATGGAACAATCACAAAGATTCCAACCGCCAGCACAATAGCAAGCAGCATAACAAGCCCCATAACAAGGCTTTCTTTTTTCTCATTTTTTTCTTTCGCCTCTTTTTCCTCCTCTTCAAAAAAAGAAGCCGAATAATTTAATGTTTTCATTCCCGTCGACAAAGACTCAGCAAATATCACCATTCCACGGATAATCGGCAGAGACGCTATTTTGTACTTATCCCGAATACTCGATGTCGCTTTTTTCGTCACTTCAATTCCACCATCCGGCTTACGGACGGCAACCGAATATTCTTTTTCATGCTTCATCATCACGCCTTCGATGACTGCCTGACCGCCAAGCTTTGAATACCTCATGAATACTCTCCTTTCATTAAATATGGAAAAAAGGGCAGAGTCACGCCGACTCTGCCCACATTCTCAATCCACTATTTCAAGCCATACTTACGATTGAACTTATCGATTGCACCACGAGCTGCTACCGACTTCTGCTGTCCGGTATAGAATGGATGGCACTTAGAACAAACTTCAACGTGAATCTCTTCTTTTGTTGAGCCTGTCTCAAACGTATTACCACAGTTGCAAATCACTTTTGCCTGGTAATATTCCGGATGAATTCCCTCTCTCATGTTCATTTCACCTCACTACTTGTATTTTCCTTATATATAAAAGGATAATTGTCTTGCTCAAAAACTGCTCGCTCATTATATCATGTTCCACCTTTAATTGCAAGCACTTTTTACTTATAAATGCATTTTTTTAACAGTTTCAATGAATTCCTTATTGTCCTTGGTTCGTTTAAACAAATTCAAAATCTGCTCTAAGGCAGGTTCTGCTTTCATACCGCCAAGTGCTTTTCGGATTTTGACTACTGCTTCCTGTTCTTCACTGTCTAACAGTAAATCTTCACGGCGTGTACTTGATTTCTGAATATCTATCGCAGGGAAAATACGTTTTTCCGATAAACTGCGGTCTAATACAAGTTCCATATTACCGGTTCCCTTAAATTCTTCAAATACAACATCATCCATACGACTTCCGGTATCTACAAGCGCCGTAGCAAGAATTGTCAGACTGCCGCCTTCACGCATATTTCGTGCAGCACCAAAGAAACGTTTTGGCATATGCAGCGCCGCCGGGTCAAGGCCACCGGAAAGGGTACGTCCGCTCGGTGTTACGGTTAGGTTGTAAGCTCTTGCCAGACGTGTAATACTGTCTAACAGAATCATTACATCCTCGCCGCTTTCCACAAGGCGTTTTGCATGCTCAATTACCATTTCCGATACACGTTTGTGATTTTCCGGTAATTCATCAAATGTAGAATAAATGACTTCTACCTGTTCGCCCTCAATCGACTCTTTAATATCCGTAACTTCCTCCGGTCTCTCATCAATGAGAAGAACAATCAGTTTCATTTTGGGATAGTTTGTCGTAACTGCTTTCGCAACCTGTTTTAACAAGGTTGTCTTTCCGGTTTTTGGCTGGGAAACAATCATACCACGCTGCCCCTTACCAATCGGTGCAATCAAATCGAGCATACGCATCGATACTCCTGCTCCCGGTGTTTCCAAATGAATCCTATTATTCGGAAAAATTGGTGTCAAATCCTCAAACTTTTTACGATTATACAAATAAGTCGGTGAATATCCATTTACTTTTGTCATATACAACAGTGCACTGAACTTTTCACTCTGGTTTCTCGTTTTTAAATTCCCCTCAATAATGTCACCGGTACGTAGTCCAAAACGACGAATAAACTGTGGTGCTACATATACATCATCTTCACCCGGAAGGAAATTATCACAGCGGATAAATCCATAATTTTCCGGCATAATCTCCAAAATACCATTTTTCGTAATACCACTGTCTAATTCTTTCAATTCAGACGGATGTACCTCCGTAATTTGACGATCCTTAACAATCGAAATCAGCCCATCGCTTCCATCATGATACTTCTGTGGACGATTATTGTAATAATAGTTCGACTGTGACACACGTTCATGCTGCTGCGGTCTCTCGGAGTGATAAGTTCTTTCATGCGAATTATATGTTCTCTCACTGTGTGAATCATTTCTTCTATCATTTCTATCACTGTATGAGTCATTTCTTCTATCGCTATAGGAATCATTTTTTCGTTCGTAGCCACTATTATAGCTATTATTGTTATAACCGCTGTTATAGTTACTGTTACTGCCATAATTATTATTGCTGCTATAGTTATTATTGCTGTAATTGTTACTGCTGTAATTGTTATTGCTATAGTTATTATTGCTGTAGTTATTGTTGCTGTAGTTATTGTTGCTGTAATTATTGTTCCGCTCATAACTATTGCTGCCATAGTTATTGTTATAACTGTTATAACCGTTGTTGTTATAGCCGCCGTTATAATTATTGCTGTAACCGCCGTTGCCGTAACCATTTTCATTGCGACGCATCGGACGACGTTCGTATCTGTCCTGACGGTCATTCCGTTCCATGCGGTCTTGTCTTACCGGTCTTGTCTGACGTTCCATCGGTGCTCTCTGGGAAACCGGCTTTCTCTCCATCGTTCTCTCCGGCATAACCTCCGGCTCTCTTTTCGTTTCCTCGGAAACTTCCATCAACCGCTGAATCAACTCCGGCTTACGCAATGCCGTGATTCCTTTCAAACCTTTTTCTTTTGCAATCTCGCGCAATTCAACTAATGTTTTTTTTGAAAAATCCATACATTACTTCCTTTCTAATGCTGATACATCTCTCAACCACTCTTAACTAATCCAATCTCATAATTAGGAAATCAAACTCAAACGCCCGAATTTCAGATAATCGAATTTCAAATGATTCTTTACGATAATTCTGAAACCTTATTATAACGAATAAGAAAAGGTTCGTCAAGTAGTGTTTGGGCTAAATTGCACGCTTTTTAAAATTCAATTTTATTTTTTTTCATCAAATCTCTCGCCGTATCCAAAGAATCAACACCGGTTCTGTTTTTAATCGGTGCAAATTCGCGTTCTCTCTCAACCTCAAAAGATAAACAATTGTCCATCATTCGAATCATATCCAGAACAAGAAGTTCAAATTTGTAACCGTTTGGCTCCTCCGGTTTCATCATCTGCCCATCTTCTGCCATATATGGAATCTTTTTCTCCACTACATGAGTCGGCATATATTCATTCATAATTTTTGTCAGCGTTTTTACATTAAACAGATAGTTCAAAATAACACCATAGTTGTATAACAGCCGTCCATTTTCATCTTTGGAATGAATCATTTCATCAGTCATTTCATAATACTCTACAATCGATGGTTTTCCATCCTCTAAACAGAGAACTCCTACTTTTTCATTTGGGTCTGCCTTTGCCACTACCTTTGATCCGCACACACAGCCTGCCTCAATCGTTGCACCAACGAATACCGGGTCAGCCATCTTCTGAAGTACATTATCCACAGAAAATACGTTCAGCCATTCCACGCCAAGTTCATCGATTTTATCCAAAAGACCTGCTTTTGCCAAGGACGAGAACCAACCGCCATTTCCATTTGGTGAAGTTGAAAGTTTTGCTTTACCTTCCATATAAATCTTTCCGTCATAGCTTACTGACGGTGCCATTTCCTGAACAAAAAAGAATACATAATCTTTGTTATAGCCAAAATAATCGTGTTCTTTGAAAAACTGTGTCGTATCGTCATTGTTCTTTTCACTTGTCATGATAAATAACGGAATCCATGCATTCGCTTTTTCTTTCACCTGCATCAAATTATGTATTAACTGTTCAAACAGATATAATTCTTTTGTCACGCCAACATTTAACATTCCTTTTGGCTTATCCAGACCAAGTCTTGTTCCCTGTCCGCCTGCCAAAAGAACCGCACCCACTTTGCAGTCATAAATTGCCTGAAGTCCGATTTCTTCATAATGCTCTCTCTTTGCCGCAATCTCCTCTAATGTCACAGCACCAAGCGGCTCCAATTTTCCTTTTGGTATCTCTTTTACACCGCCCTCAATCAAATTAAGAAGTGACAAATCCAAATCTTCAATCTGTTTCAACAGCGACTTTTTCTCCTCTTCTCCCAATTCCTCAAAATATTGTAATAAATGTTCCTGACCAACAGGCATTAATTTCTGCTTTGCTTCTTCGTAAGTCATCCTTTTTTCTCCTTTCCTTAGCGCCATGGCGCCATCCTATCCTCATTGTACCATTTTCCATAAAAAGTACAAGAGAAACTTATTGTGTTTGCCCTTGAAAAATGATATGATTATTGTTATATGTTTATTGGATTTGTACAAGATAGAATGGAGGATATTATGACACAGAGCGAAAAAGCGTTAAAGCTGCATGAAGAATGGAATGGAAAAATTACAACCACACCAAAGTGTGAGGTAAAATCAAGAGAAGATCTTGCCATTGCCTACACACCGGGTGTTGCAGAACCATGTAAAGTAATTGCAGAGAACAAGGAAGAAGCTTACCGCTATACCATCAAGTCAAATACGGTTGCCGTTGTTTCCGACGGAAGTGCCGTTTTGGGCCTCGGTAACATCGGCGCAGAAGCCGCTATGCCGGTTATGGAAGGAAAAGCTGTTTTATTCAAAGAATTTGGCGGGGTCAATGCTTTCCCAATTTGTTTAGATACACAGGATACCGAAGAAATTATCAAAACCGTAGTCAATATTGCCCCTGCTTTTGGCGGCATTAACTTGGAAGATATTTCCGCACCACGTTGTTTTGAAATCGAAACGCGCTTAAAAGAATTACTTGACATCCCGGTTTTCCACGACGACCAGCACGGAACAGCCATCGTAGTTCTCTCGGGAATCATCAATGCATTAAAAGTAGTGAACAAAGAAAAAGAAGACTGTAAAGTCATTGTAAACGGTGCCGGTTCTGCAGGAATCGCTATCACAAAACTTTTACTCCGCTATGGATTTAAGGATGTAACACTCTGCGATAAATCCGGTATTTTAAGTAAAAACAGTAAGGACTTAAACTGGATGCAGAAAGAAATGATGGAAGTTACCAATTTATCCGGCAAAGAGGGAAGTCTTGCCGATGCCTTTGTCGGCGCTGACATTTTCGTAGGCGTTTCCGCTCCGGGAATCGTAACAGAGGAAATGGTTGCCTCAATGAACCGCGACGGTATTTTGTTTGCCATGGCAAATCCGGTACCGGAAATCATGCCTGACCTTGCAAAAAAGGCCGGTGCAAAAGTGGTTGGAACCGGACGTTCCGATTTCCCAAATCAGGTCAACAATGTAGTAGCTTTCCCCGGTATTTTCAAAGGTGCCCTAGAGGGACGTGCCACACAGATTACCGAAGAAATGAAATTAGCAGCCGCTCTTGCTATCGCATCTTTAGTACCGGAAGATGAGTTAAATGAAGATAACATTATGCCGGAAGCTTTTGATCCACGCGTTGCAGATGTTGTAAGTGCTGCCGTAAAAGCACATATTGCTGATTAATCATGGAAAAATGGGGCGATAAACCGTACCACTCTCTGGATTACGAGAACAAAAAACGTTTTGGTGAAAAAGTATATAAAATTTCTCTGGCTGGTGGAACCACCTGCCCAAACCGCGATGGCACACTTGGTACAAGAGGCTGTTGTTTTTGCAGTGGCAGCGGTTCCGGTGATTTTGCCGCCACCAAAGGAAGCATTACCGAACAGATCGAAGAAGCCATTGCCCGTGTTTCCCGTTACAAAAACGCAGGGCATCATTTTACCGCTTACTTCCAATCTTTCACCGCTACATACGCACCGGTTGAAACTTTGCGGGCGGCTTGGGAAGAAGCAATGACACATGAATCCGTTGTCACACTTGCAATTGCAACGAGACCGGACTGTTTAGGAGACGATGTTCTCTCGCTGTTAGTCGACTGCTGTAGAAAAATGCCGGTGACCGTTGAACTCGGTTTACAAACCATTCATCCGGACACCATCCGCTACATCCGGCGGGGTTATCCAAACTCCGTATACGAAACAGCAGTAAAAAACCTGCAAAATATCGGTGTGAATGTTGTAACTCACGTGATTGCCGGTCTGCCCGGTGAAACAAAAGAAAACTTTCTCGATACGGTAAGATATGTTGCTGATATAGGAAGTGACGGTATTAAACTCCAGCTTTTGCATGTACTGAAAGGAACCGACTTAGCGTTGGATTATGAAAGTAAAATGTTCCGGACACTGACTCCGGATGAGTATTTAGACTACATTGCCGAAGCACTTTCGATTCTTCCACCGGATATGGTGATACACCGTGTGACCGGTGACGGACCAAAGGACTTATTAATTGCTCCTCTGTGGAGTGCCAACAAGCGAATGGTTCTAAACTCCCTTCAAAAAAAAATGAAGCAGGAACATATTTTTCAGGGAAAATTCTATCACGGGAAATAAGGAGGGATTTGCTATGCCAAATGGCTCAATTACCATTTATAAACTAATTATTTTATATACACTAAGTAAAGTAGATTCTCCACTGCCGCCCGGCGTGATTTCCGATTACATCACAGACCGCGGCTACACAAATTATTTTAATTTACAAAATGCCTTTGGGGAATTGTTAGAAGCGGATTTAATCAAAGAGGACAGCACCTATCATTTAACGTACTACACGCTGACCGAAGCGGGTGCCGAAACATTAGAGTTGTTTGGCGCTCCTTTATCAAGAGAAATCCGGGATGAAATCAATCATTACTTAGAAGAACACAAATTTGAAATCATCGACGATACATCTTTAGTGAGTGACTACCATGTGACAAACGATGGCACCTATCTCGCCACCTGTACACTGCGCGACGGCAATCATGTTCTCATGCAGCTGTCTTTGGACGTTGCCACGGAAACAGATGCTATCAAAGTATGCGAAAACTGGCAGTCGAAAAGTGATATCCTCTATCAGACTGCCATGCAAAATCTTCTTTCTTAAACTTGTATGAGGGAGTGCCGCATCAACCGACGCCGGTGCTCCCCATTTCCAAATATTTCAAATAAGCACCATATGTCATTGTAACCGCATTATCGCCGGTTCCAACTGCCACCGTAACTTTTTCAAAATCTGAAGCCGTCGCTTTTACTGCAGTCGTATCAGTCGATTGTGACGTTGTTTTCTTCTCTTCTACACCAGTAGAAGCACCACTTCCCTCATATGCATCGGAAGTAGTCGAAACCTTGCGGTTCGGAACAGTAACGCCTTCCTGCATAAATTTCTTTATCTTTTTCACGTAATTTGTCGTCTCTTTATACGGTGGCACACCGCCGTACTTTTTCACCGCACCGCTGCCGGCGTTATATGCCGCTGCCGCCAATGTGTAATCACCGTTAAATTTCTTCAAATGCGCTTTCAGAAGTTTTGCCGCTCCCATAATATTCTGCTCGGCATCAAACGGATCTTTGATTCCTAACCCCTTCTGTTCTTCCGGCATCACCTGCATAATTCCCTGTGCTCCGGCAGAGGAAACACACTTTGTGTTAAAATCTGATTCTGCCTTTGCCACGGCAACTAAAAAATCATAGGAAATATCATATTTTTCTGCCGCCCGCTCAAAGATACCTTTTAACGTCGTGCTTCCTGTACTCTCGGAAGTATCATTCGACGTTTTGTTTGTCTTTGATGCTGACGATGTTTTTTCTGTCGTCTTTGCTGTCGTCTTTTTCAGCGACACACTTTTTGTGTTTTCCTCAGAAGCCGCAGCATACAATGCATTTTCCTTTTCTAACACTTTCTGAAACGGAGTAATGGATGTCTTTGTATGCGAAGCGGACAGCGATATACTTGCTGCCTGATTGGTTCGATTTGTAATATCCTCAACATACATCGCCGACATCTTATTTCTCCTTTCACAAAATCTCCAAACTTAATTTCATTATACCGAAAACTGTTTTAAAAAGCAAGACAATCCTAGCGGTATTTTTCCAAAAATTCATCCATCTTCTTCATAGATTCTGTAAGAACGGACACCTCCGGCAGATAGACAATACGGAAATGATCCGGATTTGCCCAGTTAAATCCGCCGCCATGTACCAAAAGCACATGTTTTTCACGCAGAAAGTCTAACACAAACTGCTCATCATTTTGAATTCCAAAACGCTTTGCATCAATGCGTGGGAAGATATAAAAGGCCGCTTCCGGATGAACAACAGACAAACCATCCACACCATCAATCGCCTCACAGATGCATTTTCGCTGCTCATACAATCTGCCGCCCGGTAATAAAAGCGGGTCAACATCCGGTCTGTTTTTCAGTGCCGGTGCCACCACGTGCTGTGCTAACACGTTGGCACACAAACGCATGGACGAAAGCATGTTAATTCCTTCTATGTAGCCTTTGCCCTTTGACAAGTCTCCGCTAAGCACCATCCAGCCGCTGCGAAATCCCGCTATGCGGTCTGATTTGGAAAGTCCGTTAAACGTTACTACAAACAAATCCGGTGCCAAAGATGCAATCGATGTATGCGTTTTGCCATCAAAAACAAGTCTGTCATAAATCTCATCCGCAAATAAAATCAATTCATGGCGTCTTGCCAGCTCTACAATCTGCTCTAACACTTCTTTTGGATACAAAGCACCTGTCGGGTTATTCGGGTTAATAATGACAATTCCCTTTGTTCTAGAATTGATTTTTTTCTCCATATCCGCAATATCCGGATACCAGTTGGATTTCTCATCACAGATATAATGAACCGGCGTTCCTCCCGCCAATTTTGCCGCAGCTGTCCACAATGGGTAATCCGGTGCCGGAATCAAAATTTCATCACCATCATTTAACAAGCCCTGCATCGCAAGGGAAATCATTTCACTGACCCCATTTCCGATGTAAATGTGGTTCATCTCCAAATTCGGCAGCCCCTTTGACCGGTGATAATCTAAAATCGCCTCACGTGCCTCAACAATACCATTGGACTCGCTATAGCCCTGACTCATTGGGTCATCCAGTGCATCACGGATAGCGTCCAAAATCCACGAAGGTGCCTGAAAACCAAATGGTGCCGGGTTTCCTATATTTAACTGGAGAATCTCCGTCCCCTGGCGTTTCATCTCATTTGCCGCGTCCAGAACAGGACCTCTCACATCGTAACATACTCCATGTAATTTATCTGATTTTGCAAAGGTTCTCATCCTTCCACATCTCCATTCCTTTTTCTAATTTCATCATATCGGTTCGGCAGCCGGCGCAGCGAATAAATGCTTGCCGACACAACCACAATGCAAAGCACATAAAAAATCACATACCAGATGGAAGCAATCCGAATTTGCCGGTAGGCTAACCACTGACTGATTCCACTGATTAGATAAGAACTTAAATTAAATGCCATATGCATAAGGGTGCTTCCCCAGATACTCTGTGTTTTTTCAAAGATGTACGCCAAAATAATACCAAAGGCAGCCGCATACAATCCCTGAACAATATTTTTATGGTATATACCAAAAATCAGTGCCGAAACAAGTGCTGACACATCAACCGGAAAACAAGTTCTAAGTCCGCCGTAAATCACGCCGCGAAACAGTAGTTCCTCCGCAATCGGTCCCACGACAACAACAAGAAGCAGCACAGCAAACGGAGAACCGTTTTTCAGGCTTAAAATCTCACTCACATTGTCATAGGAAGCAAATATGTTTGGCAGAAGATACCGCAAAAATCCAACGGTGATGCCAATCGCATACTGTCCAAACAGCCCAATCGCCGTCAAACCGGCGATACGTTTTACCGTAAATAATGGGCGGTAATCCGGTCTGTAATGCCATTTATTTTCCCGCACGGCATACCAGAAACCAAACACAAATAATACAACCAATTTCAAAATAAAATTTGCCATAATCTGCACTCGAATTTGTTCCTGCTTTGTCATCCCTTTATGTAACGCAAGTCCAAACAAGGCACGAAACAACACTTCCAAGCCGTAACAGACAAGGAGGGCAAGCAGCGTCCAGCCAATTGTCTTTATTATTTTTTTCAATCTGCCATATCCCCCTTAAACTAATTTACCGTTTCGTTTCTATTTCCAACGGCATTGATATTCATTTTACCACGCCGCCTCCAATCGGTCAATTTTCTATTGCTAATTTTCTTTGTAAATGATAGTATGTTTATGATGCTGTGGGAGGACATCTGTTGGATGTAACATTAAATAACCGCCTGCTTATCAGGCTTAAGAATGGAGGATACTTATGAAACTCTGGGGAGGACGATTCACCAAAGAGACCAATCAGTTAGTACACAATTTTAACGCTTCCATTTCCTATGACCAGAAATTTTACAAACAGGATATTTTAGGAAGTATTGCACATGTAACAATGTTAGAAAAACAGGGGATTTTAACTACTTCTGAAAAAGATGCCATTGTCGATGGCCTGCAGGGAATCCTGAATGATTTAGAGAGCGGTGCTTTAGAAATCACTGCGGAACACGAGGACATTCACAGTTTCGTGGAGGCAAACCTGATTGAACGCATCGGAGATCCCGGCAAAAAACTTCACACCGGACGCAGCCGAAACGACCAGGTTGCTCTGGATATGAAATTATATACAAGAGATGAAATCGTTGAAATCAATGATTTGCTCAAAGAATTGATGGTGGTAATTCACCGGATCATGTCAGAAAATATTGATACTTTTATGCCGGGCTTTACCCATTTGCAGAAAGCTCAGCCGGTGACACTTGCTCACCATTTCGGGGCTTATTTTGAAATGTTCCGCCGCGATCGAAGCCGCCTGCGCGACATCTACGACCGGATGAATTACTGTCCGCTCGGTGCCGGCGCTCTCGCCGGAACAACCTATCCTTTGGACCGCGAGTACACCGCTTCGCTTTTGAAGTTTGACGGTCCTACCTTTAACAGTATGGATTCGGTTTCCGACCGTGATTACCTCATCGAACTGCTCAGTGCCCTCTCGACCATTATGATGCATATGAGCCGTTTCTGTGAAGAAATCATTCTGTGGAATTCAAACGAATACCGTTTTGTTGAAATTGATGATTCTTATTCCACCGGTTCAAGTATCATGCCACAGAAAAAGAACCCGGACATCGCCGAACTTGTCCGAGGAAAAACCGGTCGTGTATACGGTGCTTTGATTTCAATGCTGACAACAATGAAGGGAATTCCGCTTGCTTACAACAAAGATATGCAGGAAGACAAGGAATTTACCTTTGATGCCATTGACACTGTAAAAGGATGTCTGGCACTGTTTACCGGCATGATTGACACAATGAAGTTTAATAAGGAAATTATGGAAGACAGCGCAAAACATGGTTTCACAAATGCGACCGATGCCGCTGACTACTTAGTCAACCACGGCGTTCCTTTCCGTGATGCACACGGCATCATCGGACAGTTAGTGCTGCTTTGTATCGAGAAAAAGATTCCACTCGACGACCTTCCATTGGAAGAGTATAAAAAGATTTCTCCTGTTTTTGAAGAGGATATCTACGAAGCAATTTCGATGAAAACATGCGTAGAAAAACGTAACACCATCGGCGCTCCGGGCGAGGAAGCCATGAAAAAAGTAATTGCTGCTAACGCTCTTTATTTACAGGAAAGTTAATTGTTAATGATTCAAAAAAAATCCCTGTCTTTTCGGTTGAAAATCTCATCCGAAATTGACAGGGATTTTTCATATGCGTACTGTTTACCGCATGATAAACCATTTCATTGTTTCATTACTTTTTATCGTCGTATTTTTTCTCATAGTTGGCAATACATTTTTCAATAACCGCAATCGCTTCTGTCGGACCGCCAAAGTCCTTGACGTCCGTTTCCTTGTTCTCCAAATCTTTGTATACCGAGAAGAAGTGCTGAATCTCTTCAAAGATGTGCTCCGGCAGCTGCTCAATGTCGGTATAGTAATTGTATGTTGGGTCGTTGTACGGAATCGCAATAATTTTCTCATCCATATCGCCATTGTCACGCATGTACATAACGCCAATCGGGTAACAGCGAACCAGCGACATCGGCTCAATTTCCTCCGAGCAAATCACAAGCACATCAAGCGGGTCCTTGTCATCGCCGAGCGTTCTCGGAATAAATCCATAGTTCGCCGGATAATGGGTCGAAGTGTAAAGAATACGGTCCAAAATAATCAATCCCGTTTCTTTGTCTAATTCGTATTTTTTCTTGCTTCCTTTCGATATCTCAATTGTCGCAATGAAATCGGTCGAAGAAATCCGCTCCTTGCTGATATCATGCCAAATATTCATGTGTGGCCCTCCTAATTTTTTCTTGTGTAACCCCACGCATTATTAGCGAATATAGTTTGTACGGATTACCGGTTCTCTCTCCGGGAATGCAATGCCCTTCTCTTTTCCTGCTTCAATGCATGAAAGAAGCCATGCCATATTGTTTCCGAGCGTCCGCATCGTCTGCATTCCCTCTTCGTCCTGCTTCACTTCTTCTGCCTTGCCCCCATGCACCTGATTCCAATACTGGGAACCAACAACCGGCATACAGTTAATGGTAAAATACTTATTAATCTGGTCGAATGCCGCCGACGCTCCTCCACGACGACAACTTACTACAGCTGCTGCCGGTTTTCCGATCATTTTACTGCCACCGCTGTAAAACGCACGGTCCATAAATGATGTCAATGCTCCACTTGCCGCAGCATAGTGTACCGGCGAACCAAATATATATCCGTCCGCCTCTCCGGCTTTCGCAACAAATTCATTTACAACGTCCTTGCGGAAACATCCTTCTCCCGTCTTCGCACAGGCTCCGCATCCGATACAACCGGCAATTTCTCCATTACCAACCCAGAAAATTTCCGATTCAATGCCATATTTCTCTAACGCACCGGCCACTTCTTTCAGCGCCGTATATGTGCAGCCTTCTTTATGAGGACTTCCATTTACCATCAGTACTTTCATGTCATCCTTCCTTTCCAATGAATCAATCACTGCTCTTTTTGATACATTTTATTATCTTATCTTGTCTAGTATAACAGACCATTCTCCAAAAGGAAAGTAAGAAATGCTTCGCATCCCTCTAAAACATCATCATACGTCTCGTCAAAATTGCCGGTATACCACGGGTCTGCAATATCTCTTCCATCTCCGCTCCACGCTAAAAGTTTGCTGACTTTTCCCTCCGGGTCGCCGCCTAAAATCCGGTTTATGTTCTTCATATTCCAGGTATCCATGCCAATGATGTAGTCAAATTTGTCGTAATCGCTGCGGCTTAACTGGCTCGCTCTATGTGGCAGAACCGGCACTCCTACCTGACTTAGTTTGCGCACGGTTCCGCGGTGCGGCGGGTTGCCTAACTCCTCTGTGCTCGTCGCTTTGGAATCAATTGTAAATTGGTCGGAAAGACCACGCTTGTTTACCATGTCCTGGAAAACAAATTGCGCCATGGTGCTGCGGCAGATGTTGCCGTGGCAGATGAATAATACTCGAATCATAACTTTCTATATCCTTTCGATACCTTTCAACACCTCAAAATTCTAAGCACATCGGTGTTTTCTGTATCCATATTCTTTTTTTCATTTTTTATCAAAATACACCTTATTTTCTCATATTTTCACACTCAAAAGGTGTAAAAAAAGGTGTAAATTTGAACGTTTTGCACCTTGCCTTTTCGACAGGCTAACTAGAAGTTGAACATCTCCATTTCTTCTTCACTTGCTAACTGCTCCACAATTTCTTCCTGGTGCATCAATTCATTTTCTTTTTGCATCATTACATACATTTCTTCTTTCACATCATCTACCTGCAGATGTGTGTATGTATCAAAAGTAATTTCCATAGAACTATGTCCCATAATATACTTTAGCTTGGCAGGATTCATACCTGCTTTTGCCATCTTGGTACAAAAAGTATGTCTGCACACATGAGGAGTTATCGTTGGCAATGGTTCCTTATACAGCTTATTGTACTTCTCTCTGATAAATTGAAAATACTTTTCCCAATGCAATGCCACCATCGGCATGTCATTCTGGTCTAAGTAAAGGAAACCACTATACCCATCGACCACAGGTTCCTTCTTTACTTTTCTACGATTTTTAATAATCGTCCGAAAGCACTCCGCCACTTGCTCTGTCATGGGAACTTTTCGCACACCGGCTGTTGTTTTTGTCTTCTGAATAATATATGCTTTCTTTTCGTTATACACCCGAACCAATTGATGATCTACATTTATCACCATATTGTCAAAATCTATATCCGAAATTGTAAGCCCAACAAATTCAGAGATTCGCAATCCCGTGTTAAACAGTATATATACACCCTCATACACTCTATTATAGTGTACATCGGAGCGAATAAAGTCAAGAAATAACCTTTCCTGCTTTCTGGTAATTGCCTGTCTCATAACACTATCATTAACAATCACACTAGCCAATTCAAAGTCAAAAGGATTCTTTCTTATAAAGTCATCCTCATAAGCCAATTGAAATGCCGGTCGTAACACGCCTCGAATGGAATGTATGGAACTATATCCTCTTCCATTTTTCTGCAAATTGATTAACCATGCTCGTGCATCTGATGTTCGTACCGACGATATTTTTCGCTTGCCAAAATCATCTTTTTTCAAGAAATTGACCACCGTTTTGTATCCCAGCCGTGTACTTGGTTTAACACCGATTTTTTGCGAAATATATAATTCCACCAAAGCTAATACTGTCATATCTCCACGACTTATTGCCAGTCTATCCTGCTTATCCTTCATGATTCGCGCAATTTTCTCACGCAACGATTCATCTTTTTTTCCATTTACTGCAGGGTCATTTGGCACTAATCGAGTAGAATACACATATCTGGATTTACCTAACTCATCCACATATTTATAACGGTATCTGCCATCCGCCAACTGTATCTCTCCATTGTGAAGTTTTCTGTTCTTTTTGTCTCTTCTATTTGTTTTCATATATGCTTTCCTTTCTTTTCATTAAAGAAAGTCAAGCCCTAATATGATATAAACATGATAACACATTTCTTTACTTCTGCAAAAGTTTTATTTTTCTACATTTATATACTACTTTAACTAAACCGCATTTGCAGAATCCAAATATTCTTCAAATAATTTTCGCTTTATCTGAACACGATTCCCAACCATCAATATATACGGTGCATATGGATCTTCTGATACAAGCGCCCGAAGCCTCGCGCGTCCAATATGAAAATATGCTGCCGCCTCATCAATAGTCATGGTATATCTTTGCCAAATAGGAACATCCAATTTTTCTACTTTTGATGACATGGTTTCACCTCCACCATTAATCAGGCACTTCACACAAGAGTCCATTTACCAGTCCTTCCACTTCTAAACGATATATCATTAATCGAAGAAGATAATTAGCCATATGTCGTGCACCACGCTCCCAATCTTCTATTGTTCGACAAGGAATCCCAAAATATTCGGAAAATTCTTTCTGCGTCATGCCTGCTTGTTTTCTTGCTTTCTTTAATAATTCCATTGTTTCCATTTACGCCCCCTTTTTACAATGTGTGTTTCTATAACTACAGATTACCACGCATTGCGTTGTTTGTCAAGGCTAATTGAAACAAAATCTCCAGTTGAAATCATCAGTGGTTATGGTTAGTAACCCACTCGGGACTTGCACCCTCTTCTCTTGGACCCTTACGGGGAGTATCATTATCACAGAACAGTCGCAACCACGGAATCACCACAATTCCTATTTTGCATGGATGTTATCGCTCCCGGCATCTCACATCAGGTGGACGTTCAAGGATGAAAACACATTCTCATCCCATCAATCCTATCCTTACCGTTCCTGGCGCATCTGCGGCACGGCGCAATGCGTAACTGTTCCTCATGTCCGATGAAATCATCATATTTAGTTGTGTGTGTCTGACAGGAAATTCCTTTTCTGTGGACACATCTAAATTATAAAATCGGGTTTTGAAAAATGGTAGACTAAATGTTCCGTGGTACTTGTATCGGTTTATCGGAATATCTTGTGCAAATTCCTCAAAA
>OBKR01000252.1_pt1 | contig 67201 bp, 75 predicted proteins | sample 1518991 | NCBI WGS metagenome assembly OBKR01 (sample SAMEA2452117, study PRJEB22498) | human gut metagenome | biome: human feces; feature: human gut; material: feces | place: Australia | collected 2012
GTTATATTATACCATATTTTAGTATTAATTACTAGTAAATCTAGTAATTAAAAACCATAAATTAAAAAAATAAAAGACTATCAACAATATTAATTTGTCAACAGTCTGAATATGGTCTTTTTTGACCATATTCTTAATAATTTACTTTATTTGTTATATTTTTATAATCAGAATATAACTTTAAGCACTCTTCCCTATCAAGCTCCGTCATAAACTTTTTCTTTTCATCTTCCGTCATTGAATAAAACTTATTATCTCTAAATCCAATTTCTTCCGTGTCAATAACATTACAACCATAATAAACCTTACTAATATTAGCCCATAATATCGCACCATAGCACATTGGACAAGGCTCACCTGTTGTATAAAGTTCGCAACCAGATAAATCAAAAGTATGTAAATTTGCTGATGCATTTCTAATTGCTTGCATCTCACCATGGCAAGTAGGATCATTGTTTGAAACGACCTGATTATGTCCTTTTCCTACAACCTTGCCATCCTTAACTATCACCGTACCAAAAGGACCCCCTTCACCACTAATAATCCCCTGTCTTGCTTCTTCAATCGCAAGAAACATAAATTTATTCACAGTAATCATCCTTTCTATGTACCTTTATTTTATCATTCTATTGCTAAAATTTCTACATTTTTTATTTCTTTTATACTTTTAATTTCCTCAATAAACTTGGGTAATGTAATATTTAATTTGTCAATTTCAATCATAATACTGATATAAGCAATATTTTGTATAGGAAGATCCTGATTAATTGTCAATACATTTCCCTCATGAGTTGCAATTATATTAAGTACATTTGACAAAATACCTTTACAATTTAAAGTCTTTAACATAACTTTAGCTTTTCTTCCAAACTCACGTGATGATAAATAAATATCATTCGAATACTTGTAAAAGGTACTACGACTAATATTTACCATTTTACAAGCATCAGAAACAGATTTTCCTTCGCTATTTATTAAATCCTTAGCTTTTAAAACTTCATTATAGCCCTGTGGTAATTTCGTTTTTTTTATAATTACATAGTCATTATCCATAGACTAGTCCTCTATTTTAGCATAAAACATGGCATTTTTTGTAATTCTTTCAAGCTGTCTTGCTGATATTTTTTTTGTATAAACAAACATACCATCCTTATAATCAACAATATCCTCAGGAATATCCTCTTCTGTTTGAATTAAATATCTATCAAAAAATAAATCATTAAAGCAAACATTTAATTCCCCATTATTAGGGAAATCAATATAGCCTCTGTCCTCTAAAATCATTGTAAGGTCTGATACAATGGCATTACCTGTAGGCATTTTTCCAGCACCCTTGCCAATAAATTCTATTTTACCAGTATTGGCTCCGTCAATTTCAATGATATTCAATTCTTTAGATACCATCGCAAAAAAAGATGTCTTTCTTACAATTGTTGGTTCAACTCTAATAGAAACCATATTATCTTTTTTATAAGCTTCTGCTAAATATTTTAAAACATAATTTTTATTATTAACATAAATAATAAACTGATCATTGGCTTTTGATATTGGATATGTATAGGCATGATTAATAGATATATTTCCCTTAAAGCACATAGTTGAAAGAACAACAATTTTTCTTACTGGATCATAACCATAAATATCATCAGTTGGATCAGCCTCTAAATAACCTAAGCGAGAGGCTTCATTAAAGGCTTTATCATATAAATAGCCTTGTTCTTGAATAAGACTCAATAAAAAATTTGTTGAGCCATTAATAATACCCTTAATATGATTAATTTCATTTGTCTTTGTATTGTTTATAATACTTGCAACAATTGGAACACCACCACCAACAGCAGCTTCAAATAAAAGATAAACATTATTTTCATGTGCTAGTTCTAATAGTTCATTCAAATGTACAGATAAAACCTCTTTGTTAGCTGTTATGACATGCTTTTTATGAGTTATAGCCTTTTTTATTAATTCATATGCGGTAGTCCCACCACCAATAGCCTCAATTACAATATTTATTTCCTTATCATTAATAATATCATCACTATTTATTGTTAAAAGATTATCTGGATATTCCTTATATTTTTCTTTATTTCTTACTAAAATTTTTTTAATTTTGGCTTTTGTTTTAAAATAATCATTTTGTTTAATAATATCATAAACACCGCTACCAACATGTCCAAGTCCAAGAAGTCCAATATAATTAACACTCATAAATTTCCACCCCATTATTATCTACAATTACTTTAACAATTTTAAAATCATATATTTTATCTAATTCTATAACCTTATCACCAATCACTAATAATGAAGAACCTGCACCACTTATCGCAACGGCATAATCCTTAAAATACGCTTTTACATCAAGACTATGTTCTATAAGCTTATATCGATAAGGCTCATGTATTTTATCATCAAAAATGACCTTAAGTAGTTCTATATCACCATCTATAAAAGCGGATGGTAGATTAACAATTCTTGATAAATTCGCTATTACATCACATCTATTATACATTTTTGGAAGAACACTTCTACTAAGCTCCGTTTTCAATTCAAAAGGAGGGATTAAGCTATAAAATTGCAACCTACTAGAAGGAATATATTTTTTATAATAATATTTTTCATGAGCCATAAATGCAGCACATAAACCACCAACTAAGGCAGGAAGCACATTATCCGGATGTCCTTCAATAGACGCACATAGGTCAAGCAAATCTTCTTTTTTCAAATTTAAACCAGATAGAATATTAGCTGCCATAACACCTGCAACTATACAAGAAGCCGATGAACCAAGTCCTCTTGATGAAGGGATATCAATTCTAAATGGCAAGATTTTAACTGGAACATATTTAATATTATAATATTCAAAAAAGCGTTTATAACTTTTTAAAACTAAATTATTAGTTCTAAATTTACTCTCAAAAGCATCCACATTATCAAAAGAACTTTTTTCAAAGCCAAATTCATTATAAATGTTTAAAGCTATTCCCAATGTATCAAAGCCGACTGATAGATTGGCACTTGTTGCAGGTACTCTAATTTTTAGCATATCCTTCTACCTTTCTTATAACCATATAATTTATTTCTTCCTTTTTACATACTAAAGGATTAAGCTCAATATTTTTCAAAGCAATAAGACGCTTGTCTGGTAAAACGCCCGTTAAATTTTTAATTTCTTCAATTAACGTAAATTCATTTACTTGCTTGATTCCTAAAGCACTGGCAATCGTATCAGGAAATTTATATGGGCTTGCAGTTGAAACACAAATTGTATATCCGCTAGGCCTTGCTTTCAAATACCCCGTATAAGCAACACTTGTATGAGGATCAATTAAAATACCCTTATTATAATAAAGTTCTTTAATCGCTTTTTTTGTTTCTTCCTCATCAACATATGTTGCATCTATATTTTGTAATTCACTAAATAAGTCCTTATTTACCTTATAAGAACCATTTTGATTTAAGCTTTGCATAAGCTCTTTAACATAGTTTTTATCGTTAGTCATTAAATATAATAATCTTTCAAGATTTGAAGAGACCAAAATATCCATTGAAGGAGAATTCGTTACATAAAATGGACGATTAGCATTATATTCTCCTGTTTTAAAAAAATCTGTCAATACATTATTTTTATTTGACGCACAAATTACGTGATTAATTGGCGTACCAAGCATTTTAGCAATATAACATGCTAAAATATTTCCAAAATTACCTGTTGGTACAGAAAAATTAATCTTTTCCCCATATTTTATTTTTTCCTTATTAACTAAGCATATATATGTATATATATAATAAACAACTTGAGGAATTAATCTTCCGATATTAATTGAATTAGCACTAGAAAGAGAAATACCAGGAATCTTTACAGTATTAAAAATATTTTTAACTGCCCTTTGACAATCATCAAAATTACCATCTACCGCAATTGCTTGAGCCTTATTTGAATTAAAACTTAACATTTGTGCTTCTTGAATCTTAGAAATAGCATTATGCGGATAAAGGACAATTACGCTTATATCATCTAAGGCTTTAAAACCACATAATGCTGCACTACCAGTATCACCTGATGTAGCAGTCAAAATGACGGTATGCTCTTTAATATCGTTTTTCTTTTTAGCAATACTTAATAAATAAGGAAGTATCTGTAGTGCCATATCCTTAAATGCGAATGTAGGTCCATTATATAAATTTAAAAAACCAAATGATTCCGTTAAATCAAATGATACTTCACCATTTACAAAAGCACTATCATTATAAGCACTTTCAACAGCATAAGAAATTTCTTCTTTCGTATAATCATCTAAAAAGGCTAATAATATCTTTTTAGCCAAAGTTTTATAATCATATGCTAGAAATGATTCATTAAACTTAATATTTGGTAATTTATCAAAAATAAAAAGGCCTCCATCTGACGCTAAACCTTTAATAATTGCTTGGGACGCAGTTAGGGATTCATTCCCTCTTGTTGAAAAATACATTTTATACACCTCTTGGTTATATTATACTTGTTTTTTGTAGATAAACAAGTGTTTTTGTAGAAAAAACAAGTATAAAAAAAGATGCTTATTACAAGCATCCTTTATACTACTTTTTAAATAATCTTAATATATCATTATATGTGACAAAGACAAATAAAATTAAGAGTAAAATAAATACAATATTATTTAATAGTGTTTCAAATTTTTTATTTGGCTTTTTATGAGTTATAGCTTCATAAATTAAGAAAACTGCTCTTCCACCATCAAGGGCAGGAATTGGTAAGAAATTCATAATACCAATATTTACGGATAATAACGCAATAAGGGATAAATAAGCTAAAAAGCCACTACTTAAGGTTCGTGATACTAAATTGAAGATTCCAACAACACCCGAAAGATCAGAAAGTCCAACCTCCCTAATATTTGCAGATGGTGCAATTAATTCCTTAAGAGTTGAAAATATTACAAGTGATGATTCGCCAAACTGTTTAAAGCCTGCCTTAGTACAACCCCAAAAATCAAAATGATATTCTGGAGAAACTCCAATATATGCCTTAAGCTTAATAATATCCTGACCACTTAATAAAGCATCTGAATAAGAATAAATCGGTGTTTGAGAATCAATTTCTTTTTTCTTATCCTGACTATAGAACTTGTAGTCAATTGATATAACATCAGTATAAGCATTTAAATTACTAATTAAATCAGACCAATCATTAATTACTGTCCATTCACTATTTCCATGAATCCTAATCGCTGTAATATAGTCACCATTTTTTAAAACGGTCTCATCATCTGAAGGAGTCGCCTTATCTTTACCTGTACCATATTTAAGTCCTAAATTACCAACCTGAGCACCTTTATCATATGACGAAGCATTTTCATCAATTTGCATATTTGAAAGACCAAAGCTATTTAAAACTAAATAAACTCCACAATTATTTTCTTCCTTAAGCACACCATCATGTATATACTTAAGTGTAATGGTCGTTTTTCCTTCCTTAGCAACATCTTCCATAATAACGCCTAAAGAATTCCAATCGGTCACTTCTTTACCATTTACTTCCTTTATAATATCACCTGAAGACAAAAACTTAGCTGAAGGATATGCCTCACCAACACTTCCAACAATATTAGTATTAGCAGGTACTCCTGTTACAAAGGAAATTATTAAATAAAGAACAATTGATAGGACAAAATTCATTATTACACCAGCACTAATAGTAATAAATCTTTGGGATATTTTCTTAGAATCAAAACTACGATCATATGGTGTAATTTGCATTCTATCCTTAGGTGATGATACTAAAAAGGCATCTCTTAAAATAGGATATGTTTTATCCTCACCATCAATTTCAAGAGTTACTTCTAAGCCCTCACCATGTACTCCTAAAAGCTCAATATGTTTTACCACACCTCTAAAATCAGCATCGAGATTTTGATCAAGAACAAGTTCCTTAACTGAACCATCCTCTAAATTAATACCAATTGTTTCGCCTTCATTTATTAGAATTTGTTCCACTGTACTATCTGCCATTGCAACATATCCGCCAATAGGAATTGCACGAATAGAAATCATTGTTTCACCTTTGCGCTTTTGCCATAATACCGGACCCATACCTATTGAAAATTCATGACATAAAATACCAGCTTTTTTAGCACAGTAAAAATGCCCAGCCTCATGAATCAAAATAATAATTCCAATTGCAAATATAAATGCAATTATATTTAAAACTATCATTTAAAATCAACTCCAAATTCATTTAATATTTTTCTTTGAATTTCTTCGTTTAATGCAAGAATTTCATCAATTGAAGGATTTGAGTTTGAATACTCCTCATCAAGATACTTTCTAATAATTTTTTCAATATCTAAAAATTTAATTTTATCATGCAAAAATAACTTAACAGCCGCCTCATTAGCCGCATTTAAAACTGTCGGATAAAGTCCACCTTTTTTTCCAGCCTCATAAGCATAGGAAAGACAAGGAAATCTTTTTTCACTTAATTCTTCAAAATGTAGACAAGATACCTTCAACAAATCTAGAGCATCTCCTTGATAGTCAAGATGCTGGGGATACATTAATGCATATAAAATAGGACCCCTCATATCAGGTGAAGCTAAATGGGCTTTAATGCCTAAATCATTATATTCAACAAGTGAATGAATAATACTTTCGCGGTGCATTACTGTTCTTATTTTTTCATAAGGCATATCAAATAAATGATGAGCCTCAATCACCTCAAAGCCTTTATTCATCATGGAAGCTGAATCAATCGTAATTTTAGCTCCCATACTCCAATTAGGATGCTTAAGAGCATCCTCCTTGGTCGCATTTTTTATCTCATCACGCGTTTTATCTCTAAAAGATCCTCCAGATGCCGTAATAATTAATGACTTAACTTCTCTTTTATCCTCTCCTTGAAGACATTGCCAAATTGCACTATGCTCTGAATCAATCGGATATAGTTCAAGCTTTTTTTCGCGAAGCAAGGCCTTTACCTGATCTCCTGCCATAACAAGAGTTTCTTTATTTGCAAGAGCAATATTTTTACCAGCATTAATCGCCTCTACTGTTGGTTTTAATCCCGCTGAGCCAACCAAAGCATTAACAAGTAATTCATTATCATACTTGTGATATTTTGAAACCTTAAGAAGCCCCTCGTCACCGTAGCACGAAATAAAATCAGAGCTTTTTAGTTCTTCCATTTGTTCTTTTGTTCTAAAAGACACAATTTCTGGCTTGAACTCGGAAATTATTTTCTTAGCAAGCTTAGAATCATGGCCAACAGATAAACCAATAACCTTTAAATCATTTGAATATTTTCTAATAACATCAAGGGTTTGTGTTCCAATAGAACCACAAGCCCCTAATAAATATATATATTTCATTATCTTACTTCCTTTTTAGAAAAGAACAAAAATTAATAACAAAGCAAGAGCTGCAAAAATAGCAGAATCTAGACGATCAAGCACGCCACCATGACCAGGGAAAATGTTTCCATAATCCTTTAAACCATATGTACGTTTAAGTTTTGATGCGACTAAATCTCCAACCTGACCTGCTATAGAAATAAAAATACTGATACCAAAAATGGCTATAAATTGCCAAAAGCTATTAAGCTTATCAAAATCGCCCTTCCAAAATACACTTACATCACTGGTATTGCTAAATAGTGTTTTAATTCCGTCTTCATTAAAATATCCCCTAAAGAAAGTACCATAAAAATAAGCAATTGTTGTAGCACATATTACGGCAACTAAAGATCCAATTATCGCACCCTCCCAAGTTTTGTGAGGACTAATTGTAGGACACATTTTATGTTTACCAAATTTAGAACCACCAAAATATGCAAATACATCGGTTAAAATTGTAATCATTAATAAATATACGATAAAACGTAAACCTAAAAATCTTAAAATTGTTAAAGCTCCAAAGCCAAGACCAGTATAGCAAATAGTTGTTAGTGCTTTTCCAACATCGCCACCATCAAAATCATGACAAAATACCATACAAGCAAGTAATGTAATAACGACAACTAAAAACATTGGTAAAAAGCCAATTTCTAGATTAAACAAATGTAAAATATGTGATGACAATGAATCATCTAATCCATTAGTACTTTTTACAAATTTAGCCCATTCTGTTAAGCATGACATATATATCAAAGCCGAAGATATAATAATTATTATTTTAACTCCTAAAGGAAATTTCTTTTGTTGCTCATACAATCTAATCATTTCTGTAGATGCTATTACCGCAAGTACAAGCATTGTTACTTGAAATAAAGGGAATAATTCCTTAACCATTAAAAGGGGAATTAAGATTAAGCATAAAACTGTTCCCGTGATAATTCTTTGTTTCATTATTTTTCCTCCTTAAGCCCACCAAAGCGACGATTACGGCTTTGATATGAGGCAATAGCCTTAAGTAATTCCTCTTCATGGAAATCTGGCCATAAACAATCTGTAAAATAAAGTTCGCTATATGCAAGCTGAAGTAATAAGAAATTAGAAATACGAATTTCTCCACTTGTTCTTATAAGCAAATCAAGCGGTGGTAAATCTTTTGTATATAAATGTTTAAAGATTGTACTTTCTGTTATATCATCTGGATTTAATTTTCCATCTTTAACAAGAATTGCAATTTCTTTTGTTGCATTTTTTACTTCATCTAAAGAACCATAATCAATAGCTAAAACAAGATTTAAGCCTGTATGATTTTTTGTGTTTTCTTCAGCCTCTTCAATAAATTCTAAGAACTGATGGCTTAATCGATCTCTTCTTCCGATAATAGTTATTTTAATATTTGAATCAAATAAATTTTTCTTATATTTTCTAAAATAACCTAGAGGTTTTGTCATTATAAATTTAACCTCTTTTTCAGGACGAGACCAATTTTCCGTTGAGAAACAATATACAGTCATGCACTTAATACCAATTTTATTAGCATATTTAGCCATATTAATTAAATTATTCGCACCATGAAGATGACCATAAGTTCGAGGCATTAATCTTTTTTTTGCCCAGCGGCCATTTCCATCTAATATAATCGCAATATGATTAGGAACACCTTTTTTAATTATTTCTTGTTCAGTCATTTTTTCACCTACTTGTGACTAGTAATTCACTATATACTTTAGCATAAATAAAAGGATATTACAAACAAATTTAAAATAAATACTTTAAAATTCAAAAAAAGACGCTAACATTAAAAGCTAGCATCTATTTATTATAAAATTAAATATTCATTAATTCTTTGCTCTTTGCATCAGCGATATCTTCAATCTTAGCGATATATTTATCAGTAAGCTTTTGAACATCGTCTAGATATCCTTTTTCTTCATCCTCAGGTAAATCTAGTTTCTTTAAAGCATCATTAGCATCACGACGAAGATTACGAACTGCAACCTTGCCTTCTTCGGCAACACGACCAACTTGCTTAACAAGGTCCTTACGACGTTCCTCAGTCATTGCAGGAAGTACAATACGAATACCAATTCCATCACCTTGAGGGTTTAAACCAAGATTAGCTGCAGAGATAGCAACCTCAATATCCTTTAATGATGATTTATCAAATGGCTTAATATATAATTGATTAGCCTCTGGTGTAGAAATAGATGACATTTGCTTAAGTTGAGTAGGACATCCATAATAATTAACAAATACTGAATCTAGGATAGCAGGATTAGCACGTCCGGTACGAACTTGTGCAAGTTCATGTTCAAATGCTTGAACTGACTTTTCCATTTTTTCTTCTGCTTCCATTAAAATCATATCTGGCATAAATTTAAGCTCCTTTTAATCATTTTTAACAAGGGTTCCAATATGTTCACCCTTAACAGCTTTAACGATATTTCCTGGCTTATTCATATTAAATACAATAAGCTTCATACCATTATCCTTACAAAGGCTTGCGGCAGTTGAATCCATTACAGCAAGATTTTTATTAAGGACCTCACTAAAAGATAGTTCTTCATACATTTTAGCATTAGGATTTTTTCTTGGATCTGAATCATATACTCCTTCAGTTCCATTTTTAGCCATTAAAACAACATCAGCGCCAATTTCAATTGCACGTGTAGCAGCTGCAGTATCAGTTGAAAAATAAGGATTTCCCAAACCACCAGCAAAAATACAAACACGACCTTTTTCAAGGTGACGAATAGCACGACGTCTAATATATGGTTCAGCTACAGCTTGAACCTCAAGTGCACTTAAACAGCGTGTTGGAACACCTGCTTGTTCTAGGGCATTTTGTAATGCTAAAGAGTTCATAATTGTTGCAAGCATACCCATATAGTCAGCCTGAGCACGTTCAATGCCAAGCTCTTCACCGGTTTTGCCACGCCAAATATTTCCTCCACCACAAACAATACCAATTTCACAGCCTAAATCATAAATTTCCTTAATTTGATTTGCAGTTTCTTTTACTGTTTGAGGATTTATTCCAAAAGAAGTTTCACCCTTTAAGGCTTCTCCTGATAGCTTTAATAACACTCTTTTATACATATGAACAACTCCTTTTAATTTTTAAAAAAGAGGAGCAAACATGTTGCCCCTCAATAAATTACTTGTTTAGACCAGCTTGAGCAGCAACTTCAGCAGCGAAGTCTACAACTTCTTTTTCAATACCTTCACCTACAGCTAGACGAATGAATGATTTAACTGTTGATTTAGTATGAGAAAGATATACGCTTACTGTTTCATCTGGATTTTTAACAAATGGTTGATCTAATAAGCAGATCTCCTTTAAGTACTTTTGTAAACGTCCTGGAACAATATTGTTTTCAATAATGTTTTCAGGTTTTGGTTTAGCAGCCTTAGCATTTTCATTTAAAGCTTCTGTTAAGATAATTTGTCTTTCACTAGCAAGCTTTTCTTCACTAATATCTGCTTGAGATACATAAGTAGGTTGGTTTGCAGCAATGTGCATTGCAATATCCTTAGCAACAACTTCATCAGCATTGTCAAGAACTGCAACAACAACAATTCTACCACCCATGTGCTTATAAGCACCGAAAATTTGACTATTTTCCTTAGTGATTCTTTGAACACGACGCAAAGAAACCTTTTCACCAATTACAGCAGAATCCTCAAGAATAATATTCTCAAGAGTCTTGCCTTCAACAGTAATGTTTAAAGCTTCTTCAGTATTAGTAGCATCAGATGCACTAATGATTTGTCCAACCTTATCAAGTAAAGCTAAGAACTTATCGTTTTTAGCAACGAAGTCAGTTTCTGAGTTTAATTCGAATAATACGCAATCATTTCCATCAATTACGTATGAGCAAAGTCCTTCAGCAGCTACTCTTGAAGCCTTCTTTTCAGCCTTTGCAATACCCTTTTCACGTAACCAAACGATAGCCTTTTCCATATCACAGTCGCAAGCCTCTAATGCCTTCTTGCAATCCATCATACCAGCCATTGTTCTATCACGTAATTCTTTTACAAGTTGTGGTGTAACAGTCATGGTAATCCTCCTAAATTTTTTTTATTTTTTAATTAGTTAATTATTCAGCCTTAGGAGCCTTAGGAGCGTCCTTCTTTTGATAAGGCTTCTTGAAGCCAGGCTTTCTATCGCCTTGAGGCTTACGAGGACCCTTATTGTCCTTCTTTGGTTGTTCCTTGTTGATTTCCTCAGAAAGGTTTACAGCTTCATCTTCAAACTTCTCAACAACACCACCGTTAGCTTCGATTACTGCGTTATTCATAACCCAAGTAACTAGCTTAACTGCACGAATTGCATCATCATTTGCAGGGATAACATAATCAACATCATCAGGATCACAGTTTGTATCTACGATTCCGAATACAGGGATATTTAACTTACGAGCTTCTAAAATTGCATTGTGCTCCTTACGAGGATCAACAATGAATAAAGCTTGAGGAAGACCCTTCATATCCTTGATACCGCCAAGGTTCTTTTCTAGCTTTTCTCTTTCTTGAGAAATCTTAGCTACTTCCTTCTTAGTAAGCTTTAATTGATCGATAACTCCGTCTTCAAACATCTTATCAAGATCATTTAATCTCTTAATTCTCTTACGAATAGTCTTGAAGTTAGTTAAAGTACCACCTAACCAACGGTTATTGCAGTAATATTGACCACTTCTTTGAGCTTCTTCCTTAACAGCCTCTTGAGCTTGCTTCTTAGTACCTACGAAAAGTACCTTCCCATCGTTCTTAGCGATTTCAAGTAAAGCTGCATAAGCCTTCTCGATTTCATTAGCTGTTTTTTGTAAGTCAATGATATAAATACCATTTCTTGCTGTGTAGATGTACTTAGCCATCTTAGGGTTCCATCTACGAGTTGCATGTCCAAAATGAACACCAGACTCTAATAATTGTTTCATTGAAACTACTGACATATTATTTTCCTCCATTTTATTTTGTTTTTTTACCTCTGCTTTTTTCAACGCTTTGACCTCCACAGAATGTCATCTGCACTGGACGGTGAGCTCCAAAAGCATGTGTATTTTAATGCCTTTAACATTTTAACATTAGTGATTAACAGTGTCAATACTTTTTGTAAAAATAATTTTAAAATAGTTGACAAAAAATAAATCTATTTTTTTAAATATAGGGGCTATTTATTTATTATTTTTCTATATTTTGTCTTTAGAATGATTTTAGCATTTTATCAATACATTTCTTTTTTTGTTCTTTGTTAGGGTGAACATAAAGATTCAATGTAGTAGAAATATTCGAATGGCCTAAAACTACACTTATAGTTTTATAATCACTATTTGATTCGATACATCTTGTAGCAAAACTATGTCTAACATGAAATTTTATATCAGGTATTTCAAGTTTAGCAAGTAATCTCTTATAGTAATTTCTATAATTTATTGGTTCTGTCGGATTTTTTCCATTAGTTAAAATGTAATATTCCTTATTTACTACTAATAGGAATAAAAAAATTAACCAAATCCGAAGATAAGGGAATATCTCTAATTGACTCTTTTGTTTTGGGAGTATCCAAAATTAATTTATTGTATTTCTTATCGTCTTCATCAGTAATATATATCCTTTGAATTGTATGTCTCACCTTAATTACCCTTCTTCCATATCTATATCTTGCCACCCTAAAGCCCAAAGTTCTCCAATTCTCATTCCCGTACATAAGCAAATATATATATACCTAAATTTTTAAAAGTAAAATTTTCATGAGCATAATCCATCAATTTTCTTTGATTATCTCTAGATAAAACTCCAATGTTTTTCTTTTCATGATTAGTAGAAATTTTATATCAATTTGATGAAAATCAATCATATTGTTTTTCACTCCAAACCTTAAAATCATTTTTAAAACCATCAAAATATCTTTAATTGTTTTTCATTTAATCCATTATTAAATTCATTTAGAACATATTGTTGTACTAATTTCTCAGTAATATCGTATACTTCTCAAAATGCTAGTATCAAATGGTTTTCACATAATAAACAATATGCTGAGTATGTTGATAGCTTAACATACATTTTCTTTTCCTTCTTCCAAGCTTCAAAAACTTCTTTAAATTTTATTTTTTCCATTAATTTAGCCTACAAAATAGCCCAAATACATTGTAATAATTAAATGATTTATTTAAATGATTTAAGATTATTTAGGAAAAATGTTCCTGATTTGAGAAAAGTAAAACTATCGAAAATATGTGAGTCGATTACAAAAGGGACCACTCCTAAAAATTTTACAATTTAAGAAATTAATTTTATTAAAATCAAATCTATTAGTGATTTATCTAATATTAATCTAACTAAATTAGCTCATATTAGTTTTGCTGAACATACAGGATATTTAAAACGTAGTATCTTGATGGAAAATGATATATTATTTTCAATTGTCGGTGCTTTAGGCAATGTGTATGTTGTAGATAAAAAATATTGCCTGCAAATACAAACCAAGAACTTGCAATAATTCGCTTAAAGAAGCAAGAATATGTAAACTATATTAGTTATTATTTGCAATCTAAGATTATAAAAAATATGATAAATGGATCAAAGTCAATTGATGCTCAACCAAATCTTTCTTTGGCAAAAATATCAAATATAAAGGTCAAATTGCCTATTAATGATGATTTAAGAAACATTAAGTTATTAAAACTCATTGATAATAAAATAACTACTCAAAAGAAAATCATTGAGAGTAAAAAATCCTTAAGCTATATCAAAAGCAAAAGGATTATCTCTTAAATAAAATGTTTCTTCTATTTTGTGTTCTATTATTTCTTATATCATTGATTGCAATTTTTGAGCTTTTTATATACTCACCATAAGCAATTTGCTTTTGAATTGATTATGCTTTGGGTAAATCACCCACATCCTTTGTTGTACCAAATCTATAATATTTAGAATCTAAGCTATTAAAAAGATTTAATTTAATATTTTGTTAAATAATAAAAATGATTTTTTAAATCCTTTTAGTTAAATATTATTTTAAAAAGAACTTTACAAGCTTATCATTAAGCTTCTTATATGGCTGATAGCGCATAGGAAGATCAATAATAGTTTTTTTATCGACAATACTCTTATAATGACTAAAGGTTTGGAAGCCATTAAAGCCATGATATGATCCTATTCCACTTTCCTTGAAGCCACCAAAGCGTAAATAGCTTGATGCAAGGTGAATGATACAGTCATTGATACATCCACCCCCAAATTCAGCTTCCGTTACAAGCTTGTTAATATTTCTTTTATTTGAAGAATAAATATAGCATGCAAGAGGTGTATCTCCTTCATTTATCTTGCCTATTACCTCATCAAGGCTTTCATATTCAATTATAGGAAAAATTGGCCCAAAGATTTCTTCCTTCATTACCTTATCATCAAATGATACATAATCCATTATTGTTGGTCCTATTTTAAGCCTTGATTCATCAATATTTCCACCATAAATTACCTTTGATTTATCAATTAAATTATTAATTCTTCTAAAATGATTTAAATTAATAATTTTTCCATAGCTTGCATTTTCAATTGGATTATCACCAAATTGTCTTTTAATTTCTTTAATAATTAAATCAATAAATTTATTTTTAATACTTTTATGTACGAAAAAATAGTCTGGTGCAACGCAGGTTTGTCCTAGATTAAGAAGCTTACCAAAGACAATTCTTTTAGCAGCTAGCTTTAAATTACATTTAGCATCAATGACACAAGGGCTTTTACCACCAAGCTCAAGCGTTACAGGAGTATTTGATTTTGAAGCACTTTGGTAAACTATATTTCCAACCTTTTTACTTCCCGTAAAGAAAATATAGTCAAATTTCTTTTGAAGTAATAAAGAATTTTCCTCATATCCTCCAAAAATACATGATACATACTCCTTAGGAAAAACATTTTCAATAATTCTTTTTACAACCTTATTAGTATTAGGTGAATACTCACTGGTTTTAAGTAAAACAACATTACCAGCCGCTACAGCCTCAACAATTGGATCTAGGCTTAGTAAAAAAGGATAATTCCAAGGACTCATTACTAAAACAACTCCATATGGGCTTGCAAGCTCAAAGCTTTTAGAAATATATTGAGCAAGAGGAGTTCTAACCCTTCTTGGCTTAGAAAATTTCTTAATATGCTTTAGCATATAAGTAATTTCACTAAGCACAAGCCCAGTTTCGCACATATAGGCTTCACTTGGGCTTTTACCTAAATCCTTATATAGCCCTTCATTAATTAAATCAATATTATTTTTGATTTCCTTATATAATTTTTTTAAATATAAAATTCTATATTTATAATCAAGGGTCCTTTTAGTTTTAAAAAAGGCATAATGATTATTTATAAGCTCATCAATATTATTCTGCACTTTCTTCACCTATTTTCTTATACATTTGGGCTAATTTCTCCTTAGACCAAAGGACTGGAACAGGATAAAGAGGATTAGCCTCATGATAGGCATAAGCTGCCATCATTTTAATATCCTCGTCCTTGATTCCCTTTAAATGAACTGGAATATTTAAAATCCTATTATATTCCTCAATCTTATTAATTATAAGATTGCAGGCTTCCTTAGCATCAGTTGATTTTGTAGCGTAGCCTAAATAAATTGCAATCCTTTTCATTTTCTTATAGATACTCTTACCATATTCTCTTAAAACGATTGGTAGAATAACAGCATTGGCAAGACCATGAGCAGTATTATATTTACCACCAAGGGCATGAGCTAAAGCATGAACATAGCCAACATAGGCCTTAGAAAAGGATCTTCCTGCTTTATGAGCGGCAATAAGCATATTTTTTCTTGATTCTCTTGTTTTATCCTTATAGGATATTAAAAGATTATCAAAAATAAGCTTAATAGCCTCAAGGGCATCCTCTCTTGTCTTTTTATTACCACTTCTTCCTATATAGGATTCAATCGCGTGAGTTAAAGCATCCATTCCCGTTTGAGCTACTACAGCATCAGGAAGAGTCATACAAGCTGATTCATCTAAGCAAGCATAGCTTGGAATCAAAGGGAAATCATTAATTGCATATTTATGTCTTGTCTTAGAATCAACAATAACCGCAGCAAGTGTCGTTTCGCTGCCAGTACCTGCCGTACTTGGGCAAGCAATTAGCATTGGAATTTTCTTTCTAACATGTAATATTCCTTTAAGCTTAGATAAATTCTTTTTAGGATTTACCACTAAAGCACCTAAGGCCTTAGCACAGTCAATGGGTGATCCACCTCCAAAGGCGATAATCGAGTCACAGCCACTATTTTTATAAAGGCTTAGGGCTTCATTGACATTGTCAGTTGTAGGGTTCGCTACGACATTATCATAAACAACATAGTTAATATTAGCCTCATCAAGGCTTTTAAATAAGTCATTGGCTAAGCCAAGCTTACTTATTGTTTTATCAGTTACAATTATAGGCTTTTGCTTCTTATTTTCTTTAATTACATCCTTAATGTTAGATATTTTATCAATAATTTTAGGATCACGATATGGTAATATCGGCAAGGCTAGCTTAAAGCATAGCTGATAGGTACGACAATAAATTTTAAATAATATATTCATTTTATTTCTCCAATTTCTCTATGTAAATGTTCAAATTTTCACTAATTGTTTTTAGCATATCATAAAACAATTTTCTTTCCTCTTCATTATAAGCATTTCCAGCAAATGAAACAGCATTATCACTTTCAGAATCAATGTATTTAGCTACCTCTTTTCCCTTTTCTAGCAACAAAATAGCTGATTTATATTTCTTGTCACAAGAAATATATCCATTTTCATCTAAATATGCTAAAGCCCTTGAAATAGCCCCCTTATCCTCATTAGTAAGCTTTACAAGCATTGAATTTGTAACATTTTCATAATGTCTTAAATAAAATAGGCACATAACGTGAATTGATTTTAGTCCATATTCCTTTATTTTAAGCTCCTTAAGCCTTTGAATATTTTTATATATTGATGATATATAGCTTGAAAAGCATTCAAAGCGATTATCCATTTTAACACCTAACCTTTTTTTAAATTATAGCACTTTTTGTTGATTTATCAACAATTTTTATTAAAAATATTAAGACTTTAAAGTCTTTTAATTAAAATTTCTAATACTACTTGTAATAAATTATTTTAAATGCTAAAATTATGAAAAGTAAATATTTAGGAAATGATGTTCTTCCTTGTTATTTAACAAAACCGCTATTATGTGCTGATGACGTCTATAGTTTTTTTACTATGGAGTTATCAGCTTTTTTTATGAAGGGAATGATTGTTATGTTTTTAAGCTTATTTTTAATCTTTTTCGTAGGGATAATTGGGGGAATTTTATTTGAAAAAATAAAAATTCCCAAAATAATCTTTTATTTATTAATGGGAATATTATTTGGTAGTAGCCTCCTTAATATTATTGATCCAAGCCTTGAGCAAATATCAGATTATTTAAGGCAAATTGCTTTAATAATTATTTTAACAAGATCAGGTCTAGCCCTTGATTTTAAAACTCTAATTAAAATTGGACGTCCTGCAATTCTTATGTGCTTTTTACCAGCGAGCTTTGAAATAATAGGCATTACTATTTTTGGACCCATACTCCTTAATATTTCCTATCTTGAGGCTCTTCTTTTAGGATGTGTACTAGGTGCGGTATCACCAGCTATTGTTGTACCAAGAATGCTTACAATGATAGAAAATAAGCAAGGTGGAGATATTCCTAAAATCATCATGGCGGGAGCCTCTTGTGATGATATTTATGTAATTATCTTATTTTACGCTTGCTTAAATGCCTTAAGGACAAGTAAATTTAATTTTATATCACTTCTACAAATTCCATCAAGTATTCTTTTAGGAATTCTTCTTGAACTTATTTTTGGTATCGGTCTAATTTATTTATTTAAGCTTTTAAATACAAGCTCAACTATTAAGGTAATTATCATGCTAGGTGTATCATTCCTATTAGTTTGGCTTGAGGCATATTTAAAGGCTTATATTAGTATTTCATCCTTACTTGCAATTATTATTATGAGTATTGTAATTTCTACTAAAATGGATGATTTAAAGGAAATTAAAGGCTCCTATAATCATTTATGGAGCGCCTTTGAAATACTACTATTTGTCCTTGTAGGTACTAGAGTTAAATTAAATTTAGTATTTTCAATTGAAGGCTTAAGCATTCTCCTTCTTATTTTAATTGGTCTAGCCTTTAGATCAATTGGGGTTTTTTTAAGCCTTATTGGTAAGAAATATAAGCTTAAGGAAATACTTTTCTTTATTGTATCATATCTTCCTAAAGCTACAGTTCAGGCCTCAATTGGAGCCATTGCTTTAAGTGAGGGCCTAGAATGTGGTCAGCTGGTTCTAGCAGCTAGTGTAATTGCTATTTTAGTTACTGCTCCGCTTGGTGCAATTTTAATGGATTTAACTAAAAGAAAAATACTAATCCTAATAGAAGATGTATAGAAAAATAACGAGGCATAAAAACATGTTTTTAAAAGAATTAGAAAGCTTCAAACTTAGAAACTTTTTTAAAAAGCTATGTGGCTTTTATTAGGAAATGATTTTAAATCATTTCTCTTAGAGCTTATTATATTTAGTTGAAACTCCCTTTGCCTTTTCAACTGGATATTTCTTTTCATTTTTATCAATCTTTTTATTTATTATTTCAATAGGATCAAGCTTTAATACTAGAGCCATTTGAGGACAATAATTCATCACATCGGCAAGCTCTTCCTTAACCGCCTCTAAATCATAATTATTTTCATCCCATTGGAAGCATTCTAAAAGCTCAGCTGCTTCTATTGAAATTGATTTAGATAAATTTTCAGGGGAATGGGATTGATTTCAATCTCTATCTAAATTAAATTTATCTATTCTTTGTAACGTTTTATCTAATCTATCCATTTTACTTAATGATCTCCTTATTAAGCATTTTAGACATATACTTAAGCAAGGGCTTATCCTCACAATAAACATAACAGCCCTTTTGACCTCTTGATAATAAGGCTCTGTAGGTATTTCTAATAATTTTATCAGCTAAGTCATGATTCTTAGTTGTTTTAATTCCTTTTATTGACTTATCACCCTTAGCTCTTTGCATGAAATCAGTCTTAACTCCATCCTGATAAAATAAATCCTTACCAATGATTACACCACAATAATCAAATTCAAGACCCTGAGATGTATGAATACAGCCAACCTGCTCAAACGAATTTTCATCAATTGCCCAGGTTGTGGTATTTTCAAAATTCCATTTGGCATGGAAATCATCCTCAAGATTTATATCATAATCATTTCCATTAGGATTATTTTTAGTTATCCATCTGTAGCAATAGCCAGCAAGCATTCTTGATTTATTGTCAATCGCATTCTTTTCTCTTAAGGCATCTCTCATTTTACTAGGACTATCAAATAGCTTTATATCATAATCAATATCCAAGCTTGTATTAGCAGTTTCTCTAATTCCAAGTAAATTATCTAAAAAGGCGAGATAGCCATCAGAGCCATTACATCTAAATTGTGAAACTAAATTAATTTCATCCCCTGAATAAACAGAGCTTCCCTCTTCCTTGGCATATTTGTTAATTAATTCAATTGAACCAATATCTGCAGTGGTAACAATTTGATTTTCATCAATGAAAAAAACAGATACCTTTGATGCATGAATAATTTCCTTAATTTGATTTTCACCTAAATTTTGAAATATTCCTGATTTAGCATTTAAACGGTGAGCCTCATCTGCAATTAAGCAATCAAAATAATTATTTTCAACGTTAAAGTATGAGCCTGATCCTCTAAATAAGTTTTTAATATAGCTATTCTTATAATTATTTTGCTTAAGCTTCTCAAAATAAACATTTCTTGGAGCCGAATTTTTCGTTACATAATTAACCGATCTACCCTTTTGAATTAAATCACATAAAAGCTGAATGGCAACCACCGATTTTCCTGTACCTAACAACACTGGGTAAAAATTTTATGATTTAAAAATACCCAAAACCTTTTCTAGTATATTTTCATTTGTTATAATTAAGAGAATTTCTTCTCTCGCTCTTGTCAAGCCTTGATAAAGTAATTTTGTAAATATATAATCTGGATTGGGATGATTCATTGCCTGAAGCTTACCATTTTCATTGTACCAAAAATCATCATTCATAATCATACAAACTCTATCAAATTCTTGACCTATTACGTTATGTGTATTTATATTTGTTTTTTGATAATCTAAATCAGAATAAAACCATGAAGGTGTATATGAAATGTACACAAATCCAAATGTTCCAGATTTTTTTGCAAGTTCAACAGCCTTCTCTTTATTATTTTCATAAATAATATGTATATTATCTAAAATAAAACCATTAATTTTTTTATTCAAATTCATCAATGCAGCAACAAAAACAGCAACTTTTTTGTTATACCTAATTTTATTTTTTAGTTCAAAAATAAATTCCTTATTACATTTTTCTTTGATTTTTGGCATCGTTTCTCTATTGTTTTCACTTCTTGACATCATTTGTTTTTCATCGAAAGAAAAGATACAAGTTTTATCTTTATTTAAATCAAGATGTTCTTTTATTTTATTAAAATCATCATAATAAAATCTATGAGCTTCATCAACACAAAAATAATCAAAGTTATCTAATTTTTGATTTTTTAATTCTGCTGCAGGTATTACCGTCAAATTTTCAATTGATTTATTAATTATTTTATGTCCATCACACTCAATACCACTATGTATAGTTAATACTTTTTTATCAATAGCTAAAGTTTTAGCTATATCATATAATAACAATGTTTTGCCAGTACCAGCATTTCCAGTTATTCCATAAAATAATTGTTGACCATTGTAAATATTTTTAATTATTTCATTTTTTATATTTTCTTGATTTTCAGTCAACAAATATTTTCCATCAATAAAATCTAAAGGATTATTCAATGGAGATACTAATATATTGCCAATTTTAAATACATCATCCAAATCAGTGTTTAAATCATCTTTTGACAAAGATAAAAGATATGCTAAATCTTCAAATTTAACATCAATTAAAACATCTTTATCCATAGTTAACAATTTATTTTCACTTGCAATAAAACAATATTGATATATATTTTCCTTTTGAAGCAAAGACAAGTAATGTTTGTTTCGCTTCAATTGCTTTATTATTTTTTCATTTGAAACATTTTCACTTTTTATTTCTATATTAACTACTGAATTTTCAAAGATTCTTATCAAATCAAATTCCTTATTTAAATGATCAATTTCATAGCTATATATAAAATTTTCAACCATTTTCTCATTTGAATCTAAGCAACATAATAATTTTTTTATAGCTCTAATTTCAGTATGTCTATATTGTTTCTTATTATCCCAGCCTAAAATATATTTAATATATTTTTCACTTAATGTTTCAAAATCAATAAGTTTAATTAATTCAAATAAATTAATTTTTTTATACATATTAAACCCCTCCAATTTTTTTAGAAAATCATAGAATTCAATGACAAAAACATATTTATTTTATATTTTTTTCTCAAATAATTGCTAAAGATATTACCTGTTACCAGGAATATCCTAAAGACTTAGATAGAATCTATCCTTTTTTTAGAAATATTAAAATACTCTTCATTTTTTTCAATACCAACATAATTTCGATTTAATTTTTTTGCAACATAACAAGTTGTACCGCTTCCACTAAAAGGATCAAGAACAATATCACTCTCATTACTACAAGCTAATATAATTCTTTCAAGTAAAGCTTCCGGCTTTTGAGTAGGATGATATCCAAATTTCTTCTCACTCATTCCTACAGCAGGGATTGTCCATACATCTTGTAATTCCTCATCATTAATTTTAAACATTTCATCATAGTTAAATGTATGATTATATCCTTTTGAAGCCCATATAATTAGCTCATATGAAAACTTAAGCTTATTCTTATAAATAAGGTCAGGTGGGTCAGTTTTATGCCAAACAACAATATTAATAATTCTAAAGCCAATTTCATCTAAAAATTGTTTAATATCAAAAATATTGTGTACAGTTCCACTTACCCATATAGAACCATTAAATTTAAGAACCCTATAGCATTCTGTAAGCCAATTCTTAGTAAATTTAAGATGATTATCATATTTAGATTTATCATCCCAATCACCTTTATTAACTGATACAACCTTTCCACTATGAATACTTTTCCCACCATTTGATAAGAAATATGGTGGATCTGCAAAAATTAAATCGATTGAGTTAGTTTTGAGTGTCTTTAATACTTCTATACAATCTCCATTGTATAGCAATTATTTGCACCTACCTTTATTAAAAATTTGCCATTAAGACATGTCTTTATTATAGCATTATGCGTCATATATTAGCAAATAAGTTTTAACATTTTTCACCTATTTTTTAGTCAAATCGACTTTTTTATTTTTGGGGTAATTAATTTGATTTTTCTTTAATTTTTCATTGATAATATCATCTAAATCTAAATTATAGTCATCAGCCATCATAATAGAATAAATTAATATATCAGCTAATGCTTCTTTAATATGATCCTTCTTTTCATTTCTATCTAAATCTGTGTTTGACCACTGATAAACTTCAAAAAGTTCATTTGCTTCAAGAGAAATTGAAATTGCTAACTTTTTACCATTATGATATTTTCTCCATTCCTATACTCAAATAAAATAAGGCAAAGTTAAAATACCTTGCCATTATTTCAAATCATAAAATGATTCACTTTCAACAGAATACATTTTTATTCTATTTTCATACGTTAAGTCAACTTTATTTTTCTTAATGTTAAAGCCTCTTGCAATAATAAAAGCATTAATTTTTACAAAAGTTTCTTCATCATTAATAACCTTTTCTAACCATTTTAAATATCTTGTAACTTGTTCATACGCATGATAATTAGCAATATCCTTCTTCAACTCAATAACAACATTAGGAATTGTTCCATTTAGAATTAAATTATTAGTATCGTATAAACAAATATCTGCCCTATCTATATTCATAGGCTTAAATGGTGAAATAGGAACTTGTCTACAAATTACATAATCATTATTTTCTAAATCAACACATTTAGAAATAGATTTTAAATTAGCAACAATATTAAATTCAAGTTCTGATTCTGATACAAAATCTTTAGCATTAATCATATTGCTTCTAAATAAAGTTGCAACCTCTTGTGTAGTTAAATTTTTAGCATCAGAAAAATCGATCACATTATTAGATTGTTTTAATAATTCATAACAAACACTTGTCTCACCTGGTGTAAGAGTACAAAATCCCATACCTTGTACAGTATTTGATGGTAGTGGATAACTATAATTACCTAATTCAAAGTATAGTTCATCAGAAACAATATACTTACCAGTATGCTCATTAGTTTTAAATTTTAAAATAAATGGCTGAGATTTTTCACTGCCATTTACAATAAATATACCAGGATTATTAGTTGCAGTATATCTGGAACTTTCATCCCAAAATAGTTTTGCATTACAGTTTCTTCCAAGAGGACTTGTATCACCATTTAAATAGAATGAAGCTTCATCTTCACTACCAATAATTTCGCCACCATAAACTATTTTTCTATCTAAAAAGAAAAATACCTCTGTTCCTTGACGACTACATGCATAATCAGCTAAAACCTTAAAATAACTACTTTGAGCTGTAGGTCTATCTTTTTTTAATGGTTTGATTAAGAAACCATATACCTCATTTTTTAAATATAAGGTTAAATCATCTTGTTTATAAAGCATTATAAATAGTCCATTTTTCATATTATTTCTTAAAGCTTTCCAATATTCCGTCTTCTAATTCTTTAATATTATAAATAGTATCAAGTACATCAAAGGTTTCTTCAAGATTATGTCTTGCAGAAATCCAGCCTAATCCATCAGTAAACCATACAAATTTAAAATTTGAAATGTCTTTAGACTCCAATGCAAGCGTCTTATAGCTTCTAGCAGTCTCATTTAGTTTAGAACCACCTGAGGCATAAAAATTACATTCACAAGCATATGTACAGTTTTGTGTAATAATAACATAATCAAATCTTTTAGCTGTATTACCAGCATTTGATAAAGTTGATAAATCTAATCCTGTTTTAGCCTCAACATCAGACAAATACATTTCCTTAAAATAATTAACGCCTTTTATAAAACCAGCTTTTTTAATGAAAGTTTCAACTAAATCTTCCATCAAATGGCCTCCTCGATTCTTTCTACCATTTGAATTTAAACCGGCTTCAACACCTGTAACATAGTCAACTAGATTATTTATTAATCTTTTGCTTAGAAGTTCAAACAAGCCAGTTTCTTTCATAAAATATTTATATTGTGAAACAGGATAATTCATTTTCTTGAAATTATAATTAAATGCCCCTTGAGAATCCATACAATAAATATCCATTTCTCTTTTAGCCAATAAAATTGGAATACATTTTAAAGCCTCAGGATATCTTTGAATCAATGCTTCAAAGTCGTTTTCAATATTATTACTACCAACTAATGAATTTAAAATATTTAATTCAATTTTGATATCATAACAATTCTTATAAACAGTATTGAAATCAACATAATATTGATAATTAGCTATGCTTTCTCTAAAGGTAGAAAGCCATTCATTAAAATTTTTATTCACCATAACCAAACACCTTTATTCCTTCATTATCTTTTATCCAAACTACTTTTTTAGGACAATATGCTCCGGCATTATCTATAAAACCATTTTCACTAAAAAAAGATGTTACACCTGAGATAAATTTAGCTTTTTGATTAAATTTATATTTTTTAAAATCATCATCTCCTAATTTTATATTTATATCTGTAGCACTTGATTCCAAAGATTTTACTATTTCATTTGGTACTCGAATAATTCTTGCCCTAATATCATTTGCAGTAATCATTTTATCGACAGAAATAACATCTTTATTCATTTCAATCATTTCAACTGATTTATTATTAGAATTTAACATATCTTGAATTAATTGTTTTTTAAATACAGGCACAAATACAAATCCTATTTCGTGTTCAATACAACTTTCAATCAATTTCTTTCCATCGATTAATACAACAGGATTGGATGGATTATTATTGCTTTCTGAAATTGCATCTTTACTAAACTTTGCTGTAGTTACAAAGATTCCTTTTTGTCCAAATGGAATAGTACCCTTAAGTTCTCTTATACTTGTAACTGAAATAGTAGATGCAGGGTCAAATCTTTTTGCCTGAATATAATAATGTATACTATCACTATCGCTAAAGTTTCCTATTCCAGGTCTAATTGCAGTTAAATCAATTCCACCGTCTCTTGAACGCTTTGTGACTGACACTTCATCTAAACCTAATTTTTCAAAATATATTTTTAAAAATTCTTCAAATTGGTAACCATTATCAAAACTATCATATAGTTGTTTGATATATTCTTTTTCCTGTTCATTTGTTAATTCAATGTTTTTTATCATTACTGTTCTCTCCATATCTTCTTATAGTTAATGCAAGGTATTCTTCCTCTTGCTCAATTCCAATATATTTTCTTTTAAGCTCATGAGCAGCAATTCCAGTTGTTCCACTTCCATTAAAAGGGTCAAGAATTAAATCTCCTTCATTTGTTGAAGCCTCAATTATTCTTCTTAGTAAACCAAGTGGTTTTTGTGTAGGATGCTTACCTTCAGTTTTTTCACTTTTAGGAGTAACTGATGATACATAAAATTCAGGTTTAGGATCATTAAATTTCCATACATCCTTCATTTGTTTTCCGCCATTTTCTTCCTTGATTAACTCATAATTAAAAGTATGAACTCCTTTTTTAGTTGGTGTTAATTGCTTTCTTGCCCAAATAACTGTTTCAGTTGAATGTGTAAAACACCTACAAGCTAAATTAGGACTTGGATTAGTCTTTTGCCAAATAATATTATTAATAATACTAAAGCCTTCCATTTCAAGTGCAACACCAATCGCATATACGCTATGAAGTGTTGCTGATATCCAAATTGTTCCATTATCTTTTAAAACTTCTCGACATAATCTAATCCATTTTCTATGGTAAGCTAATCTTTCATTAATGCCTAACGACTTGTCCCAATCACCTTTATCAACTGACACTTGCTTCCCACCACTGCAGCTAATACCACCGCTTGATAAAAAATAAGGTGGGTCAGCAAATATCATATCAACTGATTTAGGAGTAATCTTCCTTAAAACACAAAAAGAGTCTCCCTTAATCAAGGTAAACTCTTCATCATTGAAATATAGACTTTTCTTAGAAATTGTTAAATCCATATTTACTCCTTCTAGTAATTTGTAATAATTACCTCTTCAACAGCACCACGACCAGCTGCATTCGCATTAATCATTCTTTTAGCTTTTATAATTTGAATATTAAATCCATTGTATAATTCATTAATATAGGCAGTATTATGGTTTGACAACATACATTTAACGCCTCTATTAGTCAAATCCTTAAAGCAATCTGCAAGTCTTCTTTGATCATCTTTATTAAAATCAAATTTTGAATAAGCAGTAAATGATTCTTTATCCTCCCATGAATCATATGGAGGATCAAAATAAACAAAATCACCCTCATGGGCATTTCTTGTTGCTTCTACAAAATCACCACTTAAAATAGTAACATTATCATCCTTGAAGTATTCATGAATTTCTTCCATATTTGCTTTACTATAAGTTACAACATGTTCCTTTTTAGCAAATGGAACATTAAAATATCCTTTAGCATTTACTCTATATAAGCCATTAAAACATGATTTATTCAAATAAATTGCTCTTGCGGCTCTTTTCCATAAAGGCTCAAGTTCAAACCGAGGATCTCTATCCCATTCTCTAACTTGATAATAATATTCTTCAGAATGATATTTTTCATGCTTGTCTAATTCTTCAAGCATAAGTCTATATAATTCATCATCCTTAAGACATGTATATATTGCAAGTAATTCTTGATTTACATCGTTAATAGTTGCATTCTTAGGAGCTAAATCAAATAATAATGCACCACCACCAATGAATGGTTCAAAATAATTATTAAATTTTTCAGGCAGATTGGCTTTAAGTTTTTCTAGAATTTGTCTTTTGCCTCCTGCCCACTTAACAACTGGACTCATGCACATATTTTTCACCTGTGTTAATTGTACCATAAAAACCTCCAACTTTCATCATTATTTGCTAAATTTATAAAAAAATCTCAATATTGAATCTCTTAAATCTTCGCTTTTCTCTTTCAACAATAATCTTACTAATTAAACTATCAAATAATTTTAAATTGATATTATTTCAATACTCAGTAAATTGCAAATGTCTAATTGATATTTAAATACACCTTCTAAATGTTCTTCTTGATTCAATTTCTTTTTCCAAAGTATTCTATAAACTTTTTTTAATTGTTTCAACCATTTCTTTCACCTCTATAAACTACTAGTTGATTTATAATTACATTATAATAAACTTTTTTATAATAAACTTTCAGTGTATTGTAAAGAACTTTAATCAACTTTTTGTTTATTTCATTATTTACTTAAGTTATAATTTAGATATGGTGGTGATTTACATGAATGTAAAGCAAAATTTAAGAGCATTATTATATGATGCAATCATTGTTAGAAATGTAATGGATCAAAATGAGTTTGCAAAAGCTTTAGGAGAATCTCCTCAAAATGCCAATAAATGGTTTAATCCAAACTTTCCAAATGCTATACCAAATGTAAATCATTTTAATAAAATTTGTGAATTATTAAATATAAGCTTATTTGATATTTTTGGAATTAAAGATCCAGCAAATCTTTCAGAGGAAAATAAAGCTATTTTAGAAGCCTTATCAAACCAACCAGAAATGGTTAAACCAGTTAAAAGACTTTTAGGGATTGATGATTAATTATTCATCAATCTTTTTTTCTTCCGGCTTATTTAAGTCACCTTGCTTATTACTTCAAACCGGTTCAAAATATTCAAGAAGAACATCTAAAATATTCTTATCTGTTTTTTCAAAAACTCTTCTTATTACATAATTTTTTCCCGTATTCTCTTTTCTTTTTACCATTAACTAACCTTCTTTCCTTAATTAAAATCTGCGTATAAATTAACTTTTAGACCACTAAATACAAGTTTAGTTCGCGTACGAGGGGCTATTAGTATAGCCCCTTCGTATCGCGATTCGACTAAACTTTTTGCTTTTTAGCTTGATCTAAAAATAAGTACTTCTTCATGCTACACTAAGATTATATAGTTGTAATTAATTGCAAACAACTAGAACTTCTTACTTGTAAGAAATTACAGCTTAATATATAGTATTAAAAAAGAAGAATTGAAATTATGAAGGATAATAATCAAAGTTTAAATGAAGCAAAAATTGATGATGTTGAGTTTTCAAGGCATGCAATCATATTTAGGCAAAGGTTACTTGAATTAAGACAAGAAAAGGATATACCCAAAAAGAACTAGCTGATTTAATAAGTATATCCGTGTGGACATTAAATTCTTATGAATCTAGAGGTGTATTACCTCGTTTTGACATCATTATAATGCTTTGTAAGGCTTTGGGATGCTCATCTGATTATTTATTAGGGCTAACTGAAAATGACTTCTTAGAAACTAATTATACGCAATATGATAAAGTATCATACAGGGATTTTGTCGATGTAATAAGATCCTTAAATGAGCGTGAGCATCTTGATTTTTATATTGATAAGGATAAGAATAGAAATAAAGCTATTACTTTTCAAATAACTGATCCTGTTCTTACAACTCATTTAGCTTATGTAATTAATTTAATTGGTATGAAATCAATGCTTAAAGAAGAAAATTTTGAATTAGTTTATAGAGATTTATTATTAGAAAATGGCAATACTTCTTTAGTTACGGGTAAGAAAATGAAGGATGAAGAAATGGAATGGCATAAAAAGCATTATAGCATTATACCTGAAGATGAAGGTAATGATTGGTAAAAATAAAAGGTTAGAGAATAAAGCTCAAATTTGATTTATAATCTCTAACCTGTTTTTTTGATATAAATTTAACTTTGTTTTAATGCTTTCTTAGCATATTCAATGTCAATAGCACAGTCAACACCAGTTCTCATTGCATTTCTTTCCATACATTCAATTAATTTTTGCGATTGAAAATATTCGCTTAAATCATCAAACAATTCTGATATCCAATAAAATTCATTTGCTGAGCATGAATCTAAAAAATTCATACTTTCAGTTAAATTTTCTTTAAAGATTTCCAACAATTGCTCTTGATTTTGATCTGCTAAAGCATCATTTTGAGGATTCATTTCATCTCTTTCTTGAATTAGTTCCTTTATTTTTTTTACGTTCATCTATAATTTTTCCTTTCCTATTTTTTTGAATATTCATTGGAAATATTGTTGCCACATTTCCGTTTGTTCTTATAACACCAACGTTAACATTTTCATAATATCCAACTTTAATTTGCTCATCATTTTTAATTTTATCTCTAACATTAATAATTCAATGCTGCCTTAGCATATTCAATATTAATGGAGCAATCTATACCTGTTCTTTTTTCATTTTTTTCCATACATTCTATTAATTTTTGAGACTTAAAATGCTCACTTAATCTTTCAAATAATTCAGATACCCAATATAATTCTTTAGAAGAACAATTATTTAAAAAATCAATTGTATCAGAAAGATTTAAAGATAATATATTATATTGATCATTTTGGCTTCTTTCAGTTAAAATATCATTTTGAGCATCTATTTGTGCCCTTTCTTTTATTAGTTCTTTTAACTTGCTTACGTTCATCTATAATTTTTCCTTTCCTATTTTTTTGAATATTCATTGGAAATATTGTTGCAATTACTCCATTTGATCTAATAATTCCAACATTTACATTTTCATAATATCCAACTTTAACCTGAACATCAAGTTTTTTCACCTCTTGAAGCAACTTGTCCAGCTGTAAATATCAACTCTAAAAAAATGTCCGCATTCTCCAATCTATAATTTTATTTTACCATTATTTACTATATTTTACTAGGAATTATATTCTTATTTTTCATATAAAAAAACTTGTCCTATATTTTATCATAGAACAAGTTTTAATTACTTATTTAAAATATCATCTATAACAAGCTTAACTCATTGGACCATCTTATCAATATCCATTGAAGGCTCGTTTAATACCTGTCCATCATAATATGGAAAATGAATAAATAATGCATTACCTTTCATTAAATCTAGGGCAGTGTAATAGGTTGTATTACAAATATACGCACCAGCACTTAAAGATAAATAACAAGGAATTATTTTATTAAGCTTAGCTACAATATCTTCAATATTTAAATTACACCTTAAAGCTAAAGGCCCCCCTTCTTTAACAAAGCCTCGATCAAATAATATTCCATCATTATCAGGAATAGATCCCCTAGTATAATTTATTCCTAGCATTTCTAACCTTATTTTACTTTCTTTCCCGGCTTGACCTAGGCATAATACAAAATCAGGTTTTATATTTGAAACAGCTTTTGCTAATTCTTCTTTGGCTCTTTTATAAGAAACTGGAAGAATAATTTTATCTTTTATATCTAATCTTTTTAATACCTCTAAGCTAGAATTGCCTTTAACATTACCAAATTCTTCAAAGGCTGTAACTAATATTTTCATTTAAGCACCGTAATTGAATAGCCTGTTTCAAATTCCTTTTGAGGGTCTAATTCAATAATCTCCTTCTTTTTACTAATTTCTTCTTCTGGTATATCATAATCTGGAAGTCCCCACCAGGGCTCTACACAAATAAAATTACCAGTTTCCTCCATTGACCAGATTGCTACAACTGGAGCATTCAAAACATCGAATATAAAACAATTATCATTTATATTAAGCTTTATTGACTTAACATTTCTAGCATCATAAATAAGCGTATGATATGCTGTAATTTCTTCTTTTGAAAGCTTCTTATAGCCACTAATATTTATATTACGCTCTCCTACAATCTGACTTCCTTCTTCATTTAATAAATATTGCTTATGAAATACCCCATCTACTTCAATTGCAACATTTTCAAACTCTTTATTTATCAAATTAACACCTAACGCAGGATGACCGCCAACTGAAAAATACATTGTTTTATCATTTTTATTTATAACATGATATTTAATAGAAATTTTATCATTCTCGAGTTTATAGGTTACCTCAAAATGAAATTTAAAAGGGTAAAGCTTAAGTGTTTCTTCATTATCATCAAACCCAAGTGTAATTTCTTCTTCAGTTTGATTTACAAGATAAACATCATTATATCTTATTAATCCATGATTTTTAAGACTATATGATTTACCATCAACCTTATATGAATGGTTTTTTAACGCTGCGATTACTGGAAAAATAACCACATCCTGACCACTCCATGAGTTTCCATCAGGCTGATATAATAATTCTTTATTTTTTCTTTTATCAAAAATACTTTTTAAGCATGCACCATGCTTATTTAGTTCTATTTTTAAAAAATCATTTTCAATTATTAGCATAATTAACTCCTTTAAAGCTTAAAAGACAACGGATATCCGTTGTCAATTAATTATTTTTTATCTACAATAACACTACCTGATGTAGTCCAGTTATATTGTAATTCTTTTGTTTTATTATAAAAATCACTACTATATGTTTTAGTATCACTAGATACTGTAGCAGTTAAAATTTCTGATTTAACGGGAATAAATACAAAGCTTAAAAGTTGAAGAGTACTATCTTCTTTTCCACTATAGTAACTAAATAATGCAGGAATATAAGCAGCATAGAAAGCTTGGTTTTCTTCTTTTTCTTTTACATCAAGAGAAGATGAATAATTCTCTTGAACTACAGCCTCAAATGATGATATTTTAGAAGTAATTGATGTCTTTACCTCATCTGTAATAGCAGCTGAAATTTGCGCTTTAAAGCTTAAAATAGCTGAACTCATAACACCATAATTACTTGAAATATGACCAGTTGCCGTTTGAGCCTTTGAAAGTTCAACTAAATGTGTACGAACCATGGAATCATAGCTTTCAGCACTAGGAAGTCTTAAAGTAAAATGAGCACCTGTTACTTCTTCATTATTTTTGTTAATAATATCTGCACCATATACCTTATCGACATTTGGTGAGCCATCATCATTATAGCCATCCTTTAAAACCCATTCTTTAGCAAGAGTAGTTTTTAAAGCGGTATTATCAACCCCACTTGTATTATTTTTATTTGAGCAAGATGCCATACCTACAACAAGTAAAGCTCCTGCAGCTAATGTTAATATCTTTTTCATTTAGAATCATCCTTTCTTGGGATATACGCAAAATATTATAACATAGATTAAATAAATTGCAAAGTTTTTTTATGATTGTTTTTTTGCACGTGGATGAGCAGCCATATATTCACTTTTCATTTTTTCCACACTTACATGCGTATATATTTGGGTTGTCGATAAATTACTATGTCCAAGAAGCTCCTGCACACTTCTTAAATCTGCACCATTATCAAGCAAAGCGGTTGCAAAGCTATGTCTTAGCATATGAGGTGTAATTTTATAGGTTTCACCCATTTTATCAATTATTGTATTAAGAATAACCCTTACCCCTCGTTGTGTTAAATTACCACCGTGATTATTAATAAATAAATAACGGCTCTCTATATTATCGCCTTTTTTTAAAAGCTCTATTCTTTCAAAAGAAATATATTTAAGTAATTTTTCCTTAAGCTCATCATACATTATTACAATTCTATCCTTATCACCCTTACCATGAATATGAATTGTTTCGTTAGAAAAATCTAAATTACTAATTTCTAAAGCACACATTTCCGAAACACGTAGTCCACAACCATAAAGAATTGATACAATTAAATAATTCCTAAGACCCATGGGTGTTTTTTGATCAATCGAATTCATCATGTCCATAATTTCTTTATTTTTTAAAATTTCTGGTAATCTTTTAGGCTTTTTGATTGAAGCAATTTCTTCAAAGAAATTTTTTTCAACAACATGACGTTTCATTAAAAAATCATAAAACGTTCTTAAAGAAGATAAATGTCTATTAATGGTTGTAGCTGAATACTTTAAAGAATTCATATAAATTAAATAATTTTTCGCAGGAAGGGGATTCATAATTCTTGTTAAAGAAGGAGCCATCTTCTTTTTTTTAATAAAATCACTAAATTCTAAAATATCTGTTTTATAGCTTATAACTGTATTTTCACTGTAATTTCTTACCGAAGATAAATAATCAACAAAGTTCATTAAAGCTTCATCATCAGTCATTTAACTTTTCTACCTCTTTTTCCATTTGTTCAAGTGCTACTTTACCATATAAAGCCTTACGCTCTTTTTTCTTATGCTTAAACTCTAAATCAGCCATAATTCCAAAATTAGCATTCATTGGCTCAAAGCCATTTGGATTAGCATTACAAATATAATAAGCCATCGCTCCGATAGCAGTTTTACGTGAAAACTCATGAAGAGGCTTTTCTTTTAAATATCTATCCATATTAATTCCTGCTACAATTCCTGAGGCAGCTGATTCTACATAACCCTCAACACCAGAAAGCTGACCAGCTATAAAAATGTTAGGATATTTTTTAGTTTGATAGGTTGGATTTAAAATACGAGGGGCATTAATAAATGAATTACGATGCATTACTCCATATTTAGTAAATGTTGCATGCTCAAGGCCTGGTATCATACTAAATACACGTTTTTGCTCAGGCCATTTAAGATGTGTTTGAAAGCCAACTAAATTATACATTGTCTTAGCCGCATCATCCTGACGAAGCTGAACAACGGCATAAGGTCTTACTCCCTGAGGTGTTTCAAGACCTACCGGCTTTAAAGGCCCAAATAATAAGGTTTGAGGACCTCTTTTAGCCATAATCTCAACTGGCATACATCCTTCAAAAACCTTAACCTCATCTTTATGAGATGATTCAGTTGGAATATCCTCAAAATCGTGAGGAACAACACCTTCAGCATTTATAAGCTCCGTATAGAAAGCATCAAACTCTTCTTTTGTCATCGGACAGTTAAGATAAGATGCTTCACCCTTATCATATCTTGATTTTAAATATACCTTATTATAATCAAGTGTATCAGCTAAAACAATCGGTGCAGCCGCGTCATAAAAATGGAAATTATCGCTTTCAAACATTTTAATAATATTATTTGCAAGCTCATCAGCTGTAAGTGGACCTGTAGCAATAATGGTTGGCTCATCAGGATTAATTGAAGTGACCTCATCATAGATTATTTCAATATTAGGATTTGACTTAATCTCATCCGTTACCCCCTGTGAAAACCCCTCTCTATCAACGGCAAGTGCTCCTCCAGCTTCTACCTTATGAAGACGAGCTTGTCTAATAATTAAAGAATCAAGCATTTCAATTTCACGCTTTAAAATACCAACAGCATTTTCAAGTGAGTCAGCTCTTAAAGAATTCGAGCAAACAAGCTCACCAAATTTCTCTGTTTTATGAGCTGGCGTCATTTTCTTAGGACGCATTTCATAAAGTTTTACCTTATAACCTTTTTTTGCCAAATAGGATGCTGCCTCACACCCCGCAAGACCAGCACCAATTACCTTTACTTCTTTCATATTATCACCTATACTTTATTATAGCATTTATTTAAAAAATTAGTTTCAATTTATTATATTTATATTTGATAATATATGCAAGTTAAAAATAAAAAAATGGCTATATTTAGCCAGCTATTTAATAATAATTGTTTCGCCTGGGCATAGCCATTTACCCTTATTAAGATTTAATAGCTCATATGGTGTAAGTCCTGTTCTTGACATAATAGAATCCAAAGAATCAGTATCCACAATTGTATACCGATTATTGGTTGGTTCTAATGTTTTAGTGTCAACCACCTCAATATTAAGGACCTCCTCTAAATAACCAGTTGTATCATAGCCATTCTTAATTAAATATTCCCTAAGTGTTATTTTTTTACACTCTTCTGTTTTAGTTTTATGTGGAATAAAAAGAATTTGATTAGGATAAATCATTGATGATGCTAAATTATTTAAAGATACTATATCCGCTACACTCACATTATATTTTTTAGCAATTTCATATAATGTGTCACCTTTTTCAACCACATGCTTAATCGTATCTCTTAAGCTATCCCGATTAATAAACTTCTCAAAGCCATAATTTTGATACACTTTTTCACCCCATAAATATTTTATGAAAAGATAAAAAATATGTGAATCAATTACTATTTTAAAATATCAAAAACTAATTTAGCAAAAGGATATTCTCTTTTAGCAACAAGTCTTGCAATAGGCGTATCCTGCATTTTAGGATAAAGGTTTAAAAGCTCAAGAGGTGTTATCCAGCAAATCTCTGAAATTAAAGAGTCACCTTCTGATACATGATGAATATGCGTTTTATTTATAGTTTTACATAAAAAATAATGATTTTCATTTTGACGATTAATCAAATTATACTCATCATAAACGCAGCCTAAATATTTTATAATTTCACATTGAAAGCCGATTTCTTCATCAAGCTCTCTTAAAACCGCTTCTTCTTTAGTTTCACCTGCATCGACTCCTCCACCGGAGGTTTCGTAATAATCACGATGACCAAACATATCATCACCTTTAATATGTAAAATTGCAATTTTATTTTCTTCATTAATAACAAACGCTCTTGCGACTTGTCTTTTATGAGTATAACCATTATTAGGAAATTCATTATCATGAAGAAAAAAATTTAAAGTATCCATTTTATCACCTATATTTAAAAAAATAGGACACCCGAAGGTATCCTATCCTTAGTTTGAATTTAATCTTACTTAACGTTTTCAGCAAAGTACTTAATTGTTCTAACCATTTGGCTAGTGTATGAATTTTCATTATCGTACCAAGAAACAACCTCAACTTGGTAAGTATCTTCATCAATCTTAGATACCATAGTTTGAGTTGAATCGAATAATGAACCATAAGTCATACCGATAACATCTGAAGAAACGATTTGGTCAACATTATAACCGAAAGTTTCAGGATCAGAAGCAGCCTTCATAGCAGCATTAACGCTATCAACAGTAATATCCTTACCCTTAACAACAGCTACTAAAATAGTAGTTGAACCAGTAGGAACTGGAACACGTTGAGCAGCACCAATTAGCTTACCCTTTAATTCAGGAATAACTAGGCCGATTGCTTTAGCAGCACCTGTTGAGTTTGGAACGATGTTGCAAGCACCAGCACGGCTTCTTCTTAAATCACCCTTACGTTGAGGACCATCAAGAATCATTTGATCTCCTGTGTAAGCATGAATAGTAGTCATAATACCACTTTGAATAGGTGCATAGTCATTTAAAGCTTTAGCCATAGGAGCTAAGCAGTTAGTTGTACAAGATGCAGCAGAAATAATCTTATCTCCATCAGCTAAGATGTTGTGGTTTACATTATAAACAACAGTCTTAGGCATTGCAAAATGCTCAGGGTCCTTCTTGCAAGCAGCTGGAGCAGAAATAACAACCTTCTTAGCACCTGCTAAAATGTGCTTATTTGCATCAGCAACATCTGTATAGAAACCAGTACATTCAAGAACTACGTCTACATCTAGAGCCTTCCAAGGGCAGTTAATTGCATCCTTTTCAGCATAAATCTTGATTGTCTTACCTTTTACAGTAATTGTACCTGCTTCATCATCAGCAGTAACATCATTTTCATGACCCATCTCAACATATCTTCCTTGAGCTGTATCATACTTTAATAAGTGAGCTAACATTTTTGGGCTTGTTAAGTCGTTGATTGCAACAACTTCATAACCTTCAGCACCAAACATTTGTCTGAAAGCTAGACGTCCAATACGTCCAAAACCATTAATAGCAACTTTAACCATATTAATTAAATCCTCCTAAAAATATTTGATTTTCATCATTAATATTCTACCACTTTTTTAAAAATTATCAACTAGTATTATCTAAAAAAGTCAAGAATCATTTACAAAAATTTGCACTCTTTAAATAGATTGCTTATTAATCAAATTATTTAATTCTTAAATATTACAAAATGTGCCATGCATGTTGTTTATAATAATTATGAAAGGATGATTATATGAATTATATTCCCTATGTAGTTGACCAAAAAAATGAAAGAGGATATGATATCTTCTCTCGTCTTTTAAATGATAGAATCATTATGCTAAGTGGTGAAATTAACGATGATAGTGCCTCAATTATTGTTGCATCACTTTTATATCTTGATTCTATCTGTCATGATAAAATAAGTCTTTATATTAATTCCGGAGGTGGAAGTGTAACATCAGGAATGCAAATCATTGATACTATGAGCTTTATCGCCTCTCCCGTTGAAACAATTTGTCTTGGGTGTGCTATGTCAATGGCCGCAGTAATTCTTGCATGTGGTGAAAAAAGAATGCGTTATGCACTTGCAAATAGTGAAATAATGATTCATCAGCCTAGCGGTGGCTTTAATGGTACTGAGCTTGATGTTAAAATTTATGCCCAAAGATTGACCAAAATCAAAGACAAGCTTTATAAAATATTGGCCGAAAAAACGGGCAATCCTCTGGATTTAATTGAAGAAAAATCCCAAAGAGATTGCTTCTTAGATAGTGATGAAGCATTAAGCTTTGGGATAATTGATAAAATTATAAGCAAACGTCCTAGATAAAGTTTTTAATTAAACGCTTAATTAAGGTTATGCCATTTTTAGCATAACTTATTTTTTTATCTGATAGGGTTATAGCAATTGAATTAAAATTGTTAATGTTAATACTCTTTGAATCAACAGTAATCCAAATTGTAGAATTTCCTTCTGATTTAAATTCAACCTCATGACGCTTAGATAAAACAAGAGGAGATGATAGAGTGTGGAAAATTTTAGAATTAATCGATGCTATTTCCGTTACCTGAAATGCATCAAGGGAAGCGTCAATTACTGCTCCACCAAGAGACTTATTATAAGCCGTAGATCCGGCAGGAGTTGAAATGCAAACACCTGTTCCTCTAAAATGCTCTAATAAAACATTATCCATAAAAACATCAAGCATTAAGGTTCTTGTTGGGTTAATAATTGTCACCTCGTTGAGTGCTCTTCCTTCAATTATACCATCAGAGGTATTAATTTTATAGTCAAGCATCGAATATTGTGATACCTTATACTCATTACTATTAACCTGTTCAATCAACGCGTTAAGCGAATCATCATCATAATTTGAAAAATAACCAAGATGTCCTGTATTATAAATAAAAAAGACAATGTTATCTATATTTTTCTCAAACATATGCACCGCTTTTAAAAAAGTACCGTCTCCTCCTACCGTAATTACTTTAGTTGGTTTTGTCTCATCATACTCATCCTTAATTTTATCAATTAAGAAATCTCTAATCTTATAGCTTTTTTCATCTTCTTTAGTTACAATTGCATAGCTCATATAAAATCCATCCTTATTGATTTTATTTTAGCATAATCCTTGCTTTTTTGCCACAAATAATAGATAATTTAACTATAGAAATGAGGAGATAATATGTCTGATCGTACCAGTCTTGAAATCGAATTTAAATGTTTAATAAATAAGGAACAATATGAAAGTCTTTTAAAAGAATTTAATATTAAGCCTCAAGATATTAAAGAACAAATTAATTATTACTTTGATACAAAAGACCTTGAGCTTAGAAAAAAGCACATCATGTGCCGAATAAGACAAAAGGGTGAGCAATATAAAATTACTGTTAAAACCAAAAATGAAAATAATGACAATGTTGAAAATCATTATTTTTTAACTACAAATGAAGGAAAAGAAATGATTAAAAACGGAATGGATGGTAAATATGCAAATACCTCTTCCTTCTTATCTAATGTAGCTACCCTAAAAACAGAAAGAGTATCATTTCCTTATGAAGGAGGAAAATTATTTTTTGACAAATCAACCTACGGTAAAATTACAGATTATGAAATTGAATATGAAGTTACAGATAAAATAACGGGTGAGGCTATCTTTAACACATTCTTAGATAATCACAAGATTACTCATAAGGAGGCTATTTCAAAATCACAGCGTTGTTTTAAAGAAGCAGGTCTTATTTAGTGAATTAGATTTTTCTAATTCCTTTTTCATTTAAAAAAGGCGATCAATTTTAATCGCCTTTTATTGCATTCTTCTGTAAATATTCTTGAACTAAACGCTTATAATCACAATCGCCACATTCACAAGGAAGAATCTTCCTAAGTTCAGCCGGAATAAAAGCTCTTATTTCATCATCATTATAGCCAATTTGCATTTTTCTATCATCAACAATAATTGGTCTTCTTAAAACGCTCGGATTATTAATAATAAAATCAACAAGCTCATTATATGTCATATCATCAATGCTAACATTCAAATTTTGGAATGCCTTAGACCGCGTTGATATAATATCCTCAAAACCATTTTCAGTATTTTCAAGCATTATTTTAATATCTTGCCTAGTAATTGGTTCTGTAAATAAATTTTTTTCGGTAAATTTAATTTGATGGTCATTTAACCATTTAATTGCCTTCTTACAGGAAGAGCAGCTATTTGTTGTATAAACTGTAATCATTAAATACCACCTCGTAGTTTTATTATATAATGTATGATTTATACTTTCAAGAAAAAAATAATAAGAGTTTTAAAGCTCCTATTATTTTAAATCTTATTTAAGCTTTTTACCACAATTTTTGCAAAATGTATCTTCAGCACTAACAATTTCACCACAATTAGGACATTTAGCATCTAATGAAGTGCCACATTTCTTACAAAAATGTGAGTTAGTATCATTTAGTTCATTGCAGTTAGGGCAAACCTTTTTATCAACATTTTTGATTCCTTCATAAATATAGTTAGCACTTCCACTTATAACGGGAGTAGTCTCACCTGCAACATAACTTGAAACAGTTTTCATAAAACCATACATAAGACAAACTGCACCAATAAAAATAAAAGGCGCACCAATAAAATTCAAGAAAAATAATGACGTATCACCCATAAAAAAGAAAATATCGGCAATAATCATTAAAGCAAGTCCTACCGGCAAAACAATAAAGCCTATAATTCTAAGTGTTTTTCTAGCTTTAGGATGCTCCTTAATATAATTTCTATTCATATAAATTTCCTCCTCTAAATCAATAATTTAATCATATTAAAATTTAAAATTAACATTAAAGTTATAATAATTAACCATATGATAGTTTTAAAAACACTTGTTGTTAAAACACTGCTCATAAAGCTAAAATTTTTTTCTCTTAACATTATAAAAGTTCTCTTCTCTATTTTGTAAACCTCATAAAGTGAAATCACCAAAAAGATTGTTCCAAATAGATACATAAATAAAGCATTATCATTTAAAAAAGATTTATTTGTATATATTTTAGCATATTTTTCTGTTAATATCGAATCATTTATAAAAGTCAAGTTTGAAAAATCATACAATTCGTTGTCACAAAAATTTTTATATTCTTTATTTGTTAAATCTAATGTTTTTACATTAGCATATTTATAATTCCAATTGTCACTATTCCAACCTAATTCATTTTTTAATTCCTCATATAATGACTCACTAACAATCATTTTTTTCTCTGTATTTATATGTCCCCTATAATATAGTTTTTTAGTAATACTTTTACCATCAAACGTGAATGTAACATCAAACAATTTATCCGATCCATCAAATATTTCATTGGAATTTTCAAGTATTTCTGATAAACCCATAGGTTTTAATACGCTCATATTTGCATAAAATTCATTTGATGCTAAAGACTTTAATGGATAATCATAAAAAATTGTATTTTTCATACCATATTCATCATTCCAACATACAACTGATATGCCATTATCAAGTTTACATCCTCCAAAACCATTTAAACATATATTTCCAATCATTTCATAATCTTCTTTTGAAATAAAAACATATTTATACAAATCCGGAAGCAGTTCTTCTTTAAATTTCACTTTCAATAATTCTTTAGCATAATCAGTTTTATAAACATACTTTATGGTATATTCAACCCATTTACTTCCAATAACATCATAGGAAATTAAATTATCCATTTTAGCAGTATCTCCAACCTTTAAGCCTGTTTTATATGCAATATAATCGGATATTATTAATTCGTTTTTATTAAGCTTTGAGTTAAAACCTGCAAACTGATAATCATCTGCTACACCAAAACCAAGCAAGTGAAATGCTATACTTTCTCCAACAATATTATATGGAAATTCATCAAGTGATTGTCTATACAAAGATGTTAAATTAATTTTTTTATTTTTTAAACATGAGTAATCCTTCTCACTTGCAGTTCCTTCTACAATATTAATACTCATATTTTGCAACATATTTTCATATACATCATTTTGTGTAATTTTATTATAATTACTTCTTAAAATAGTAAGAAACATTAAAAAAATAATTATCAATCTAAACAAAATATAAAATGGTAATGGTTTATGACATTCACAAATTACCGATTTTTTTATATTAAATTTATTTTCAATATTGCTATTTTTCTTAATATTAAATATATCATTTTTATTTTCAATATTAAATTTACCATCAAACATTCTAAGTTTAATATCATAAATATCTTCCATGTCTCTTTCAAAATGTGAAACATATATAACAAGACTTAATTTTGATAGTTTTTTTATTTCATTCATAAATCCTTCAATACTTGATACATCCATATTACAAATAGGTTCATCAAGTATCGTAATTGGCGCTTTTTTGGCAAGTGCTATTGATAAACTTATTTTTTGAAGTTCACCACTTGACAAACTTTTAATATACTTATTAAGTAATAATTTTAAATTGAATTTATCTATAAAATAATTTACACTACCTATCTCGTCCTTATTAAGATAAAATCTAATAATCTCTTTTACTTTCATATTAGTAAAAAAATTATCATTATATTTTAAATAAAATATATTTTTAGTATAAAAATTATCCTTTATAATTTTACTTTTTTCTTTTATATTTTCACCATCATACAAAATTTCACCTTGATAATCATTAATTATTCCTGTTATCATTTTTAATAATGTTGTTTTTCCACATCCGGATTTGCCACATAATGCAATAAAACCCGTATCAGGAAGAGTTAATGAAACATTATCTAATATATTTATTCTTCCACTTTTATCATCAAAAAATTTAGATACGTTTTTTAATTCTAGCATTTTATTGCTCTCCTAATTTGGGTATATGTGACAATTAACTCAACTAAAATAGCCATTGATATAATGTAACTTAAAAAACTATTAAAGAAATAATTGCGAGCACTAAAGTTATCTATATTAACAAAAATAGTCGTTCCGTTCATTAAACTATGATTAACTATATTTTGTATTCCATAATATGCAACACCTGCAATAATTAAAAGAATAATATCATTAAGAGCCTTAAATATAATATATTTTTTCTTTATGATATTAGTTTTCTTAAGTAATTTTATCAAATGATATTTCATATTATTTTCATGATTCCAATATATAAAATAAAAAGCTAAAAATAAAATTGCAAATGTAAATACAAATATAGAAGCTATAATAATTGGGCGTTTTAAAGTAATAATATACTTACAAGCTTTATAAGAGTATGCGCTTACATCATTATTTAAACAATAATCAATTGACAATATATATTTATAATCATCATATGTAATATCATTTACGTTAGCATACGCTATCTTTTCCTTACAGATATCAAAAACTGAAGCTTCATTATAAAAATCATACCCATCATCAGTGGTAATATACGTAATAAAGATTCCCTTATAATTCATGACTTTCTTAAAATAACCAACTACTGTATATTCACGATAAACACCATAGTGTTCTATTTTATATATTGACCCTATTTTGTTACTAGCATCATCAGCCAAAATAATTTCATACTTATTTTCTGGCATTCGACCATCAGTCAAGGTTATATCTTTTGTATTACCTAATGTATAAAAATCCATATCCGCTAACGCTATTTTTCTAAATGTATTTTGATTACAAATTAAATATCTATCCAAGAAATCACCTTGAATAATTTCTTCTATCTTATATTTTCTGCTTTCTAAATTTAGATAACCATTTGAAATGAAGTTTTTATAATGTGCGGATTTATAAAATGCCTCGTTTATTTTTATAAAATCATCATCAAGATTTTCATCAAACAAAAAATAACCAGTATCTAAATTAACATTTTGAAAATGAAAGCACTTAACGCCTGATTTAAATTTATTATTTCGTTCAAATAAACTCTCTGTCAAATCTTTATCATATTTATTAAAATCATAAGACGTACAGTTATAAGGATTGGCTTCCCTATCATCAATAATTGTATATTCTGGTGCCTTGGTTTTACTTTGATATTGTTGATATACTTTTGCCGGTGTTATATTTAAAAGCCATATAAATATCATTACTATCGATAATACAATTCCTAGTAAAGTTGAAAAAACATAATCTGGCTTCCAACATATAATTTTTTTAAATATTTTTTTAGGATAATATTTTGGAGCTTTTATTAACTTGATTTTTCCTTTTTGCTCACTCACACCTTCTAAAATGATTTTATTATCTTTTATCTTAATATAAGCATCAGCGTATTTTAAAGCTTCATATTCATAGTGAGTAGAATAAATAATAATATGGTCTTTAGATAAATCTTTTATATAATCTAAAGCTTTTGTAGAATTATAATCATCTAAATGTGATGTGGCCTCATCAAGTAAAATAATAGGCTTATCTTCAATTAATGCTCTTATTAAACAAATTCTTTGTTTTTCTCCAGCTGAACATTTTTTTGATTTATCATACAAAATACTTTCTATTCCAAATATATGTGCTAGTTCTTTTATTTTTTCATCATTACTACTAATAAGTTTTAAATTCTCATATACTGTCAAGTTTTCAAATACAATAGGATCGGCCATACAAAAACTTACTTGTTTATTACCCCCATATATTTCAATTGTTCCCTCTTGATATTCAACATCATTTAATATTGCCCTAAATAATGTGGATTTTCCACATCCATTTCTTCCCATAAGACAATAAAAACCTGGTGAATCAATTGTCAAACTTGCTTTATTAAAAATGATTTGTTCTTTAAACGATAAAGATAAATCATTTATTTTTATGTATGACATTGCTCCACAATAAACTAATTTTATAGCTTTCATTTTATACACCCCCTTTTAAAAAATTTAGTTTTATTTTTTATAGAAATACACACATTTTCTATCCATTTTTATTGTATTATTTGAATCATATTTTGTCAATATAATATTTTTTTAAAAATATATTTTTTTTAAAAATATAAAAAGCCGTCAAAAAATGACGACTTGAATTATTATTTAGAATTATCTATTTGTTTAATTTCTTCTAAATATTTCTTAGCCTCAGCTTCATTACAGTATACGAAATGACCTGGAATAATTTCTTTAAGTTCAGGCTTATCAGCAGTATAATCATGAGCAGTTGCCGGATTATAAATTAGACGTTGTCTTTGCTTTTCATAATTAGGATCTGGCTTTGGAATAGCAGATAATAAAGCCTTGGTATATGGATGTAATGGATGCTTAAACAATTCATCTGATGTTGTAAGTTCAACCATTTTACCAAAGTACATTACCGCAATTCGATCACAGAAATATTTAACAACTGATAAATCGTGGGCAATGAAGATTAGTGTTAAGCCTAATTCTTCCTTAAGCTCATTAAGTAGGTTAATAATCTGTGCACGAATTGAAACGTCTAGAGCAGAAATAGGCTCATCACAAATAAGTAGTTTTGGATTCATAACTAAAGCTCTAGCAATACCAATACGTTGACGTTGACCACCTGAGAATTCATGTGGATAACGTGACGCATGGTCTGCAACAAGACCAACCTTCTCAAGCACCTTAACAACCTCTTGATGATATTTTTCCTTTGTTGGTCTAATTTCTTCAATTTTATCCTCTAATTGCTTAATAGCATCAGCTTGAGACTTAGTTTCTTCAGCTGTTTTATTATCATAGTTTGACTTTAAAATATCATATTTGCTTTGATAATTAGGATCCGTCTTATCTAGCTTTTTAAGTTCAGCCTCAAATAATTCATTATTAGCACTTGCTACCTCATTAATTTTAGCCTTAAAAGGCTTCATTTCACTCTTAAGACGAGCCATTTCCTGACGCTTTAATGGCTCTTGAATCTTTAGACCCTCCTGAATGATATCCTCGACAGTCATTCTTGGGTCAAGTGAATCAACAGGGTCCTGGAAAATCATTTGAATTTCACGCATAATTTTTTTATTAACGTGCTTGTTATCATAATGAATTTGACGAATTTTTTCTTTTTGAACAGATACTATTTGATAAGCCTTGCTTCTTTCTGCTGCAATCTTATCGAAGCATTCCTTTTTAATATCCTCAACAGCTTCCTTGTAGCCAGTATTAGACTTATCTAATCTTGAAATTTTAAGAGCAGCTTCATTTTTAAACTTTTTAACAGCTTGGCGAAGACGAATATTTGTATACTTTATTTCCTTACGATTCCATCTATCTCCAGCAGAAATACGATAGCCTTTGTAATAAATAGATCCTGATGTAATATCATAAAGTCTAATTATTGAACGTCCTGTTGTAGTTTTTCCACAGCCTGATTCACCTACAATACCAAGGCATTCTCCTTCCTTAACATCGAATGATACATTATTAACAGCCTTTAACTTAGTTCTTGATGGGCCACTACCAAAGAAGAAAAACTGCTTTAGATTTCTAACTGATAAAATTATATTATTATCAATTAGCTCCTGCTTAGTTTTAATACGGGGATTAATTTTATAGGCTGAGGGACGAACACTTTCGGGATTATCCTCATGCTCGTCATTTAAAACATTAGCGGCCTCATTATCAACAAGTACTAATGTCTCCTCATCAATACTATCTGGTGTTTTTGTTTTAATTGCCATTTTGAACACCTACCTTTATTGCTTTATTGATACGTTCTGAAACAATTTTTGGTTTTTCTACCTTTGGTGCATCTGGATGCAACAACCAAGTGGCTGCATAATGTGTATCAGTCACCTTAAAGAATGGAGGCTGATACTTAAAATCAATTTCCATTGCATATTTATTACGTGCTGCGAAGGCATCACCAACTGGAGGATAGATCATATTAGGTGGGGTTCCTTGAATAGCATCTAGCTTCTCGTTTGAATCAACATCTGGAATTGATGAAAGTAATGCCCAAGTATATGGGTGACGAGGATCGTAGAAAATCTCATCAACCTTACCATATTCAACAATTTTACCAGCATACATTACAGCAACTCTATCAGCCATATTGGCTACGACACCAAGGTCGTGTGTAATAAATACACATGATAGATTTCTTTCACGCTTAAGCTTGTTAATAAGTTCAAGGATTTGGGCCTGAATTGTAACATCTAGGGCCGTTGTAGGCTCATCACAAATTAGTACCTCAGGATTAGCAGTAAGTGCAATTGCAATAACGATTCTTTGACGCATACCACCTGAGAATTCAAATGGATATTGCTTAAAACGCTTCTCTGGCTGAGGAATACCAACCTCTTTCATTATTTCAAGAGCACGACGCTTAGCTTCCTTACGTGTAATCCTTAAATTATCAATGTAGTCCTCTTTAGCCTTCTTTAGATTTGCCTTATGCTCCTTAGCTACCGCATTTAAAGCAAGCTTATGGGCATTAGCAGTTTTATTAATTTCATTTTGACATTCTTTAGTATTATTCTTTAATGCTTTAATTTCATTTTTGGCTTTAGAAAAATTTTCAACATCATGCTTATCAATTGAGCCAAGATTTACAACAGCAGCCTCTATTTTCTTAGTAATATCATTGAGTTTAAGATTTAGCTCATCAAGCTTTTTAGAAGGATCGTAATTTGCATATTCAGCGTTAATCTTTTCAACATTTTCCTGTTGCTTAGCATTTAAGCTATCACGATTTGATAAGTATTCGCTTTTAACTGTTTCTTTATACTTCTTAACCTTAGCCTTTGCAATTTTAGATGCACTTACAAGAGCTTGCTTAGCAACAACGCCTTTTTCCTTACAATCAGCGTTAATAGCTGAAACCTGGGCTTTATATTCTTGTGTTAATTCATTAATTTTAGCCTTATTCGCTTCCTTTTTAGAAGAATCTTTATTAGTTTCATTCTTAAGGGCTTCAACATCATTTTTATATTTATTTATAAGCTTATTAATTTTAGCATGAGCTGAGGAATAAATATTTTTATATTCCATAAATTCCTTAGAAATTAAAGAATTATACATTTGCTTAAGCTTATTATTATTGATTAAAGTAGCTTCTGTAATTTGCTTACCAATACGAACGATTGGATTTAAGCTTGAAAGAGGGTCCTGGAAAATCATTCCAATTTTATGACCTCTAATAGATACATATTCCTCTTCTGAAATTTCAAGAAGATTTTCACCTTTATACATAATTGAGCCATCCTCAACAATTGCATTTTTAGCTAAAATACCCATAATTGCCTTAGATGTTACTGATTTACCAGACCCAGATTCTCCAACGATACATAATGTTTCACCCTTAATTAAATCAAATGAAACACCACGAACTGCCTTTACAAGCCCATTGTCAGTTTTAAATGATACAGTTAAATTATCAACACTTAAAATTTTTTCATCTGCCATTTTAATCACTTCCCTTTAATGATGGATTTAAGGCATCTCTTAATCCGTTACCAAATAAATTAAATGAAATCATAAGTAATGAAATAATAATTGCTGGTACAACAATTAGCATAGGATAAGATCCTAAATATTGTTGGTTATTCGATAATAATACACCAAATGAAGCACTACCCTGAAGACCTAAATTTAAGTAAGCAAGAGTAGCTTCACTAAAGATTACACTAGGAATCATTAATACAGCACCTGTTACGATAGTACCTAATGCATTAGGCAATACGTGCTTGAAAATTAGTCGAGCATCGCTTGCACCTAAGGTTCTTGATGCTAATACATATTCTCTTCCCTTAAAGCGATAGAATTGGGTTCTTGTTCTTGCAGCTGTACCAATCCAACCAGTTAAGCACAATGCAATCGCAAAAGTTATGATATTATTTCCAAGATGTAAAATACATAATGTTACGATTACGATAAATGGCATACCATTTAAAATATCAGTAATACGTTCCATGATAAGATCCACATTTCCACCAAAGTATCCTGAAATAGAACCCCATACAAGACCAATTGTAAAGTTAATTGCGAATACTAAAATTGCAAGTAATAGAGAAGTTCTTAATGAATAGAATGCTAAAGTAAATAAGTCATATCCTGCATCAGTAGTACCAAAGATAAATGAAGGCATTGAATTATAGCCATTATACTTATATAGGTATATATCACCCTTATAAGTATCAAGCTCCTTCCAAACCAAATTTCCATTTTCATCCTTTTGTGTATATTCCAATTTAACAAGTGTTAAGGTAGAGCCATCAACTAAAGGACATCTATCATCTAAAACCTTAATTGTAGATGTAACAGTATCTATTCCACTTACATTTGTTTCTTCAAACCAACCATTTTCTCTCCATTGTGCAAGCTTTGCAAGGTCAATTTCAATTGTTTTTACACCAAGCTTGTTGGCATATTCATCATAATCAAATTCAGCATATTGAATGCTTGCAGCATAAACCTTTCTAATTGCGTTTGTTGGACGCCAATAATTAGCAGGAACCTCACCAGATGAAGCTACATTTGTTAATACCTGTGCATTTGCATCTGTAAAGCTGAATTTTTCAAGAGCTGCCTTTTGCTTATCAGTTGAAGCTGTTGCATTAAAGCTAATGCTTTTAATTCCTAAATAAGATAGATTAGCTCCTGTTGAAGGTAAAATTTCAAAACCAAATTTAGCATTTTCAAGCTCATAAATATTATTTGCTTCAAGAATTTGCTTAACATCAAACTTGTCATCTTGACCCTGAGTCTTAAAATCACCACTATAGTAGCGAGTATTAGTATCAGAATCTAAAACATAGAATTTATACTTAGAAGCTACAATGTTACCATATTCAGTAACACCATCTGCTACAGTACCAAAGCTAACACTTATAGTTAAGGCATCAGTACTATTTATAGATACTTCATTTCCTGTTTGATAAGTAAATACTTGACTATAAGGATCAGTGCCATCTTTTAATGAAACACTTTGAATTACAAGAATGGTACCATAATGTGCACCATTAACGGCTTGATTAATCGTTGTCATATCACTAAGCTGTAATGTTTTATCAACAATACAATCGTTTTTAAATGAACCACCAGCAACCTGCTTTGCTTCAAAATCATAAATTTGATTTTTATAATGCTTTGTACCATCCCACCAGCCAGTGCCAGTCTTAAATAGCTTTGGTGGTAGTAATGATTGCTCAGGATATGTTGTACTAGAAACATCATTTCCTGAAAATAATGGAACAAATATTGATAATAATAGTAATAAGCCTATAATAACAGCACCAACAACAGATGACTTATTTTTACAGAAGCGTTTGAATGCGTCTTTAGCAAAGGTTGTTGTTTTTGTTTGGAATTTTTCATCAGAAATTTTTTCTCTATTTTGGACAAGCGTAAAGTCTTCACTTGTTAAGCTTATCTCATTACCATAGGCATCATAAGTTTTATTTGTATCACTCATTATTTCTTCGCCCCCATTCTAATTCTAGGATCAATAAATCCATAAGAAATATCGACAAGTACACCTGCACAAAGTCCAAATGTAGTAAAGATAGCCATATCAACAAACAATACATTGTAATCCTGCTTGTTTAAAGCATCAACGAATAGTGATCCAATTCCTGGAATACCATATAGATTTTCAAGAATCATAGAACCACCCATGATACTTAAGAATTCAGCTAAAATCGAAGGAACAATTGGAACCATTGCATTTCTTAATGCATGTCTTATAATAGCTTGACGATTAGTTAAACCCTTTGTACGAGCAAGTAATAAATACTCACTTGACATAACCTCACAAAGCTCCGCACGAGTAAAACGGCAATAACCACAAATCGAACCAAATGACAAGCACAAAACCGGAACAATATAAGCTAAGAACTTTTCAGACCCCGGTGCTGTACTAGCTGGCCATTTAGTAGGAAGCCACCCTAAGTTATAGCAGAATATCAATAAGATAAATGTAATTAATACAAAGCTTGGAATTGAAATAAAGATCATTACTAATGTTGATATAATATGATCTGTTGGCTTATTCTTCTTAAGTGCTGCAATAACACCAAGTAAAATACCAAGTGGTACAGCAATAATAGTTGAAATAATATTAAGCTTCATTGAAACGCCAATTTTTTCAGCAATAATGCTTGTAGCCTTCATACCGATTGCAATTTGTACTGAAGTACCCCAATTCCATTCAGTAACAATATTTTTAACCCAACGACCATATTGTGTCATAATCGGAACTTGGTAAAAATAATGCTCCAATCCAGTTGAATCTGTATAGTGCCATAAAAGCTCTCCATACTTATTACTTTCCTTTGTCAAATCATATACAAAGCCGTTTGTAACTTCCTTCATATAGTAACCGAATTGAGATTCGTTTGTTCCAACAGGCTTTGTGAATGGCAAAAGTTTAATTAAAATAAATGTTAGTGATAGAATGATTATGGCCGTAATCAATGCTAAAACTAATCTTTTCAAAACATATTTCCACATATGCTGCTCACTCCTTTTTTTATTTTTCTATATTATATCAAATAATCATAGTAATATTCAAGTGAATTTAAATCTTTTCCAAATTTTTTCACGTTTTACAAGCTATAAAAATGAATTTTATTTTTTTATTCATTTCAAAATCGAATTTTAGTTTAAAAAAAGAGACTTATCTTAAATAAGCCCCTATTTTTTGTTCAAGCTATTCTACAATATTAATTGTAACAGTCTTTTCAACTTCTTCTCCGTCTACTTCGAAGACAATTGTAAGCTCAACAGAATCGAATTTTTCTTCAAATTCCTTAGGTAAAGTTACTTTTACAAGTTTACCATCAATAGTACCAATGCTATCAACATCATCAAATGTGAATACATAAGAACCAACCTTGCAAGTTACTTTGTAACCAACGATTCCATCCGTATCATTAGCAACAGCAGTCTTTACTACAACAGAACGAGTACCATCGTCATTATGAACAGACTTTTGTACAACAGCATTAGCAGTGGCATCTCCAGAAGCTAAAGATCCATCACCTGCAACATAGCAGTAAGTATCAAATGCTTGCCATAAAGCATCAAATGAATACTTCTTACCATTATAATCAATGGCAGGTATATTAGTATCAGTACCCCAGTTTAGAGTAAATCCAGATGAGTTATCAGACTTTAATACCTCTAAGAAGTTAAGTGGGTCAAATGTGTTACCAGAAATAGAACCAAATGCAATATCATATTGACCAACCATCATCTTCTTATAATATACATCAGACCATGAAGCAACAGCCATATTTGTTACATTAAGTGATAAACCATACTTAGTCTTAGCTTCAGATGTATTGAATGCAGTTTCAAAATAATTCTTTAAATCTGCACCATAGTTATCAACCTGAGTTTGATACATCCAAGCAATTTCAACATCAATTTTATCTCCAGACTTATATTTACCTGCATCAACTAATTCCTTAGCCGCATTAGCAAAATATGTTTTAGCAAGCTCTACGCTATATCCATCTGGTGCTTTACCATTAGCAGTACGAGATAAAACAGCGTTTTGATGAGCAGTTGTTGAGTTATAAGAAATACCATTTTCAGGATCACTTAGATAGTTACTTGAGAAATAGTTAACTGACGCAACACTACCACGCTTATCAGCAAATTCTGTACGATTGATTGCATAAGATAATCCAAGTAGGAAGTTATCATTTGACATTGCTGGTTCAACTTGCCAGTAATCACTCTTAGTTGTTTGTGTAATTGTACCATTAACACCAAATAGCTTTTCCCATGTAGCCTCGTCACAAGAGTTAACGTTTAATTTAAATACGCTATCTCCTTCGACAACCTTTGTACGAGGATCACTCTTATATTTAGCAAGCTGAGTTGTTGGAATACCAACAGAAGAAAGCTTACCAGCTAAGAATTCATTTAAAGCAGCCTCAGGGTCACTTGATTGAGCCTTTAAAATAGCAACATGAACACCAGGAATCTTATAATCGTCTCCTGTATCAACCATTGTATTCTTTGCCCATACAATTTGCTTATCAGTTTCCCAAGATTCAAGAACATATGCGCCTGTTGAAAGAGTAGTATCTACTGGTGTTAAACCAGAATCTGTCTTCTTTCCCCAAATCTTAGCTCCAGCAACAGCATCACCATCACCTAAGTCATTAATAAATTCCATTGGAACTGGAGCGTACATTGAGCTTGATAGGTAGTACATAGCCATGAATGGAGTTGTTGCCTCATTAAGTGTGAACTCAAGATAACTCTTTCCATTTTCGGTATATGCTTTGATACCTACATTCTTCTCAAATGAATCATCGTCAATACCTGCACCTGAATTGTTATAGTATTCATTTGCACCAGCAATACCAGATGATGAAGTTAAATTTTCAGCAGCTCTGGCAAAACCAATTGCCTTAGTCCATAATAGCTTATATGGTGTAAGGTAATCATCAAGTTGAACCTCACGTCCTGCATATTTTGCTAACTTACTGTTTGTAGTTAGTGTGTTATATTTTAATTCACTACCAACCTTAACCTCAAATTTAAATGTCTTAGATGTACCATCTGCTGCAGGATTTACAGCAACTGGACGATCATTCTTAGATAGACCACCAATCCAGTCATATCCATCCTTGTTAGCATTCATTTTATTATCAAAGTATGAAGCATTTGCATAACCAATTAAATCACCAACAACAGATCCCTTATCATCCATATAATTAATATTACCTGGATCCTCTGCTTCAAATGTATGATAATATCTCTTCCACTTTGCATTTGATTCACCTGCAAGATCTGCTGTGATATTACCTTCACGTAGTGTACCAAATCCATATCCTGTAATATAAGTATCTGAACCTAATTGCACATTTTCATTAAACATTTGGTATCCACCATTTTCAAATAATGAAATACCTGTTAGGTTATTTTCAATTGCATATTTTTCTAGTAAACCTAACGCCTTTGTTTTCTCTTCACTTGAAACACCCTTAAATGAAGTATAGGTTGCACCAGCCTTAACATCTACATCCCCATTATCAACATTAACATAATTTCTTGCTGGACCTTCCTCTGAAGAACCACATGATGCTAAAGCTAAAGCAGATAAACCTACAATTCCTAATTTTGTTACTTTTTTATTCATTCTGACCATTCCTCCTCAATAATAACCATTATTCGAATTAAATTCATTTTTACCACATACTTCCAAAATGGAATTCAGCTTTTATTCTTTTTGGTTATCTTTTGTTAATTATTTTACCCTATTTTTTCTTAAATGCAACCCCAAAATAAACAAAAAAGAGATGAAAACGTTTACAGTAGTGCTTTTATCTCTTTTATTTTCTTTATACACGAATTTAATTCGCATTTTTTGCCATTATTTAGTTAATAATAAGTAAAATCGCAGATATAATAATCTCCATTATTCCAACAACCAAATAAGGAATATAGCCAAATTGTGCTTTTTCACGATTAAGTGCTTTATTTTTGCTATATTCTGGATAACGTTCTACACTTTTATTTTTTATTTTATTATAGACATATTTACCCGAATAAGAAAAAATATCAAAGCTACCATAGGAAGCTAAAAGTGATAACAATCCTACGCCAATTAAAACACCACCAGAAATAAATAAACCATCACAATATGAAACTAAATGTTTAAAACCCTTAGATGATAAAACAATTAAAATAATCACAATAGAAACAAAAATTGCCCCAACATATTTTAGCCATGAATGAATGAAGATTTTAAAAAACAAACTTTTCTCTTTTATTGTTTCTTCTTTAAAAGTCTCGTCAATTGAAATCCCCGTTGATGCCTTAAGTTCTTCTTTATTATCCATAAAAACACATCCTTTAATTTTTCTTTATTATAACTTGAAAAACTTTATTTTACAACCTTTAATTAACATTTCAAATCTTATTTCATATACTATATTATAGGTGTAATTATGAATTATTTTAAATCAATTAAGGAAAGAGACCCCGCTTATCATAATTTTTTATTTGCAATTTTATTTTATCCAGGTATTAAAGCCTTATTCATTTATAAAATAGCTCATTTCTTTTATAAAATGCATTTCTTCTTTCTAGCCTTTTTACTTACTTCCTTTTGTAAGCATCACTATCAAATTGAAATTCATCCTGGTGCTAAAATTGGTAAAAATCTTTTTATTGATCATGGCGTTGGTGTTGTAATAGGTCAAACATCCATTATTGGCAATAACGTCACTATTTATCACGGAGTAACACTCGGAGCAAATAAAAACACTAAAGAAAAAAGACATCCAACCATTGAAGACAATGTCATAATCGGATGTCACGCAGTAATTCTTGGTAATATACGGGTTGGAAAAAATGCTAAAATCGGCGCCAACGCTACCGTTTTACATAATGTTAATGAAAATGAAATAATAAAAGGTCCCCAAGCTAATTAGAGTGAATTTCAATATTTGACAGGTCATGCACAACCTCACCATCAGCCTGCATCATTTGCTTTTCACTTAAAGAAGCTTTTATATTTTTACCTCTTAGATGAACAACATTACTTCTTGCAATTTTATGAAGACCTAAATAGATAAGTGGAAATAAAGGAATAATTTTTTTATAGCTTTTAGCTTTAATAATATATATTTCTAAAATATTATCATTTCTGTTAGCCTCAGGAGCTATTTTCATTCCTCCTCCAATATACTTTCCGTTCATTGCGACAAAAAAGAAAACATCATTATAAATATATTCCTTTCCATCAACTATAATTTTAAGGACATAGGGCTTAAATGTTTTAAAAATATTAACAGCAGTTTTAAAGTAACTACCATCCTTATGAAGATTAACTGCATCACATACAGCCGCGTCGATGCCCATACCAACACCATTAATAAAATAGTGCTTGTTATCGTTTATAAGATAATAAGGGGCTTTTTTTAGCTCTTCTGTTATATCAACTAAAAAACCCTTATGCTCTCTTGCAAAATCATTACCACTTCCAGCTTTATATAACAATATTTTAGCTTTAATTTTATCTCTTTTTTCTTCGGAAAGAAAATGATTGATTGTGCCGTCACCACCAGCTAAAACTAAAAAATCTTTTTCTGTTAAAACATCTATATCCTCAAAACTATAATCAAGATAATTTAACATCTTATAATTCAAATTTCTTTTTTTAAAATATTTTTCTAATCTTAATAAGCTTTTTTCTTTAACATTTCCTGATTTAGGATTAAATAAAACATAATACATATTTTCACCTGCATATAACTATTTCAAATTCACATATAGCTCGTACCTTGATTTGTTCTCTTTTTTCTCAAGTTCTTCGATCTTTAAATGAGGTCCTAAAAGCTCAACCTCATCTCCTACCTTTATTTTACCATCTATTTCAATAAAACTAAAGTCCATACATTTAATTCCAATCATTTTATAATAATTATTTTTTATAAATACCTTGTGATGCAAATAACTACTAAGTCCCGAATTATAGCCAACATCTACAATGCCAACTAAAATATCCTTTTTAGCAATATAAGAATCATTATATCCTAAGGATTCATTTGCTTTAAGTTTAAAGACCTTAACAATTTTTCCTAAAAGACTAATTGCACCATCGTAAATCGCCATTCCTACTCTTAAAGATATATTATCTAAAGTACCCTTAAGATGAGAACCTCCGAGATGAATAAGCTTATGATTAATATTAGTTATTTGATTAGAAAAAGCTTTTATTTCTTGTTTGATTTTATTCTTATCATAATAACCAATATGCGCATATATTCCCATACACAAATCATTTTTAACAATATTATCATCTATTTTATTACCAAACCGATTCATTTTACTTTTTATCTTATAATGAAAAGGCATATTATATTTTTTACAAAAAGAAAAATCAGACTCACCCTCTACTGTTAAAAAAACTCTTTTTGTTATAGATATTGTTTTTTCTTTTCCTAAAATGAGAACATATGAATCACTATATTTAGATACAATATAGCTTGCATCAATAGCATTTAAAACACAAAAAAAACGAAAGCCCATTTGATAAGAAATAGCTAAAACCTTTTTCAAGTCACATCCATAAGCATCATCCTTTAGAACAAGTAAGGTATTTAAAGAAAGACGGGCTAAATTATTTTTAATAATATCATAGTTAATCGTTTTTATAATTCTCACCAATTAATTTTATAAGAAAAGTATTTAAAATATGAAAAAAGAGGGAAATTAATCCCTCAATTAACATTTAATTAGTGCATATAGCTTCTTTCCACGACGGATAACAATGAATTTACCCTCAATTGCATCGGACGTACTTAAAATATGCTCAAGATCTTGGCATTTATCGCCATTAAGGCTTACAGCACCATTTTGAATAAATTCACGTGCTTCACGCTTACTTTTAGCAAGTGAAGCCTCAATTAAAGCGTCAACTAAAGTTAAATTATCATGTAAATTAATTGATGGCAAATCACCAAAGCCCATTTCAATTTCTTTTGCAGTTAAGGCTTTAATATCACCGCTAAATAAGGCATGTGAAATCTTTACAGCCTCATCATAAGCATCACGACCATGAATAAACGTAATTACTTCACGAGCTAAAGCTTGATGTGCTTCTCTTAAATGAGGTGCCTCTTGGTTCTTTTTATCTAGTTCTTCGATTTCCTCTTTAGAAAGAAATGTTAAGAACTTCAAATAATCTATTACCTTAGTATCTTCTGAATTGATAAAGAATTGATACATTTCGTAAGCAGAGGTTTTATTAATATCAAGCCAAATAGCCTTACCATTAGTTTTACCGAATTTAGTACCATCACTCTTAGTTAAAAGAGGCATTGTAAAGCCATAAGCCTCCTTACCCTCTTTACGACGAATTAACTCAATACCAGCTGTAATATTTCCCCATTGGTCTTGTCCTGCAACCTGAAGTTCAACATTTCGATGCTTATTCAAATACCAAAAATCCATTGCTTGCATAATCATATATGAAAATTCAGTATAAGTAATTCCTTCATCTAAACGACGAGCAATAATATCCTTTTGAAGCATATAATTAACATTAAAGAATTTACCATAATCTCTTAAAAAATCAATAAATGAAATATTCTTAAGCCAATCATAGTTATTTACCACCTCAAAGCCAAATAGCTTTTCTGCTTGAGCCTTTAAGCAATTAAAATTGTGGTTTACTTGTTCATAAGTAATCATCGGTCTTTCACTATCTGGTTTAGGGTCTCCTATAAGGCCAGTTCCTCCACCAACAAGTAAAATAGGATGATGACCAGCATCTTTTAATCTTTTACAAATTAAAAAGCTTGAAAAATGACCAATGTGAAGGGAATCACCGGTTGGGTCTGTACCAATATAAAAAGTCATTCCACCTTTATTAAGTTTTTCTTTTAATGAAGGATCAGATACATCCTTAATTAAACCACGCCATTCAAGTTCTTCATAAATACCCATATAATTTTTCCTCCTAAAAATAAAAAAAATTCGCCCTCAATCTAAGGACGAATATATCGCGGTACCACCTTAGTTCAGAATCAACGATTCTGCACCTCAAACCTTTAACGCAGGCATACGTCTAACCTCCAAGATTGTAATTCAAGCAACTAGTCCTCATCCTTTTCACCAGCCAGGATTTCTCTAATATAAATACTAGTTCTTTACTAAGTTCTTTTCATCAGTTAAGTTGCCTACATTATAAAGAAAAAAGCTAAGACTGTCAAGTCTTAAGCTGATTTTCTTCTAATTACTGTATAAGGAAGCTTAATTTTAGTATTATCTACTTCCTCATTTGTCATAATCTTTGTTAAAAGACGCATCGCAACCGCACCGATATCATATACTGGTGTATCAACACAAGTCAAAGTAGGTCTTGATAATTTAGCATACTTAGTATTTTGAAATCCTACAACTGCACAATCAATTGGAACATTTAATCCTAAATCTTCAATAACATTCATGAATGATACCGCAATACTATCTCTTACAGCAATGGCTGCGTCAACCTTATTAGATTTAAAGTATTCTTCGAAATGAGCTGTATTAATTTGAATATCCCCGCTTGTTTTAAATACCTTTGGCTCACGGCCAGCTTCCTTCATAGCCTCAATATAACCTGCTTCCTTTTCCACATTAACAGAATATCTCCTTACAGTTGAAAGAAGATAGATATCATTTCTACCTGCATTAATAAGCTTTTTAGTAATATCATATGCTGCCTTTTTATAATCTACGGCTACACTAGGCACTTCAGGATTATCTAGTAAAACATTTGTTAAAACCATAGGAATGTTTGCATCACTAAATTGCTTACGAATATTTTCCATTTGTTCAGCAGCAAGCTCGTCATCTAAGAAAAGGATGCCATCAACCTGCTCAGAAACTACAGTTCTAATTGTTTCTTCCAAATCAAGCTCCCCAGTTATTGAAAATAATTTAACTGAATAATTATACTTTTTAGCAATATCAATAATACCACCTAAAAGTTGAGAGGTTGACGCTCTTGTAACATCAGATAAAACAATACCAACAGTAGTCGTTTTACGAGATGCTAAACCTCTCGCAATAGCGTTAGGACGATATCCCAATTCTTTTATAACGGCAAGCACCTTTTCTCTTGTTGATTCATTAACCTTGTCAGGATTATTCAAAACTCTTGATACAGTTGCAAGAGAAACCTGAGCTTTACCAGCAACATCATAAATTGTAGCATTTGACATTCTTATCACCTCATAAATTCAAAATCTATATCATTAGTATATCACGTATGAAAACGGTTTTCAACATTTTTTTGAAAGCGTTTGCTGAAAATTGCTTTCATAAATGTTCTTTTGAAAAAAAGGATGAACTCAATCATCCTTTTTACTCTTCTTCTGGTGAATATTGCTTCAAAAGATTTTCAGAAGCATCCGAAATAGGCATTGAGAAGGCAATTGCTCCCAAATTATGTGCCTGATTTAGGTCATAAACACTTTTTAATATTTTATTTTTTATATTTGAATCAACGATAACCAAAATACAATCCTTTTCCTTATGAATAGAAATACCATAAAGCTTTTCAGCATTTGTAGAAACACTACTATTACCATTTATAATGGTACCACCTCTAGCACCATCAAGCTTAATAACCTCCATTATTTCATCAGCACATTCGCCATTTGTAACAATTACAACTAATGATAATTTCATAATAACCTCCTATAAATTAGCAAGCATTAGATAATTAGTATTACCAATCAAGGATTCAAACGGAATTGCAAAAGAAATTCCTTTTTCATGTTTAAAACTATTAAGCTTATCCTCAATGGCTAAAATACAATCGCCTACTTTATCTTCTCTTAAAATACTAACAATAACATCTCTTTGGTTATTAAGAAGACCTAGCAAATTAAGTAAATCATTTGAAGCTGTTCCTTTAGAATAAAAGCACATTTGAGCATTCGAATCAAATGATTCAATTAAATCCATAAATACTTCCTTTTTACCATGAGGAATAATTGTAAACAAAACCTTTAACCCCTTAGGTGCAATATTATCTACCATTTTCTTTTCCTCCTAAAAACTCAAATATAATATCATCATTTTCATTAACTATACGTTTTGTAGCTTTCTTAATACGATGCTTGTCCTTAATAATTGCAACAAGACCTAATGATTCAATGGCAATAAGCGGCACCATCGCAACCATCGCTACAATACCAAAACCATTTTGTAAAACAGACGCTTCTCCTCCTATGGCAACACAAGCACCAACTGAAAGGGGTAAAATAAAGCTTGAGGTTAAAGGACCAGATGCTACACCACCACTATCAAAAGCAATTGCCGTATAAATTTTAGGAACAAATAAAGTTAATCCCAAGCAAATTAAATAACCAGGAATTAAATAATATAACACACTAAAATTAAAAATAATACGAATCATTGAAAGTAAAATTGCCACTCCAACTCCAATGGTTAAAGCAACAAGCATTGATTTTTTCTTGACAAGGCCCTGTGTTATTTCTTCAACCTGATTATTTAAAACATGAATTGCAGGCTCAGCAAGCACTGTAAGAGCACCAATTAAAAAGCCAAATATTACAAGCCATACTTTAGAGTAAGAAGCAATCGATGTACCAATTTTAAAGCCTATCGGCATATATACAGTACTTACAGCACTAAGGAATAAAACTAGTCCAAAATAAGCATATAATAAGCCAACAGCTAGCTTCTTAAGTCGAGCTAAATTTAGATGTAGAACAAAGAAATTACAAATTAAAAAAAAGATAGAAATCATAAGAAGAGGAAGCCCAACCTCATATAAAGAATGAAGCATAGATATGCCAAAGGCTGATGCAAAGTTTTGAGAAACACTATAATCAGGAAGCTTATAGCTTAATTCTCCTTTAGTAAAAATAGATAATAATAAAACAACAATAATAGGGCCAATGGAAGCTAAAGCAATAAATCCAAATGATGCATCCTTATCACTTTTTTTAGATAGTAATGATGATACACCAACTCCTAAAGCCATTAAGAAGGGAACCGTAATAGGCCCGGTTGTTACACCACCACTATCAAAGGCTAAAGCTAAAATTGACTCGTTTCCGCTTAATATAACCATAATAACAATAGCAAACAAAACCATATAAAAATATGATAATAGTTTACCAACATCAAGTTTAAAAACAACTTTTAATGTTGCAAAAACCAAAAACAAACCAACACCAATGCCAATTGACATTGTAAGTAAGGTTGAATTTATAACCTCTTTTGTTTGATTAGCTAAGACTGTTAAATCCGGCTCAGCAATCGTTATTAAAAATCCCAGTACAAAAACTACAACAAGTAACACAACAAGCTTACCCTGCTTAGTAATACCAACACCAATCGCCTTACCCATTGGAGTCATCGCAATATCAGCGCCTAAATTAAAAAGGGCCATACCAATAATTAAAAAAATAGTACTAATAGACAAAATAGTAATTTCATAGGCAGATAATGTTACAAGTGGTGTAAAATTAATAATTAAAATTAATAAATAAATCGGCAAAACCGAAATAGCAGCTTCTTTTATTTTATTAATAATTTGCTTAATCATATAATTCCTCCTCATTATAAAATCATTAATGTTACATCCTTATTATACATTACCATTTAGAATAATTCTATAAACTTTTTCAAATTCTAAATCTATTTTCCCAGCACCTGCAAATATTATAATTTGCTTTTCATTTTTAATTTTTTTTATTATTTTTTTTACCGTATATTTAGAATATCTTAAATATTTATAATACTCCCTTTCTTTGCTACTTCTTTCTTCTCTAGCATAGTAAATAGGATATAAGTATACTTCATCAAACAGTCCTAACATTTCTTTATATTTTTCTTTAAAATAAAGGCTTCTAGACAAGGTATGTCCCTCATAAATAATCGTCTTCTTCATATTAGGATAGCTATTATTAACATATTCATATAACGCCTTAAGCTGTGTCGGATGATGAGCATAGTCCAAAACTAATATCTTACCTTTAATAACTCTTACATTCATTCTTCTTTTAGGTCTTTTAAAGCTTTTCAACCGTCCAACAATCTCCTCTAAATGCCTTCCTAGCAATAAAGATGCTAGGATTGCTCCTAACAAATTCTCATTTTCATATTTAGTAATAAAAGGAGATTTAAATTCCTTTGAAATTCCTTTGTAGGCTAATTTAATGATCGAGTATAAATTATTTTGAAATATAATATTTCCATATAGCTCTGCATTCTTATTAGATAAAGAAAAGGTATGCTTATTAGGATGATTTATGTCAATGTCAGCTTCAATAATTAAGGATGACGCATTTGCTGCAGCATTCTTAAATGCTTCAAAGTATTCTTCCCTTGTCTTAAAAAAATCGACGTGATCATAGTCAACATTTAAAATTATTAACATATTAGGATAATAACTTAAAAACGTATTTTGATATTCACACCCCTCGTATACAAATTCTAAATCATTTTGATATTTAGCAGTGCCATCACCAATAAGACAAGATGAGGCTAAAAGATGAGCCAAAAGACCTGTTGTAAACGTCTTACCATGAGAAGCTGATATTTGAATTTTAGTTTGAAAAGAAAGACTATTTACCATCTCTTTATAGCTTAAAATATCATAACCAAGGTTTTTAATTAGAATTGTTAAGGGATGATCCTTAAATGCATTACCATAAATATAGAAATATTTTTTTATAGGCTTAAAATAATTTATATCAAACACTTTTAATTTTCCTTTATAATCATTAATGGCTTCTTTTTTATCAACTCCACAAACCTTATTTCCCATTTGTATCAATAGTGAGGCTAAAGCCTTTGTTCCTGAGCCTAATATACCAATAATAAAATAATCCATTGTACCCACCTATAATTACTTTATGTTTGGCAATCTATAAATATACAAAAAAAGCTTACAATAGCCTTGTAAACCTTTTTTCCTATATTATATTCTCTATTCACTAAAGGAATACAAATCATATTGAAGATTACTTTTTTCAATCTTCGCAATTCCCTGATTAGTTTTTAAACTTTTCATAATATCATCTTCATGTGATTTATTATAATAAACAACTGCATAGCCATTTTTTTTAGAAAGATAATGAATCCGAATATCCTTTCTTAAATATTTAATTGTCGCATCATTATTATAGTATATTACTAAGCCTTGTCTTTCTACTGTCATATTTTCACCTAACCTATAATTTTTTTCTTCTTAAACTTATTAGACATTATATTTGCGATATCATTTGATAAAGAAATGAGCATTTTATTAATTTTTTCTTCTAATATTTTATATTCTATTACTTCTGGCATCGAATATAAAACATTTTTTGCATTACTTAAATTAAGACTTATCTTATCAAAATCCTTATAATAGTTTTTATTTGGTAATGCATCATTATAAATTGATTCTGCACGTTTAAAAGTCCAAATTTCTTTTTTATATTTTTCATCAATTATTTTTTTTAATTCTTTTAGCCTCAAAAAATCAGTAGAGGCTATAATTTCTGATATTAAGTTGTCTAAATCATCATATATAATATTATTCATATGCTAATTATACCACAATTTATTTTTTATCTAAATACGAATTTAGAGTTTTAAATAAACTTATGTTTCTTTTTAAGCCCTCAAGCTTATCCGTTAATTTATCATGAAGTTCAACTTTAGCTACCTTAATAAATTCATCATAATTATGCTCATAATACAAAATCTTATACCATTTAGGATGATATCGTAAATAATTTAAATATCCTTGATTATTATACAAAAATGCATAGAATTCGTATTCGTTAATACCAATCATCAAACTTTCTATCAAACAATGGATCCGTCGTATTCTTCTTTGATGCTGAAGCAGCCGTGGCACCTGCACCAAAGGAAGCTAAAAGCTCAAGAACCTTTTGAATTGAAGTAACATATTTAGTTATATTATCTGGATCAATTTTTTTAACATAACCAAGTACATTTTTTATCATATCTTCAGGTGAGTCTGTTTTGGCTTTTTCTTCTTTTTTTTCCTCTTGTTTTATTTCTTTTTCTAAGTCAAGCCTAATTTCCTTTTTCTTATAATCAGGAAATGGATCATCGCTAGATAATGTATAAGCTTCATAAATTTCTTGCCAAGTTCTTTTATGAGTTAACACCTCATCCTTAAGAAGCGGATGCTCCTTAATGTATTCTTTAAACTTATCGAGGTCCATTTAGTCACTTCCTACCATTAATATATGCAGAAATACTTACTTTTGACATAAACAATAAATTTCTTTTGCAATTTCATCAACGCTTTTTTGAGAAACATCCACAAGATAATTTGCATGTAATTTAACTTCATCATTAAAAATTTGTCTATCTATTTCGATTCTTTTTTGGGCATTTGAAGCACCATCATGACGCATGATCATTCTTTTAAATCTAACTTCTTCACTACAATCTAAATAAAAAATAGTTAAATCAAGTTTTGATGATAAATACCTTTTCATTCCATTTGGCTCCAAAATTAAATAACTATTGTCATTTAAGGAATTAATAGCTGTCCCATAATAATTCTCGTTATAGCAAACATATTCAAAGAAAAAATTTTCTTTTTCAAGACGTAAAAATTCATCTTTAGTAATAAAATGATAATCTATACCATTAACCTCACCTGATCGCATGCGTCTTGTTGTATATGTAACAACCTTCTCTAATCCGTATATTTTTTTGAGTGAATAACCAATTTGTGTTTTACCTGAGGCTGATGGGCCTACTAAAATAATCATAATATCACTAACCTTTTAGTGACATTATAACATATAAAACTTTTTTTTAAGCTTTTTTTCTTTATTTTATGGCAAAATCCTATTTTTCTCATAATCTAATGGTGGTGAGTATATGTTTAGAAAAAATATGGCTGAGCCAAATCCTTACTACTTTGAAGGACAAATGCTTGACCGTCTTTATTATGAAATTGATTCCTTAAATCGAAAAACAAAAAACCTGAACAACAGGCTCAAAAGGGTTGAATCATTCTTAGGATTAAGACCAGATGAAAGATATGAACCCGAAATTCAATATAATGATTAAAGTCTAGTCAAAACATATCAAAAAACATATGATATAGCGAAGGGGGTGAAGCAATTGTATTATTACGGAATGCCTCAAGGCTGTTGCGGAATGCAAACACCTTACCAAAATAATCGTGGTTATGGTTATGCTTTAATTCTTGTACTTTTCATTCTTCTTGTAATCATCGGAGCTTCAGCTTGGTACTAGTAGATTTTTCTAAAATTTATGATATAATGATTATCGGTGATAATTATGTTTTTAAATAAAGATATCGTAAAAGAAGGAAATCAAATTTTAAGAAATGTATCAAAGGAGGTTCAAATACCACTTTCATCAAGTGACTTAGAATTACTATCTGGACTTCATGAATACGTTGTTGTCTCACAAATAGATGACCTTGTTAAAAAATATAAAATTAGACCCGGGGTCGGAATTGCAGCACCTCAGGTTGGGCAGAATAAACGAATGTTTGCTGTGGAATTTAATGACTTTCTTGATAACAATAAGCACTATTCTTTATCTGTTGTAAATCCTAAAATAATCTCAAGGTCAAAAGAATTAACCTATCTACCAGGTGGTGAAGGCTGCTTAAGTGTTGATCGCGAAACAACAGGGGTTACGCCAAGAAATTATAGAATAATTGCAAAAGGCTACTTCTACGACTTTATCAATAAAAAGCTTCAATTTAAAACAATTGAGCTTGAAGGCTATCCTGCAGTTGTATTCCAACACGAATATGATCATTTAGATGGTATTTTATTTACCGATAAAATGTATGATGAACTACCTAATGTAACTCCACTTTTTGAACTTGAAGAAGCTAATGAAGACGAATAATTTTCGTCTTTTTATTTTTGTTTAAGTTTTTTAATTAAGCTTGGAATATCTTCAAGTAAAATTTTTTCAAATTGAGATTTTTCAACGCTAATCGTTTTAATTTCATCATTTTCAATCAGGAGAAATCCGCGAGGTTCCATTTGGAAATTTCCACCAGAAATTCCTCCAAATGGTAAGGCCTCACTATTTTTAGAAGCGTATTCAGACCCACCACTTAAATGACATACCTTAACTGATGAATAAGGAATAATCATCCTTCCACCATCTAAACAAATGGGACTTCCTAGTACCTTATTTGTACTTGCTAATGTATTAGCCTCTTCTAGACTTACCTTTAAAAAATCTTCGGCTTTGCTCATATATTTTTCCTCCAATTATTACAAATATTTCCTGTAATAATATTTTTATCAATTTAAATAAATTTATACGAGCTTTTAAATTAAAAATAAGTCTTTTTTCATTAAAAGGATAATATAGGTAATTTCTTTTTTTTACTATAAAAAACAGTTCATTAATTAAATCATTAATTAAATAATATCCATTATAGGTTAAAAATGGACTAATTAGCTTAATATCTGTAAAATCATCAAAACGGATAATATCAATATAATCAATTGTAGCTCCCGCCATAATATGTTTTATTGGTTTAACTAAAGATAAATTTTTCTTAAAATTATCAACATTTTCTTTAGAGGTTTTATGTGACGCCTCTTCAATAAACCTATCAAAGCTTTTTAAATTTAATTTAATTTTAAGGCTTGAAATTAATAAATATATTTTAGTATTATTGTTATGCTCTATTTGAAGACCAACATCAAGAAAAAGGATTAAAAGAATAATACTAATGGTAATATAAGCCATTAAATCACCTTTTATTATTTTATCCCTTATTAACGTAAATTATTCTTAAAAGAAATACCATAATTATAAATAACACTACTGATATTATTACAAAAATAAAACTTTTTGCACAAAAAGCACAATAAATCATTAGTATTAAAAAAATTATAATTTGAAATAAACATTTATCCGCTATTTTCATGTTATCATCTCCAGTTAGTTTTAACTAACTATAGTATATACTATAAAACTAAAATTTGCAAATAAAATAAAAAAGGGGCTGTAAAAAAATAAACAGCTTCTAAAAATAAAAAAGAGGTTCAAACTCAGATTAAAATCT
>OBKR01000276.1_pt1 | contig 63152 bp, 53 predicted proteins | sample 1518991 | NCBI WGS metagenome assembly OBKR01 (sample SAMEA2452117, study PRJEB22498) | human gut metagenome | biome: human feces; feature: human gut; material: feces | place: Australia | collected 2012
CTATTAATAGAATTTAAATATATAAAACAAGAAGATTATGATAAAGACAATAGCTTATTAAAAGATAGGCAAAAACAAGCGAGAGTTCAATTAGAGACATATAAAAAGTCAGAAGAAATAATAATGTTACCTAAAGTAAAAAGTTATTCAATTGTTGTAATAAAAGATAAAATTTTTCTTGAAGAAATATAAAAAAGTTTAAAATATACTAAAAAAGCTGGAGCAGAAAACTTTATAAGTTTTCTACCCCAGCTTTTGACATAGAGTCGTTATTTCTAAGAAAAAAACACATTTTTTTCCAGTTCTTCTTACTATTTTTCATAGTTAATCACTATTTATAATATACTTTAATACCATAAGAAGCTCCAAAATTATCATTTTTCCAAATGTCACTTCCCAGATACAATCTTCCTCTTATTTTTTTATATAATTTGTTATTATTTATAGTTTTAGATATAGAATCAGAATATTCTCTATTTGGTGCGCCAAGGTGAAAATCAAAGTTCTTATAGCTCTCCCATAAAGTTTCCCAGTTTGTTCCATCATATACATCTATTGCGAGTCCCGCATATATACCCCACATTCTTTTAATAAACCAAAAACTAGCAGAACCTTCTATTTTAGAAATCATCTTTCCTTGACTACTAATCGTTTTTTCTGATCCAATTGTCATCCAACCTTTACTATGTCCATTCAAGGTGTAAAACTCATCCTTAAAACTCTCTACATCTGTTACAGTAACATTAATAGATGCTTTTACATTTCCACTTGAATTTTGTACAGTAATTGTAACTTTTCCTGAACCTATTGCAGTTACAGTTCCATTTTTGTCTACTTTAGCCACATTTTCATTTGAACTTTTCCAAACTATTTTTTCTGTTGTTGTAAAAGGTGTTACTGTTACATCTATTTTTGTTGTACTTCCAAGACCATTTAAAGCTATTTCTCCTTCATTTGTTATCCTTATTGTTTTTATAGATGTTTTAACAACTACAGAACATTGCGCAGTATAACCATTTTGTGTAGTAACTGTTATAGTAGCTATTCCATTTGCTACACCTGTAACAAGACCATTTTCATTAACTGTAGCTACTGATTCATCACTACTTTTCCAAGTTAAATTCAAATCAGTATTTGCATTGCTTGGTTGTATTGTAGCATTTAATTTTACTGTTATATCATCTGCACTCAAATCTATTATTGCACTTTCTTTATCTAGTACAACTCCTGATGGATATATTAAAATAAACTTCCATTTTGCATATAAATTTATTGTAGTTCCATTAATACTTGTCAAATTGCTTATCTCTTGTTGATTTTGATATACTACTTCTCCATCAGCACTTGTTGCCCATCCAATAAATTCATATCCATCTTTCTTGAATCCATTTGCTGATAAACTATATGTTGCACCATATTTGCATTCCATATTTGTCATACTTCCACTAGTATTTCCGTTTCCGTTAAATACTATTTGATATGTTATTGCTGTCCATTGTGCATATAATGTTACATTGTCAGCATATATCCATTGTTTTGAAGATGTCCAATAATCGTTTGCATTTACATTGCATTTTCCATTTGAACCATATACTTGTATTCCACCTGATGTAGATGTATACCATCCATTAAATATATATCCAAATTTTGTAGGATTTAATGTACTTACATCATTATTTTGAGTTGAAGAATATACTACTTTTCTTGTATTTTCTTGTGCTGTTCCTCCATTTGCATTAAATGTAATTGTATATTCCTTTTCTTTCCATACCGCATATAATGTAATTTTACTTCCATTTTGTGATGAAAGATTTACTACAGATTCACTATTTGAATATTGTTTTGAACCAGTTGCTTGTGTTGACCATCCAACAAATTCAAATCCAGTTCGCTCAAATCCATTTTCTGTTAATTTTTTAGCCTCATCATATGTATGAGAACTTTGTGGTGTTGAACCACTTGTACTTCCATTTCCATTATATGTTATTGTATATGTTATAGGTGTCCATTGTGCATATAATGTTATATCATCTGTATATACCCATTGATTGTTACTATTCCAGAAAGTATTTGAATTTGCATTACTACTTCCATTATTTTTATATACTTGTATTCCTTCTGTTCTTTCTGTATACCAACCATTAAATATATATCCTGTTTTTGTTGGATTTAATGAACTTACATTATTATTTTTTGTTGAATTATATACAACCTCTTTCGTATTTTCTGTTATATTTCCTCCATTTGAATCAAATGTTATTGTATATGTTTTTTCTTTCCAACGTGCATATAATTTTAGTGAATTTAATGTATATATCCATTTTCCTTCTTCATCCCAATAATTAGTTTCTATTATTCCTTTTCCATTAGTTCCATATACTTGTGAACCTCCATTTTCTGAAGTATACCAACCTTCAAATGTATATCCTTGTCTACTTGGAGCTAATTCACTTACATTATTATTAATTGTTGACTCATATCGTGTGATATATTGAGTTTTTTCATTTGTTTGTTCCCCATTTACTGTAATATTTCCTCCATTTGGATAAAATACTATTTCTGTAGGGTTTGCTTCCCATATTGCATAATATGTTTTATCTTCTGTTATTGTAACTGTTGTTCCAACTGTTCCTGAAGCATCAACTGTTGTGTCTGTTGGATTTTCAGACCATCCAAGTAATGTGTATCCATTTCTTGTGGCTGCTGGTAATGCAACATTTTCTAAATAGTTTTCTGTTATATGATAATTTTCAGTACTTTCACCATTTATTTTTATACTATTATCACTTGAATTTCTATTAAATGTTATTGTATATTTATTTATTTGCCATATTGCATATAAATTTGTCGAATTTGCTACTATATCACTTACAGAATATGTCTTTCCTGGTTGATATTTTATTACATCTGATCCCGCTTCTGTAGTCCATCCTTTAAAAGTATATCCATTTTTTTGAATTACTGGATATCCGTTTGTATTTTCTTGCATTGGCATTGTTATTGTATCACTTGCATATTTTTGATATGAGATTTGTTCAATTTTATTTCCATTACCATATACAAATGCTCCACCATTTCCATTTAATATTATATCAAATTTATTAGCTCTCCATATTGCATATAATGTTATATTTCCTTGTACTGTATATTCTTTTCCAGCTTCATATTTTGCAGTTGCTGATGATGCTCTTATATCCCATCCAACCAATGTATATCCTGCTCTTGTTGCTTCTGGTAATATTATATCTGAATTAAAGTTTGCACTTATTGTTTCAGTTTCTACAATACCACCATTTCCGTTAAATGTTATGGTATATTTGTCAGATGTCCATATTGCATATAATGTTATATTATCTTGTATTTCATAATTTGTTTTATATTCTCCCAATATAGCATTAATATTTGTTGACCAACCTGTAAATGTATATCCTTCTCTTGTTGCTGTTGGCAATGTGATGTTTGTTAAATAGTTATTAGTTATTGATTTTATTGAATCTGTTGAATCTCCTATTTGACCACCATTTGCGTCAAGTACTACTGTATATCTCTTAGTACTCCAAACTGCATATAATACTTTGTTTTCTTTTATTACATATGTATTAGTATATTGAGGTTGAGTTGCCTTAGCATCTTCTGACCATCCTAATAATTCATATCCTTTTCTTGTTGCTTCTGGTAATCTTATTTCTGTATTATATGTGCCTTCTATTGTATTTTGATTTACAGTTCCTTCTCCTGCGTTAAATGTTATTGTATATGTGTTTATTGACCATATTGCATATAATGTTGTATTTCCTTTTATTGTATATTTGCTATTTGTACTATATGTTGCTTTAGTTGCTTCTTGATTTTCATCCCATCCTAACAATGTGTATCCTGGTCTTTCTGCTATTGGAAGGTCTACTTTTGCATTGTAGTTTTCTGTTACTGATTCTACATTTGTTGTACCACCATTTCCATCAAATGTTACTGTAAATTGTTCAGGTTTCCATACTGCATATAATGTTAGGTTTTCTTTTAATCTTAATTTATCATTATATTCTGGTTCTGTTGCATCTGTTTCTGTTGCCCATCCCTCAAATGTATATCCTGCTCTTTCTGCTTTTGGTAATTGTACTTCTGTTCTATATTTTCCTGTAATTGTACTATCACCAATTATAGAACCATTATTTCCATCAAATGTTAATGTATAATCATTTAATTGCCATATTGCGTCTAATATTAAGCTTTGTTTTATAGTTATATTATTACCTGGTCTATAATCAATATTGCTTTCATCTCCTGTTGATGACCAACCTAATAATGTATATCCTTCTCTTATTGCATTTGATATTGTTAATTGTTGACCATACTCGGCTTTTACATATTCTTGGTCGACTTTTCCACCATTTGTATTATATGTTATACTATATTTATTATAATCCCAAATTACTTTTATATAAGACTTTTCACTTCCCATTGTTATTATATAATCACCATTTCTTTGTAATTCAGCAGATGTTCCCTCTCCTGTAATTTCCAATGATGCAATTTCATATTTTTCTCTTTTTGGTAAAGTTACTCTCCAAGATTCTCCTTCATTTAGCTTAAATGTCTTTATTTCATCTCCGTCAGAATATTCTCCTCCATTCAAATCAATTGTTAATTCTAAATCACCTTGTTCTTCTATTTGCCATATACTGTTAGAACTTCCTTTTAATTTTACACTAGAGTCTAAAATTACTACTGGTCTTACTCCATATTGTTCAGTATTACTATTTCCACTTGAATTATATAAGTTACTAGAAGTTACTGTACTATCATTTACATAGAACATTCCATATTCAACATCATTATCATTTGTTTTTACAGAATTGTTTGCTACCCAATATCCGTCACTACCAAATATTGTTTGCATTGCCTTACTTGATATTGAATTTACTGAATATTCATAAAATGTATTTGTTATACTCTTTGTTACATTTGAGAATAAATCTGTAAGTAATGTCCATTTATTATTTGCTTCATCAAAGAATCTGAAACCATTTTTTGATACATTATTTGAATTATATGTTTTGGTTTCGCCAACTGTTGCATTATATCCAGTTATTTTATTAATATCTTTTAATGTTATACTTCTTCCTCCTATAGCCCCATAACCTTGTCCGTATAATGCTCCAATTCTGTTTAATTCTTCTGTTGCATTTTCATATCCGTCTGCACCACTTATTTCATAACCTTGTTTATTTTCTGGTTTTACTATATTTGTTGCAACAATCATTAATTTTCCATCTTCTGTTGTTCCTAACAATCTCCAACCATTAATATTTTGAGTATCATAACTTCCTTGAATTGTAAACTTTTGATTTTCCTTACTTCCAATTATATTTTTACTTGATATATATGTTGTTATTTTATCCCATATTTTTTGGCTAATTCCTAATGTTATTATTTGAGAATTATTAGTATTCCCAGACTCATCTTCAATTAATCCTGCGTTTATTGCAACTGTAATTATACCACTGTAGTCTAAAGTATTTGTTCCTTCACGTTTAGTTTGATCTAATTCTGATATTACTATTGTATATTCATTACCTATTTGTTTTCTTTGCCCATTTATTTCTGAATATACTGGTTCTTCTCTAAACGTTCTTTTTACTTTATTCCAATCAACCTCTTTTTGATTTATTAATATTTTCAAATCATTAAGTGTTAAATTTCCTCGTTTGTAATTCTTATCAACCATTCTGAATTTTATTGTTACAGATTTTTGTTCATAATCTACATCTGTTGTTAAATAATTATATAACATTGCTGGTGATACAAAATCCACATATTCGCCATTTATTGTTTCTTGTAAATTTTTGTTTCCACTTGTATCTTCTATAACATCTTCTGCAATTCTAATTGATGTTTGTCCACTCCAGTTCAAATAATCTGTTGTTTGTCCAAATCTATTTTTTTGTTCAAAATTACTTAATTTTAAAGTGTATTTTTTACCAATTTTATAGTTTGTTCCATTTCTATTTTCTGTTACATCTGTTTCTGCAATTATTTCTTTGTTAATTCCTTCTGCTATTTTTCCATCAACATAAACATTTATAGAATCTGTTGTTATATTAGAAGTTCCAAAATACTTATCTGTTACCATAAATTCAATAGTTTCTGTCTTTGCTTGTTTGTCTATCTTTGAACTTATTTTCTTGATTATTGGTCTAACAAAATCTACTTGCCCAATATCAAATGTTGTTTCTTTACTTGTATTTCCTGTCTCATCTGTCAATATTCCTTCACTTAAAACGATTTTTGTATTTCCACTCCAATTTTGATAATTAGCTGATTTGTCTAACTCATATTCTTCAAATCCTCTTATTGTTACTGTGTATTCTACAGCATATTTTACAAGTTTATTATCTCTTTTTTCATATAAAACATTTCCTGTACTAATATCTTTCTTTAAGTTAGGATTATTTGTCATTTCTATATTATCCATAAAGATTTTTATAGAATTAGCTGTTAAGTTTGTTTCTTTTAAGTATTTATCTTTTCCTATTAACTTGAAGGTAATTGTTCCTGATTGTACATTTTTCTGTACATCTTCAATTTTCCAAACTGGATCTATTATATCTACAATTACTTTATTTCCTGAATCATCACTATTATTTATTCCTAATGTTATTGATTGTGTTTTATTCTTGTTTCCAGAATAATCTGAAATTTTTCCTGATGGTATTGTTATATTTACTGCACCACTATAATTTTTATAGTTAATTCCCGTATTTTTTTCAAGATCTTTTATTCTTAATGTATACATTATTCCATTTTCAATATTTTCTTTTGTCAAACTATTTTGACTTGATGTTATCTCTACTTTTTCCCATGTCTTTTCTGCCTCATTGTATACATTAAATATTAAATCAGTTATATTCAAGCTTTCTCTTGCATAATATTTATCTCTAGCATAGAATTTAACAATTAATTCTTTGTTTTCTGTATCCACTATTGTTGTTAAATTTGACGCCTCATATTGAATTTCTGGAACTATAAAATCTGCAAATAATTTTCCAGATAAGTTTGAATTTGTTTTCTCAGAATCTTCTATAATGTCTTCAAAATTTCCGTTTCCATATTTATCTAATGCTGATCTTCCTTTTATTGCTAATTTAATATTTCCACTCCATTCTTTATATTTCTTGCCATTTTGTAATATTAATTCTTCAAAATTATCAAGTGTTATTGTATATCTTATTTTATCAACAATTTTTGTTTTATCTGTTACTGTTTTAGTTATATTTGAAGCTATTTCTCCATCAACATAAACATCTACATATGTTGAATCTAGAACTGAATCATCACATTCTGTGTTTATTCCACTTGCTTCAACTGCTACAATTAATTTTTTATTGTTTTCATCTATTGTTGTTGATATTTTTGACCACTTTGTTCTATATTTACATTCTATTCTTCCCATGTTGTATTTGATTTTTGCGTTTGATGCTCCATTTAGTCTTAAATTTGTACTATCTGAGTAGATTGCCTCACCAACATATATAACTCCATCTTTTTTACCACAATTTGTAATAATATCATCATGTTTATCTGGTATATTGGCAAACTGTGGACCTAAGTCTAGTTCTAGCATTCCATCTTTTCCACAATTATAGAACATTTTTGTCATATCTGTTACTTTACTTATATCAAATGTCTCACCTAATTCAAGTTTAGTCATTGAACTATTTCCAAAGTTTTCAAACATATGTGACATATTTGTTGTATTACTTGTATTTAAAGCTTTTAGGTTTCTTATTATATTTCCTTCTGTACAATTACTTCCTATATTAGCAAATAAATAACTTGAATCTGTGTTAGCATTTATTTCAAATTCACTTCCAATATATACTTCATATTTTCCATTTTCTGTTTCTCTATACCATGCTGTTATTGAACCATCTTGGCTTTGTGAAACATCCCATTTTGTTCCTTGTAATTCTACTGGAATTATTACATTATTTACAAATTCTACACTTTGTATGTCTTTTCTTTTTATGCTTGTATTTCCTAAAAATCCACTGTTTGGACCTGTTTCATTTCCAACTGCAAGTAATTTTGTTGATAATACTATTTTTGTCAAATTGTTTTGATTTCCTTTTGTATCTTCAACTATTCCTTGTGGGAATAATAAATATGCATTATCTATGTCTTGAACTTTTGGCATTTCTATAGTAAATGTAAATCCTATATTCTTATTTTCTTCATTTACTATATCTTCTACATTTCCTATCATTTTTGCAGATAATTTTTGTGTATTGTCTCCAACTATTAATGATATTAATGATAAATCTATATTTCTAGTTTCACTATCTATTAATTTTGATGTTGCTTCATTAATTCCAGAACTATCTTTTACCTCAAATGTTATTGTCATTGTTTCATTTCGTATCTTTAGGTTTGCTGTTTTGATTACAGGTGATACTACATCAACAATTTCTTCTGGAGTTTTATTTCCATTTTCATCTGTATAAACACCTGATGTTATTGTTGTTGCTATATTTCCATTTGTGTATTTATCAAGTACTGAATTTGCTGATATTACTATAGTAACTGCTCCTGTATATTCTATTCCATTTTCTTTATCAATATTTGAAATAACCAATCTATATTTTCTTCCAACTAAAACTTTTTCTCCATTTATCATTTTAAATACTTTATCATTTTCTTCGTCAGTCTCTACTGCTAAATTTATTTGGCTTAACTGGCTAAGATTTTTCAAGTCATATTTTCCCATTCTTATTGTATTTAAATTGTTTAATGTTATTCTACTTGAATCATTATAATGTCTATCATATACAGAAAATTCCATTGTATATTTTTTCTCTTCTTTATTAGTTTCATCTTTAGAATATTCGTAATTTATTGTTGGAGATATTTCATCTACTACAACTTTAATAATTGATTCTTTGTTTCCATTTTCATATTTATCTGTTGTAACATTTTCTGGTATTTGTATCATTACATTTCCGCCATCTTTGAAGTCACTTAATGTTAATACATATTTATTTTCTATATATTCTAACTTTTTAGTAACATTTCTATCTATTTCAGAATCAACATATACAATTATTGAATTTTTGATTTTTTCTAATTCTTTATCTGTTGGTGGTAACATAAATTTATCATATGCACTCAATTTGATTGTTTGTGTTTTCTTTATTTTGTCTAACATTATATCTGTAGATGTTAAATCTTGTTGTACAAATTCTGGTCTTATGAAATCAACAATTCCAATTCCTAAACTTGTTTTTTTATTAGTGTTTTTACTTATATCCTCTAAACATCCTGGTTCTACCATTATTGTTGTTGAGCCACTCCATTCTGCAAATTCTCTGTCTGTTACTTCTTCACCAGCTTCGAAATTAGATAATTTTAAAGTATATTTAACACCATAAAGTTTCTTGGTTCCATCAATTGTTTCGTACATTTCTTCATATTTTTTTTCATTAGTGTTTTCTACTAATTTTTTACTTATAGTTGAAACAATTTCTCCATCTATAGATATTGATAAATCATTTTCAGATAATGTTGATTTTGATAAATACTTATCTGTTCCTATTAAATCAACTAATACATAACTATCTTCTGTTGTTTCTCCTTTATTTTTATTAAATGTTCTTACATTTTCAATATGCCATACTGGATCTACAACATCTACAATTACATTTTCTCCTGTATTATCTGGATTATTAATTCCTATTGTTATAATTTTTTGAATGTTTCCATTTCCAGACATATCAAATATTTTATTTTCAGGAACGATTATTGAAATATATCCACTATAATTTGCATATTTTTCAATAAATTCTCTTGATAAATTAGTTATTTGATACCTTATTTCTAGCTCATTATCTGTATATTTTGTATTTATTGTTGCTAATACATTTTCTATTGTGTCATACTTTTTAGTCTCTTCATTATATATTTGAGCTGTTATATCATCTGTTGTCAACTCACTTCTTCCAATATATTTATCATATACTTTTAAAACAACTTCAAGTGTTTTATCATCATAATTGATGTCTGCCTTTGAATATTTGTATGTTATTTCTGGTTTTATGAAATCAACGAACATTTTTCCATCAGTATTTTCTGTAACTTGTTCATCTTTTATTTCATTCATTAAATTTCCATTTCCATACTCATCAAATGCAATTCCTCTATCTATTTGAACACTTACATTACCACTCCATTCGCAATACTTCTTTTCTGTTTGTTTTGATTGTTGTTCAAAATTTTCAATTGTTAATATATATTGTACTCCACCTGTGATGTTCTCACCTGAATTTAATGTTTTTACAACATTTATTCCATCATCTGCAAGTTCACCATCTACATAAACATGTATATTTCTTTCTGTTAAAGTTGCTGTTCCTTCTTTATATATAGTATTAATTCCTTCTGCTTTTATTGTAACTATCAATTTTTCATTTTCTTTATCTAATATTGAGCTTACTTTACTCCATTCTATTCTGTATTTACATTCTATTCTTCCTATTAAATAATTTACTTGAATAGAAGAGCTTGAATTTAATCTTAAATTCTTTACATCACCATATATTGCTTCACCACAATATATTGTTGAATTTGCTGATTTTCCACAATCTTTTAACATATTTGCATTTGAATTTGCTATATTTGTAAATGCTGGTCCTAAATCTAATGCTACTAATTTGCTACATTTTTCAAACATATTATTCATATTATTTGCTTTAATAGTGTAAAATTTACTTCCTAAATTTATTTCATCTGCATTATTACAATTGTAAAACATACCATTCATGTTTACTACACTCTTAGTATTAAATTCATTTGGTAATTGTATTGATGATAATGTATTATTTTCAGCAAACATATAGCTCATATCTTTTACTTTTTCAGTATTGAAGTTTTCTCCAAAATTAATATATTCAGAAGAATTGCAATTGTAGAACATATATCTCATATTCTCTACATTGCTTGTATTAAAGTTATCTGTAAAGTTTATTCCTTTTAATTTCTTGCAGTTTGCAAACATATATTCCATGTTTGTTACATTTGTTGTGTTAAATTTATTTTCAAGATTTATGTTTTTGATTTTTTCTAATCCATTAAACATATTTGACATATTTGTTACATTTGTTGTATCAAATTCTATTCCTAATGATAATGTTTCTACATTTTTACAATTTCTAAACATATTCTTCATTGTTTTTACTTTTGATGTATTAAATTCAGAATTTAATTTTATTCCATTTAAAGTTTCACAATCTCTAAATAAATTATCCATATTTGTAACATTGTTTGTTTTAAAATTTGTTCCTAATTCTATATTTTGAAGTTTTTTATCTCCAAAGTATAATGAATCTATATTTGTTGTATTAGACATATATAAATTATTCATGTCAACTATATTTTTTAAGTTTTCCATTCCAGCAAATAAATAACTTGAATTTATATTTCCATATATGTTTTCATTACTTCCTATATATATTTCATAATATCCATTTGAATCACTATCTTCATATCCTGCAATTATTGAATTGTCACCATTTGCAGATGCATTCCAAGTAGTTCCTTTTACTTGATCAATACTATTTACAAATGTTATTTTTTCTATTTTATTTCTTTTTACTGATGTATTTCCTAAAAATCCATTATCTTCAAAACTATTAGTAAACTCATTAAATAATATATCTTTATTTGTTTCTTTTAAACAATTATACATTATAAATTCTGTATCTATATTAGCATTTTCTGAAGAATCTAATAATGTTCCTGCCATAACTTTGATTTTTACTTGATCAGCTAATTTAGAAAATCCTTTTACTTCTATCCTTAAAACAACTCCATATTGGACTCTATTTATTTCATAATTTTCTAAGTTTTCTCTATTTTCTTCCAATGCTTCTTCTTGTTTTATGTTTATTGTTATTCCTGATGTTGTTTCTTGATTATCTACAAATACTTTTATTTTATCTGATAATTGTGTTGCAGAATATTCACCATCACTTAATGTATTTCTTGAATAATATGTATCTGTTCCTTTTATAAGAATACTTGATAGTGTATTATTAGCTTCTATATTTGTTATAGCATTTTCTTGCTTTTCCCATATTGGTTTTACAGTATCTACAATTACTTCTTCACCATTTGTTTCATTTGTTCCAATAATGCTTACACCAACTGTAAGTGTTGTTTTATTGTTTATATTTTCACTTGTGTCTTTTTCTACAGCATTTATTAATACTGATAATATACCACTATAATCTAATGTTTTTCTATCTTCTCCTTTTATTGCTTTTGATAAATTTGAAATTGTTAGTGTGTATTCTTTTCCCACAAGTTGATTTTCTTTGTTAATTTCAACTTTACCATTAATAGTTTTATTAATAGTTTCTCTTATTTCTTTTGATTCTAAATTTACGTTTACATTATCATTACTTAATATATCAAATCTCTTATCATCAACTTTTATTTTTATTAGTAAATCATCTAATGTTAAATCTCTAGCATCATAATATTTATCTGTTACATCAAAAACTAATTTAACAATATCTCTATTTCTATCAATATCATTTTCACTATATTTATAAGATATATATGGTTTTGTAAAATCTACAAATTCTCCAAAAATACTTGTGGTTTTGTTTTTGTTCTCATATTCATCTACTGCTGTACCTTCTGCTATTTCAAGTCTTAAAGTTCCACTCCAATCCTTATAATTTTTTCCATTAGTTTTTCTCCTTTGCTCGAAATTACTTAATGTAATAGTATAATTATATCCTATAATTTTTTCTTTACCTAACGAATTTGTCTTAATTATCTGTTCTTTTTCTATTTTTTGATTTACAGAATCTGTTATATCTTCTTCATCAATATATATTCTATAATTATTATAAGTGTTTGGTTCTATTATATGTTTGTCTGTTATAGAAAATTTAATTTCTGCAGTTTCGTTAACTTTATCTATAGATGAACTGATTTTATTTACTTTTGGTGAAATTGTATCAATAGCACCAATTTCGAATTTTGACTCTGAATTTATATTTCCTGATTTGTCTTTAATCACTCCTTCATCTATTGTCATATCTATTTTTCCATTTTCAGTCTCTTCATTATTTTGAGCATTTTCTAAAGATATTCCACTTAATTTTAAGTGATATTTTATACCATATTGAACTTGTTTTCCTTCTCTATTTTCATATAATGGAATTGCATATGAATTTGCCTTTTCAGTTGTTTCACCATTATTAATAACAAATTGTTTTTGTATTTTTTCAGTTTCTTCATCATCTACAAATAAATGTATTTTATCTAATGTTAATGTATTTTCAAGATAATATTTATCTGTTCCTACAATGTCTAAAGTTATTTCTCCTTTTGTTTTATTTATGTTTGTGTTTTCGATTTTGAAAGTTGGATTTACAACATCAACAATTATTGGTTGCTCATTTTCATCTATTTTTGGGTCATTTATTCCTAATGTTATTGTTTTTGATATATTTTTATTTCCTGATTTATCTAATATTTTTCCTTCTGGAATTACGAAACTTATATATCCACTATAGTTTTTGTATAATTCACCCATTTCTTGTTCAAGATTTTTTATTTGTAATGTATATGTTCCTCCATATCCATCTTGATCTGCTTCAAAACTTAATGTGTTGAATTTTGTCTCTATATTTTGGTGATAATAGTCTTCTGTAAAAATTCCATTCTCAAGTTTTTCAATTGTTTCTGCATCCATGTCATCTAAAGTGACACCATCATAGCCTTTTTCTTTTAAAGTATTATTAACATATTCTTCATAAGACATAATATTATTTATTTTTGCTTGTTCCCATTTATCTTTTTTGTCACTTGCTTCATTATATATTTTCATTATTATGTCTGATAAATTTATATTACTTGATACATAATATTTATCTCTAACGTCAAACTTAATTGTAACAACTTTATTTTCAGTATTTATTTCTGTATTTGCTGATCTATATATTATAGATGGTTTTATGAAATCTGCAAACATAAAGTTTTCTGTATTATGATCCTTTTCATCATCTTTTATTTCTGTTTCTAAGTTTCTATGACCATATTTATCTGATGCAACACCTTCTGCAATTTTTAAGCTTACATTACCACTCCATTCTTTATATGTTTTATTATTTTGGAATGTTGATTGCTCAAAATTTGATAAAACTATTGTATATTCTATTCCTTCACTTACTTCTGTAGCATTTACTGTTTTGTTTATAGAATCTGCTTTTTCATTATTAACATATACTCCTATTTTACTTTCATCTAGTGAATTTGAACTATATGTTGTATTATATCCTGTCGCCTTTAATTTAACTGTCAATGTTCCATCATTAGCATTGACAGAACTTGAAATTTTAGAAATCTTTATTTGATATTTGCATATAATAGTTCCGATATTGTATTCTATTGTCTCACTTGAAGAGTTGTTTAATCTGAATTTATGTTCATTTGAATATATTGCTTCACCAACATATATTTTTGTACTATTTGTACCACAATTAGTAGTAAAGTTTGTATGTGATTCTGCTATTCTATTAAATGCTATACCTAAATCAATCTCACTTATATTAGTACAATTAAAGAACATTTCATCCATATTTGTTACATTTGTTGTATCGAAATTATTACCTAAGTCTATTTTTTGAATATCATTACAATTTTTAAATAATCCACTCATATTTGTTACATTTGATGTATTAAATTTATTTATTCCTATTATTGAACTCATTTTTTTATTTCCATCAAACATATGGCTTATATCTGTTACTTTATTTGTTACAAATTTTTCTTTTAAGTCTAAACCTGTTAAATTAGAATTTCCTGCAAACATGTATTGCATATTCTTTACATTTGTTGTATCAAAATTTGGACCTAAATCTAATTCTGAAATTGTTTCACATTTTTCAAACATATGGCTCATATCTTTTACATTTAAAGTATATAGATTATTTAATCCTTCAATTACTTTTAAGTTAGTCATTTGTGCAAATAGCCAACTAGAATCTGTATTTCCGAATATATTGAAATCACTTCCAATATATACTTCATATTTTCCATTGTTATCTTCATCAATATATCCTGCTAATATTGAATTATCACCACTTGATGATACATCCCACGTTGTTCCTTTTACTTCACTTAAACTTGCTACAATCTTTATTTTTTCTATTTGGTTTCTCTTAATATTTCCACCTAAAAATTTGCTTGTTTCTTTTATTACACCAGAGCTATCTTTATCTATTACTGCTGATTTTAGTGTATTTAATACTGCTAATTGAGTTTTATTATTTAAATTTCCTGATTTATCTACTAATGTACCTTCTTGCATTTCTATTCTAATAAATTTTGCATTACTATCATATCCAGAAATTTTAACATTATATTCGACTCCATATTGTACTTCTTCAGTTTTTCCGTCTATTGTTCTATTTTCTTTTAATGCTTTTTCATTTCCAATTTCTATTGTTATTCCATTTGAAGTCTGTATTCCATCAACATATATTTTAATTTTATCCATTATTTCTGTTGCATTATATCTTCCTGTTGTCAATGTATTTCTTAAATAATATGTATCTGTTCCTTGAAGTACTATTTCTGATGTATTTTCACTATCAACTTGTTTATTATTTTCTGTTACTTTCCATATTGGTTTTACTGTATCAACTATTACAGAGCCCCCATTTGTTTCATTTCCATCTATACTTGTTCCAACTGTTATTGTTTGAGCAATATTTTTATTTTCACTTGTGTCTTGAACTTTATCTTTTGGAATTGATATAGATAAAAATCCACTATAATCTAGAGTTGGTCTATTATCATTTATTATTAACTTACTTAAATTTGATAATATTAATGTGTATCTTTTACCAACAACTTGGTTCAATTGGCCTTTTTGAACTCCATTTTCTTTAGTTATATTAATTGTATTAGTTATATCTTCTGAACTAAAAGATATTCCTACTTTTTTATTTGTTAATATATCATATCTTTCATCATCAACCATCATTTTTATAGCCAAATCTTCTAACTTTAGTTCATCTAAACTATAATATTTATCTGTAATATCAAACACAATTTTAACAGAATCATTTGCTCCTTGTATATCTGTAGTTAGATATTTATATGTGATAGATGGTTTTATCACATCTACAAAATCTCCATCAATACTTGTATTATCATTATAATTACCATATTCATCAGATATTTTTTCAGCTGGTACCTCTATTCTTACTGTTCCACTCCAGTTTTTATAGTTTTTGTTATTTATATTTTTTCTTTGTTCAAATCCACTTATTAGAAGTGTATATTTTATTCCGATTTTTTTACCATTTTCATCAAGTATTTCTTTTTCAGATAATTCTTTAGTTAATTCACTTCCAGTATCCTCTTCATCAACAAAAATCTTTATATCATTTTTATTTAAAGTACTTGCTTTAAAATAATTATCTCTTACTTCAAAAACAATTTTTTCCGTTTTAGCTGTTTTATCTACTTCTGATGATATTTTTGTAATACTTGGTTTCTTGAAATCTACAATTCCTAATGATGATATTTCTGTCTCTTTACTGAAATTTCCATATAAATCTTCAAGAGTCGCTGAATTTATTATTAGTTTTAAATTACCTTCATAAAGTGATTTTACATTACTTATTGTTACTAAATATTCTATTCCATATACTGTATTTACTTCATCTCTTTTTTCTGTTAAATCACTGGTTTTCGCAATATTCATATCAATTGTTCCAGTTATTTCGTCTTTACCGATAAATGTCTTTATTTTATTTGAAGTTAATGTTGATTCTTTAAAATATTTATCTGTTCCAATTAATTTAAATGTTATTTTTCCTTGTTGATTATCAAAAGTCATATTGCTTGCAGTCCATATTGGGTTTATTACATCGACAATCTGATTATTTCCATTTCCTGTTGGCTCATTTATTCCTACTGTAATTGTTTTGGCATCATTTTTATTTCCAAATGTATCTACAATTTTATCTTTTGGTATAGTAAGTGTTACATATCCACTTCTTCCTGCATATTTTTCTACAATATCTATTGGAAGTGTTTTTATTGTTAATCAATTTCTTTTCCATTAATATTTTGAGTAAATGTATTATTAGCATCTGATATATCTACATTTTTCCAATATCCTTTTCCATTTGAGTCATAATTATATATTGCTAAACTCAAATCACTCTTTTGTAATACTGATGCTACTGTATCTAAGTTTTTATCTGTTGCAGTAAAATTAATTGTTAATGTTTTATTATCTTTATCTATATCAGATTTTGAATATGTGTATTTAATTGAAGGTTTTATAAAATCTACACTATCAACTATTATTTTTTGTTCTAAGTTGCTATTCTCGTATTGGTCTTGAGCAGTTCCTCTTTTAATTAATATACTTACTTCTCCACTTTCTACTGCATTCTCAAAGCCTAATGTTAATGTACATTGTAATTTATTATTAATAACCTCTTGGTTATTTATTGATATATTTATATCTGTTGTTTTTTCTCTATCAACATATATTTCGAAATACTTTTCTAGATTAGAATTTGTTAATTTATTAGAACTATATGTTGTATTAATTCCTTCTGCTTGTAATATTAATTCAATTTGTTTTTGTTCTGTGTTTATTGTACTTGATATTTTTTTCCAGTCTATTCTGTATTTGCAATCTATTGTAACATTATTTGAAAATTGTATTTTTTCTTCTGATGTATTATTTAATCTTATTTCTTTCTCTCCTGAATATATTGCTTCTGGCACTTTTATTACTAATGTTGTATTACTTCCTATTCCATCAAACATATCTCCATATTCACTTGCTATTTGTGTGAATTTTTTTCCTAAATCTAATGTTGTTAAGTTACTACATCTTCTAAACATTGAACTCATGTCTTCTACTTTGCTTATATCAAAATTGCTTATATCTAATGTTGTTATAGCACTACATCCAGAAAACATTGCCCCCATATATACTGTATTACTTGTATTAAAATTACTTACATTTATTGTTGTTAGTTTTTGATTATTATAGAACATATAACTCATATCTGTTACTTGAGATGTATTAAAATTACTTATGTTTAATGTAGCTAAGTTTCTACATTCAAAGAACATACTGTTCATATCTGTTACTTTACTTGTATTAAAGTTATTTAAATCTAAGTTTGTCAAACTTGTACAATTTGAAAACATATTACTCATTGTTGTTACTTCTGATGTATTAAAACTGCTTATATCCAATGTTACCAGTTTTTCATTCTTATAAAACATATTTTCCATATCTATTACTTTGCTTGTGTCAAAACTACTTAAATTTAGTGTTGTAATATTGTTACATATTGCAAACATACTATTCATATTTATTGTTTTGCTTGTATCTAAGTTTTGTACATCTATTGTTGTTAAATTATTACAACTATAAAACATATAGCTTACATCTTCAGGTGTATATACCTTTGTTGTTTTTACTGAATTTGATGCTATATATATTTCATATAATCCATTATTATTACTATCTATATATCCAGCTATTACACTGTTATCTCCGTTTTCTGATGCATCCCATTTTGTTCCTATAACAGCTTCTTTACTTGATACAAATTTTATGCTTTCTATTTTTGAGTTTTCTATTGTTCCTCCTGCAAAATAGTATTTATTATTACTTCCGTTATATTGTGTATTTTTTATTATAGGTGTTGGTTCTATAAGTGCTAACTCATATTCAAGATTACCATTTCCATATTCGTCTTGTACTGTTTCTCTTTTTATCACTAGTTTTGTTCCTTCATCCTCTTGAATATTTCCGTAATTTATTTTCAATGTACATTGTAAATTTCCACTTATTACTTCTTGTTTTACCAATGTTAATGTTACATCATTTCTTTTTACACCATTTGCATATATTTCTATATAGTCTTCTAAATTTTCTGATGTTAGTTTAGTTAAATTATATGTTGTATTAACACCTTCTGCTTGTAATACCAAATCTATCTGTTTTTGTCCTGCATTTATTGTTTTAGATACTTCTTTAAAATCTATTCTATATTTACAATTTATTGTAACATTATTTGATACTTGTATTTTTTCTTCTGATGTATTATTTAGTCTTATTTCTTTTTCTCCAGAATATATTGTTTCTGGGACATATATTATTAATGTTTTATTACTTCCTATTCCATCAAACATATTTTCATATTCACTTGGGATTTGTGTAAATTGTTTTCCTAAGTCCAAAGTTTCTAAATTACTACATTTACTAAATATTGAACTCATATCAGCTACTTTATTTACATTAAAACTACTTAAATCTAATGTTGTTAAATTGTTACAATTATAAAACATCCAACTTATATCTGTTGTTTCTACTGTATCAAAGTTGCTTACGTTTAATGTTGTTAAGTTTCTACATTCAAAAAACATACTATTCATATCTGTTACTTCACTTGTATCAAAACCACTTAAATCTAGTGTTGTAATATTGTTACATGTTGCAAACATACTGTTCATATTTATGGTTTTACTTGTATTTATATTTTGTAAATCTATTGTCGTTAAATTATTACATTCATAAAACATATAACTTGCATCTTCTGGCAGATATACTTTTGTCGTTTTTTCTGAGTTTGATGCTACATATATTTCATATAATCCATTATTATTACTATCTACATATCCAGCTATTACACTATTGTTTCCATTTTCTGATGCATCCCATTGTGTACCTAAAACTTCTTCTTTACTTGCAACAAATTTTATGCTTTCTATTTTCGAATTTTCTATTGTTCCTCCTGCAAAATAATATTTATTATCATCTCCATTATATTGTGTATTTTGCATTATAGGTAATGGTTCTGCAATTATTAATTTTTTTTCAAGATTTCCATTACCATATTTATCTGTTGCAGAATCTTCTTTTATAACTAATGCTATACCTTCTCCATCTTTTATTTCTTCATTTTTAATTTTCAATGTACATTGTAGTTTTCCGTTTTTTACTTCTTGATTTTCTATCGTAACAGTCAAATTATCTACTATTTTCTCATCTATATATAATTGCAGATATTTTGAAATTCCATCTGTCAAGATTTTTGCTGAATCATATGTTGTATTAACTCCTTCTGCTTGTAGAACAACATTTATTTGTTTTTGAGCAATATCTACTGAACTTGATACTTTTTTCCATTCTATTTTATATTTGCATTCAACTTTAACATTGTCTAAGAAAGTTATTATATCTGTTGAACCATTATTTAGTTTTATCTCATTTTCTCCTGCATATATTGCACTTGGTACTTTAATTACTAGTTGATTTTCTTCTAATCCATCAAAAATTCCTTCATTTTCGTTCGCTATTTTTGTAAATTGTTTTCCTAAGTCTAATTCTGATAATTTAATACATCCAGAAAACATAAAACTCATATCTTCAACTTTACTTATATTAAAATTGCTTAGATTTAATATTTGTAATTTCTTACAGTCTGAAAACATTGCATTCATATCTGTTACTTCTGTTGTATTAAAATTGCTTATATTCAATGTTGTTAAATTCTCACATGTAGAAAACATTGCGCTCATATCTATTACATTACTTGTATCAAAATTGCTTAGATCTAAAGTTGTAATATTTTTACAGTTATAAAACATCCAACTCATGTCTGTTACTTCTGTTGTATTAAAATTGTTTAAATTTAATATTGTTAAACTTTCACATCCATTAAACATACTGTTCATATCAATTACTTTAGATGTATCAAAACTTTCCAAATTTAATTCTGTTAACTTTTTACAATTTTGGAACATATTACACATTGTTGTTACTTTTGCTGTAATAAAATTACTTATATCTAATGTTTCAAGATTTTCACATCCAAAAAACATATTTTCCATATCTTCTACATTACTTGTATCGAAATTTTGTAATTCCAATGTTGTAATATTTGTACACATTGCAAACATGCTGTTCATGTTTATTGTTTTACTTGTACCTAAATTTTGAATATCTATTGTTGTTAAATTGCTACATTCATAAAACATATAACTTGCGTCTTCTGGTGTATATACTTTTGTTGTTTTATCTGAATTTGATGCTACATATATTTCATATAATTCATTTCCATTACTATCTATATATCCAGCTATTACACTATTATCTCCATTCTCTGACGCATCCCATTTTGTTCCAAGTACTTCTTTTGGATTTGTAACAAATTTTATACTTTCTATTTGTGAGTTTGCTATTGGTCCTCCAGCAAAATAATATTTGTTATCTTCTCCATTATATTGACTTGAAATAATTGTTGGAACTTCTTCATTTGTTATATTTATTGTATTTGATGATATAGGATTTATTACTAATTCTGAATTGCTTTGCTCTACTACTATATATTCTGCATCTGTAGAACTTATTAAACTTTGTTCTACCACATACATTTTTTTATTTAATGTTATTTCTAATGTTTGTCCATATTCACTTGGAACATATATCTCTTTTTTTGACGTGTTATTACTTTCAACAACTGTATATAATATCTCCAAAGAAATATCATTTTCATTTTGAATTACATTTATTTGTGCCAATAATGGCATATACCCTTCTACATAAATTCCTTTATCATCATATTCAAGATTTTGTTTATACAAAGTCATCTCTTCATTAGTTTCTGTCGAAGTCACATTCTTTTTATCATAATTTACTTCCAAATTAATCTCTTTATTTTCAACCTCATCCTGTGAAAGAATAATTTTATCATTTGCACTCTTATCACCATTTAATGTTTTATAATTAGAAACATAAACATTGCTTATAGTTTCAGGCAAAGAAATTTCATAATTACCATTCTTATTTCCAGTTGCAACCAAAGTAACTTTTTGACTATCAACTTCTCCTGTTTCATCAGTTACATTAACTACAATATCAGTAGTTTCTTTTGCTCTAGAATTTAAAATATTAAAATAGACACTAATAATAACTATTACAGCCATACTTAGTATCATTAAATTTCTTACTTTTTTTATTATAATATTACTTTTTCGCATTTTTATATTTCCCCCATTTGTACTTTTTTCTATCTTTTCTCTCTATATATTTTATATCATAATACACGATTTTTTTCAACAAATTTAGCTTTTTTTTTAACACTTTTTTTATAGTTTTTTTTACTAATTTTTCATAAAAAATACAACACAAAAAAGAGCAAAAATTTTTACTTTTTACCCTCTTCTTTTTATCCCATATTATCAGTAAACAAATATACATAATATTCAAAACAATCAAATATTTATTTTCTTATTTTAGCAACAAAAAAGCCTTCATATAACTCTGTTGGTAAAATACATAATGTTCCTTCAATTTCAACTGGTAAATATTCGATTCCTTCTGTTTTTTCTATAGGAACAATTTTTGCATTAAATTTTTTTAAAACTTTATTTAGAACTTTTTCATTTTCTTCTTTCAAAATTGAACAAGTAGAATATACCATTTCACCATCTTTTTTCAATATTTTTAAAGCTTTTGTTAATAATTCTTCTTGAGTTTTAGCAGACCTTTGTATTAATTCTTCTGTAAATTTCGGATTAAATACACTTTCAGTACCACTTCCACTACATGGTGCATCTAATAATATTTTGTCAAATGAGAAAAAATCACTTAATTTTCTTGCATCTTCTTGCATTACATTGACATTTCCTACTCCTTGTTTTTGAAGATTATACTTTAATCGATCACATCTAATTTTGTTTTTTTCACATGCTGTTATATAAGATTTTCCACTTGAAATTGCAGATATTTGTGTTGTTTTTCCTCCAGGTGCAGCTGCCATATCTAATATATTTTCTTTTTCCTTTGGCTCAAGTATAACTGGTGGAATCATTGATGATAAACTTTGTAAATAAATTTCTCCATTTTCATATATCTTTAATTTTCTTATATCTTCTTCTAATACATTTTTTATAATTATTGCATCATTACTCCATTTAACTTCTTCATATTCTATATTATTTTCAATTAATTCTTTTATAATTTTAATTTTATTTGTTTTTAAAGTATTTACTCTAAAAGTAACTGGTTTTTTTGAAACAAGCCCATTTTTAATTTTTTTACATATTTCTTCATTATATTCATTATTTATTTTTTTTATTAAAAAATCAGGTATTTGCATTTTCTTTCTCCTATAATACAAATATATTATCATAGTTTTATAAATTTAACAATATTTTTAATAAATCTATTTTTGATGCATATTATTAATAAGGTGATTTTATGAAAGTATACTTTATCAATAAAAAAATGATTTTAATGCTAATATTTTTTACATTTATTTTGTTATCTTTTGGTTTATATTTTTCCATTTTCAAAACATCAAATACTATTTCTGATATCCAAAATGACTCAAACAATTTATATAAAAAACTTATTGAATTATATACTAATGAAAAAATTGCATTTTTAACTTTTGATGATGGTCCTAATGTTTCCGTAACTCCTAAAGTTCTAGATATTTTAAAAGAAGAAAATGTAAAAGCATCTTTCTTTGTAATTGGCAAATGTGTTGATTTACATCCAGAAATAACAAAAAGAGCTTATGATGAAGGTCATTACATTGCTAATCATGGTTATTCTCATAATAATAATTTATTATATAAAAGCTCTGATAGTTTCTTGACTGAAGTAAAAAAGACAGATTTGGCTATTGGAAAGGCAATTGGAGTTTCAAATTACTGTTCATATATTTTTAGATTTCCAAATGGTTTTATGTCTCCTTCAAATAAAGCAAAAAAGAAAGAAGCAGTAAAACTTCTTCAAAATATGGATTTTAACTATATTGATTGGAATTGTTTAAATAATGATTCTGTAAAGAAATATTCTTCTTCACAATTGTTGAATAATTTAATAAAATCTTCTAAAAATAAAAATATTCTTGTTATTTTAATGCATGATACTAAAGATGTTAGTAATTCTTCTCTTGTTTTAAAGGATTCTATTAAATATTTAAAAGATAAAGGATATGTTTTCAAAAATTTTTATGATATTATACAAAACATCCTTATAATGAAGTGAATCTTGATCTGTTCACTTCATTATAAGGCCTTTTTTACGTTTTTATAGTATTGCATCACTTCAGAACTTCTAGAATAAACTTTTAAATCTTCAATCTCTTTTAATCTTTCTTTTATTTCACATTCATCAGATATAGGATTATAAAATAATTTTTCTTTATCTGAAAAATGAACTGTTTCTTCTGATTCTTTATCACTAAATATACTTCCAACTACAACATTTTCAACATTATATTTTTGAATTACTTTTACATATAATTCTATATCTTTTATAGTTATTCCTTTTAATACTGGTTTCATATATAATACTGTTGGTATATTTAATGCTTTAGAAATCTCAAATGTATTAAATCTGTCACTAGGTGAATCTGTTCCTCTCTCAATAATCTCCCATTTACTTATTGTTGCTGAACTAATAAATATTACTAATTGCCCTACATATTGAATTAAATTTTGAAATTCTTTTGCTTCTTCTATACAAATTTTCTTCTTTGTAGACAATTGAATTTGATTTCCTTTTTGTAAAAAATATTTTATCAATTTTATTGTTTCTGTTTTATTATTATCGTCCCAACATTCTGAAAAGCAACCTAAAGTTATTAATGTATCTCTTGAAATTTCTGCTTGTTCTATCTCTTCAATTAATTCTTCTGCTTTTTTTACCTTTCCAACTATACTACTATTATCATATCCCATTTTCCCCAAATAGCAATATGAACATTTTCCAGTACACCCTAAACAAGTATTTACAAATATTCTTTTATTGTCTTTAGAATATAAATAACCTGTATCTATCATCTTTTCTATTCCCTTCATCTTTTTCAATTATTATAATTTTTTTGAAGTTATATCAACAAAAATGCTATATATTATTTTAGTTGCAATACAGAACAACACTCCACGTGTGAAGTAAAAGGAAACATATCAACTGGTATTATAGTTTTAATATCATATTCATTCTCAAAATCAGCTAAATCCCTTATTAAAGTAGCAGGATTACAACTAATATAAACTATCTTTTTTGGTCTAATATTCAAAATATTATCTATACTCTTTTTATCTAACCCTTTACGAGGTGGATCAAACATAACAACATCAGCCTTAAGTCCTTTATTATTAATCAAGTCATCAAGTACAATTTCAACATCACCTGCAAAAAATTCTGTATTTGATACATTATTATTCTGAGCATTTTCTTTAGCCATTTTTACCGCTTCTTCGACAATCTCAATTCCATATACTTTTTTTGCAAATTTAGACATAAATAAAGAAATTGTTCCTATTCCACAATATAAATCAAATACAACATCATTTTTCGTAATTTCAGCCATACTAACACCTAAATTATATAATTTTTCTGCTTGTACAGGATTTACTTGATAAAATGACAATGGTGATATTTTAAATTTATATTCACCTAAAATATCTTCTATATATCCATTTCCATATAAATTTATATTTTCTTGTCCTAATATTACATTTGTATTTTTCATATTAATATTTTTTACAATTGCCTTTATTTCAGGATATCTTGTTTTCAAATTTTCAACTAATTCATTTTCATTTGGAATTTTATGACCGTTTATAACAATTACACACATTATTTCTCCAGTTTTTATTCCAACTTTAGTTACAATATGTCTAACTAATCCTTTTCCTGTTTTTTCATCATATATACTAATATTTTTTTCTTTTATAAATTCAATTATAAATTTAGCAATTTCTTCTGATTTTTTATTTTGAATTAAACAATTATCTATTGGAATAACTTCATGTGTTCTATTAGCAAAAACTCCAATTACAGGCTCACCTTTTTTATTTATTCCTATTGGATATTGTGCTTTATTTCTATAATGTAATGGATTTTCCATTCCTACTGTTTCTTTAATTTGTAGTTTATTTTTTAATGTTTTATTCACAAGACTTTGTACTGCATTTTGTTTCATTTTTAAAGTTTCTTCATATTTTACATGTCTTAAATTACATCCACCACATCTTTTATATGTATTGCAATCTACATCTTGACGAGCTTGTGATTTTTCAAGTATTTCTATAACTTTTCCAAATCCATGTGATGATAATACTTTAACTATAAGTACTCTTACTTTTTCTCCTTTTATTGTTCCTGGAATAAATATTGTAAAATTATCTATTTTTGCAATCCCTTCTCCTTCGAAACCATTATCTATAATATCTACAATATATTCTTGGTTTTTTTGTATACTCATTTTTAGTATATTCCTTTCACTTATTTATTTTATATTCTCCATTTATATATTCAAATAAATCTCTTTCTTGTGCATCTTTAAATACTTCTTGTTGTATTTCTTCAAATACTTCTCCATTGTTTAAATTGTTATCTATTAACCATACACTGTTTTTTGAGCCTTCTACATATTCATATATATGTCCATCTATTCTTCGGCTTTCCATCATTTTATTTTGTTCTTCAAGTATCTTTTTAAACATTTCTTCCATTTTATTTTTTACAAGTCTAGTTGTTTCTTCATCTAGTTCAAATTTATCATTTGTTTTCCTTAATACACTATCAATTTTAACATTAGATTTTACATCTCTTTCAGGAATTCTTATTATCTCATGACTTTTTCCTTTTTCACATATTGTTGCTAAATAATCTGAACCTTTTTTATCATATATATAATACATTTCATTATTGTTTAATTCTTGCAATATCATATTTCTGTTAATAAGCATTTTATCCTTATATTCTGAAATAATTTTATTATCACTTACAAATTTTTCTAACATTGATTTTTGCATACTATTTTCTATATTTTTTTCTAACTCTTTTGTAAAATTTTGAATAAATTCATTTTCCTTGACTTTATCTATTAAGTTTTCAAAAATATCTAAATTCAACTCTACTCACTCTCCTTTGGTTAACATTTATTAGAAATTATTGTTCTAATGAACTTTCTCCTGTTGCATAATTAATTTTTATACCTGGTTGTACATTATAAACATATACATTAAAACAAACTCCATCACCTTTATCTTCAACTGACAATGCTTCCATTTGCACTCCACTTGCTAATAAATTATCCCCTTCATATATAGGGGTTACTCTATATAAAACATGTTTATTTTCATTTGTTTTTTGTTTTTTTATATATTCTGCAACTTGATTTTCAAATGGCAACATACCTTCAACATTAAAATATCTTGTTCCAGTTATCAAATTTTGTTTATTAGCATCCTCATCTGATAATTGATATCCAATCAAATGACATCTATTATATAAATATGTTCCATTATATTTTTTCTGCTTCCAACCAGTTGGTGTTACACTACTTATGCTTCCCCTTTCATCTCCGCTCTGGTGGCATTATTTCTTTACAAACATTTGCATAAGCTACTCCACATCTTCCCAAACTATCTAGTTCTGAATAATTTTCAAAACTTTTCGTTGTATAATCTTTTTCTGTAAATTCTGGTTTATTATTATTTAATATCGCATATGGTGTGCCTGAATATTCTGGAATGTATTCCAAACTATATGTTAATGTTGATGAATTTTCTGTTATTTCTGTATTTGCTTGCGTATGATCTTTTTCATTAATATTTTTTCCTGTTAAAACTATTACTAGTACAATTAATAAACTAATAATTTCTAATATTTTATTTTTACTTTTATTTCTTTTTTTCCCCATATTTTAGTTCCTTTCAATAAGTTGATCTATTAAAAGGTAAAATTTCTATCAACTTTTATTTATTCTTTCGTTTTCTATGAGATTATATCATATCAATTCACTTTTTTGAATATTTATTTTTAAAAAAAGAAAACTCCTCATTAAGAGGAGAAAGATTTTCTTTTTTAGTTTGCTTTAGCGAATTAACATCGTCATATAGATGCTATTCAAGGTTGTAACCTTAAACACATCTTGCTCGATCTCTTCGCTCTTCATGACGGTAGAGGTCTTCCAGCTGGTTGTCTCAATTTTTCCGTCAACCAGTTCAACTTTGGTGCAGACCATAGAATGGCCTACAGACGGCTGATGATTGGTAATTGCCTTATGCACATTTACCTTGTCAAACCATACTGAGTTGAACTGACCAACCACACCCTTAAGGGTGTAATCAGTCTGCCAGCCACGGTCGTTGACTGCAATGACCTCATAAATCTGGCCACGCACCAGTTTATCAGGATCAGAACAGCCAAAATAAGACTTGTTTCCACCATTGTACTTTACAGCAAACATATTTGCACCTCCATGCAATTATCTGGAGGTTTTGCACAGCCCTCCAGAAATTTCAAAAATCTCTAAAGTAACTCTGTGCAAGTAACTAAAGACACTTATATTATAACATATTTGTCCAAAAATGTCAAAATTTTTATTTATTTTACCCCACCCAGCCATTTACAAAAGCCTATTTTATAGTTATTTGTTCCATTAACTTTATATCTAACCATAGCTTTGTCATAAAAAGTTCCAAAACAATCACATCTTTCTCTTGGATCTAAACTTCCTATTCTTTTAGTACAATCTGTATCTGCATATACGATTTCACTTGTACTACCATTTTGATAAGTTCTCACTTTTTCATCACTTCCTTCTTTTATTTCATCATTGTTTATTGGCTTATCTTCTAAATAAAAATTAATTAGATTAAGAAAATTTTGCCATCCTTCTTCTAATGTTCTACGAGGACAATTTTTATTTGAAAAATCTTGATGTTTTTTTACTTTATCAATTCCCCAATTATATTGTTTTAATAAATAAGCAATATATTCTGCAGTAAGTCTTTGGGCATCTTCAAATTCTTCTCCTCCTGATTTTGAATAACAAATTTCTATAGAAATTCCTTTTCTATTACCATCACCATTTACTCCATCACCTGCATTCCACGTATTACGGTTAAACATAACTCCTTGTACAATCCTTATATTATCAACAGCACAATGAAATGATACTTTTTTGTTATTTCCTATCATATATGATATTTCTGCCATTGCAGATGCATCATTTTCTGTATTATGAACTATAATAAATTCAGGTTGCATTTCATACGGACATTTTATATCATACTTATATTTAGGCACAAACATTCTAGTTATTTGCATTTTTTTCATCTCCTATTCCATGAATATTTGATATTTTAATTTCTTCTTTTTCTATATTTTTTCGATATAGTTCTTCTTTAAATTCTATATCTTCAATTATTATATTATCTTCCATACAGTATACTCCTTTTTATTAATATATTCACTTTTTTCATTTTTGTTTATATATTTTCATATACACACAAAAAACTTGCCTTTTTCAAGACAAGTTTTTTCAGAATCATTTAATTTTGAATGCTCCTGCAACTCCAAGAATAGGAAGGCTATCATTTAAAGCAATCATATCAAATTTCAAGCCTTTACCACAAAAACTCATGAAATATTTCTTTAACTTTTTAGGAAACTTATTATTCAATTCTGCAACCAAGTTTTGATACTGTCTTGGGTCCATACTTAACCAATCAATAAAATATTTTCTTCCATTTATATCTGTAATAGTATTCTCCTCAAAGTTTTGCTCTTCTACATAAATAATTTGTTCATCTTCTTCGTGTTCTACTTTACCAATAATACATGGAATATGTTTTCCAATTGCTTCTGGTCTATATGCATATCCAATTCTAAAACTCGTGATTACAGGAATATTTTCTCTTATCATTCTTTCAAATCCTTTCATTTCTTTAGATTTTTTTCCAATATAATAAATAGAATTAAAAGATCTATATTTTCCTACAATATAAGTTTTTTCATACCTTTCTACTTCGATAATTTGTAATGTCTTATCATTTTGACTTCCGCATAGTGTTCCTACAATAATGATTTTCCGTTTAGGATCATTCATATCATTTGGTCTAGCAAATCTCATTCTTTCATTTTCAACACAGATGAATGAATAATTATCAATAGTAGCCATATTTATCCCCCATTCTTTATTAATTATAATATTGCCAATAGGCGTACTTCTGTATAATATAGCATTTATTCATATTTGTCAATTTTATTCTTTATTAAAAAATATTTTGTAAATTAAATTTATATTTTCTTTCTATATGTTCTAATACAAATTTTCCTGTTTCTAATTCTGCTATTGCAGATGGAATCTCTTCATTTTCTATAAAACTCTTAACTTGTACTATTGCTGTATCCACTTTTTCAAGTTCATCATGTTCAATATAATATGCAAGCTTATCATGTTTCTCATCCCATTTTTTGTCTAATTCTCCAAGTTTTTCTTTTGCATTTTCTAAATTTTTATCCACAATTTCTTTTTTTAATTCAGATAAACATTCAGTTATTTCAATTGTTGATGTTTTTGTATAATTTTGAGTTAATATATCTAACCATATTATTAATATAATAATACATATACATATAGTTGTTTCTTTATACATTTTTTTCACCTCTAATTTTTATTTTGTAAGGGTTGACAAAAAAAGTTATTATTTCCATCAATCGTAATTATTAATGCCTCTTCTGGTTTTATTCCAAATTTTTCTGATTGTCTCTCAAGCCATTTATAGTTTTTACCTATTTTTTCCAAATTTTTATACATTACTTTTCCATCTACTACTAAATCATACGAAATCCCCTCATATTCTGGTTCTATATTAAAATCTTCTGGAGTTGTATTTCTTTTATTAGGCTTTGGTATAACTGTTACTTGCCCACTAGTTTCTAATATTGCATAATCTACATCTCCTATATTAAATATATTATTGTCTCTCAATCTTTCTTCAAGTTCATTAATAGTAAATCTTTCTTTTCTTAAAGTTTTTTCATCTATCTTTCCTCTATATATTAATATTGATGGTTTTCCACATATAATTTCTCTTGCTTTTGTACTTTTTATGTTTAATGTTGATATAACTAAATGCATGACTAATAGTCCTAAAATAGGTACAATTCCATTTGATATTGGTATTCCTGTCTCTGCCATAGGCGTAGCAGCTAAATCTGCTATCATTATTGATATTGCAAGTTCAAATGGTTGCATCTGCCCAATCTCTCTTTTCCCCATTAATCTCATTACTATTAAAACAACTATGTATAGAAATATTGCTCTCAAAAAAATTATTAGCATAAAATCCTCTTTTCTTTTTGAATTTTATTTGTATTTTCTTCAATTTTTCTGATATTATACAATTCTTGTATAATATTTTTTTTGATGTAAATAATAATTTTGTAACCTTGAAATTTTTTTATAAGGAGGTTTTAATATGGCAAATAATACACAAAGTAATTCTAATACTTCTAATGGAACATCTATGGTCTGGCAAATTGTTGGCAGATTAGTTACAGCTGCCATAGTTTTAGCAATTACAGCATTTTTTACACCTGGTTTTTCTATAAATAATATCTGGGCATTAGCTATTGCTGCAATTGTTCTAACTATTATGGACTATTTAATTGTTAAATTTACTGGTTTACATGCTAGTCCTTTTGGAAAAGGATTTGTAGGTTTTGCATTAGCAGCTATTATATTATATTTGACTCAATTTTTTGTAGCTGGATACTCAATTTCTTGGATGGCTGCAATTATTGGGGCATTAATTTATGGAGTTGTTGATTATTTTATACCTGGAAATCAACAAATGTAATTTGGGTATAAACCATAAAAGCGAAAGTTTAAACACTTTCGCTTTTTAATATTTCTTCTCTTTCATTTAATTCAATATCATAATACTTTTCAAAATCTTTATTTTCTTCTATATTACTTTTCATTTTTTCTTTTAACTCATCTGAATTATAAAAAATATTTTCTTGTTTAAAAATTAGTTTATTTATTCCAACATTTGATACAAGTATTGGTTTGTTTAGAATTATTGCTATTATATTATCTAATGCAAATTCTTCTCTTTTTCTAGTTGATATAATACAATTTGATTTTTTTATAATGTCAATTTTAAAACTCATATTTTCTACTATTTCAACATTTTCACTTAATCCATATTTATCAATTATGTGCTCATAATAATCTTTTAGCTTTCCTTGTCCTATTAACATTAATTTGACTTGAGGATATTTTTTTATTATTCTTATCATAGATTCAAGTTGCATAATTTGATTATTATGTTTATCAAATTCTCCTATACTACAAAATATATAATCTTCTTTATTATTATAAGACTTATCATTATAGTTAACTATTTTATTATTTTGAGAACTTCCTGTGTTATTTATATATATAATTTTGTTTTTTTCTTTAAATTTAATGATTTTTATTATTACTTCTATTATTCTAGAATTACAAAATATCATTTCATAGTTATTTATCTTATTTTTTACCTTAAATATATCTAATGTTAATTCTTTTTGTATATCACAATATTTTATTGTTTCCTTTATATTGGTTATAATATGTATTTCATATCCTGCTAATTTCAGTATTTTCATATATATCATATAATTATTATTATAATATTTTTTGTGTAAAATAAATAGAACCTTTTTCATAATTTTTCTCCTCTACATAATCTATTTTATAATATGTTTTTCTATTACTTTAATGCTCATTTTATTTATAAAATTTTTTCTAGAATCTATTCCATTTTTCTTTTTTTTATGATAAAATCAGCTAAGAAATTATATTAATTTTATTTAAGTAGTTTTACATATTTTTTATTTTACAGAATATTATTAAATATCTACTTAAGATGGAGGTTTATATGGAATTAAATAAATGCACTCGTTGTGGAGCTTTTCACACAAATTCTGGAGATGTCTGTCCAAAATGTGCTAATAGAGATAATCTAGAATTGTCTACTTTTAGAAAATACATAGATTTAAATGGTTTCTCTTCAATAGATACTATTGCAACTGAAACTGGTATTACTCAAAAAAATGTTAGTAGATTTTTAGGATACCAAGCTGTTGATAATTTAGAAATTTCTGCAAAAGAAAATTTTAATGAAACTGGAATTATTTTTAATTAAATAAACAATAAATTATTCTTAGATAGTCTTTATTTATAATATAAAGACTATTTTTTTATAAAAAATTGCCAATTAAATATATTAATTGGCGCAAAACATAAAATTCACTAAATTATAATAAAACTACACTTTTAATAAGTCCAAACCATAACTCTTACGCTAGTATTCTCCGGAAAAGATATTACAGAACACTTTACTTTATACATTCGGCAAGTTGGAAGTTGCAAAACTACTTGATTTACCCCTTCAACATTCCAAAGGTAATCAGCTTGATTATCTGCCTTATAGAGCAACCTCCCTGTATCAGCATTATAAACTCGATAATATACAGCTGTTTAACTCCCGAAAGAATTAACTCCTATTGTAATTCCTGTTTGACTTTTTCCAGATGTATTTACTAATACCAACAAATCAAATTCAGTTTTATCATCAAAGGAATTATACCAATAACTTGCATAATCAGGAAAATGACCATCTGACATGGTAGAAACATTTTCTAAAGCAAATGCAGAAATTGTAAATAATGAAAGCATAAAAACAGATAGCATAATTGCAAAAATATTAAAAAATAAATATATATATTATATACTCTCTTTAAAAGGATGTGATTTTTATGAATAAAAAAATTTTATTTTTTATAATATTTATTATTATTATTTCATTTATTGGGAATTTAGCTAGAAAAACATACATTATTTATAAATATGATAAACAAATGAAAGAATACTCTCAAATAACAAATTTTCATCAGAAATACAAAATCTCTAATAATATTGAGATTGAAACTTGGAGAAAAGATAATATATCTTTATACAAACGTTCATCAGAAGATGGTACTAGATTAATATATAAAGATTATAATCAAAACATTGGTTGGATAATTTCAGATATTCAAATAAATGGTAAAGAAATTAAATCTGCTACAAAGGTAAATGATTTAGAAAATCTTTTAGGTTCTAGTATATTGTATAATGAATTAGGAGCACATAATATTGGACAATACATTCAATTAGCATTTACAAGTTCAATATCTAGCCAAAATTTTTATGGAATGAAATGTTATGAAATAAAACTTTCAGATAATAATTTCACATATATAAATAAAAATAATTATTTATGTACTGGTATAACAAATAATAACAATACTACTATATTAATTGAATCTAGTTTTAATGATATTACTGATGAAAACGTAGCATTACCTGATCTTAGTAATTTTGAAATTATAGAAAATAATTAATATTCTGAATCTCTCAAAATTAGCTAATAAGTAACTTTGAGTATAATAAATGTTCGCCCATTAAACTTAAGATCATAAACTCAAAAAATAGTGTAATTTATTCATTTGATAATTACACTATTTATATTTATAAAGTGTTTTTCTCCGTCAAATGAAAATTTCTTCTTTTTATTAAGTTAAACGAAACTTAGACCATCTGGAGATTTTCACAAAAAAAGAATATCTAAAGCGATATTCTTCTTATAATATGGTGCTCCCACTAGGACTTGAACCTAGGACCCACCGGTTATGAGCCGGTTGCTCTGACCAACTGAGCTATGGGAGCAAGTTATTTATTCTGTGTTAAGTCTTATCTCCTTAGCACAGAACTAAGTATAAACCAATTTTATTTTTTTGTCAATACTTTTTTTTAATTTTTTTATTTTTATTTTTATATATCTATAAATTCAGTATTTTTAATACTTATAATTTTAAATTTTATAATCCTTTTATTGCAACTAAATATTCATTTGATTCTACAATTCTATTTTCACCTTGATAATTATATTTTGCCCCAGTAAAATATACTCTATATCCTAAATTCTCAAATTTATTTCTTGCTAATCTTAGTACTTCATCAATTTCATCTTCTGATAAATTATGTCTTACTTTTAATTCAAAAAAAGTATATCTAACAAATTCTTCATTTTCAGCAATTTTTTTATTTATATCTTTATCTAATTCTTCTAATGTCATTTTTTGCCTCCTATTTTACTATTTCCAAATATTTCTTGTGTATTATATCACTTAATTTTCATAATGTAAATATATTATTATGAGAAAAAATGTATAAATTTTTCCTTATTTGTAATAATAAAAATATACAAAAAAATCAAACCAAACAAGGAGGAAATCAAATGAAAGCAACAGGTGTTGTAAGAAGAATAGATGATTTAGGTAGAGTTGTAATTCCAAAAGAGATAAGAAAAACTTTAAGAATAAAAGAAGGTGAACCTTTAGAAATTTTTACTGATAGAGAAGGGCAAGTTATATTAAAAAAATATTCACCTATTGGTGAATTATCTGAATTTGCTACTGGATATGCTGAAACTTTGTCAAAAACAACTGGTCATATAGCTTGTATTACAGATAAAGATACTGTCATAGCTGTTTCTGGTGGTTCTAAAAAAGAATATTTAGAACAAAATGTTAGTGATGAACTTGAACAATTAATGGAAGACAAAGAAATTTATACAAGTAATGAAAATAGTAATGTTTCTGTTCCTATAACCAAAAACGATTCTAATAACAAAAAATATAATGCTCAAGTTGTATACCCAATAATTTCTAATGGTGATACTATTGGAACTGTAATTCTTCTTTCTAAAGAAGCTAATACCAAAATGAATGAAGTTGAAACAAAAATAGCTCAATCTGCAGCAACATTTTTAGGTAGTCAAATGGAAATATAAATAAAAAGGTCCTATAGAAAATATATCTATAGGATTTTTATTATTTTTTTAATATATCTTTTATTACTTCTCCAGCAATTATTAGTCCAGCAACAGATGGCACAAATGATATACTTCCTGGTACTTGTTTTCTTATTGTGCATTTTATTTTTGTTCCTGGAGGACATATACAATTATTTTTACAACTGTTTTCACAATTTTCATTTGGTTTTATTGGTTCTTCTTTTGAATATACTACTTTTAGTTTATTTATTCCTCGTGTTCTTAATTCTTTTCTCATTACTTTTGCAAGTGGACATACACTTGTTTTATAAATATCTGTAACTTCAAATTTTGTTGGATCTAATTTATTTCCTGTTCCCATACAAGACATAATTGGAATATTTAATCTATTAGCTCTTACTACTAGTTCTACTTTTGCTGTTACTGTGTCAACTGAATCTACAATATAATCTACTGTGTTATCTAATATTTCATCACTATCTGGCATGAAAAATTCTTGATGTATTTCTACATTTGCATTTGGATTAATTTCTAATATTCTATCTCTTGCAACTTCAACTTTATTTTTTCCAATTGTTTTTCTTGTTGCTATTATTTGTCTATTTAAGTTTGTTAAACAAACTTTATCATCATCTATTAATATAAAATTTCCTATTCCTGCTCTTGCTAATCCTTCAACTACAAATGATCCAACTCCTCCAATGCCAAAGATTGCAACTTTTGCATTTTGTAATTTTTCTATTCCTTCTTTTCCAATTAATAGTTCTGTTCTTGAAAATTGATTTAACATTTCATTGCTCCTTTTTATATTATCAATTTTATATCTTAGCATATTTTTTATATTTTTTCAATAGTAGATATAATAAAAATAGAGAGTAATTATGTTACTCTCTACTTTAAAAACTTTTACTTTTTCCAGTTTCTGCGGGTTATTCTCGCATTCTCTTCATTTTGAAATACAATGCGAACATTTTGACCTTTAATTTCCCACTTGGCTTCGCCTAAACGTTCCAAGCATTTGGCATATGTAATTATTTGACGCATATATATTTGAGCATAAAATTCTTTTTTTTCTGTTACCTTAAACTCCACTACATTTCCTACACTTGGTTCGACTAACTCTACTGGACAATCAAGAAGATCGTTTCTTCGATATGATTGATTCTCTGCACGTTTTTTTCCTGCATTAAAACCTTTAGAAAATGAAGCAAAAATTCCCATGTTTTTTCCTCCTAAAATTTCTGGAGGCTTAACACAGACCTCCAGATATAAAAATTATTCTGAAGTTATTCTGTGTAATAACTTTATACATTATTATTATATTACATTTTTAGTTTTATGTCAATTAGTCTATTTTATCAATTGTTTTATCCAATTCTTTTAAAGATATATGTATATATATTACAAATTTTGATTATTTTTTACCAAACAATTGTTAGATTTTTAAATTTGTGATATACTAATTATATTAAAATTATAAGGAGATATTTATGTTTAAATTACATTCAGAATATAAACCAACAGGTGATCAACCACAGGCAATTGAATATTTATCAAAAGGTATAGAACATGGAAAAAAATTTCAAACTCTTTTAGGTGTTACTGGTTCTGGAAAAACTTTTACAATGGCTAATATAATTCAAAATGTTCAAAAACCAACATTAGTCTTAGCCCATAACAAAACTTTAGCTGGTCAACTTTATTCAGAATTCAAAGAATTTTTTCCTGAGAATCATGTTGAATATTTTGTAAGTTATTATGATTATTACCAACCAGAAAGTTATATTGCCCAAAGTGATACTTATATAGAAAAAGATGCTTCTATTAATGATGAAATTGATAAACTACGTCATTCTGCAACAGCATCATTATTTGAAACAAGAGATGTTATTATAGTTGCTTCTGTTTCATGTATATATGGTTTAGGCGACCCTATTGATTATGAAAATATGATTGTTTCTCTAAGACCTGGTATGGAAATTTCTAGAGATAAAATCATGAAAAAATTAATAAATATGCAATATTCTAGAAATGAAATTGATTTTAAAAGAGGTACTTTTAGAGCTAAAGGTGATATTTTAGAAATTTATCCATCAGATAAAAGCGAATCAGCCATAAGAGCTGAATTTTGGGGTGATGAAATTGAAAAAATTTCTGAAATAAATCCTGTTACAGGAAAATCAATTGGAATAAGACAACATGTAATGATATTCCCTAACTCACATTATGTTACCTCAAAAGATAAAATGGAAAAAGCTTTAAAAACTATTGAAGAAGAGATGAATGAAAGAGTAGCATATTTTAAAAGCCAAAATAAATTAATTGAAGCACAAAGAATACAAGAAAGAACAAATTTCGACATGGAAATGATGAAAGAAACTGGATTCTGTCAAGGTATTGAAAATTATTCAAGACACATTAGTGGTAGAGAACCCGGAAGTGCTCCATTTACACTATTTGATTATTTTCCAGATGATTTCTTGTTATTAATAGATGAATCACATGCTACAATCCCTCAACTAAGAGCTATGTATAATGGTGATAGAGCTCGTAAAGACTCTCTAGTTAAATATGGCTTTAGATTACCTTCTGCTTATGATAATAGACCTCTAACATTTAATGAATTTGAAAATAGAATAAATCAGGTTGTTTTTGTTAGTGCTACACCTGGTGATTATGAACAAGAACATTCAAAAGAAAATGTTGTTGAACAGATTATCCGTCCTACTGGATTGCTAGACCCAAAGATTGAAGTAAAACCAGTTACAAATCAAGTTGATGATTTAATTGAACAAATTAGAATTAGAGTTGAACGAAAAGAAAGAATTTTAGTCACAACACTAACCAAAAAGATGGCTGAAGATTTAACATCTTATTTAAAAAGTTTAGATATTAAAGTTAATTATATGCATTCAGACATAAAAGCTCTAGAAAGAATGGAAATTATTAGAAAGCTTCGTTTAGGTGAATTTGATGTTTTGGTCGGAATAAATCTTTTAAGAGAAGGTCTTGATATTCCTGAAGTTTCTCTTGTTGCAATATTAGATGCAGATAAAGAAGGATTTCTTCGTTCTGAACGTTCTTTGATTCAAACAATTGGGCGTGCTGCTAGAAATACAGATGGAACTGTTATTATGTATGGAGATTCTCTTACAGATTCTATGGAAAAAGCTATTAGTGAAACTAATAGAAGACGTTCTATTCAAGAAGCATATAATGAAGAACATCATATAATTCCTAAAACAATAAAGAAATCTATTAGAGATTCTATTAAGGCTATTCAAACTGAAAATATTGGTGTTGAATATAAATTTGAAAAAGAAGAAGATATTCAATCTACTATTTCTAAACTTACAGATGAAATGCTTGAACATGCTAGTAAAATGGAATTCGAACAAGCTGCTGAATTACGTGATAAAATTAAAGAATTGGAAAAATTATTGTAATAGTATAAGAAGAGACTACACTATTTTCATAGTATAGCCTCTTTTTTTGGTCAATAATTATTTGACCAAGTCAGTTAGGTACTGATTAACTTGCCGCCAAAATGCAGAATCATCAGCAGAAAGGTCAAAAACTTTTTCATCTTCATACTCATTGTACTTTTTACACAACGAGCGAAGACGATTAAACCTAACCTTCTCGCCAGTGATCTTCATCATGACACACTCATCCCGTGCATCAAGAATCTCTTCGATAATCATATTGCCTATACCTCCTATATTTGATTCTTAAATTATATCATCGTGTTTGCTTTATGTCAAGTCTTTGAACAAATATATTTACTACTAATTATATATTATAACTCAAATTGAGAATTATATAATTCAGCATAAGCTCCATTTTTAGCCATCAATTGTTCATGATTTCCTTGTTCTACTATATTTCCATCTTTCATTACTAATATTAAATCTGCATTTTTTATTGTAGATAATCTATGTGCAATTATAAATGATGTTCTTCCTTCTGTAAGTTTATCCATAGCAACTTGAACTAATTCTTCTGTTCTTGTATCTACATTTGATGTTGCTTCATCTAATATCAAGAATGGTGAATCTTGTATCATTCCTCTTGCAATTGTAAGTAATTGTCTTTGACCTGCTGAAACACTATCATTTTCTGATAAATAAGAATTATATCCTTTTGGTAATGTTCTGATAAAGTGATCTAATCCAACTTCTTTACATACTTCTTTTACTCTTTCATCACTTACATTTTTCTGATTATATATAATATTTTCTTTTACAGTTCCTTCAAATAACCATGTATCTTGTAATACCATTGTAAATAAACTATGTATATTTTCTCTTGATAATTCTTTTGTTGAAACACCATCAATTCTAATATCCCCTGAATTAATATCATAGAATTTCATAAGAAGATTTACCATTGTTGTTTTTCCAGCTCCTGTTGGTCCTACTATTGCAATTTTTTGACCAGGTTCAGCTGTTGCTGTAAAGTTTTTAATTGTTGGTTTATCATTATTGTCATATTGGAATACAACATTATCAAATTCAATTTTTCCTTTAACATTGTTTTTATCTAATGTTTTTGTTATTTTTGATTGATCAGCCATTTCTTTTTCGTCTAAGAATTCAAATACTCTCTCACTTGCTGCTGCTGTTGATTGAAGTGATGTCATACTTTGTGCAATTTGTGATAATGGGTTTGTAAATAGTCTTACATATGTTATAAATGCAACTATTACACCAAATGATATTACATTATTCATTGTTAATAATGCTCCAACTATACAAACTGCAACATATCCAAAGTTTCCTATAAAGTTCATTATTGGTTGCATTATTCCTGATAAAAATTGACTCTTTCTGTTTGCCTCACATACTTTTTGATTATATTCATCAAATTTTTTATCTGATTCTTTTTTACCATTATAGGCTTTTACAACATTTAAACCAGAATATACTTCTTCAATATGTCCATTTAAGTTTCCTAGTTCTTCTTGTTTTGCAACGAAATATTTTTGTGATTTTCCAAGTACTGCAAACATTCCCATAAATCCAAGTAAACTTGCTCCAATTGCTGTTAATGCCATTATCCAGTTAGTGTAAAACATCATTATTATTGAACCTAAAAATAATGTTATATTACTTACTAATGATCCTAATGATTGGTTCATTGTTTGTGCTATTGTATCAACATCATTTGTTACTCTTGAAAGTGTATCACCAGATTGATGTCTATCAAAATAATTAAGTGGTAATTTATTTATTTTTACTGATATTCTTGTTCTTAAACTTCTTGCAAAATTATTTGCAACTTCTGTCATACAAATTGACTGTATGAATGTACATACTGCACTACATACATATAAAACAACTAATGATAATGCAATTGATTTTATTGCATCCATATTAATTTCTGGCATTATCATTTGACCATTTTCCATCTTGGGAATTATTCCTGCTTGTATTTCATCTGTTAATTTTGATAATCTATTTGGTGCAGAAATTGATAAAACTGCTCCTGCAATTGCTAATATTAATGCAATTATTATTAATATTTTGAATTTTCCTAATTCTTTTACTAATCTTTTTACTGCTGATTTAAAATCTTTAGCTTTTTCTCCCACTCCTGGTCTCATACCAGGTCCCATTGGTCCTCTTCTAGGAGGTCTTGATTGATTATTAGCCATTTTCTAATTCCTCCTTTGATAATTGAGATAGAGCTATTTGTTTATATACTTCACATGTTTTTAATAACTCTTTATGTGTTCCTTTTCCAACAATTACACCATTATCTAATACTACAATTTGGTCTGCATTCATAATTGTTCCTATTCTTTGTGCTACAATTAAGCTTGTTGCATCAGAGGTATATTTTTTCAATTCTTTTCTTAATACACTATCTGTTTTATAGTCTAATGCTGAAAAACTATCATCAAATATATATATTTCTGGATTTCTTGCTATTGCTCTAGCTATTGATAATCTTTGTTTTTGTCCACCAGATACATTTGTTCCACCTTGTGCCATATGTGCGTCATATTGTCCATCCATTTTTTCTACGAATTCTGTTCCTTGTGCAACTTCTATAGCTTTTTTTATTTGTTCATCTGTTGGCTTTTCTTTTCCATTATCACCATAAGATATATTTGATTTTACTGTTCCATTAAACATTACAGCCTTTTGTGGTACATATCCTATTTTATCATGTAAAAATTCTTGTGTATAATTTTTTACATTTATTCCATCTACAAGTACTTCACCTTCTGTTGCATCATAAAATCTTGGGATTAAATTTATTAATGTTGATTTTCCACTTCCTGTTGATCCTATAAATGCTACTGTATCACCTTTATTTGCTTTAAATGATATATCTTTTAATAAATATTCATCTGCATCTGGATATTTAAATGATACATTTTTAAATTCAACTGTTCCAACTTCATTATTTGTTTTTGTATTTATTTTTCCATCTTTTATACTTATTTCTGTATCTAATACTTCATTAATACGATTTGCAGATACTTGTGCTCTTGGTAACATCATAAATATCATTGCTAACATTAAGAATGACATTATTACTTGCATTGCATAAGAACTAAATACTACCATATCTCCAAATAATGATATTTTATCTGCCATTCCTGCATCTTTTATTAAATATGCTCCAACATAATAAATTGATAGTGTTACCATATACATGATTATATACATCATTGGTTGCATTACTGCAAATACTTTTTGGTTAAATAATTGTTGATTTGTTAAGTTATTATTTGCTTTATCAAATTTTTCTTCTTGATATTGTTCTGCATTAAATGCTCTTACAACTCTTATTCCTGTTAAATTTTCACGAGTTACTCCATTTAATTTATCAATTAATTTTTGTACTTTCTTAAATCTTGGTAATACAATTGCCATTAATGTTGCTATTGTAGCCAGCAATACAGCAACTGCTACTGCTGTAATTGCACTCCATTGCCAGCTTTTATTTAATATTTTTGTTATTGCCCATATAGCTGTTATTGGGGCTTTTATTAATAGTTGTAATCCCATTGCTATTAACATTTCTATTTGTGTTATATCATTTGTCGTTCTTGTTATTAAACTACTTGTAGAAAATTGTTTTACTTCTTGCATTGCTAAATCTTCTACTTTATTGAATAGTTTTTTTCTGATTGTCTTTGAAAAGTTTGATGATATTCTTGATGTTATATATCCTGTAATTACTGCTGCGACTAAGCTTCCTAGTGCACATGTAAGCATATATCCACCATTTACTAGAATATCTTTCATTTGACTTCCTTCTGTTTGTACTAGTTTTGTTATTTCAGACATATAGTCTGGCATTTTTAATTCTAACCATACTTGTGTAACTACTAATACTAAACAAATTATTGCCAAAATCCATTCTTTTTTTGTAAAATTTTTTATTAGTTTTAACATTTCTTTCTCCATCCTTTTTTGCATAATAACTTTTCATATTTTAATACTAATTGTCAATTTTAGCAACATTATTATGCAAACTTTCACATAAAATTTACATTTTATTATATTCATTTAATTGATTTTCGAATAACATTTGGGATAGAAAAAGAAGTTTCAAAACTTGAAACTCCTTTTATTATCATATTTATAGGCAAATCTGTAAGCCGGGTTCTGTCATTTAAAATAGTCATTTATCTAGTACATATATTACTATATGTATCAAGCCACGCAATTCAGAAGGCGCCGAGCAGGCTTAATCTTCTTCTTAGGTGTTGCTCCAGATGGGGTTTACACTGACCCAATATGTCACCATATTAGCGGTGAGCTCTTACCTCACCTTTTCATCCTTACCTCTAAAGAGGCGGTTATTTTCTGTTGCACTTTCCTTAAGGTTTCCCTCACTAGACGTTATCTAGCATCATTGCTCTATGGAGCCCGGACTTTCCTCTCGTAAGTCTTTTCATCTCTTACCAGCGACTATTTAATTTGCTCGTTTTTCATTATAACATTTTTCGACAAATTTGTAAATCTTTTTTCTATATTATTTTGTTTCTGTAGATTGAGTTGACTGTGTATTTGTTGCTGTAGTTTTTTTATTATTTTCTTGTCTCATTTTATCAAGTCTTTCTATTAATTCTTGCAATGTCTTTATATCAGATCCCATCATTTCCCAATCATTTCTTGAATTTGAATCTGTTAAATTATTGTTTGCCTTTATAATTGTATCAATAAGTCCTTCTATATCTTCTGTATTATTAACTTCTAGATTAACAGCTGATTGTGATAATAATTTGCTTAAAGCATTTTCTAAATTATCACCAATTGCTACTTTTGTTCCAGATGCTACAATTACTTTTTCTAACGTAATTGGTTGATTTATTTCATTTGTTTTTGTTTGATATATAGTTTCTATATATAATAATGTATTATTTATAGGAATAATTTTCATTTCTTTTGAAATTTTAACTCCTGTAACATTCAAACTATTAAGTTCTGCTGATATTGTTTCATCTTGTTCAATTAGATTATCTAATTGATTTGCTCCTAATATGTTACTATCTGCTGAAAATTTATAAATTTTTAATTCATTACTCGTTCCATTACAAGTTCCTAATACATATGATATAATATTTGATTTATTTTTTTGTGTATACATCTGAACCAATCCAAATCTTGTTTCACCATCTGGTGTTTTTAACATTGTATAATATGGTTCTAATGTAGCTGTTTTGGTTTTTGATGTTGATTTTCCATATGTAGCAAGTGACCAAATATCACTTTTTCTATATAAAACATCTTCTTTTACATTGTGATATACTCTTAACATTTCAGCTTGTACATTATATAATAATTGTGGATATTTTAATTGTTTTTGAATTTCTTCTGGAATATCATTTTCTTCAAACATTGCTGGATATATCTTTTTATATGCTGATATTATTGGATCTGTTTTATCTACTATATAAAATTTCATTTCGCCATTATAAGCATTTATTATAACTTTTACAGAATTTCTAATATAATTAATATCTCGTTTTTCTTTTTCTCCATCAATTGTTGTATATGACGAATATGGATATTTATCTGAAATTGTATAAGCATCTATAACCCAATAAATTTGATTATCTTTAATTACTGTATAAGCATTTTCATCATATAATAAATATGGAAGTGCTGTTTTTGCTCTTTCAATTACATTTCTATTTGTTAATATCTTACTTTGATTTGTTACAGATGTTGAAAATGCAAGTTTAAAATCTTTATTTCTTACTGCTAATATTAATCTATCTAAAAATCCAACTTGGATTCCTGATTTTCCTTCATAACTATAAGTATGTTCTTCACCTTCACTATCTGTATAATCATATTCTTCTTTATTTTTTGTATTTGTTACTACTATTGAATTTGTTTCTAATCCATAATATATTCTTTGATTATCATCTATTTCTTTTTGAATATATTGAATATTGCCTTCTTCTGATGTTTTATTTGCATCTACTATTATTTGTCCTATACCATGTGTAAGTTCATATGTCTTATTATTATATGAAATTGATTGTTCTGCAATTTCTCTTGGTGCTATATATGCTAATTTTTCTTGATTATCTTTTATAAATTTAGTAGTTAATATATTTCTAAATGTATAATATCCTGCTTCTGTTTGTGTATCTTCTAAACTTTGTTTTACCATATTTTGACTTACTATTGGAATATTATCTAACAATTCTTTATTTTCATTAATTTCCTCTTCAGATATTGTCCCAGAATAACTAATATTTATTTCTGAGGCATTTATTCCATATGCTTCTCTTGTTGAATTTATATTTTCTTCAATATATTTTCTTTCTTTATCAAATTCATTTGGTTTTACAAAAATAAAATCTGTTCCTACCATTACAATAAACATCACAACTAGATAGCCTGGAATTGATAATAATGTAAACATTATTTTTTTGTTTTTATTTTTTTGAAAAAATATTACAGATGAAATTATTGCTCCTATTATTACAAATGCAAATATTATATATCCCCATAATTTTATTGTTGATTCTACAAATCCTGCTCCTGTTAATTCAATTTCATCATTTAACGTTAAAAATTTTTCTGTTACTATATTTTGAGTATTAAATATTGTTAAAACTCCTGCCAAAATTGCTAAAATTATTACATTTTTTAATAAACTTTTTATAAATTTACTTTTTCTCAGCATTGTTCTATCAATTCCATCAAAATATAAATTAAATACAATTATATAAAATGCTGTTATATATGCACTTATTAAAATAACAAATTGCATTATATACTTTATTATTGCTTCTATTAATGGTTTGGTAAACATATAATATGAAATGTCCATATTAAATATCATATCTGTTTTTTGAAATGATACTTTACTTGCACATAATAGTACTTTTTCGACTATATTATTTGAAAAAATTATACTACCTATTATCGCAACAACAAATATTAAAGATTTATTTGGAAGTTTTGGCATTGTTTTATTTTCTGATTCAAAAAATGGTTTTAGACCTTTTTTTATTCCTATATTAGTGATAAACATACATATTGAAATAACAACAAAACTTATTCCCATTATTGAATATTTATATTTAATATTTGTCCAAAAATTTTGAACATATTGTTCTCCTAATTCTAGACATTCTAAATATTCCCCTCTTAATGTAAAATATGTACATATTAAATATATCGCTATAAATGCTATTACTAATATATTTTTTATTTTATTTAATTTCTTTTTTTCCATCTATTTTTTAAACTCCTCATAATTTTGTTTAACTACAAATATATTTATCTTACGTTTTTTATATTATTGCTTTTACAAAATCTTTAGAATTAAAAATTTCCATATCATCAATTTGCTCTCCAACACCTATGAATTTTACAGGTATATCATTTTCTTGTACAATTCCAACTACAGCTCCACCTTTTGCTGTTCCATCTAATTTTGTTAATACAATTCCTGTAATATCTGCTTGTTCTTTAAATGCTTTTACTTGTGATATTGCATTTTGTCCTGTTGTTGCATCAATTACTAATAATACTTCTTTTGATGCTTCTGCCATTTCTTTATTTACTACTTTTTGAATTTTGTTTAATTCATCCATTAAATATTTTTTATTATGCAACCTTCCAGCTGTATCTATTATCAATACATCTGCATTACTTTCTTTAGTTCTTCTTATTGCTTCAAATACCACTGATGCTGGGTCTACTCCTTCTTCTCTTTTTACTACTTCTGCTCCTGCTCTTTGTGCCCATATTTCTAATTGTTCTACTGCTGCTGCTCTAAATGTATCAGCAGCAGCAACTATTACTTTTTTTCCATCTCTTGCTAATCTTGCTGCCATTTTTCCTATTGATGTTGTTTTTCCAACTCCATTTACTCCTACAACAAGTATTACTGATGGCTTTGTTTCTAGTTTTAAACTATTATCACATTTTTCTAGAATTTTCTCAATTTCTTCTCTTAATGCTTCTTTTACTTGTTCACTTTCTTCTATTTTTTCTTTTTTTATTTTTTCTCTTAAATTACTTATTATTTGTGTTGATGTTTCTACTCCCATATCTGACATTATTAATGCTTCTTCTAATTCTTCAAGTAATTCTTCATCAACCTTTCTAAAATTACTAAATACATTATTTATTTTATCATTTATTGATTCTTTTGTCTTTGTTAAACCTTGTTTCAATTTATCAAAAAAGCCCATCTTTTTCTATTCCTTTCTTTATACAATACTTTTAATTTAATCTTAAAATTCTCTTTTCTTATAAATTTTTTTAAATAATAAAAATACAATTAATGATACACATACAAAAATACAATCAATAATTATGCATAAAATTAATGTTACTATATATTGACTCGGTAATGTTATTATTTCAAAAATGTGTGTTAACAATAATATTATATATCCAATTAATGGTATTGCAACTACATAACTTCTTTTTAACTCTTTTCCTAAATATATAAATAAAATTGTAGCTATTATTAATAATATTATAATTGCTGGTTGTACAATATTTAATACCATTAAGTTCTTCCTCCTTTGTTTCTCATAATTTATATTAATATTAATAATTTTATTACAGACAATACTATAGTAATTGCTGACATTGCAGTATCCATAAATCCTTCTGTTGATTCTCCTTTTTCATCTGTAACAGATATTTTGTATTTCTTAACATCTGCTATTTTAAAATATGTATCAATTTCTTTGGTTTGATTTTCTTTTATTTCACCAATTTCTAAATATTGAGTACCTAACAAATTATCTTTTGATGAATACAAATCTACTTTTATAAATTTTCCACTAAGATTTGTTGAATTTACTATTAAATTAATTTTTCCATTTACTGCTGTTGATTTTATTTCTTTGACTTGAATTCCTGATGGTATTTGTTCTACTTTTTGCATTTCTTTATATGTACTTTTTAGCCCTACATTTATTAAGAAATCTGATAATATCCAAAATAATATTATCCATATTATATATTTTATAAATGTTTTTACTGTATCCATTAATTTCATTCCTTTCAAAATACTTCTATTCTTTACTATTATACTTGCAAAATCGTATAATTTCAAGTATTTTAAAAAATATTATTTCTATATGTAGCCTATTCCAACTTTGCTGAATACAATATATTTAAAGGAGGTCTGTTACTTATGGACTATGAATTATTAATGAATGGAAATATAAAATTAGGTCAAAAGGCTCCTGATTTTACAGCAGATTCCACATTTGGAAAAATAAACCTAAGTGATTATTCTGGAAAATGGCTCGTATTTTTTTCGCATCCTGGTGATTTCACCCCAATATCGCTATTTTTCAAACTTTTTAAGGTGCGTTTTACATAATGTTTTTATCTTTTTACTTTCATTGTATTTTCTACTAATTTATCTTTTTCATTTTCTATTTTATCACTACTAAATTTTGATGCAATTTCTAAATAATTATTTAATTGCAATCTAAAGTCTATTTCATATCTATCATTATATATTCGGATTTCTTTTATAATTTCTGATAATAACATTTTTTTAATTGTTATATCTGCTTTTTCAAATTCTTCTCTCCAAACTGGTATTCTTTCTTTAATCTTTAATAACTCATCATCCTCTACTCTTTTTTGTTTTATTTTTTCTTCAATACAATTTTTATTTTCACTTAGTTCTGTTCTTAATTTTTCTTTTTCTTCTATTAATTCATTTAATAATTCTGCTGTAAAACTACTTTCTCCTGTCAATGTTTTAACAACTTCATCTTTTAGGACTTTAATATTAGCATCAATCTCACTAATTTGCATTTCACACTTTTTAAGTTCTTTTTCCTCATTTTCACAATTATTCAAAACTCCCTGTTTTATTGCTTTAGATAAGTCTACCTGCTCTAAGCTATCTAAAAAATTATATACATTTTTTAATACTATTTCTTCTACAATTTCCTTTTTAATATTTCTTTTTTCTAATCCACAAGTATTTGTATTTCTTGTACTACTGCATCTATAATAAAAATACTCTGTAATTTCTCCATCTGCCTTTTTCTTTTTTGATTCTGCTGTTGTAAATAAATATCCACATTCTCCACATCTTATCATTCCTGAAAATAATAGTGGTGATTTGGTCTGTCTAGGTTTTGCATATCCAGTATTTTGTTCCCTTTCTTTTCTGATTTTTTGTGTTTCATACCATGTTTTCTCCTCTATAATTGCCAAATTTTCAATTCTTTTTTTTGGTAATATCCAATTTTCAAATGGTTGTCTTTTTGCTCCAGGTACATTTACAGTAGTTTTCTTTCTGTATGCTGGGAATCCCATATAAACAGGATTTCCTAAAATTGCACCTACAGATGATGTTGACCATAGCATTGATCGTCTTGGCTTTTTCTTTTTTGCATTTAGTTCTTTTGCTATTCTTCCAATTCCAAATCCTTTTTTTACATACATCTCGTACATTTTTTTTACAACTTTTGCTTCATCTTTTTCAATTATAAGTTTTTGTCGCTCAACACCTTTTTTTGTATATGTTCCACTTTTAATAAATTCATATCCATATGGTGCATTTCTCTTTCCTCCATAAGTTAATATTCCTTGTTCAGCCATTTGAGTTTGTACTTCTCTTACCCTTATTGATGTCTTTTCACTTTCACCTCCAGCTTGCCAATATGTAAGATAATTTATTAACTTATCAGCTCTGTTTTCAATCTTTCTTTGTCCTTCTTTTACAGACCAGACTTCAATTCCTTTTTCAATCAGCCATTCTACAACAAATGGTGTTTCCTCTTCTCTCCTTCCTATTCTATCAAACATAAAAACTAGCAAAATATCAATTTCTTTATTTAATACATCTCTTTTTATATCTTGTAAAGCATCTCTTTTTGATTCGCTAAGTTTATATCCAGATACTCCTAATTCTATATATTCTTTTGTTAATTTCCAATTGTTTTGTGATTTTATAAAATTTCCACATGATATTCTTTGCATTGGAATATCATTTTTTTCAACTTGTTTTAAGGTTGACACCCTATACAAGCATCCTACTCGTTTTATATCCATAAAAACTAATTTCTCTCTCCTGTTAATACAGTATTTATTGGATATTTAACTATAATTTCTACTTTATCATTATATAGACATACTTTTTCTATTAATTGATTTAAAACTTGTCTTTTTATTTCTAATGGTGCATATTCAAATTCTTTACTCCATATAGGAATGTATTCTTTTAATTCATTAATTTCATTATTGTTTTTATCAATTTCATCTTGAATTTCTTTTAAATTTCCTTTTAAATGTGCTAAATTTTCTAATTCTTTATTAAACTCATCACTTATTTTTTGCTTTTTTTCTTGTTCATTTTCCATAAGAGCAAGAACAACACTTTCTTTTAATTCGACAAGCCTATTTTGAGAATTATGAATCTTTTGATTTAATAATCTTATTTTTTCTTCTCGCCTTTTTACCCTTTTTATTCTTTTAGCTATTGCATTTCTATAATCTATTCTCTTATATGTATCTAAATATTTTTTTATTTCATTACTTACGATTGCTTCTAAAATATCTACCCTATAAGTTTTACTATATTCACATTCTCCTGTTTTTTGCTTTCCTTTGCAAACCATATATGTATATTTGTTTTTTCCTTTTGGTACAATATAATTTCCGCAATAGCCACATCTAGTATAACCAGATAATAAGCGTAAAACTCTTTCTCCTTTATTTCTTTTCCTAGCATCCATTAAATCATTGGCTTGTTTCCATATTTTTTCTGAAACAATAGCAATACTTTCATTTCTTTCATCTGCAATAATCCATTCTTCTCTTTTTCTCTTCTTATTGTTTCCTTTCATCTTGTTTGCTTTTTCAAATGATGTATATCCCTTATAGATTGGCTTTCTAACTATCTCTGAAATAGCTGCAGAATCCCATAGTATTCCTTCTTTTCTTCTTTTTATTTTCTTTTTATTTAGGTATATTGCTACTTTATCAGTTCCATACTCATCAATAGCTATAAGATTATAAATCAGCCTTACATTTTTTGCCTCATCTTCATAAATTTCTAATATTTTTCGTTGTTTTCCAATTTTGCTATACAAATCACTTTCAACCATTTTATATCCAAATGGTGCATAGTATCCCATGTATATTCCTAATTTTGTCAGTCTGATTCTTTCTTCTTTAGCTCTAATTGATATTTTTTCACTTTCACCTTGTGCTTGCCAATATGTTAGATAATTTATAAGTCTATCATAGTTATTTTCTATTTTTCTTTGACCTTCATTTACAGACCAAACTTCAATTCCCTGCTCTATAAGCCACTTTACTACAAAAGGTGTTTCATCTTCTCTTCTGCCTATTCTATCAAACATAAACACTAGAAGTATATCAATTTCATTATTGCTAACATCTTTTTTTATTGTTTGTAAAACATCTCTTTCTTTTTCTCCAATTTTGTATCCTGAAACACCAAGTTCCATATATTCTTTTTCTAAACACCAATCATCTTTGTTTTTTATAAATTTTCTGCAAGCTTTTTTTTGAACTGGTATATCATTATTATATGTTTGTTTTTTAGTAGAAACTCTATATAAGCATCCAACTCTCTTCATTTTTAACCCCCTTTCAACTTAAAATTCTATTTTAAGCAAAAAGGATAATCAATTCGAGAAAAAATTTCATATTATTTTTTTTACATTTCTTTGGATATATAAATCACTCAACACATCAATAATGTATTTTTCTAATTCATCTGAATTAGTTTGTGCTACATTCTTAATCACAACATTTATCTTTTGCTTTCCTATATTTTCGCTTCTTACAAGTTGTTCCCTTCCGTCTTTTGTTTTTACATATTCGTATTTATCATTGCCAAATAACACACTTTTTTGTTCTAAAATATTATCCATTAACTAAATTTCACCTCAATTAAATTTATGATTTATTTGGCGAAAATATTATCAAAAAAAGATTAGTTCCAAAAACTAACCTTTTAAGTATTTATTCATATATTAAGCTATTTATAGCTATAACTTTTATCTTTTCTGTAAAATCTAGAAAATCAAAATAATTCTTTGTTATTTGTGATTCTTCACACACTAATACAATGTCATTTTCGTGTAACTCAATAATTTTTTATTCCTGGTCTTTCAAAATCATTCCCTAAAAAACCTTCATCAATATAAATTTTCTTACATTTTATATTATTAGTCTTACAAAAATTTTCGATAATATCTTTCTGCCTTTTAATAAATTCTTCACAATTTCTCAAATTAGAGTTTATTTGCCACCTCAATTGCTTTTCCAATGGGATATATCTCTGGTAGTATATCAATTTGTGCCAATAAATCTTCTATACATATTTCTGTATTTCCACTATTAATCATATTATTCACAGCAATCTTTGAATATGCAATATATACCATCATTTGATTTTCAGAAACATCTACTAATTCATAAGCTATATTCTGTGGATTAATGCTTTTTTTTTGCATTTTCAATCTCTTAAATGCCTTTCTCAAATATTTTTTACATTCTTGTTTATTCATTCTTATTTCCTCCATAATAAAAAAGCCAGATTTACTGACTTTTTAATTTTATACTATCTTAATAATTTTTTATTTTAATTTATTATCTGATTCTTTTGCAACAATTAGCATACAATGTAAAAAAAGTGTTAAAGTTCCTCCTATCATCATACCTAATATAAAAATTAATAACTTCATAATCATACCTCTTTAAATTTCTACAAAAGTAATATCATTTTCTCTGCAAAGATGCACTATCATGCTTTTTTCCCTCTCGCTCATTCCTAATATAGTAAAAATATTCATAATTAAGATGTCCATATTCTTATTCCTAATATCTTTAATTAAGTTATAATATATTTCCTTATTTTCACCTGGTGGAGTAATATACATCTTTCCAATTTCAATATTATTCTTACAAAATTTTCTTAACATTTTTATTTGTCTATCTTTTGTGTCGCAAAAATTTATAATATAACAATTAGCTCTTCCACTTATGTTATTTAATAAAATTTTATTGTTTTGAAGCATATTATAATATAATTCTTCAACTTCAGCTGAATCATATAAATCATATATTAATTCCATTTGTTCTGCTAATATTTCAGGATTTATTTTAGTTTTCATTTTATATAATAAATCCATTGTAATTGCTGCATAAGCTATTCCTTGTTTTTTCGTTATCATATTTTTCTCCTATGCTTTAAGCTTTTATATATAGTGGAAAATCAGCAGGTTTATTTAAAGTTTTAGTATCAAATTCATAACATTTTTTACTTTTGTTATAACTGTATGCACTACTGCACCACTTTCTTAAAGTATCTTTTCCTAATACGCTTCTTTTAGATAATTCTCTTGCTGCCTGTTCATGTTGACTTTTCAAGTCTATATAGTCATTATCTAACTTATTTTTCCTTCCTTCATAAATTAGTTTCTTTTGTATAATCCTTCTTTGTGTTAAATTATCTTTTTTTCTTTTTTCTTTTTCTTCATTATAGTTTTCATTCTTTTTTAAAATTCTTGATATGTAACTTATGGATGTATTTATTATTTCTGATATTTCAGTCAATGATTTCTTTTGTTCAAAATAAAGATTATTAATCATTGCAATTTTTTCCATAATAAAGTTTCTCCTTCCAGTTAGTTCAAAAACTGTTTACACATTTTTGGACATAGTGATTCTATATAGACTTGTCTAGAATTCGCCTATATTGATTTTTTTGTAAACATATAGTATAATTTAAACGGCTAATAAAGGGGATTTTTCGTGATTATACTATATGTTTCATAGATGTTAGTAACACGATTTTGTGTGCTGTGTTTCTAACTATCTGCATTATAAAATTCTCTTTATTAAAAGTCAATGGATATTGGTAAAAAGCGATTTGAACGCAATTTGAACAAATATCAAATTTGTGTTTATAACAAAAAAGGAGATTCTAATGGAGCAAAATACTTGTATTCTAGACATTTTATCTGGTCTAGGATTAGCAATTAATGAAAAAAGCAATAGTGAAATTATTATAAATTATCCTATAAAATTTGATAAAAAAAGTATGAAATTTCTTATTGATTCTAACTATAAAATTACACTTCAACCTTTAGGAACTTTTTTAGCTGACTTTTTAAATACAGATTTTAATAAATTAGATGAATTCAAGGATTTCTTCTTGAAATATTCATTATCTATATTAGAATTTAAAAAGTTGAAAAAAGTTTTTAAAAATGGAAGTTGTTTTGAAGATGTATTTATTGATTTTATTATGGGACTTCAGAATAGAAATAAAAACAAATTAGTAAAATTGCAAGAACAAACTGATATGATTTTGGATTATTGCTTATTGAATCCAAATAAAAAAGCACTCAAATTTAAACCTATTGAAAGACTTTATGTTTTAAGAAGAATCTCACCCGATCTTACTATTTTAAATGAAAATAAATCTGCATACTATTCAACAAATCTCTTTTCATCTTATCCTGGTGAAACTGAAAAAGAAATTTTTAATTTTTTATCAAATAAGGAAAATACAGTAGTCGAATATGATTTAATACTTCCTTATAACATTGATAGTATTCTTTATAAATCAATTTCTGCTACACTACGAGAGAGTATTTATTTAAAAGTATGTAAAAATTGTAATAGATATTTCATTGCTACAAGTAAAGCATTTAATTATTGTACTAATATTGCATCAAATGAAACTAAAAAAACTTGTAGAGAAATTGGGAGAAGAAATTCATTTATTTCAGCCAAAGAAAATGATAAACTTTTATCTTTATACTATTCTATATATAATAAAAAATCAATGATGAAATCACGTAATCCTGATATAGATAAATATGTTAATGAATTTGATAAATTTGCCGAAATTGGAAAAAAGAAAGTAAATCAATATAAAAATAAAAAAATAACTGCTGAAGATTTTAAGAATTGGATTGAAAAAAATAGCTAAATCTAGCTATTTTTTTCATTTATATCCAATCATTTTCTTTTCACATTTGCTATCTCTTTTTCAATTTCTTTTTTTAATTTTAAAATAGAAACATGATTTTTTTCTATATATTCTTCCCAATTTTCTTCAAATTCATATATTATATTATCAATTTCATTTGATAAGTCTATTATCATAGGATCTTCAATATTATACTTTAAAATTAGATTCAATGTAAAATTTAAAATATCATCTGATATTTTCTTCTCAAATTCTTTTTTAGCAATTATTATGCTTTCTTTATTATCTCATATTTATCATTTTGATATGATCTTTCATATATTTTTATTGCTTGTTCATCAATATTTATAAAAAAAATATATTTATTCTCTTGTTCATACTTGTTCTCCATAATCCATCCTCCTATGAATCTAATTTATATGTTTTATTAAAAAATATTTTGTAAGTTTTGGATTTTGCTTATTTTCTCTCATAAATTCAATTTCAAATCCACACTTTTGATAAAATTTTGGAGCTTGAAAATCATAAGTAGTTAAATTTATGTTTTCAAAACCTTTATTTTTATAATATTCTTCAACTTTTTCTATCAGTTTACTTCCTATCTTCTTATTACGATATTGTTCTAACACTATAAGATCACTAATATGTATTTCTTTATAATATGAATGACCAGTTATTATGCCAACAATGTTATTATTTTCTTTAGCAACAAATGAAAATGAAACATAATCACATACTACATTATTTTTATTAGCATATTTATTAAATTCATCATCTATCATTTTTGAATATTTTTCATCAATACTATCTACTCTTTCAATTTCTACCATTTATAAAACTCTCCTCATCTATACTTTTTTATATTCTAACATAATCACCGAACATTTTTCAATATTTCATTATAAATTCAAACTTTTATTCTCTTTCGATATTTTCTGACAACAATTTCAATAAAAATTTGCTATAATATAAGTGGAAGGTGATTTTTATGGATTCTAAATTATGTTTGCTTATACCAAAGAATACAGCCAAACTAGAAAAATTGATTTATGAAAATGCTCCTTATGATAAAATTTTAAAACAAAGTAAAAAATTGGACAAGTATATACTGAAGAAAATGAATTTTATAAACAATTTAGAAGATAGTTTTTAAGCTATCTTCTATTTTTTATCAGTAAATTAATCTTTTTTAATCTTTTTTGATTTTTTCACACATTTTTTAAAATAAACTCCTATCTTTTCGCTATATATCAACCTTTTCAGGACTTTTGGCTTTTTATTTTTTATAATGCTTTCAAGGTGATTGAATTGAGAGAAGTAAAGAAATATAAAAAGAAACAAGGTTCAAAAAAGCAAAAAAAAATACTTGAAACAATAAATAAATTTCAAGATGATATATCAAAACAATTTTTTAATCCTAAATTTAAAAACAAGAACAAATAGTATAATTTTAAGAGTTCTTGTTTTTTGTTTTTAATTAACAACATAATATTTAATCATTGAAATAATACCTTTGCTACTTGGTTTATCCATATCTCCTAATCTTAGTATCTTTCTAGTTTTTGCTTTATCTCCGTATCTCCACATACTTTTTATTGCTGTATTAATATCCGATTTGATTGTATGTACATTTTTTCCTTTTCTTCTCGCAATTTCTTCATAAACTTTTTTTATATTATCTTCATCCTCAACAATTGAATATAAAATACATTCATTCATAAATTTTGTTCCTTGCAAAGAATAGGTAAATCCTAAATTTAACAGTATATCAAATATCTTGGCTTTTGTATTTTTTTTTGATACCTCTTCTACCATTTTCTCTAAAACTATTGATATTTCTTCAACTGGTGTTAGTTTAGAAAAATATCTATCAACACATTTGTATTCGACAGCTTGTACTACAGAACCTATATTATCAGAATAAATTATAACTCTAGTCTTAATTTCTTCGTCACTTTCAATTTCTTTTAAAATATCAATTCCATTCTTACCTGATAATTTTAGATCAAGTATTAGCGCATCTGGTTTTAGCTCTTTAATTCTTTGGTAAACATTTGAGCCTTCATTCAAAATTTCAATACATCTTACATTTTCAGTATTAATTGCATTGGATAACTGCACACTAATTTTCATCTTATCTTCGGCTATTAAAACTTTCAGCAATCCTATTTTCCTCCAATCTTTTATTTATCTATTTAGGCTTGTTTTCTCGGTATCTTTCACAACCAGTATGAATATAAATATCTGTTGCATTTGAGGAATGTCCAAGAAACTTTTTCAACATTAAATCTGAATAATTCTGTTCATATTTTTGTGTAGCCGCATCATGTCTAAAAATATGGGGATTAATTTTCTTTTCATTTATTTCTATACAATATTTTTCTAATAAATTATTTATTCCTGTTCTCGACATTGGCTGATTTGTATTTGATGTCTTATTACTTACAAATAAATATTTATTTGTTCTTCCATTTAGTTTTTCCTCTCTCTCTGGCAAATAAGCCTTAATAGCATCATATATTACTTGTTCCATAAAAATACTTCTTATTTTATTTCCTTTTCCTAATATATGAATCAAATACATATTAAAATCAATGTCTCTTTCCAATTCTAGATTTAAGACTTCAGATACTCTTAATCCTCCATCATTCATTAAAACAAAGATTGCATAGTCTCTCTTACTTGTCCTTCCTGCCTTTAATTTTACCTTTTTTATTATTTTTTTTGGAAGCATATCTGAAGTAATTAATGGTCTTTCTATTTTATAGAAATCTCTTTTTTTTATTATCTTTTCTTTACTTTTCCTTATGTTTTTTTCAATTAAAAAGTTTTCATATATAGATAAAGTCGCTGTCTTTCTATTTATTGTAGAAAATTTATATTGCTTAATATCAACCATATATTTTTTGTATTCAGAATAATCTGCTCTTGAAAAATCTAGAATTTTTTCTTCAAAAAATACATTGAAAAAATTTATAAATTGTTTTATATCTGTCATATATGATTGAATTGTATTTTGATTTCCAGTTGCTTCGTAATTTTCTTTTAAATATTCATCAAACTCTTTTAATACCTCCATATTTTTTCTCCTTATTTATGTAGTATTTATTTACTATCATTTTGTCCATTTATGTAGTATTTTTTCTTTAATTTTTTGCTTTTTTATTTTCAAAATACTACATAAGTGTAATTATGTAGTATTTTACTAAATACTATTTATATATTACAATTTAATTATTAATTTACTCTAATGCTCTAATCGTAGTTAATATGCCTATTCCATAAAAATATATAATCGCACAAAAAACTGATATTACTATTGATAATAATATTTTTATTATAATAATATTATTCTTTTTATATTCTTCTTCAACATTTAACTTATCTTTTCCTTTTTTTATATTAATTATTATTAATCCCAAAAGTTGGATTATCAATGCTATTATAAATACAACTACTGATTCTTCAAATAACTTCATATTTTTATCCTTTCATATTTCTTGTTATCTTATCATATTTTTCTTTTCAAATCAAGTTAATTATAAATATTAAAACACACTAAGAACTAAAATGTTATCAACTTAGTTCTTAGTGATTTTTTATTCTTCAAATAAAGTATATTTTTTAATTAGCTTCTATAATAAGATAACTCTCTTGAAGTATTTTAATGTATTCATCAACTAATTTTAAACACTCTGTAATAGATTCATTTTCATTATTATTTTTATTATATTCTTCTACTTCTTCTTTAAATTTCAAATTTTCTACTTGAATAGAATTAGAATTTATTTCATTAATTAATTCTAGTTTTAATTTCACTCTAAGTTGCATTTTTAATACCTCTTCTTGCATATAAGCTCTAAACTCGTCCTCATTAAATCCTAATTCAACAATTTTTTCTTCACTTTCTTTGGAAATAGATGCTTTTTCTACAAGAGCTTTTACTTCTGCTTGTTCATTTTTAGATAGTGTAATATTTCTTTTTTCAACTTCTTTATCTAAAATCTTATTGTTTCCTATTTCTTTTATTATTGAGTTATCATCCAAAATAACTTTATTTTTTTCCTCATCTATTTGCATTTGTAACTTATTCATTTTGATTTCTTTACTATCTACTGTAATTATCCTATCCTCTTCTATACCATTAGTATTTTGAACAGCCAATATATATGTTCCAAGTCCTAACATTACTAATAACATTACTATACCCAAAATTATAATTTTCTTTTTCATCCAAACTCCTTTCTATTCACAATACTCTGACTTTAATTTTGCCATATTCGAATTTCCTTTTGACCACTCCCATATTGTTATATAATCACCATCTTGAAAAAAGTTTTTTGCAAGTCCAGAATAATGCAAATACCATAATTCTTGTTGGCTTACTGATTTAAACATCAATTCTGTTTTATCTCTATCCCAATCATAATAATCATTGAATGAATACCTTAATGTTAATTTAATATTATCACCATTTCGTTCAACGTTTCCGACTAATTCTACTCTAGCCTTTCCATATGTAAGAAACCAGTTCAAATTTTCAAGTTCCGTTGCATATTCTTTTAATAATTCTGCAAAGGATTCAGTTACTATATACTTCTCTATTTCAGCTATTGCTTCTTCTTTTAACGCAAATGTAAAGTTATTTTCTCCATCTTCTAACATATTTTCAACAGCATTAAATGATTCTTTTCTCAACTTTTCAACCAATTTATTAGCTACGTCTGAATTTTCAATCAATTTACTTATATTGTCATGATGAATATTTTCGCCAGTTCTCTTATAGTAATTCAATAAACATTCATCTGCCTCTTGCAATGGTTTTCCTATATCACATAATAATGCTAAACGCATTTGGATATCTTCCAATCTTTTTAAATCTTTATACGTCTCTAGTAAATCTCTTGTTGCATATTCTGCTTCTCCAACCTCAATTTCTTTTGCAGCACTAGCTAAGATATTACTTTCTTTTTTATACTTAGTATATATCCTATTTTCTATTTCATAATCTTCTTCATAAATTTTTAAATATTTATTAGCAACATATCCTTCTATCCCATTTTCTAATCTAATTTTATCCCATGTATATCCATTATTCTCAGCTACATTTATTCTAATTCTTCTTGCTACACTTCCATTTTCTAATTTAGCTACAATATTTGCTGTCGTATTAGGAAGTTTTCTAACATTTAAACTGCCATCAACAACTACTTCTACTTTTTCATTCACTTCTTCACCTTTTTCTTCAAAGTTAGTTCCTAAGTCATTTAACATTTGTCTTATTGCTTCAGCAGTTTTCTCTGAATAATTATTATTTACTATATCATCAGAAGATGATGGCAAAGGATATTCAAGAAGACATGCTTTTGCTCCTATAGATTTTCCCCAAGTCTCAAGATATCCACTTCCATAAGTTGCAGAATGATTAAAGTTAAATTGTTTTGTAAAATATGCTCCCAATTCTGAATTTCCATATGTTTTATTTAGCCAACCATGTATATCCAATATTATTTTTTCATTTTCACCAATATTATTTTCAATAAAATTTTTTAATTGCACTGCTTCTATTGCTCCTAATGGTGTTTCTCCAGTATAATTTCTACTTGTATAATATGCTCTAAAATTCGCTGGCCAACATCTATTCATATCAATCTTACTTACAATTGTACATCTACCTGGTCCATTATTTGTATATCCGTCTGTAACTCCATCTGGATTTGCACATGGAATTATATATAAAGTCCAATTATCGGAAATTCCTGTATTCGACAAATTATATATTACTCTTTGAGCTATGTTTATTAATTCTATTCCATCATATGCCCATGCATCTTCCCATCCATGTTGTCCAAATACAGCAAATGCAATATTTTTTCCTTGACCTAATTTATAATAACTCAAATCTCTTCCATTTCCACTTTTTCCATATATTCCTTCTTCAAAACTATACGCATTTATATTAGGAATCTTTGGGGCAGATGCAGAAATCAATTTATTTTCTATAACATACCCTCTTTTCGAACCATTAGCCGTTGAATATTCTATATAAGCATAGCCTCTTTCAGTATTATATAAAGATACCACTTCCTGTTTACTTATTGAGCCAATTTTACTTGAATATTCACTTGGTGCTCCCATTACATCCATCCCCTCAATAGCTGCTCTTAATCCATTATTTACTGGCAAATCATTATATAATCCTGGATGATTGCAATTACTCATTTTTGAATATGACATAAATCCCCTTTTCTGCCACTAGTTGTATTGTATTCAACAAATACCCAATCATTTCCAGTATTTTTGGCTAAAATTGTAACATATTCGTTTTTTGATGCAGAACCAATTCTTACATAATTAGAACCTGGTCCAGAATATGCTGGGTTATTTTCTTTTATTCTTGCAACACTACTTGGATAATTTATGCCACTTAATTTATCTGAATATATATACCCTCTTTTGGTTTTGCTTGAAGTACTTATTTCAACATAAGCAATATTATATGATTTATTTGAATCAATATATTCATATGTATATAATACTGTCATTCCTTCTCCAGAAAACACACTTCCTACTGATACTGCTAAATCAAAGTCATCACAACTTAAAATATTAATAGTTTCAGTAGCAAAATTTTGTCCTCCAGTCATTTGTTCTTCATGAACTGAATATCCATTATTATTAACTGTAGTAACTGGCACAAATCCTGATTTTTGTTTTCCAGAACTTGTCACTATATATTGGATATGATACCAACCAGCAGATTGTCCTAGTAAATAAATTTTTTCGCCACTACTTACGCTTCCAATAGTAGCATAATTACTTGCATCAGGTCCAGCATATACTGTCTGTGCTGATAGCATATCTCCTATTTTACTAGTATCCGATCTCATTAATGCTTTTTTCGAAAACATTATCTTTCCTTCTAATACTTTATATTGAATATTTCCTAAAGCTTTAATAAAAAAATCTGATAAAGCTGGATTATACTGAACATTGGCATAAAACTTTTCATTTAATATTATAATTCTTTTGTTTTCATATGAAAATGTTTTCAAATATTCTGTATCTAAAAATGGTACTTCTATTACATCATTTTTTTCATTGTAACTCAAATATTTATTATCTAATAAAATATCTACTAAACTTTCTTGTTTTAATATATTTTTTATTTCAATATCAACCTCTGTTTCTAATTGCTCTGCCATATCTAGATTTTCATTATTTTTCATTATATTATCACACATAAGATATCCATCTTGATCTATAGTATATGTATAAATTGTATGTTCATTTAGAAAACTTAAAAACTCTTTTCTTGCACTTCTACTTAGCCATATTCCAGCTCTTCTTGAATCATTATTTAATATAAAATCATTTTTTGGGGAATTTATATTATCTTCATATATTTTTTTAGATATTCCTTCAAATTCTTTTTTACTTATCTCGTCATTAAATGTTTCATTTTCATTCAATTTCAAATTATCTAAAATATCATCACTATTACTTTTTTTTCCTATGCTATTTTTATCTTCACTTCTATTATTCTTTTGTATACTTTCTACATATATTCCACTCTCATCAATAAATTCGTTATTTCTTTCAATTTTTTCAAACTCAGAGTCATCTTTATAGTAAATTTCCAAAAATTTATTCATCAACAATGCAATTGTCTCTTCATTATTTTCTTTATTATATTTATTTGAATTTAGTATAACAATTTCACTACAATTCTCACTTTCTACATCATCTTTAAATAATAATGCATAATCATCATCTTCTACTTTTATTTCGATAATATCTTTATCAATATTATTTACACTTTTATATTTATCATCAATAGAAATTATAATTAGCTTTTCACTATTTATTAATTTATCTATCTTTTCAATATAGATATTACTAATATCTTCTTCATTTTCTTCACTACTAGTATTTTGACC
>OBKR01000279.1_pt1 | contig 62269 bp, 59 predicted proteins | sample 1518991 | NCBI WGS metagenome assembly OBKR01 (sample SAMEA2452117, study PRJEB22498) | human gut metagenome | biome: human feces; feature: human gut; material: feces | place: Australia | collected 2012
AATATTTTTTTATGTCCAAATATCCCTAATTAGAGATATTTGGGCTTTTTCTTTTCTTGCTTCTATGTTATAATAACAATGGTGATTTTCATGGCAAACGAAATCAGAGAAAGATTTAGAGAAAGAAAGTATTCATATAAAAATAAAAGAAAAAAGATAAAAGAGAATAATGAAGAAATAAAAGCAAAAAATGATGATAGTCCTATAAAAATAGTACTATTTTCTCCTTTTTTAATTTTAGGAATTATTGGAAAAGGTATAGAAAAACTAGGTATTAAAAGTCAGACATATGAAAAAAATGATGATAATAATATAAGTAATTCTATTAGCTATACAAAAAGCAATAATGTGTCACTAGAAGAAAAAAATAATATTTATGTTAAAAAAGGTAATTCAAAAAAAATAGCAACAAATAAAGAACTTAAAACAAATGATATTAAAGTACATTATAAAGAGAATAAACAAATAGTAAATGATAATAATAAATTAGAAAATAAAATTTTATTAAAATTTGGAAAAGAACTAGAAAGATTAAAAAATGAATGTGAAATAGTAGAAAGTGAAGAATATATACTAAATAAATATGATGATGATAATAGTATATATTTAAAAGCAAATGATATTAATAACAAGATAAATACATTATTAAAAAAACTAGAAAAGATTAATAAAGAATATAAATTATTAAAAAATAATAATCTAATCGAAGAACCATTGTTACTAGATGATAGTTTATTAATTGATGATATAATAAATTATAGAAAAACTTTACAAAAAGAAGAAATTAATAAAATCCCTAAGAAAATAAAATTATTAGAAGAGTATAAATATCTTTATAAAAACTTAGATGATCTAGTTGAAACAACAGAAAAAATGAAAGAAATAAGTAATAAAAGAGTTCAAGAATTATCTGCAAGAGATAAAAAATATAAAGATGCAAAAAACAAAATAGTAAATTTAGAGGAAGTAGAAAATTGTTGTAATTTAATAATAGAAAAAAACAATAATTATCTTGAAGAATTATCAAAAAAAGTAGATAAAATAACCGAGAGAAAGTATGTTGAAAGTAAGTTAAAAGGAATGAATGGTTTTTTAACATCAAGTTTAAGATATATTTGGTTGCTTTCACTTACACCACTGCGTGGAATATTACCAGGTATTGGTGCCAGAACAGTAGCAACTAGAAAACTATTACATAACATGTTAAAAAATATGCATTATGAAAAACAAGAAAAAATAATCTATTCATTAGGTAACTATGAAAGTGAAATCAATAACAAAATATATGATATAGATAGTTTGAATTATAATATTGATTTAGCATTAGAAGATGTTCAGAAACTAAAGAAAGAATTTAAAGATTACTTTCTATCATATAGTTTTAAAGAATATGATAAAGCCTACAAAAAAATTGAATTAATTGAAAAAAATATAATTGATAATAAAAATAAAGTGTATTTAATTAAAGAAAAATTAATTAAAAGTAAAGAATTAAATAGAAATACTTTGACCAAAGTAAAAAAATTAAATGATAAAAATTAATTTTAATTTCAAATAATGCTTGTAAGAGTAAAAAAAATGTGATATACTTACTTCAGAATAAATGATAGTGGCTATCATTAATATAATTAAGGAGGACTTTTTTATGAATAAAAATTTTATAATTATGAATAAAAATAACAATACTCAAATGCAGGCATCTAGTTTAGTAAAGTTTAATTTTAATAACAAAGATTATTTAGTATATTTCATTGATGAAAATGAAGAAAATAAACAAATTTTTGTATCTAGATTAATTTTAAATTCAGAAGGTAAATATTTTATTGATAATATTATGCCGGAAGAGAAAGCAAAATTAAGTGAAATTGTATATAATATTGTTATTTTAATTCCAACTAATAATCAAAAAGGTGAGCCGGCAGATAAACTATTAAGTAGTTTAACAGAAAAATATACGTTATTATTAAGTAATGATATTCCGACATTAGGTGAACAAGAGTATTATAATAACTGTTCTATAGCAATAACTAGTAAAGAACTAGTAGGATTAGCAGAAGTTTTTTATAATACTAATTTAAAAGTTGAAGAACCAGTATTAAAGACATCAGAGGTGCCAACTTGGGAAATTCCATCAAGTAATGAAGTGGTACAACCAGTTGAACAAGCAGTTAGTACTGTACCTATTTTTACTTCTGCAGAAAATGAAAATACATTATCACCAGAAGTAAAAGCTAAGGAACCAATGGTAAATGAGACACCTGTTGTTGAACCAATACCACCAGTAGTAAATAATAATAGCCAAGCAACAAATGTAATTCCTAACACTACTGAAGAAATGCCTGCTAATACATTAAATAACAATTTGGCAAATAATAGTATTAATAATAATGTTAATAATATATTACCAGAAAATAATATGCCAAATCCACAAGCAGAAAAATTAGCAATTGTTTCAGATCCAAGTTTAGCAAGTATTACTGGAACAGTACCTATAGCTGGACAACCTAATGTAGCAAAATTAAATAACAAAGGAAAAGCTAATGTAAAATATATCATTATTGGTACAATATGTATATTGTTAGCAATAGCTGTAGTAGTAGTTGCATACATATTAATTCAGAAAAAAACTACTGGGGTTTAGAATATATACAACCACAATAGTTTTGTCTATACAAATTATATTTATTAGATAATAAGATGGATGATTTATATCCATCCTTTTTTTTGAAGTCAGAATATAACCATTTAACATTATATTTATTTTCAAGTTCTTTTCCATAATTATTAATCCATTCGGCGTTTTTGTAAGGACTTACTGATAAAGTAGTACAAAAGAAATCATAATCGTTCTCTTTAGCTAAGATAGCCGTTTTTTCCATTCTTAAGTAATAGCAGACTTTACATCTATTACCTCTTTCAGGTTCCTTTTCTAATCCTTTAATGCATTCATTATAATAATCATTATCATAGTCACAATCAATAATATCAACACAATTAACTTTATCAATTTCATTAATTAACTTTATTTGTTCTTCTTTTCTTTTTAGATATTCATCATATGGAAAAATATTTGGATTATAATAAAGAATAGTAATATCAAAGTTTTTTGTTAAATAACTAATTACATAACTACTACAAGGTCCACAACAACTATGTAATAGTAGTTTCTTTTTATCATTTAAATTATTTAAAATATTTTCACACATAGCACTATAGTTTTCTTTCATTTCCTCACCTCGAATAAGCAACAATATTATAGCATATAATTAAAAAAAAATCATATAATTTCTTGAAAAACAAAAAAAATATGATACAATATAAAAGGAGGTACCAAATGAAAAAAGAAAAAGAAATACCATTAAAAAATTATATATTATTATCAATAGTATTAATATTAACAATAGTAGTAGTAATTTATTTTTTTCTGTGGAAAAACACCTATGAAAAAAGCAAGTTACAAACACCAATTCTTGATGATTATTTGTTAGTAATTAATTATAATGAATTAAATAATTACTTAGTAGAAAATAAAGATGCAATTATATATGTATCAAAATTAAATGATGAGAGTATAAGATTATTTGAAAATAAATTTAAAAATATTATAAATAAAAATAATTTGAATAATAAAATATTGTATTTAGATTTAACTGAAGAGTTAAAAGAAAACAACATAGTAAAAGAAATAAATAAAAAATATGGTAAGGAAATGACTGAAGTTCCTACAATAGTAATAATAAAAGATGGAAAAATATCAAGTTCTTATAATATAAAAGAAAATAAATATAACATTAAATTGTTAGAAAAATACCTAGAAAAGGAAGATGTAATAAATGATTAATGTAGTTTTGTATGAACCAGAAATACCAGAAAATACAGGAAATATAATGAGAACATGTGCTGGTACAAATAGTTATTTACATTTAATAGAACCACTTGGATTTGTAATGGATGAAAAAAGAATAAAAAGAAGTGGAGTAAATTATATAGATAAAGTACATTACCAAAGATATATAGATTTTGATGATTTTAAAAATAAAAATGAAGGGGAATATTATTATTTTACTAGATATGGAACAAAAGCATATAGTGAGATAGATTTTTCTGATAAAAATAAAAATTATTATTTAATATTTGGAAAAGAAAGTACAGGGATACCAAAAGAAATACTTCATAATAATTTAGATAAATGCTATAGAATACCAACCAGTGAGAATATTAGGGCATTAAACCTATCTAACTGCGTAGCATTAATAACATATGAAGCATTAAGACAACAAAATTTTCCGAATTTATTAAGAAGTGATCCTTTTAAAGGAGAAGATTATCTAAAAAAAGAAGATGGCCTTAATCAATAAAGCCATTCTTTTTTAATTTATCAATAATTTTATCAGTGGATACATCTCCTTCAATTCTAGTAGCGGTCGTTTTTTCCTCTCCATTTTTAATAAATATAGTAACAGGAGTACCACCATCAAAACTAATTAACTTATTAAATTTTTCTAAGTCAGTTTTATTATACTTATCAATATCAGTATAGTAAATATTAATTTTATATTTATTAGCTACTTTTCTAAGTTTAGGTTTATAATCATCACAATGAGAACAAGTAGTACGAGAAATACAAACTACGAAATCTTCTTTATTCTCAATTTTAGTTGCTAATTCATTATAATTCAGTTCAACTAAACCATTATCACTACTATTAAATAATAAATATCCTATTCCTACACCAAGTAAACAAATTACAATAATCATAATTATATTTTTTTTATTTTTCATAACATCACCAAAATAATAATATCACTTTTTTATAAAAAATGCAAAAACTTCTTTTAAATTAAGTAAAAAAATGATATAATCAATTATAGAATAGAGCAAGGGTGAAATGATATGAGTAAGAGACTATGTCAATTTATTATGATAACTATAATTTTTTTTAGTATTCCTATTTGTAAAGCTGATTGTAGCAATGAAGAAATTGCTGATTTAAAAAAAGAGGTAAATAAAGTAAAAGTTGAATATGAACATATAGATGGTTTTGAAACTGATGATGGAGAAAAGGATTATAATAGATTTAATGTGAATATTATTAATATACCTAATAATTATTATATTATGTTTGATGATGGATTAAACTATAAACTTGTTCCTACTGATGGTAAAATTACTCAAATATTAAGTAATGGAAAATGGGCTATAAAAATATATTCGGATAAATGTGATAATGTAATTGATACTATTACTTTTAGATTACCTAAATTTAATATTTATTCTTTGGATCCTTTATGTAAAAATATTGATGGTGAAAAATTTCCTTTATGTGGTAAATATTATGAATATGAGGTTAGTTATGATAGTTTTAAAGAAAGAGTAGAACACTATAGAAAAACATATAATATTGATAATAATAGTGATAATAAGCAAGTTCAAAAAAGTAATTTTTTTGATACTATACTTGATTATATTAAAAGTAATGTTATATATATAGTAGGTGGTTTAGTTTGTGTATTATTTATTTTAATAATAGTATTAGTTATTAGAAAGAAAAAAAATAGAGGTGTTTTAAGTTAACAGATTGATATGGAGGAGTTTTTTATGAATAGAGTAAGAAAAAGAATAATTTTATGTTTATTTATATTTACTTTAGTCTTTTTGTCTTCTGATATTGTACTAGCGGAAGCTGGTTCTTGTGGTGAGGTACGTTATGATATTACTGATTTTAATATTAACAATGAAAAGATAACTATTAAAGGTTGGGCTTTTATCAGTTGTACACAAAACTATACTGAATATAATGGCGGTGATAGTACTATTAAAAAAACTGGTGGGGGACAAAAAATTAAAATTAGGGCTATAGATGAAAATGGAAATCAAGTTGGTAATGTGGTGGAAGTTAATGGTTCTAATACTCCTAGAAATTATAATTTTTATTGTCAGCAGTATTATTTTAAGAATAAAAAGAGTGAGTGCGCTGCGGCTTATAATGGTACATTTCCTGCATCTGATTGGAATAATGCTTGTAAGAATGGAGTTCCCTATAGTCAATGTTTGTATCAAAATGTTGGTTTTTCTGTAACATTTGATACTTCTGCGTGGGAAGTTGATGATGGAGAAAGAATTAGATTTCAATTAGCAGTTACTAATCAAGATTATAAAGAAAAATATGGTAAAGAATATTCTAATTGGAATGTAATTTCAATAAATAAAACTGTTAAACCTAAGAATAATAGTGATTATGTAGAAATTGAAAAAAATAATTCTGGTGAATATTTGAGAATGATAGTTCCTGAGGGTATTTTTACTGATGTTAATGGGGATTATGTTGTTGAAGATGCTAATGGTAATAAGTGTAATTGTACTGCGGTTAGAAAAGATTATAGTAGTTGCAAGCCTTGTTCATGGAGTGATGCAGTTCAGGGCCAAAGTTATAAGATTTCGTCTTATACTGGTGCTAGTTTTGTTAATGGTTATATGAGTTCAAGTGTTAATAGTTATACTTTGATGTCTGGTACAACAACCCATTCTCCTGGTAAATATGTTGTAAGAGTTAGTAATACTTGGGATAATGTTGCTACTAGAAAACGTTATCCTGGAGATGCTAAGGATATGGTTGTTCAAGCTTCATGGGTTATACCTAATGGTGAGTTTGTGATTAGAGTATATAATGATAAGAAGTGTACTCCAACTAGTCCTAGTATTAGTGCTAGTTGTAACAAATCTAGCCAAACTTTTTCAAGTACTTGTGATGAATTAACAGTTAAGGCTAATGCTTCTAATGGAGAAGTTAAAGCTAAAGCTAATGTTAAGGTATCACAAAGTGGTTCTATTACTACTATTTTAACTCCTGATACTACTTATGCAGGTGGAGGATTTAAATTTGGAATAATATATTATAATACTATATCATGGAATTTAATTAAATTATATAAGGGTAGTATTAGTGATATTACTAGTGAAATGAAAAATAAGTTAAAAGATAATTTTGTAAATAATTTTGGTTTAAAGAATGTTAAGTTTGGTAATGAGAGTATACCTGATGATTATTTTAGACAGAATATAAAGTGTCAAGAAACTGGTAGTTTTAATGAAGGTGATACACTTACTACTATGTGTGTTGTTTATTTACCTAATTCAGTAGTAGAAAATTATACTGGTAATGTTACTTATAAAACCACGGATAATAATCTTGGCTTAAACAATAAATATTATACACCCTTAACTTGGAATACTAAAAATAAATATGAAATTACTGCTACTATTTATGGTATGGATAGACTTAAGGAATCTTCTGTTATAGCGGATAGTAAAAATAAAGGTACAGCATGGACTGGTAAATGGGAGACTACTTTAAATGGTGCAAGTAGTAATTGTGCAATTGACTTATATCCATTATATGGACAACCCACAAAGAATAAAGATAAATTTAAATATATTTTTATATATAGACCAATTGATTTAAATAATCCATTTCCTAATAGAAATCCAGGAATGAATTGGTATGATTGGTATAATAATACTAAAAATAAAGAAAGACTTGAAAGCTCTTATGATAGAGAGCAATATTCTATTACTTTAGATAGTCAAAAAACTAGTGAGATTAAGAAATATAATAAAGATGAACTTAATAAAGGTGGCTATTTTGATTGGAAAACTATGGATGATGGAGAAAGTTCATTTATTGATAAATATTTTGATAAGAAAAGAAATAACATAGTAGGTGATAATTCATGAAATGGTCTACAGTAACAGTAGGGGTTATGATATTAGGAATAATAGGAGTTTCAATAATATTATTATTTCAACAATTAACTACTACTAATGAAAACGATTATTATTTATTAAAAGAAATCACTGAAGCCGCTATGGTCGATTCAATAGATATATCATACTATAGAGAAACAGGTAATTTAAAAATAGTAAGAGAAAAATTTGTAGAAAACTTTACTAGAAGGTTTGCTGAATCGACATTGATTATTGGAACTAAGTACACTATAAAGTTTTTTGATGTTATGGAAGAACCACCTAAGGTATCTGTTAGGATTGATACAGGAATAGATAATTATAAGATATATAATACTAGTGGTGACTACAAGGTATTAAATCAATTGACTGGTATATTTGAATATGTTGGTAAGGATGATAATAGTAAAGCTATAACGAAAATAGATAATCCTTATGAAGAAAAAGAAAAGAAGATGACTTATTATTCAATAGTTAAGAAGAGTAATGCTACTGGTAAATATGATACGACATTAGAGTTAAATTTACCTGATGAACTGGTTTCGGGTAAGATTAAGAATGTTACTTTGTCAAATGTTGAATATCAAGATGCTAGTAATTTGACACAAGGAGAACTTAATACTGCTATATTACAAAGGGATATATATTTTAAAAATGCTAATAATGATTATGATTACTTTTTAACTCTTGCAAACATAGAAAAAAACATGTATAATAGAAATAGTATAAAGATAAGTAAGCAAGATGAATATAAAATATCTATTAATAGTATTAGTAGTGGTAGTAAGGATTATGCAATTATTAAATATATAACAACTTGGAAATATGAAGAATATAAATATAAATTAAGTTAAAGAAAATAAAAGGGAGGAAAATTATGAATAACTTAAAAGCTTCAATGAAAAAATTTCTTGGTAACAAGAATACTGTTACCATATTAGGTATTATAGTATGTTTAGTAGTACTATATATCGGTTACAATTATCGTATTAATTCGAAGGTGGAATTAGTACAAGTACCTTATGCAAGGGAAACTATACAACCTAGAACATACATAAAGAAAGATATGATTGGAACTATGAATGTACCTAAGTCATTCTTAGTAGGTAACTATTATACAAATATAAATAGTATAGTAGGAAAATATTCCAATTATAACACTATAATAGCAAAAGGCAGTTTATTCTATTCTGATTTAGTAGTATCAGGAGATGAATTACCGGATTCAGCATTTGCCGATGTTCCAGAAGGCTATACAGTAATAAACTATCCAGTTACTATTGCATCTACTTATGCAAATTCAATGGCACCAGGTAGTCATATTAATATTTATTATAAATCATTAAATGATAATGGTGAGGTAATGTTTGGAAAATTCATAAGTAATATTGAAGTACTAGATGTTAAAGATTCATCTGGACAACATGTATTTGAAAATAGTGATGAAACAAGGACTCCAGCATACATGCTATTTGCAGTTCCTGAAGAAACCCATTTACTATTAAGAAAAGCATTATACTTAGATGACTATGATGTAGAATTAATATTAATACCAAATACTGAAACTTTAACTGAGAAAGATACTGTTAAAGTAAGTAGCCATGATATTGAAGAATTTATTAATTCTAAGACTGTATTTGTATCAGTTGATGATTTACCTGATATTACTGATAAAGTAGCAGAGAAGAATGATCAAAATAGTACTGATAATAAAACTAATCAATAAGTTGAATAAATAAAAAGGAGGTTAAAGTATGGATGAGGCTTTTACCCAAATAGACTTTGGCCCTATTAAACCTTTTCTAGAAAATGATGATGTTACAGATATATCTTATAGTAATAATGGACAAGTTTGGTTAAAGACATTGTCACAAGGTGTTTATAGAGTAGAAAACACTGGAATCAATAATCAATTAATGGAAAAAATAGCTTTCCAGTGTGCTAACTCTATGGGTAAATCTTTTAATATGGCTAATCCTTTTCTTGATGCAGAATCTGCTGAATTAAGAATGAACTTTGTACACGATTCTATTGCTAAGAATGGGATAGCGGTATTAATAAGAAAAACTCCTGCTAAAATAAGATTACAAAAAGATAAGATAATAGCAGAGGATTATATTAGACTTAATATACATGATTTCTTACTAAAATGTGTTGAAGGACATTGTAACATTATAGTTAGTGGTGAAACCGGTTCAGGTAAAACTGAGTTTATTAAATATTTAGCTGCTCACACAAAAGAAAATGAAAAAATAATAACAATAGAAGATACTTTAGAACTACACCTCGATAAAATATTTCCTCATAGAGATATAGTAGCAATGAAGACTAATAATATTGCTTCTTATTCTGATGTATTAGTTACTTGTATGAGACAGAATCCTAGATGGATACTACTATCTGAGGTTAGAAGTGCCGAAGCTGTAATGGCTGTTAGAAATAGTATTTCTTCTGGACATAATATTTTATCTACTATACATGCTGATAAGGCTGAATCTATTCCTAGTAGAATGTATAGTTTACTTGAAACTAATCAGGATATAGGACAGTTTTTAGCTACTATTCATAGATATGTACAATTAGGGGTTCATATCAAAGGATATTATAGTCAAAAATATAAAAGATTTCATCGTGAAGTATCTGAGGTAGTAGAATTTTATGTTACAGATGATAATAAAGCAGAATACAAAATACTATATAAAAAGACCCCAGACGGACACGAAACAGTGGCTAATCCTTCTAAATATTTGATAGGTTATTTAGAGAGTCAGGGAGTGATTATGCCACAGGATATCTTAGTTAAAGAAGAATTTAGGGAAGTAAAAAGTGATAATATTAGTAATGATAATAATGATTTTATTGTAGATAATAGTACATATAGAAATATGAATAATGGAGTAGGTACTATTAATAGTGGTAATGTTGTGCAGAGTAATAAACAAGTATTAAATAATATACCGAATTATAATAATCAAAGTAATATAGTATATTCGCAAAATATACCTAATATTTATGGAGGTCAAAATATACCAAGACCAGTAAATATAAATAATATAAATAATAGTTAGGTAGGTGATATAATGGAAATAATCATAATTGGAATAATAATAATATTTATAGTTTCATATCGTACTAAGCAAGGTGAGTCGGTATATAAATTTATTTCTGAACAAGCTGTAAATACATACCGTAAAATTGAACCTTATTCTTTTAAAATGATGAGAGAAAAGGTTAAGGAATTAGGATTAGAATATACACCTAGACAATATTTGTTTCAAATACTAGCTTTTGCTGGTTTAGCCGGTGGTATTAGTTATTTATACTTTTATAATTTATTTATATCAGTTATTTATATTATAATTGCAGTATCATTTATACCATATATAACATACCTAAGATGTAAAAGACAATATAGTGAATATATATTTGAACAAGTTCAAGTATATTGTACTAATACTATAATGGAATTTGCTACTACTCAGGCTTTTGTTAAGTCTCTTGAAGGAGTAGTAGAATCAGGAATATTAGAAGAGCCTTTATTATCTGATGTAAAGACTATGATAGCTTTATCTTACGAAAAAGGTGATGTCTATGATTCAATAAAATATATGGATACAAAGTACCCATATTATATGGTAAAGAATATGCATCAACTATTTTTACAAGTAACTAAGGAAGGTGCTAAAGATACTGAAGAGACATTTGAAAATATGTTATCGGATATTGATATATTAGTTGAAGGTGTTTATAGAGATAGAACTGATAGAGCAGCTTTTCATAAGCAATTTGTTATTTTTGGTGTTTCATTATATGGAATGGTAGCATTAATACAATTATTAATAGGACAAGAGACTTATATTGCTATGATAGACAATGTATTTATTAGAATATTTGTTCATGGTGTAGTAATAATAAATAGTTGGTTTCTTCTTAATGGAGAAAAATATTACAACGAGAATGTAGGTGCTGAGTAATGTATATAGAGATGCTTATAATAGCAGTAATAGTATTTTACATTTTTATTGTTAATAATAAAATTAGTACTACGGGAATGTTTGGTTCTGATAGTAAACTTACAGGTATATTAAAAGAAAAGGATTATGATTTTCTTTTAATAGCTAAATATGGTGATAGAGTATATGATCCTAATGAAGTGTTTATGAAGAGAGTAAGAAATGGAGTACTTGTTACTATTGCTTTAGTATTCTTATTCTTATCACAACTTAGTTACTTATCTGTAATAGCAGCTTTAGTAGTAGGCTTCTTGGTATTTAAGAGTCAATATTTAAGTTTAAGAAGATGGTATAAACAGCATCTAAATTATATAGATTCACTATTACCATATTATTTAAAGACATTAGAAGTATTAATACATCATTATACAGTACCAGTAGCTATTGCTAAGAGTATTGATGATGCTCCTGAAGTATTTAAGCCAGGATTAAAAAGAATGATTGCAAAAATAGAGTCCGGTGATTCTTCAATAGATCCTTATATGGACTTTGCTAAAGAATATCCAGTAAGAGATTCTATGAGAATGATGAGACTATTATATAGACTAGGTCTTGGTGAACAAGAAAAGAAACATCAACAACTAGTATCATTTTCTAAATCAGTATCATCTCTTCAAGCTAAAGCAAGAGAAATGAAATATCAAGCAAGACTTGGTACTATGGAGAAGAAAACACTTGTAATGATGGTTGTTACTGGTGGATGTTCTCTTGTATTATTATTGATTTCAATTGTTGTACTTTTAGCTAATGTATAATGATTTGAAATATATACGAAAAGAATAAAAAAAATTATATAGGAAAGAAGGTGAGAGTAATGAAAGAAGCAACAGGTGAAGTTTCAATGACAGTTATTACTATTGTACTATTAGTAGTAGTATTAGGAATTGGTATGTTCTTATTTGGAAGTGAAAATTCAATTGGTAGAAAATGGATTGAAAATACATTTAATAATATCACAAATAAGGGTGATAATGCCATGGATAATATGGGATAATAAATAAATAACAAAGTAGGTGAAGAATAATGAGAGATTCAGTTGGTGGAACATTTATGATATATGTTTTAATTATATTTTTAGCTGTTTATATTGTTTTTGTAGCAGTTGCTTTTAACTATGCAAGAGCATTTAGGGTTAAGAATAAGGTAATAGATATTATAGAGCAGAATGAAGGTATACAAGAAATGGAAAGTAGTAGTAATTTACAAGGTATTACATCAGGAGTATTTGGGCAAATAAATACTTATTTGCAGAGTGTTTCTTATCGTGTTAACGATATTGGTAAAAGTAATTGTGAAGGCTATGATTATATAAATACGGATAGAGGTTATTGTATAGCTAAGATAGATCAAGATAGTTCTATTGATGGTATTGAGAGTAGCTACTATAAAGTAAGAACTTTTGTTTATATAGAATTTCCATTTTTAAAACTAAAATTCACAATACCAGTAAATGGAGAAACACGTCGTATAGAAAGGATAAATAACTAATGGATACAGTCATATCAAATAAATATAGTAGTGTATTAAATGAATTAGATATTGAAGTATCAAAAAAGTTAGAAGGAGAATATACTGTTGATGAAATAATATCTCAGTTTAAAAACTTTTTCTTTAATAAAATGTTTTTAGATATAACTGCTATTAAAGATTATAAAGATTTAACTAATTTACAAAAACTATCAATGAGTATAGATATGGATAAAGTAATATTATTATTAGATAAAGATGATAGTATAAGTGATTCTGAACCATTTTTAGCTAAATTAGTTAATATGGGTATTTATAATTTTACCAAAGATCAAAATAATTTGATGTATCTATATACTAATCCAAATATATATCGTGATGTAGCTTATTTACAAAAAATTGATACAGGTGAAAATAATAATACCACCACTGACTCCTCTCATTCAGTTTCCAACAAAAGAATAATAGGAATAAAAAATATTACTGATTCAGCAGGAGCAACTTCACTAATATATATGTTAAAAAAAGTATTAAGTAGTTACTATAGTGTAATGGCTTTAGAAGTAGATAAAAGAGATTTAACTTATTTTAAAGACAAAGATACATTAACAGTAAAAGATGATGAAATAAATAATATAATAAATAAGTATAATAGTATAGATATATTTTTATTAGATTTAAATAAATCTAATAAAGATTATCTATGTACTGATGTATTATATTTAGTAGAACCATCCATACTTAAACTAAATAAATTAGCAATAATTAATCCTAAAATAATTAATGATATAAAAGGTAAAAAAGTAGTGTTAAATAAGAGTCTATTATCAGAGTCAGAAATAGCAGATTTTGAAGTAGAAACAAGAATAAAAGTATACTATAATATACCACCATTAAATGACAAAAAAGATAACAGTAATGTATTATCACCATTATTAGAAAAATTAGGTTATATTAAGAAAGAAGAAGAACAAGAGAAGAAGAAAAGTATATTTGATTTCTTAAAGCTAAAATAGTAAAAAAATTACTATTTTTATTTTTAACGATAAACAACCAAATGAAAAAATGTAAAATTTGACTTTTCAGTTAAATTAGTGTAAAATATAGGCATATTTAATCAAATAAATGTGTCTATTTTTTAGGAAAAATACCATTTTGATAAACGATTATAGAAAAAAATAATATTAATAAATAAAATATTTAACAGATGGAGGGAGTAAAGAATGGAAAATGGAAATTTTGTTATAGAAATTGATGGGATAAATAAAAAGGCAAATGCTTTAAATATAGTTACAATTGATGGAAAAAGATATTTAATTTATTCAGTTGATAATAATAATGATGATAATATAGATATTTATTCATCAGAAATAGTAATTGATACAAATGGAATAGAAAAACTAGTTGATATTGAAACTGAGAGTGTAAGAAAGAAAATATTAGAAATAATAGAAAAGATGTTTGAATAATGTAAGGGAGGTTAATAACATGAAAAAATTAAAAAAAGATATAAAAGAATTCAAGAAAAATAGTATAGAGAAAAATAAGGAGTTTGTTTTCAAATTTTTAGATCCAAATTATTCATTAGAAGATGTGCAAAAATTTATTTCTAAAGTAAAAGATTTATATAATAATAATGACATGACTTATGATCAAGAAACAGAAAATATACTTTCAATAATTATAGAAATTAAAAGAATAGAAAAATCCTTTAATGAGGTTTGTTGTCATCATGATCGTGATAATGAAAGATGGGATAATGTAATCAAAGATAGTATTTGCATTATCAAGAATTCAATATCAAAATTATCAGATGTAAATAAAGAAAAAATAAAAAAAGATATTAATAAGTTAATATTGGAAATAAATGATTATACTTACCAATCTAACTTGATTGATGAACTATACGATAATTACATTTTAGATTTTTTAGATGATAATACATTAGAACAATTTTTAGAATCAACAAGAATTGAATTATCTGAACCTTGTTATAAGAAGCAACTCGAGAGATTTGAGCATTCAATAAATGCCATCAGTAGGTTAAAAAGATTGAGTGCAACACAAGAAATTGATATCAATAGTTTTTTACAAATAAAGGTGCTAATATCGGAGTTAGCAACAGAAAGAAATAACACTGCTGTTGAAAGCATTAATGGATACGTTGCAAATGTATTACTACAAAAATTTAAAAATGGAACTCCGATGATGATAAACGAATTGAAAGAATTAAATGAATATTGTGAAAAAGGTGTAGTTGATATAGAAGAAGTGGATAAAAAAAGACTAAATGATTTATTAAACGAAAAAGAAAAAAATATAGTAAGAGGAAAAGTAAGTAAATTAAAATCATTCTTCAAATCAGTACCTAAGAAAATTGTGGAGTTTAAAGAAAAATATGTTAAAGAAAAGTCACAAAACAATTCCGAAGAAACCCCTAAAATAACATCTGGCCCAAATAGAAATGATTTACCTAAAGTTGAAGCAAGTAACTGGATAAAAAACATGTATGATAATAAATATAAATATGGTATGGGAAATGTTAGAAGGACTATAGAACAAGCCAAAAGGGCAGGACAAAATATAGGGGTAGGTTATGACATGGAATGGTTAGATTACGGAATGGAAGAAAATGAAAAGTCTAATAAACACAGATAAGAATATACAAATAATAATAGAATAACATAAACAGAAAAAAATTAAACATTAAATATAAATAGAAAATATGTAAAGAAAAGTCAAAACAATTGACTTTTAATAGATTTTAGTGTATCATATAAGTATATTTAAGGAGGGAAAAAGTATGTATTCTTTAGTAAATGTTTGCACCAACGAATATGCACCAATTTGGAATGTGGTAGGAATAATAATAAAAGTAATTTGGATAGGAGTTCCAATAGCATTAATAGTACTAGGTTCAATTGATTTGGGAAAGGCTGTTATTTCAAGTAAAGAAGATGAAGTTAAAAAAGCAAAAAAAGCACTTCTAAATAGATTCCTTTATGCAGTATTAGTATTCTGCGTAGTATGGATTGTAACACTTGTAATGGGAGCAATTTCAAAAATTGGAATTAACGATACTGATACTACATCATGGTCAACATGTTGGGATTTAATTATGAAAAGTTAAAAGAAATCATAAAAAAATGATTTCTTTTTTTTATTTTCTATGCTATAATTTAATTATAGTGAATTATTGTGTCTGATTGGAGTGAAAAGATATGAAAAAAAGAATAATATTGTTATTAACGTTTATAGTTTCGTTTATAATGTGTACTGATATAGCAAAGGCTGCAAATGTTCAAGAATTAACATGCGTTTATGATAAAACAAATAGTCAGCCGGGGATTAAATTTACGATAGATAAAAATGGAAATGGTAATTTATATATATCTCCAAGCAATGTGAGTAGTTTATCAGCTAAGACTAACTGGATTCAGCAAATAACAAATGATAGATTATATGTAGATGGAACTGCTAAATCATATACAAGTTGTCCAGTATGTATAAAATATAATTCTAAGTCAGGTCAAATAGAAGGACCTGATGGAAAAGGAGATTGTAAAGAAGGTGCAGGTACTCTAAATCAAGGATTATCTAAGTTAACAGTAGATGACACCCACGCATATGAAATTTATGGTGCAAGTTCAAATTTAGTAATTAATGAAAAGCCTCAAAATGATGATGAAGTACTAAATGGCACATGGATAAAAAAATGTGTATATAAAAAAGATAATAATAGGATAGAAATATATTTTAACAGAAATGAATTTGTATTATATGATAATAATATATCAATTCTATATGGAAATAAAACAGAAACAAAAATTTATATTGAAACAAAAAAATTTACAATAAATAATGATCACACACTAGAACAATTAGTAAAGAAATATAATGAAAATTTAAATGAAGATCAATGTTATGCACATGTGTATAAATCAACAAAGTGTACTAATCCGAATGAAAGAAACAAAAAGAATAAGAAATATGAAACATCATACTATAAAGGTTCTAAGACAACTAATAGCAATCAAGAAGAATATGTTAGGGATGATGCAGAATCAAAATCAAGAACAAAGCCAGTAAAAGAAGAAATTACAACATGTGAGGCACTAATTGGAAAAAGCACAATAGAACTTATTAACACAATAATGAAGTATATAAGAATTGCAGTACCTCTTTTATTAATTGGTTTTGGAGTATCAGATTTTGCAATAGCAGTATTTTCTTCAAAAGAGGAAGATACAAAAAAGAGTAGAGAAAAATTTATTAAAAGAATCATTGCGGCAGTTTTAGTATTTTTATCACCAATATTTATAAACTTATTATTATCACTAGCCAATGAAGTATGGACATGGATTACTCCGGAAACATGCATAAAATAAGGAGGTAAAATATGAATACATTAATACAAGAATCTTTGGGCGATGCAATAGTAGATGCATTACGTTCTCTTATGTTTCAATTATGCGATACAGTATATAGACTTATTTCATTTGCATTTAGAACATTTGAAGCATTAGGAACTGCAACGATATTAAAAGATCAAGATCTTGCAAGAATTTTTGAAAGAGTTGGTTTAATATTAGGATTGTTTATGTTATTTAGAGTAACTTTTGCTATGATTCAATATATAGTCGATCCTGATAAAATGACAGATAAAACAAAAGGCCTTGGAAATATTGTAAAGAAGATAGTGATAGCAATAGTATTATTAGGTAGTACATCAACAATATTTAAAATGGCATTTAAAGTTCAAGAAGTGCTTATTGATAATCATGTGATTTCAAATCTTATCTTTGGCCCAAATGCAGTAGATTTAACAGATGATAATTATTATGGAGGAGCAGAGTCTTCAAACTTTGGTGGCCATTTGAGTGCTGAATTGTTTTCAGCCTTCTATAGGCCAAATGAAAAAATAGATACAAGTTCAAATGAATTTAATAACGCAACCAAATTACAAGCTTGTTATACTTGGCTATCAATGCAAACTGATAATGAAACTGGAAACGTAAGTAGTCCAATGTCTCGTCAAATAGCAAGAAATGGTGGAGCATTAACGGGTTACGATTCTTATGCTGCATATTGTCTTGAGGAAAAGGGAATGATAAATAAGGATTTAATTGCCACCGATAGTGAAGAATCAAAAAGCAGCGTAAAAGAATATGGATATATTGCGGAATTTGATGGTAGTGGGTTCATTGCACTAGCGGTAGGTGTTTTTGCTCTTTATACAATAATAGTATTTACAATTCAAGTCGGCATAAGAGTCATACAATTAGCATATCTTCAGATTATAGCTCCAATACCTATAATGATGTATATTACACCTAAGGGTGATGAGCAATTAAAGAAATGGGTATCACAGTGTACAACAACATTTTTAGATTTCTTTCTAAGAACAGCAATTATATATTTCGCAGTATTTGCAATTCAGTCATTATGGAGTAGTGATACAATAGCAAATATTTTAACAGCAGGAAACATTTCACAAAGCGGTTGGCAAAAAGCATATGTAATGGTAGTAATGGTTTTAGCAATATTACTTTTTGCAAAAAAAGTACCAAATCTACTTAAAGAAATATTCCCATCACTAGGTGGTGCTGCTGGATTTAGTTATAGTTTAAAAGTACCTGATGAAGCAAAAAAATTTGGCTTATTTGCCGGTGGTGCTGTATTAGGAGCAGCAGGTGCTGCAGCTTCCAACATGCTTTATGGAGCAGGAAACATTAGAAAAAATTGGAAAGAAAATGGAGGAACTACAGGTCAGAAATTATGGCAAGCGACAAAAGGAGTGTTTGGGACAGGAGCATCAATGATTGGTGGTGCTGCGAGTGGTCTTAATAAAGGAAGAAAAATAAAAGATTTAAAAGGTGTTAAGGGAGTTGTGCAGCAAACTAATGATAATAGAGAGAAGAGAGACTTAAAACAAAAGGCTGGCTATACATTTGGTGATAGAATACATGATTCTATTACTGGTTTTGCTGGACTTGATACTAAAGCAGAAGGTATGATTAAAGAAGCACAATGGCAACAACAAGCTGCTGAAGCATCTAGAGCAGCCCTTTGGAAAAAAACAGAGGATGCAGTTAAAAATGGTGATTTAACATATGATTATTATTCTTTTGCTAGAAGTATAAGACAGACAAAAGATTCAACTGGTAAAATTCAATGGAAAGGTCTTGATAAGAGTGGACATGAAATTATCTTTGATAATGCAGATTTAGAATCAAGATTATCAAGTATGGCAACAGGAAATGATGTGCATTATGCAGCGGATTTAGCACAAGCCATTAGAGATAATGCAGATGTTGATAAACGTATAAAAGATGAAGGTAAAAAGATTAAAGGCTTAGAAGCAGCTCAAAACGATGCTAAAAAATAGAATTAAAAGGATGGTGATACATAGTGAATGGATATTTAGTACCTGCTAATGCTAAAAGGGGTACATTGATATTTAATATATTTAGACCAGTAGACTTAATAATGTTTAGTGTTGGTGCTGGGTTATCATTATTGTTATTAATGATAACTCAGTCATCAAGTACATTAGTTGTAATACTATCTTGTTTACCAGTAGCTATAACTGGTTTACTAGTAGTACCGATACCAAATTATCATAATGTACTTTGTGCTATACAAAGCATATTAAGATTCTACAATGAAAGAAGAAATTATATATGGAGAGGTTGGTGTTTTTATGGCGAATTTGGAAGCGAAGACAAAAGCAAAAAGTAATTCTAAGTATACTGAGGATTGGATACCTATTAGAAATATTTCTAATGGTATGATTATACTTGATAATAAAAAGAAAGTAACAGGTGTTAAAATAAGACCTAGAAATATCTTTATTCTAGATCAAGGCACACAAGATAATGTATTAATAGCATTAAAAAACTTTTATAATATGATTGATTTTGAGTTTTGGCTTATATCAGCAGATCGTCCAGTAGATTTAAATAATTACTTAGCTAGATTACAATTACTTTATAATCAGACTCCTAATCCTGCCGTTAGAAAATTAATTAATCAGGATATTGATAAGGCTAATGATTTCATGAATAATAATATTACTGATACTGAGTATTATATTTTATTTAAAGAAAAGAATGATGATTTGATTCAAAAAAGACTTAGAACATTAGTTACTGGACTAGCTAATGCTGGACTTGAATCTACTCAAGTATCAAATGATGATTTAAGAATAATATTAGATAATTTTCTTAATAGTGGAATGACTACTAATTTTGGGACGGTGATTTCGTAATGAGTTTTAAAAGTGAACTAGCTCCTAAAGGATTGCAATTTAATCCTTCTGATTTTGTAATAAGTGATAAGTATGCAACTATACTTACTGTAATATCTTATCCTAGATTTATAGGTCCAGGATATCTATCTAATTTAACAAATATGTCTGGTGTTAAATTAGTTATTAAACATATTCCAGTACCATTTACTGTACTTGCTAAGATGCTTAATAAAGAGATATCTGATTTAAGAAGTAGATATCAACAAGAAAAAGATAGAACAATTCAAGAAAGAATAAGACAAGATGTTGATTCATTAGAATATTTTATCCAACAGTTTACTGCTTCACAAGCTAAGACTTTTGATTTTCAAATGCATATTATGGTTACTGCTAATACTAGAGAAGAACTTGAAATGAAGAAAGTAAATATAAAAAATTATATGGATGCTATGGAACTTAGAGCAGTACCATTAAGATTTGAACAAGAAAGAGTATTAAAATCAATACTTCCTATATTTGAAAAGCAACCAATTGAAGATAGAATAGGAACTCCTATGCCATCTCCAACAATGGCTGCTATGTATCCTTTTATCTTTGATAGTATTAAAGATGATGGATTATCAACATTACTTGGTGTAGATTTCTCTGGTGGTGTAGTATTATTTAATCAATTCTTGTATCAATTAAAGAAAGAAAGTAATAGAAATAATGCTAATATGATTATTTTAGGTACATCAGGTAGTGGTAAATCTACAGCAGCTAAATTAATTCTTAGAAGTCATATCCGAAATGGCTACCAAATAGTAGCAGTCGATCCTGAAGGTGAAATAAGTGAAATGACTAGAATGTATGGCGGTGATGTTGTAGATCTTGGTAAAGGTGGAGAATACGGAATGGTAAATCCACTTGAAGTTATTATGGATGCTGATGAAAATGAGATTAAAAATGGTTTAGGATATACTGTTTTAAATAAAACATTACAGTCTTTAAAAGCATTTATGAAATATTATTCTCCTGATATTGAAGAAGATGTACTAGCCTTATTTAGTGGTGTAGTACAAGATACATATGCTAGATTTGGTATTACATTTACTTCAGACTTTTCTAAGTTTACATCAAAAGATTATCCAACCTTTAGTGATGTATATATTACTGTTACTAGTAAATTAACATCTATGACTGAGAAAACTCATGAAAGAGATGTAATGGAAAGATTAGAGTTAAAATTAAGACCATTAGTTAGAGAATTAAAGTATTATTTTAATGGACATACATCAATAAATACAGAAAGCGATTTTCTAGTATTTAATATTAAAGAATTAATGAATTCTGATGCTAATATAAGAAACGCTTTACTATTTAATGTACTTAAGTTTGCTTGGGGATTGTGCTTAAATCCAAATGTAAATACTGTATTATCAGTAGATGAGGCCCATGTTTTACTAGGAGCTAAAAATGAACTTGGTGCTGAATTCTTAGCTCAAGTACAAAGAAGAGCTAGAAAATATAATACTGGTACTATTATAATTACACAACAACCTTCAGACTTTGTAGCAGATGGAATATTAATGCATGGTAAAGCAATATTTGACAATTCATCTTATTATTTAGTAATGGGATTAAAGAAACAAGCAGTAGAAGACTTAGCTATGTTAATAGATTTGAATGATAATGAAAAAGAGTCAATAAAAAGATTTAGTCAGGGTGAAGCATTATTTGTATGTGGTAATAGAAGAATGCAAATAAATGTAATAGTAACTGAAGATGAATTAGAGTCATTTGGCTCAGGTGGTGGTTTATAACTACTATTAGGTGGTGAGAATTATGGATGAAAAAGAAACTGAAAATAGTAAAACAAAAATGTTATGGAAAAGTTTACCGTTAAAGATAAAACTAATAATAATTGGTATTGCTATTGGTTTCTTTTTCTTAATAATTTTTTTAGTTGTTATAATAACGCCTCTTATGAGTTTAGGAATTATTGAAATAGCTGAAGGAACTACAGGTAGTGGTAGTGGTAGTGGAAATTATTCTTATATTAGTTCTTCAACTAGTTATTGGTGGCCTATTGGTAGTAATGAAACTACTAGTGTAGGTGGAGCTTTATTTGCTGGGGGAGATCCCGTTGCTACTGTTATTACTTCCTATTTTGGTGGTAGAATTCATCCTATTACTGGAGAAAAGGGAGATCATACTGGTACAGATATTGCTTCTTATGGTGGTGCTAGTTTAAATATCATAGCAGTTCAAAGCGGTACAGTTATTTATCCTACTAAGAATGATAAAGTTAATTGTTCATCATCGGGAAATGATTTATCTTGCGGTGGTGGATATGGTAATTATGTCATGATTCAACATGATGATGGTAATATTACTTTATATGCACATTTATATGAAAATAGTATTACAGTTAGCGCTGGTGATCAGGTTGGTCAAGGACAAGTTATAGGAAAGATGGGAAACAGTGGTCGTTCTACTGGTACACATTTACATTTTGAAGTGAGGGTAAATGGTCAGAGGGTAGATGGACTTAACTATGTTTCTAAAGAGAATCCTAGACCTAAAGATAATAAGGGATATGTTGGAGGTAATGATAATCAACAAGCTATTTGTTTATCTTTAAAGAGTGCTGGTTACTCTAATAATTCAATAGCGGGTATTATGGGTAATCTTAAGGGTGAAAATTCAGCATTTAATCCTAGTTTAGTTAATGAAATTGATTGTGTGGGTATTGCACAGTGGTGTTTTGGAAGAAAAGATAATTTAAAATCTACTTATGGTAATGATTGGAATAAGATTAATTCACAAGTTGAATACTTATTATATGAATTAAATGATAGATATCCAACAATAAGAAATTATTTAATGGAAAATCATACTATTGATGATACGACTTATTATTTTTGCATGAATTTTGAGAGACCTGGAGAGGGACCATGTAAGGCTGGTAATAGACAAAAATTTGCTAATGAATTAATAACTTATATTAATAATGGTTGTAATTAAGGAGATAAGATGAAAAAAGATGATATTAGAACTTTTGTAGTAATAATTATAATTTGTACTTTGATAACAGGATTAGTTTTGTTTTTAAATAGGAAAAGTAATAGTGATAAATTAGAAGTTGTTGATGAATATAATAATTTTTTTACAATAACTAATTATGTTAATAACTATTTGGAATATTCTTCTACTTATAATGCTAGTAAATTATATGATGTTTTATATTCTGATTATATTGATAGCAAAGGAATAACTATTAATAATTTATTTGATTATTTAAAAGAATATTCTATTGATATTTCAGTTGAAGTAAATAAGATTGAATATGTTAGTGTTAAAAATAATTATATTTATTATATTCAAGGAAAACTTAATGAAATGACTTTTGATACCACTAATGTTATTGATAATGATTTTAGAATAATTGTAATAGTGGATTTTGATAATTCTACTTATGCTGTATATCCTCTTTCTGATAAAGATGATTACAAAAAGATTATTGATAGTATTAAGAAAATTAATATAGATAGTAATAGTAATAATAGGACTATTAAATCTGATTTAATTACTAAGGAGAAGATTTGTGTATTATATTTATCTGATTATGTTAATAAGTTAAATTATGATATAGAGGAAGCTTATAAATTACTTGATGATACTACTAAGAAAAATTATTCTTTAGAAAAATTTAAAAGTTATATTAATAATAATTTTGATAAAATTACAACTGATGCAGATAAATGCTTATTTGAGACTGTTGGTGATAAGAGAATATATACTGTTATTGATAAGAATGGTAATAGATATGTTTTTAGAGAAAATGGTATTATGAATTATAAGGTTAATTTTTATTTGAATGATGAAGAAAGTGAATCTTAAGTAAATAAAAGAATATCTTGAAAAATAGATGTTCTTTTTTATTCTAAAACATTTACAATTCAAACTATTAATGCTATAATAAAGTTAGTAATTTTGGAGGACGATAAGTGTATGAAAATAAAAGTAGAAAAGAAAGATTTAATAATATTTATAGCCTTTTGTGTATTTTTATTATATTTATGTGCAATAGGTGTATTAAATGCCTCTAGTATAGCAACTGAAGGAAAGTTTTATGGTTTTTTACCATTTAAAGCCTTTACTCCAAGATATATAGGAATGACATTTTTCTTATTTTTAGCAGCCCTAATAGGAATTTTTATGGCCGTAAAATCTTATATCTTTGATCGTGATAAAGGCTTTGGTATTACGATAGGTGGAAAAAAAGAGAAAGGTTATTCAAGATGGGCAACTGATAGAGAATTCAAAAATGGTTTAGTAGAAGTAAACATTAAAGATGAAAAAATAGATGCCGCTGGTATAGCTCTGCATAGTAAGAAAGGCAAAATGTGGGTAGATAATGGTGAAGATCATTATTTAGTAATGGGTGCTACTGGTTCAGGTAAAACTGTAATAGTAGCAAAACCAATGATAAAGTTATTAGCTAAACATAATGAATCAATGATTTTAACTGACCCTAAGGGTGAACTATATGAGGAGACAGCAGAACTTCTAAAAGCTGAAGGATATAATATAATAACATTAAACTTTAGAGATCCACAGCATGGTAATGCATGGAATCCAATGAGTTTACCATATCAATTATATAAAGAAGGAAATACTGATAAAGCAATAGAATTATTAGATGACTTAGCGTTAAATATATTATATGAAGAAAAAAATAGCGGAGACCCATTCTGGGAAAAAACTGCTGCCGATTACTTTACCGGATTAGCCCTAGGTTTATTTGAAGATGGAACTCCAGAACAAGTAAACTTAAATAGTTTGAATTTAATGTGTAGTTTAGGAGAAGAAAGGTTTGGTGGACCAAACAACAATTACATTAAAGAATACTTTAATGGTAAAGATCCATCAAAACCAGCATATATAAATGCTTCTGGTACAGTATTTACTGCTGACGAAACAAAACAAGGTATTATAGCTACATTTAAGCAAAAAATTAAATTATTCTCTTCAAGAGAAAACTTATCTGAAATGTTATCTTATAGTGATTTTGATATGCGAAATATAGGAAGAAATAAAACTGCTGTTTTTTTAATTGTTCAGGATGAAAAGAAAACATTACATCCACTTGCTACTATATTTATCAAACAATGTTATGAAACACTAATAGATGTTGCCCAAGAAAGTGGTGGAAAGTTACCATTTAGAACTAATTTCATTCTAGATGAGTTTGCTAACATGCCACCTTTAAAAGATGTAACTACTATGGTAACAGCAGCAAGAAGTAGATTAATAAGATTTACATTTATAATTCAGAACTTTGCTCAATTAACTCAAGTATATGGTAAAGAAAATGGTGATACCATTCGTGGTAACTGTAACCTAGTATATTTAATAAGTAGTGAAATAGCAGCCCTAGAAGAAATAAGTAAAATGTGTGGTGAAGTAAAGTCTAAAGAAAAAGAAAAGACTGCTTCGACACCACTTGTTACAGTAAGTGATTTACAAAGATTAAATAAATTTGAAATCATAGTTTTAAGAAGAAGAATGTTTCCATATAAAACTAGATTCCAAACAGACTTTGAGGTAGATTGGGGTAGAACATATCCCAAATCAGTTCCACCAGCACGTCAAAAGAAAGAATTAGAATTATTTGACATAAGAGAATTTGTTAAGGAAAAGAAAAAAGAAAAGATGGAAGCCATGGGAGGTAACCCATTCCCAGGAGCAACTGGTGCAACTCCATTTGGAGCACCAAATCCATTTATGGGAATGTCTAATCCATTTAGTGGAGGATTGCCACCATTTATGAGTGCTAATGATAGTTCAGAAGATTCAGATACAAGTTTTAATATAGATGACTTGGTTAAGAAAATAGATGCTAAAATAGCAGAAATAGAAAAAGAAGAGGAACAAACTAAAGAAGTAGAAGAAAAGAAAAATTCACCATTTGAAGAACTAGTTTCAAATAAAACAAATCAAGTAGTAGATGTTCCTTCAGAGGAAGTACATAAAGAAGTGCCTACTGCACCTGCTGTTGAACAAACACCAACAAATGTTGAGCAAACACCAGTAAAAACAGAAACTATATCAAATATGTATCAAGATAATACTAATGATGATGATTTCTTTGATGATTTCTTTAGTGATGACTAAAATGATAAGACCAAACGTTTTATCGTTTTTTCTTTAAATAGCATTTACTTTTATGCTAACATATGATATACTTGCTACGTTGATAATATAATTGTTTCAAGAAAAAGAGTTTTCAGTAATTATATTATTACCTTAAAAAATAGAATTTTAAATAATAGAAGTTTTCAAAGGAGAATTATTATGTTAGAAGCGGGAAGTACAATAAAGTCATTTGCTTTACCTGGCAATGGTACTGGGAAAATTTTAAAAAAATATGTTGATAGAAAAGGAGCAAATGGTGAGGATTTATATGAAATAATGGATGAAAATGGTGAAATTTCTTCTATGGTTCCATCTTTGTTTGATAGTGTAGTAAGTAATAGTGTTTCAATAGAACAAATAAAATATGAAATAAATAAAGCAATCGATAAAATAATTAAACAATTAGATTTACAAGAATCTAATGATGTCATGGACCAATTAAGAAATTGTTGTCTTGTTCAAAAATATATAGTTGAACATAATACTTATGATGAAGACATAATGAAGAAAAAAGAAGGTTACAAACCAGAAGAAATAGTAATTTTAGATTTATATAATGCTGTAGTATTGCATAGTGGTGTCTGTACAAGTAATGCGTTAATGTTTAAGAAAGTATTAGAAAAAGTCGGGGTAAAATCTGAAGTTGTTGGATTAATATCTAATGATACTGGTGGAATACATGCATCAAATATTGTTGAACTTGATGGAGAATATTATTTTTTTGATAGCACTTTAGAGACATCTATTTATAAATCTAATAGTAAGAATGATGGTGTTGTTTTGTGTTGTGCAGGATTGGGAAAAAATGAATATTGTCAATTTTATACACCAAAAGTAGTTCTCCCTGATGATCCAACTGATAATGTTAAGCCTTTACCAGAAAAAATATCCGAATATAGAATACCACCTGAAATTGTTAATAGTTTTATAATTGATTCTTCTAAACATAATACAAAGTAGTAGACTAGAAATAGTCTTTTTTGCTTATAGTTTATTCGAATCATTTTAAAATTAAAATTTGCTTGACAACATTGTAAAACTAAGATACAATTAAATTGTATAGTTTAAATTAAAATTAATAATTTTTTCTATAATATATAATTAAAGAATGGAGGTGTTCAGATGAATGAAACAGTTTTCTCCATTTTACTATTTGTTCTTGGATTAATTGTTGGACTAGTTAGCATTATAGTTATAAATATTTTAAAGAAAAAAAATCAAGAAAAAGAAGCAGATTCAATAATCGAAAAAGCAAAGAAAGATGCAGATAAAATTAAAAGAGAATCTTTATTTGAAACTAAAGAAGAAATACATAAATTAAAAATTGAAGCGGATAAAGAAATAAAAGAGAAAAAAGGCGAAATAAAAGAGCAAGAAGAAAGACTTCTTCAAAGAGAAAATAATATTGATCGCCGTGATTTAGCAATGCAAAATAGGGAAAATTCTCTAGAGGAAAGAGAAAATAATTTATTAGAAAAACAGCAAAAAATTCAAGATGCAAAAGAAGAAATGGAACAGATTAAGAAACAAGAACTAGAAGAATTAGAAAAAATAAGTAAATACAGCAAAGAACAAGCAAAAACTGAAATAATGAAAATCGTTGAAGAAAAAATGTCAAAAGAAATAACAGCATATATCAAAGAAAAAGAGGCTGAAGCCAAATTAGAAGTTGATGAAAAGAGTAAAGAATTGCTAGTAGGCACAATGCAAAAATATTCAGCAGATATTACTAGTGAACAAACAGTATCTGTAATAGCATTACCTAATGATGAAATGAAAGGTAGATTAATTGGTAGAGAAGGAAGAAATATTAGAACAATAGAATCAGTAACAGGTGTTGATTTAATAATTGACGATACCCCAGAAGCCATTGTAATCTCAAGCTTTGATCCATTAAGAAGAGAAATAGCAAGACTTACTCTAGAGACATTAATTAAAGATGGCAGAATTCATCCGGCTAGAATAGAGGAATTATATGCTAAGACATGTGCAGACGTAAGAACTGCTATTAAAGAGTATGGTAAAAATGCCTTATATAAACTTGGATTATCTAAAATGGATCCTGAATTAGTAGAAATAGTAGGAAAGTTACACTTTAGAAGTAGTTATGGTCAAAACGCCTTAAAGCACTCTATGGAGGTTGCTAATTTATCCGGTATATTAGCAGGTGAATTAGGAGAAAATGTCAATCTTGCTAAAAGAGCAGGTTTACTTCATGATATTGGAAAAGCAATTGATTTTGAAATGGAAGGAAGCCATGTAAAAATTGGTGCTGATCTAGCTAAAAAATATGGCGAAGATGAAGTTGTTATAAATTCTATAGCTTCTCATCATGGAGATGTACCACCAACAAGCATTATAGCGTCTATTGTTTCAATAGCAGATTCAATCTCAGCATCACGTCCAGGTGCTAGAAATGATTCTTCAGAAAATTATATTCAAAGATTAGAAGAATTAGAAGCAATAGGTAATGATGTTTCCGGTGTCGAAAAAGCATATGCCGTTCAAGCTGGTAGAGAACTTCGTGTAATGGTAAAACCTGAAGAAGTAGACGATTTAACAGCATATCAAATAGCTAGAGAAATCAAAGAAAAAATAGAAAATGAATTAAAATATCCTGGTACTATAAAAGTAACAGTAATAAGAGAAACAAGATGCACAGAAGAGGCTAAATAGTCTTTTCTGTTTTCTCTAAAGGAGTATAATTATGCTAGAAAAATTAACATTAGAAGAAAAAATTGGTCAAATGTTTATGTTTGGAATAAACAGTTCCAATACAGAAGGAATTTTAGAATTAATCAAAAACAATCAAATAGGAGGAGTTATTCTTTACAAAAAAAATTATTCCTCTTATAGTAAAATGTTAACTTTAATTAATAAATTAAAAGATGCTAATAAAGGTAATAAAATACCCTTATTCGTAGCGGTAGATGAAGAAGGTGGTCGCGTAAACAGAATGCCATCAGAAATCAAGAATTTAAAAAGTATTAATAAATTTTCTAAGTTAGAAGACAAGAAATTAATAAAAAAACATTCTGAAATAATATCCAAAATGTTATATAATACTGGTATCAATATGAATTTTGCTCCAGATTTAGATATCGATAACAATTCATCAAGTAAAGTTATAAAAGACAGATGCTTTTCTGATAATGTTGATATAGTAAAAGAATATGGAATACTATATATGAAAGAAATGCAAAAAAACAATGTAATTTCTATTATCAAGCATTTTCCAGGACATGGAATAACAAAAAAAGATTCTCACCGGTTTTTACCTTATACTTTTAACTATAAAGAAGTATTAAATAAGCATATATTGCCATTCAAAGAAGCAATAGATAATGGTTGTGATGGCATAATGATAAGTCACATAGTTATAAGAAAACTAACCCAAGGACTACCCTCATCCTTATCAAAAAAATTAACAAAAGAATATTTAAGAGAAAAACTTCATTATGATAATTTGATAATAACAGATGATATAAGAATGAAACCAGTTGATTTACTATATAAAAGTATTTCATTAAAGAAAGCTTTTACATCAGGGGCAGATATTATCCTATTTAAATACCGTAAAGATGATTGCAAAGTAATAAATAAAGTAATTAAAATGGCAAAAACAGGCAAAATAAAAGAAGAAGATATCGACAAATCAGTAGCTAGAATAATCAGAATAAAAGAAAAATATAATATATCAGATAAGAAAAAGGCAAATGGTTGTAATATTGAAGAATTAAATAAACAAATAGAAGAATTAAACAGTATTTTAAATTAAATATCTAAAATAGATGTTTAATTTTTCTTTATTTTTATACATAAAAATGTTATAATGTATATAGATAATTAACAGGAGGTAAAAAGCATGGGATTATTTAATAAGATAAAAAATGCCTTTTCAAAAGACAAAGATGCAGTAAAATATGAAGAAGGGCTTACTAAAACAAGAAAAGAATTTTCAACTGAATTAGCTAAGTTATCTAAGAAGTATAAGAATATTGATGATGACTATTTTGAGGAATTAGAAAATATTCTAATAATGGCTGATATTGGTGTAAATACAGTTGTAAAATTTGTTGATAAATTAAAGAAAAGAGTAAAGGAAGAAAATATAAAAGATAGTGAAACGCTAAAAGAAATAATAATTGATGAACTATTAATAATGTATGTAAATAATGGCGTTTTAAAAAGTAAAATAAATTATAGTGAAGAAGGACCAACCGTAATTCTCTTTATTGGCGTTAATGGAGTTGGAAAAACAACAAGCATCGGAAAAATTGCCAATAAATTAAAAAAAGAAGGTAAAAAAGTTCTATTAGTAGCGGGGGATACCTTTAGAGCAGGTGCCATCGAACAAATAGAAGAATGGGGAAAAAGAACCAATATTGATGTTGTTAGCACTAAATCAAAAGATCCATCAGCGGCAGTATATGATGGAGTTGACAAAGGAATAAAAGAAAATTATGATGTAATCCTAATAGATACAGCAGGAAGACTTCAAAATAAAGTAAACTTAATGAATGAATTATCCAAAATGAATTCCGTAATAAAAAAACTGATTCCTAATGCTCCACATGAAACACTTTTAGTAGTAGATGCTACTTCAGGACAAAACGGAATATCACAAGCTAAAGCCTTTAGTGAAGTAACAGATATAACAGGAATAGTCTTAACCAAATTAGATGGAACAGCTAAAGGTGGCATAGTTCTTGCTATTAAAGAAGAAGTAAATATACCAGTAAAATATGTAGGACTAGGAGAACAAGAAGATGATTTAGAAGCCTTTGATATTGAAAAGTATATTTATGGTTTATTTAAAGATTTATAAGAAATAGAAAGGGAGATAAAAAATGAAAAAAGAAGAAAAAACATCAAAAATAAAAAAGAAGAAAGAAGAGAAATATAAATTAGTAGACGCTGAAAGATTAAAAAAAGTAGAACTAATAATATCTTTAATAGTAGGAGTTATATTCCTAGTATTATTAGTCCTTTCCATAATAAATGTTGTCTTTTTACCAGCAACACTAATATTATTTGCATTATTCTTATTTTGCATTTGCTACTATTACATTGAAGATGAATCAAAGAAAAAAATGGTATATATACTATTTGGATTAGGAGTATTACTAATAGTTATTGAAGTAATATATACATTAGTAAAAATAATTTAATGGAAAAAAGAGAATATTTAATAATACTATATGATTTCTATAGTGAACTATTAAGTGATAAACAAAAAGAACATTTTGAAGATTATTATTTTAATAATTTATCATTAGGAGAAATAAGTGAAAATGAAAATGTAAGTAGAAATGCTATTCATAAAAGTATAAAGTCAATAGAAAATAAATTATATTTTTATGAAGAAAAATTAAAATTATATCAAAAGTCACAAGAGTTAAATACACTATTAGCGAATATTAAAGATGAAAAATTAAAGAAAGATATAAAAAATATATTGTAGGAGAATACCATGACAAATCGAAAATATAAAATGTATTATGATTATAAAAAAAGAACAAACGGTGGTTTTTTAGATGCCATCTTTCTATCTGGCATAATGGTAAGTGGATTAATATTAATCCTTCTCTCACTAGGAGGCAAATAAATGGAAAGTATATTAGAAAGATTTTCGGATAATTTAACTGAAGTAGAATACATAACAAATCCTGCTATAGCAAGGGATGAAGAAATAAAAAAATTAATTTTAGTATTATTGACACCGGAAAAATCAGCTGTACTAGTAGGTAAGCCAGGTATTGGTAAAACCGCTATAGTTGAGGGTCTAGCTTATCGTATTCAAAGGCATGAAGTACCAAAAGCCTTAGATGGTTATACTATATATCGTGTCAATACAACAGCATTATTAACTAATAATGGTGAAGAAAATAGAGTCCTTAAATTAGTAGAAGAATTAAAACAAAAAGAGAAAGTAATTTTATTTATTGACGAAATACATACATTAATAGGTAATGATGCAGCAGGAGCTTTAGACCTAGCTAATATGTTTAAAGAAGGACTAAGTCGTGGAACAATTAAAATGATTGGTGCTACTACAACATATGAATATGAAAGATATATCATGCGTGATAAAGCCTTCTTAAGAAGGTTTGAAAAAGTAGATGTATCAGAACCAACTGAAGAAATGACCGTAGAAATTCTTTTAAAAACATTACCTAAATTAGAAAAACAAACAGGAGTAATTCTTCCTTATACTGATTTTATTAAGGAAAAAATAATGAAATTCATTGTAAATATGACAACAGAATTTAAAAGAGTATATGAAATATCATCTAGATATCCTGATATAGCTTTAGTAATATTAAGACAATGTTTCTCTAATGCTATATATGAAGATCGTAAAACAATAGATTTTAAAAATATATATGATGCCGTAAGAACAACCAAAGCCGTATATCCAGATGTAATAAAAAAAGAATTGGTAAACTTTAAAGAAATATTTAAAGATGAGTTAAAAGCAGAAAATATAGTTATAGAATAAGAAACAAAATCTTATTCTTTTCTTTACATAAATCATAAAAGTGTGATATACTTATAATGGTGGTAGAATGAAAAAAGTAGTAATAAACATTTTAATCATTTTGTATTTCTTAGTAGCGGTCATTGTTACATATTTACTACTATCATATAACAAATATAATATTGTTGAAACAGATAATAAATATGTATTAACTCTTAAAGAAAAAAATCCTGATTTTAAAGAAAGTGATTTATTGGTAGTAAAAAAATCAAATGATTATAACAAAGGCGATTATGTATTTTATTATGATACATATGCTGCCAAAGTAACAGTAAAATATGCTAAGATAGAAAATGTGAAAACAATAAATGATGATGAAAAAGAAATACAATTAGAAAACGATTTAATATTATCGAGTGAAAATATTTTAGGAAAGAAACAAAATACAACTACTTATAAAACATTAGGAGCAGTCTTCAATACTTTGACATCAAAATGGGGATACTTATTTATCATAATATTTCCAATGTTAATTGCTTTCGTTTATGAGATATATGCAATATTTAAAGAGATAAAGAAAAAGAAGTAGCAGATGAAAATAAATAAAGCAAAGATAAAGAAGTATCTAAAGAACCTAAAAATAAAGAAAAAGATAATAGAATTAAAAGAAAAGATAATAGAACTAAAAAGAAAATTAGATAAACATGGTAAGAAAGGCTATATTGTATTAGGAATAATATTGGTATTCCTTCTAACGACAATAACATTTGGAAGATATATATATAATGAAATAAGAGACTTCTATCTGTCAAGTAAAAACTTTTATTTTAATAGTGATAAATTAACAACAAATAGGGCTATTTATCAAGTAGAAAATTGGTCAGCAGTAGACCCATATACTATAACAATAAACTTAAATAATAGTAAAAATAATTTAGTTCACACAAGCAGTGATATAAATTATGAAATAAGTTATGTATGTTCAAGTAATGTTTTATGCAGTGTAAATAGTACAGGAGGAACTCTTTATAGCAGTGAAGGTTCTAGTTACTTTAATGCAGTAATGACTCCTAATGACATTTTTAAAGTAGGAGATGAAGCTTTCATAGAAATAACTGTCAAGAGTACATATCCATATAAAAAGACATTACGAGGAAGATTTATTCTTAAAGTTGGTAAAAGTGGTTTATCATATACTATTGATGATAAAAAAGGAAGACCATATTTCAATTTTAATATAACAAATACTATTGACTATTATTTAGTAAAAGAAGCCTTTGGCGATTATTCGGTAAATGATAGAATTGATAGATTAACATACATATCACTAGAAGACATTGATAAAAGAAAATGCTTGTCCGCAGAAGTAACGCTAACATTTGATCCGGAAAAAGTAATATTAGATACGACTAATACAGCGTATCTAAAAAAAGAAAACTATACTATAGTAAAGATAAATGGTTATGATTACATAAATAGTATAACTTTTAGAATGGATTCAGAGTCAAGTGAAGTGGTAAAGTTTTACAAAGCAGATACTAACTTAGATTATACATATCCAATAGTAAATAATACATCAATAATAAACTTTAATTATTCAGAGTAGGTGGTGAAAGAATGGCTAATAATATAGCAAGGGAATATATTGATTTCTCTAAGAAAAATATTACAAAATATCTAAAAATAATATTAGATAAATATTATGCCAAGAAAATAGTAGACCCCTTATTAGAAGTCTATATAAATGTTAGATATTATAATAATGAAGATATAAAATATAAAAACTTTACATCAAACATTAATTATTATCTAAGACAAAAAGCTATTGAAATGAAAGAAAATGAAGATGAAGATACTATCTTTAAAATAAAAAATACTTTCTATCTATTTAAATATATATTATATTTTGATAATGTCGAAGAATATGAATCATTAAAAAAAGTAATATTAGAAATAGATGAATATCGGAATGAAGAACTAGGATTAAATGATGAAACTTTTATTGATACTCTTTATGAATTAGTAAAAGAAAATGAAAGCCGCAAAGATAAATATCTAAAATCTTTTGATAGTGAAAAGTTTAGTGTATCACTAATAAAAACTAATAACAAAAAAGTCTATCAAGTAAAACTAGATAACACTATTAAATTTAACAGAATATATAGTGAATATTCAATAAATAAAGTATATAGTGAAGGAATAGTAAATGAACAAAAAAGCTTTATTACATGCTATTTAACTTCTAAAATAATCTTAGAAAATGCTATTAAGGGAGAATTTGATACTAATTTAATCGTAGATTTTCCTATCAGTATTTTTGATAAAGAACAAAAATTAAATAGATTAATAAATATAATAGATAATGAAATAGTAAAGAATAATATTATAATAAAGTTTAAGTATTCTGACTATTTAGTAAATAAAGATCAAATAAATACTTGGATAAAAGATGGCTTTCAAGTAGCAGTAGAAATAGATGAAGGATATAATTATGATGATTCAAGTAAATTATGGTTAGATATTTTTACATATGTAATAGTAGATACAAACAAACAAAACTTTTTTGATGAAGAAAAAGTAATAATAGAATAGTAAAGTAGGTGCAGTATGGATACATTTTTTAGATTTCTATATGAATTTTTAGAACAATTTTTTACTTCCTTTATCCTGATGTTTAAAGGCTTAGTAAATGGAATAATAAATATGTTCAATATAAAAGAATATATTGGTATAATTAATTTTTATAAAGATGATTTTAGTGTTCCTGAATGGATATTAGTAGTCTTAGCCATCATAATAGTTTTAGCCATAATAGGAGGCTTAGGATTTATTATCTATTTCATTATAAGAAAGTATTTAAAATTCCATAAAACAGTAGTAGAAGAAGAATCTCTTCTTGAGGAGGTAGCTTCTCTAAATAATCAAGTAGCGGATCTTATGGCCGAAAAAGAAAGTATTCTTGCTATGAAAGTATCACAACTAGGATTAAAGCCAGGTGAATCACCAGAGATAGAAGAAACAGATAAACCAAAAGAAGATGTTGATACTACTAAGAGTAGATTCCCTAAACTAACAGCGGTCGATACTGAATTTGCTAAATATAAAATAGCAAACTATGGTGATAGTTTTACCCTTGAAGAATTAGTAGAGACATTTAGAAATTTTGCAGCATCTAAATTAAAATTATACTATAAATCAGAAATGATAAGATTATTCATATCAGCACTAGCCTCAACCAAACTAGTAATATTACAAGGTATATCTGGTACTGGTAAAACCTCTTTAGCCTATGCTTGGGGAAAATTCTTAAAACATGATTCCTGTGTTGCTTCAGTACAGCCATCATGGAGAGATAGAACTGAGTTATTTGGCTATTTCAATGAATTTACTAAAAAGTTTAATGAAACAGAAGCATTAAAAGAACTTTATGTCGCAGGTTATACTGATGATATATATACCGTAATACTAGATGAAATGAACATTTCCAGAGTAGAGTATTATTTTGCTGAAATGTTATCTATTCTAGAGATGCCTAATAAAGACGAATGGATTGTAGAATTAGTATCTAGTTCTTGGCCAGATGATCCCAAAAACATTGTTGATGGTAAATTAAAAATACCTGCTAATGTATGGTATATTGGAACAATCAATAACGATGACTCCACATTTATGGTAACAGATAAAGTATACGATAGAGCTATGCCTCTAGACATTAATGATAAAGGTCAAGTATTTGAACCAATTGATACCGAGGCCCAAGATATAAATTATTCATACCTAGATAAATTATTTAGTGAAGCAATGAAAGATAATCCAATATCAGAAGATACTCTAAATAAGATAAATGAAATGGATGATTATGTTATCAAACACTTTAGAATAGCTTTTGGTAATCGTATCGTAGCCCATATGAAAAAGTTTGTACCAGTATATGTTGCCTGTGGTGGTGATGAAGTAGATGGTGTAGATTACTTTATAGCTAGAAAAATACTAAGAAAATTTGAACAATTAAATATATCATATATTCGTGATGAAATTGATGGATATATAGAATTTCTAGATAAAACCTTTGGTAAAGGAAAAATGAAAGAGTGCGAAGAGTATTTACTTAGATTAAAAAAATTAACGTAGGAGGCCTATAATGAATGAATTAGAAATAATGAATTTATATACAGAAGCAAAAGAAGATAAAAATAACAAATTTTTTGAAAATATAAATTCAAATCTTCATGTAAAAACAGCCTATGATCGAGTAAATACTAACTTTGAATGGCTTGAGATAATGGAAGATACTATCAGATATTTAGATAATATCTTAAGAAATCCAAATCGATTTATAATAAATGAAGAAGATATTGTAAAAATAGAATTAGCTCGTCGTGTAACTGTTGAAAGTATTAAGCACTTATCTAAAAATACCAATTTAATACAAGATTACAATAAAGAAACAGGAGATGTGCGTCCTAGTAAAATATTAAATATCAATAAAGAAGAAAGTTTTGATACTTATGAAAATCGTTTGATTTAACAGTAAAAAGTGGGACTTTTGGAAGTAGCAAATATGATCTATCAACAGGAATATATGTTGGAGGAAGATATGGAGGAACACATTATTCTGCTAGAAAAGCTAAAATAGAGGGCGGTTATATTTATAATCTAATAGGAGGCCCTCTATCTAGCGATAATAGAAGTGGTGTAAATGATATATATATTTATATGACTGGTGGTAGTGTTGATATCATAATAGGAGGAGCAGGAACAACTGCCACTTATGGAAATAGAATTGTTTCTGTTACTGGAGGTACAGTAAACTATAGTGTCTTTGGAGGATCTAATGGTTCTACTGGTAATGAAGGTGATGGAACATTAAATGGAACACCATATATTTATATAGGAGGAACCGCTACTATTGGTGATAAAAACTTAATAAGTAATAATACAACTTTATTTGGAGCAGAATCTGGTAGTGTCTTTGGAATAGGTAATGGTCGTAGCGGTTATTCTACTATCGGATCATGTGATAATGCTATAATAATTATTAATGATAAAGCTACTATTAATAATAATGTTTATGGTGGAGGTAACTATGGAGCAACAGGAGTAAGTAGTAGTTCTAATACATCATATACTAATATAATAATAAATGATGGTTTTATAGAAGGATCTGTCTATGGTGGTGGTAATAAGAATGGAAGTGGATCATCATCAAAAACAGCTACTGTTAATATTACTATGAATAATGGAAATGTTGTTGGTAGTATTTATGGTGGAAGTAATGAAAAAGGAACTATTTATGGCACAGTCAATGTAAATATTAATGGTGGTGAAGTAACTAATTCTGTTTATGGTGGTGGCCGTGGAGGTTATACTAATTCATCAAACTCGGGTACTTTTGTTAGAGATGATATAAATGTTGTTATAGGAGATTCTTCTCTTAATACAACGCCAATTATTAATAAGAGTGTATATGGTGGTAGTGCTTATGGTACAGTAAATGATTCTTCTTCTGGAACTAGTGTATCTTCTAGTAAAACTAAAGTTACTGTAAATAAAGGCATAATAGTAAATGTCTTTGGTGGTGGTGAAGGTAATAATACTTACACACCATATGTAATGGGAGATATTGAAGTTACTATAAATAATGGTACTATAACTAATGTCTTTGGAGGCAATGACTTAAAAGGAAAACCTAATGGTAATATAACAGTTACTATTAATGATGGAACTATTACTAATACTTATGGTGGAGGTAATGAAACATCAGCTAATACAACAAATGTTTACTTAAATGGTGGAACAGTAGATAAAATATTTGGCGGTTCAAATATTAGCGGTACAGTAACTACTAGTAATGTAACTGCATCAGGAGGCACTTGTACTACTTTATATGGTGGTAATAATGCTGGAGGAACTACTGGGGTTACTAACGTATTAGTGGATAATGGAAATATTACTACAGTCTATGGTGGAGGAGAAGCTACTTCTGTAACAGAAAGTACTAATGTAACAATAAATAACAAAGTAGGTACAGTCTTTGGTGGTTCTAATTTATCAGGAAATATTCCTATAACTAATATTGTAGTAAATGATGCTAATATAAATGATGTCTATGGCGGTAATAATCAAGGTGGTAAAGTAGAAAATACTAATATTGATATAAATGGCACTCTAATAACTAATGTTTACGGAGGAGGTTTAAAGGCCGAAACTACTACTACTAATGTTAATCTAAATTATGGATTAATAACTAACGTTTATGGTGGTGGTAATGAAGCAGGAGCTATTACTACTAATGTTAATTTAGGAGGAGCAAATATTATTAATGTATTTGGAGGCTCTAATACTAGTGGAGAAGTTAAAAATACTAATATTAAAAACCTATCTGTTACTACTAGCGATTTATCTTCAGCGTTTACAATAAGTAAGTCTGATATAAATCAAACAGGAGCAACTGATATATTAGGTAGTGAAAAAATAAATGTAGATATAACCAATAATACAGGAGTTAGTTTACCGACATGGGATTTATATATTTTAACTAGTAAAAGTATTTTCGATTCTAACTGGAGTTCATCTAAAGTGGAGTTTGATAGTACTAATAATATTTATCATATTGATGAAGCAAATCAGTGGTATGGAACTAATACTTTAAATAATAATAGTACTTATAGTTTTGAATTTAATATTCATTCATATGATACTTATGAGAATTTTAAAATACTAGGATATTTATTAGTGGGTTATGATGCTAATGGTAATAAATATATAGGTAAATTAAATGTTGATAAAATATATGGTGGTAATAATCTAGGAGGTACTACTACTTCTGCTAATATAAATTTAACTAATGGAAATATAAATACTATCTTTGGGGGAGGTAATAAAGCTAGTGTAACTACTGCTTCTACGAATATCAATAATGTAACTGTTAATAAATCAATATATGGTGGTGGTAATGAAGCTGATGTATCTTCAGTAACTCTAAATATTGATAGTAGTACTATTGGCAATGCTGAAAATAAGGCTGTTATATATGGTGGTGGTAATGCTGCTAAAGTAACTAATAGTTTAGAAGTAAAGGTAAATTCTTCCGAAGTATCAGGAGATATTTATGGAGGAGGAAACAAAGGTGAAGTAGAAACTACTGTTAAAATGACTTTATCAAATACTCATGTAACTGGTAATGTCTTTGGAGGCGGTAATGAAGCCGCTGTTCTAAAAACTGATACTAAAGTTTTAGATAATACTACTATTGATAATAATATCTATGGTGGAGGTAATGCTGCCGAAGTAAAAGAAGATACTACTTTGACAGTTAATAATAGTACTATTTCTAATGCTATCTTTGGTGGTGGTAATGGAGAGAATTCTATTGTACCGGGAGATGAAACTGGCGAATTAAATCCAGCTAAAGTATTAGGTAATACCAATCTTGTAATAGGAGAGTCTACTAAAGTAAAAACTATTTATGGTGGTGGAAACTTAGGTAAAGTAAATAAAAATACTAATGTTAATACTAATAATATTACCGTTGAAGATTCTATCTATGGTGGTGGTAATGCTGCTGTAGTAGGAGAAAATACTAATATTCATATATCTAATACCAATGTAAATGATAGTGTTTATGCTGGTGGTAATGGTGTATTAGCAGTAGTTAATGGTAATACTAATCTTGATATAGATGATAATACTACTATTGGTAAACATGTCTTTGGAGGAGGTAATGCCGCTGCTACTGGACTAGAAAAAAACAATAATTCTAAAGGCATAGTAAATGTGGTAGGAGCTACTATTGGAGGTAATGTTTATGGTGGTGCTAATACTTCTAGATTATATGGTGATACTACAGTAAATATAGGTTTATCTGCAAGTAGTAATAAAAATCTTACTAAGTCTCCTATCGTAATAGGAGGAACTGTCTTTGGTGGAGGAGAAGCCAATGCTAGCGGTAGTGAAGAATATGACTACTCATTTATCAGTGTAACCGTAGGTATAAATATAAATATTAATGGTGAAGGCTATGATACATTTACTATTGGAGGTTCTATCTTTGGTAGTGGTAATGCTTCATCTACTACCGGTTATAGTTATGTAAATATTAAAAATTATGGTACTAAAGAAGATATTAAGAGAAATATATCTATACAGAGAGCTAATACTGTAACACTTGATAATTCATATATAGAATTAAAAGGTGCTACTGATAGAACTAATGAATACTCGACAGTATTATTCTCGTTAAGTAGAATTGATGAACTAAAACTAATTAATTCCTCTTCATTATATTTACAAAATGGTGGTAACTTAGTAAAAAAATTATCTAGTTTAGCTATGAATGGTACTAATGAAGTAAAATCAGAAGTAACTCTTGATCCTGAAACAAAATTATTATCAAGAAATACTAATAATAGAATATATATGTTAGAGGGTAAAAACTTAAATATAGCTACTAACGAAAATATAACTTCATTTGGTGAAGTATCGGGTATGACTTTCTTTGGTATGTATTTATTAAGTAGAAATGGTGATATTGTAACTGCTCTATATAATGATTATGACTATTCTAGTGAAGTATCATCAGGAGATATTTATTACTTTACTAAAGGTAGTTATGTACTTGGTATGCACAAGACTGATCATGATATAACTAAAGATGGTTTTTATACTAATTATGGTAATGAAGAAGGTAATGGTATTATAATAGATTATATAGAACCAACCCCTGATAATGCTGATTTCTATATGTGGTCAATAGGAGAGAAAGTAGATTCTTATGAAATAACATTAACAGCTTCTAAGTATTCTACTTTGGGTACCTATGAATTATCTTTATTAAATCACGCCTCAGCTAATACTAAATTCTCTATACTAGGATTTAATTATGCTACTTTAAATGAAGATATTAAATTAATAAATTATAGTGAAATACCTAGAGTAGCGGATACTGAGGATAAGGCTAATACTGTTTTTGGTTTAAATATGAAATCAGGACAAAATGGTTGGATAACTAAAGGTAGTACTAACTTTACTACTGAAGGTAATAATAATGTTAATGGTACTATTGATTATCAAAGAGAGAATTCAGCAGGAGCTCCAGGATTGGTATTCTACTTCTATCATTCTAAGAATTTAACAACAACTCAAAGTCTAGGTAGTGTTACTATATCTCTTGTAGCTATTACTCCTATTGATGACTTAAATAATGAAGTAAAGAGAATTAATATTAATGTTAATTTAAATACTGCATTATATAATACTAATGACTATGAAGGAACTATTACTCCAGGTAAGAAGTATGAAATGTTTGCTACTAGTCCTGTTGATATAACAACTAAGAGTAGTTTTAGTACTTATTATTCATTGTATATGGAAAGTGATACTACTCCATATAAAGAAGGATATCATCGTAGTTTAGTATCTACTTATTTATTACCAGTAAATACAGAACTTACCATGATTGACTTTCATGTTGAAGATAAACCTGTTTACTATTACTATACAGTAACTGAAGAAGACTATAATAATGGCTTAATAGAGTATAATAACTATGGTGAAGTATCTTATCCATTATCTAAATTTGTTAAAATGGGTAGTACTAGTCCAAATAATAATTATGATGATAGTAGTGCTAATGCTGTATATTATAAAGATAAGAAGACTGTTGAAGAGTTTATCTTTATGGTTGATTTTAAAGATACTAATATTGATACTGATGTTTTAGATAAGTCATTATTGATAGAACTTAGAAATAATGATAATCAGACTTTAATTAGTGTACTTGGTATAGAGCAGTCTACTATGAAATATGATTTATATCATAATAAAGATGCTATAATAGAATTATCTGGTAGTTTATCTGATAGTACTATATATCGTGGTAAGAGTACTAATTTAATATTAGATACTAACTTTATTCAAGATAAAATAGCTACTGATACTATCTTTGATACAAATTATGATGAACAGAAATTAGGTATAAAAATGACTATTCTTGATAGTAGGGGTACTCCTCTTACTAGTTCTAGTTTAATGGGAGTTAACTATACATATAATGGTAATACTTATTATCCAAGATATGATGGTACTATAAGAATAAATATAACTGAGAAAATAGCTAATGTTCGTTCTAAGATAACTATTAATACTGAGAATAGTAACCTTTCTAGTGGCGAATATACATTATTAATAGAATCATTTGGATCTGCTGATGGTATATATTATGGACTTAATTCATCAGATCAATTAGAATTAAAATTTACAGTAATAGATAATATATATGGATTAAAAGTAAGCACTACTGATAAAATGATATTTATAAATAAAGATACAGGATTTACTTTAAATAATAATAATAGTTATGTATATAAAATAGAATATACATCAGGTCTTTCTAACCCAAATATTAGATTAAAATTATTAAGAAGAGATTATAGTACAATATATACAAATACCTATAATGAAGTAGATTTAAAAGATTATGTAACAAATACTTTAGATACAACTAATAATGAAAAAGAATATTTATTAACAAATAATCCTACTAAAGAATCAGATCATTTCTTATATTTTAAGGATAACTTATTAGATGGAACATATAAACTAGTAGTAAGTTTATATGATAATAATACTTTAATAGGAGAAGTATATCAATATATAATAATAAAATAGGAGGTTTATATGACAAGAAAAGAAATAGAAGAGTTAGTAGATGATGACATAGTAGAATTATCCAAAGTAATAGATAATTTTATAAGTTTTCTTGAAAAAGAGTTAGTAGGTGATGATAATGCTAAATGAATATAAGGATAAAATAGAATTACAAAAAGAAGTATTAGCGGCTTTACCTAGAAATAATAATAAGAATAACAAATTATATAAAGCTAAAGTAGAAGAAATGCTAAAAGAATATCGAGTAGATAAAGAGGTAGTAGAGGAAGAAATAACTAAGAGAAGAAATAGATATTTATCTCTTGAATATGATAAAAATATTGATAATATTACTAATAAAATAAATGAACTACTACCTCAACTTCCTTTACTAAATAAATATAATTCCTCTTATGAGAAAAGTAATTTAGATATAATATTATATGAACTAGGTCACTTCTATAAAAATGATTTAGATAAAGTAAATACTGATATAAAAAAAGCAATAGATATCTTTTCTTTAGTAGGAGTACCTTTATCAGAAGATAATTTTAATTATAGTTATTATAGTAGTATTTATATGAAGAAGTTTCTATCAAATCAAGATAATGATATATTAAAAACTGATTTTGAAGAAATATATTGGAAATGTCCTGATATAATAACTCATATAACTTTAAATTTTAAATACTTATATTATAAAAATAAAAAGAAATTTGATATTTATTATGATAACTTAGTAAATAACTTATTAAGTAAAGATATATATAATGAATATAAAGAATTATATAAAAATAGAAATATATTAATTAGAAATAATGCTTATTTATTACAAAATAACTTTCTAGAAGGTAAACTTAATATTAGTGATTATTCATTAGATAAAGTAAGCAAAGCATATAAATATGTAATAGAGGGTGCTCCTAGTGAGAAGATAAATAAGGATATTAAGAAGTTATATCATTCTATTATAGAGTATAAGAATTACTTAGAGTTTGATTATATAATTAATGATATTAAATCTTTATACAAAGATAAAGATAAGTATAAAAATATTTATAGTACTAAGAAGAAAGAAATTGATAAATTAGAAAGAAATATTATTAAGAATAATAAAAAAGTATTAAAACTAGTATCTAAGAATAAAATAGATAAGATAGATATTTTAAATAATAAAATAAATAATGATATTAATAATTTAAAAAATTTATATGAAGAATTAGAAAGAAATTATTTTTTAGAAAGAATTTCTTCTTTAGAAGAAGATACTACTATCTATGATATATTCTTATTAGTGGATTCTAATTATAATTATTTAATAGAATTGCTTAAGAATAAAGATATAGATATTAGTGAGATAAATAAATTAAGATTATTTGTATATAATCCATATAATTATATTTTAAATAATATCTTAATATCTGAAGATAAAGATATTAGTATGCTTATTATGGATCGTTATAATTTATTTGGTTTTAATTTAACTAAAGATAAACTAGATAAAGATAATATTGATAATTTAATTAAAGAGTTAGAAATTATTCTTAATAGTATTGTTATGAATAAGAATAGAATTACTGATAGTAGAATTAAATTTATTAAAGATACTAATAATATATAATATACACTCTAAGCTATAATCTTAGAGTGTTATTCTAAAGCTTATTCTAAGCTTTAGAATAAATATCAACCATATATATTATATTTGGTGTGAATACTTATTTTATTAAAAATATTTTCAAATATATTGAATTTATTATTTATTTATGATATTATTTATTTGTAAGAAAAGACTAGAGAGGAGGTAATAAATATGAACTTAACCAGTAACATACACTTGTTTGTAGAAAATGGGGGGGGGGTATTTATTACCATTTCTATATCTAGAATATAATCTAAGTATAAATAATATAAATAAAGACTATGAAATAACTAATAGAAATATTAGTGATTTTTCATAGTCTTTTTACTATGGAGGAATAATTATGAATAAGTATAAGTTATATATGATATTTGGTATAGTATTATTAGGTTTATCTATTACTGGTAGTTTAGCATATTATATATGGAGTAGTACTACTACTAGTATATCAGGTAATCTATGTTTACCTGAAATATATTTTACTGGAGGAGCTACGATTAATAGTAAATTAAAACCAGTATCTAGTAAAGAAGAAGGATTAATTAAAGAAATAGAAGTAAACTTACATAAAACTTGTAATAATGATACAGCAGTAATGAATTTATATTTAAGTTTAGATTTATTACCAGTAGCATTACAAGAAAATACTTTTGTATATGAATTATATAATGGTAATAATGAAAGAATATCTAGTGGTAACTTTAGCAATAAAAAGCAAGGTGACATTATAACACTCGCAGAAAATGAAATAGTAACTAGTAATGTATCTATATATACTTTATATATTTATATAGATGGTAATAGAGATAATCCTATTACTATGACTAATCAAAATTTTAGATTTAATATCTATGGAGAAGGAACTGGTGCTATATATAAAGAAAATGTAATTCAAAATGAAACAACAACACCATCAAGTTCTTCTTCAACATTTCTAAATACTGAAGTACTTAGAAATCAAATAGAATCCATAACTATAGAAAAAACTAATGTCGTACCAAATGATGCAAAATATAGTAAAGATATATCATCAAAACAAGATGGAAGTGTAATGTTATGGTATACAGATAAAGATAATAATAGTTTATATGAAATATCAATAGGTAGTGAGAATGGTTCTGTTGAAGCTAATACTAACGGAAGTGGTATGTTTGCCTATTTAGATAATGTATCTTCTTTAGATTTAAGTGGCTTAGATACTAGTAATATGACTAGTATGAGTAGAATGTTTTATAAAAGTACTAGTCTTAAGAATATAGATGTATCAGGATTTGATACATCAAAAGTAGTTAATATGGATTATATGTTTAACGGATGTAATAATTTGGAAAGTTTAAATCTATCTAATTTTAATACTTCAAATGTAACAAGTATGTATGGAATGTTTTATGGGTGCTCAAATTTAGTAGATATAGATTTATCTAGTTTTAATACTAGTAAAGTAACAAATATGGGTTCTTTATTTAATGGTTGTTCAAATTTGACAAGTATAAATATAACTAATTTTGATACTAGTAATGTAACTGAAATGTCTGGTATGTTTCGCTATTGTAGTAGTTTAACAAATTTAGATTTATCGAATTTTAGTACAGGCAGTGTAATTTATATGAATTATGCTTTTCAAGGTTGCACTCTATTAAAAAAATTGGACTTGAGTAGTTTTAATACTAGTAATGTAACTAACATGATGTGGATGTTTGATGGTTGTTCTAGTTTAGAAGAGATTGATTTAAGTAGTTTTAATACATCAAAAGTAACTGATATGACATGGCTGTTTAAAGGTTGCAAATCTTTAACAAGCATTAATGTATCTAATTTTGATACAAGTAAAGTAACAAAAATGAGTGGTATGTTTGCTGGATGTAATTTATTAACTAATTTAAATTTAACTAATTTTGATACTAGTAAAGCTACTAGTTTAACTTCAATGTTTTATTTTTGTCAAAGTTTAGAAAGTTTAGACTTAAGTAATTTTGATACAGGTAGTGCAACAGAAATGATTAATATGTTTACAGGAGCCAAAAATCTAAAAGTTATATATGTTTCTAACAAGTGGAATACATCAAATGTTACAAATACTGGTAATATGTTTGGATTTTGTACTTCTCTTGCTGGAGCAGTACCATTTGATAGTACTAAAACAGATGTAAGTATGGCTAATTATACAACAGGATATTTAACATATAAAAAGAATACTAATTAAGAAGATACTAGTTTATCTTCTTTTTATTTGTAGTTATCTAAATTAGAAAGTATTTCACTGTGAATATGATATCTTATTGTTTCTTCCTAGACTATAGGCTAGGAAGAACATGAAAATACCTTGGATTTTCATGAAAAGTATAATAAAAATAGTAATTTTATTAAAAAGTATATAATTAATAACTTGCATAAGAAAAAGTTATATGCTATACTTAAGATGGTGATAGTATGAAGAAAGTTTTAAAAGGATTAGGAATAGTTTTAATAGGAGTATATTTAGTAGTAGCAATAACACTAACAGTATTTTTATTAAATTATAATAAGTATAATATAACAGAATTAAATAATAAATCACTTATAATAGTAAGAGATGAAGAATTAAAACCAGATTTTCAAAAAGGTGATTTAGTAATAGTAAATAAAGATGCTAATAAAGATATAAAAGTAGGAGATAAAATATTCTTCTATGACAATTATAAACAAACAGTATCAGTTAACTTAGGAACAGTATTAGAAAAAGAAACAATAACCAAAGAAGAATCAACATTTGTTGTAGATGGTGATCATGCAGTATCTAGTGAATATGTAATAGGTACCGCTAGAACAAGTAAAACATATAGTAAGTTAGGCACTATACTAGGAATATTAGAATCAAGATTTGGTTTCTTATTTATGATAATATTCCCAATATTAATATTATTTATTTATGAAATATATGTTGTAATAAAAGAATTAAAAGAATCAAAATATGATGATGAAGATGAAGAACCAAAAAAGAAATCTAAAAAAGATAAAAAAGAAGTAGTAGAACAAAAAGAAGAAATAAAAGAAATCAAAGAAGAGAAAGATGAAGAATAAAAATATTTTAGTAGTAGTATCATTAATCTTAGTATTTATAACAATATATATAATAAGAGATACATATGGACTATTTGAAAGTAAAAATATAATGAATACAAATACAAATATAGCAAAATGGAATGTATTAATTAATGGAACTGATATTAAAAGTGGAGAGAATTTTGTTGTTGATTCTATTAATATTGTTGGTAATAATAATGTCTTAAATGGTAAGATGGCACCAGGTACAGAAGGTTATTTTGATATATTAATAGATCCTACTGATACTGATACATCAATATTATATAGTGTTACCTTTGATTTTACCAAAGTAAATGGTAGTTTTGCTATAGATAGAATAGAAGAAACCACTAGTGGTAATTTAATTAGAACAGGAGAAAATACTTATAGTAAAGTAATAACTCTAGAAGAAATAAAGAATAAAGTAACAAATACAATAAGAGTATATATAAAATGGAATAATGTTGAAGAAAATAATGAAGAAGATAGTAAAATAGGCTTAACTAAAGATAATTTTATTAATATACCAGTATCTGTTTCCGTTGTTCAGTATCTAGGTGAACCAGTAGTAGAATATCAAAATGAATAATAAAGCGGTGATATAAATGTTAAAGTATATAAATAAAATATTTCAAGTATTTATTGATATCTTAGTATTTATAATCACCGTTTTAATTTTTTTTTCATTATATAATTTTATATCACTAAAAGTATTAAATAAAGAATATTCAAATGTATTAGGAGTTAGTATCTTTGAAATAGTAAGTGGAAGTATGGAACCAACACTAAATGTTAAAGATTTAATAGTAGTAAAGAAAACCTCTAATATTAGTAAGAATGATATAATAACTTATATAGATGGTAAAGATTTTATTACCCATAGAGTAATAAAGATAGAAGGTAATACTCTTACTACTAAAGGAGATTCTAATAATAGTGATGATGTTAGAATAGATAAGTCTAAAGTAATAGGTAAAGTAATACTTAGAATACCAAAAGGTGGAGTATTAAGAGAAGTATTTACTACTCCTAAAGTAATAGTGTCAATAGTAGTAACATTAATATTAATAAGTCTAAGTATATCTTATATACCTAAAGATAAAAGAAAAAAAGTAGTATCTTTAGATGATAAGTTTGAAGATCCAAATTGTATATATAAAAAGTAGGTGAAGTATATGTTTGATAGAAGAAAATTATTAAAATCTAATAAATTAACAATAGCTATAATATTACTCGCCGTAGTATTAACATTAATACCAATAGCCTACTCTAAACTATTTTCTAAAACAGACTCAGATTCTAAAATAGAAACAGCTTTATATATATTAAATACTGACTACTATGAAAAAGAAGTAAAATTAGATGAATTAGTACCATCAGATACACCATATGTATATAATTTCAAAGTAGCTAATAATGATGGTAAAAATAGATTAGAAACCAAATTAGAGTATACTTTAAAAATTGTTACTACAACTAATTTACCACTATCATATAAATTATATATGAATGAAAATTATAACTATAATGCAAGTACTAATATCATAACTAAAGATACAATCGAAAAGACAGGGGAAGATGGAGCCTATTTTAGAACTTTAGAAACCGCTAAACAAACCTTTGGTTTTGATAAAGATGAAGAAAATATCTATCATTTAGTAGTTACTTTTCCTAAAGAATATGATAGTTTTGAATATCAAGATATCATTGAAGGAGTAACAATATGTATAGAATCAAAACAAATAATAGATAAAAATGCTTAGTAAATAAGGCTTCAAAAAAGTTATGCGAAAAATGTCGAAATATCTATTGCAAATAAAAAGGAAGTATGATATACTGAAATAGTAATAGTAGGAGAGAAGTACTCTCAAATTCTTAATAAAAAGGAGTGATAAAATGGAAGAAAAAGTTCTTACTAAAGAAGAAAAAGAAAAATTAAGAAAAGAAAGACAAAAGAGAAGAAAATACAGATTGTTGATATTATTACTTCTAATGCTAGGAACTGGAACAATGCTTGCTACATCAACCTACGCATGGTTTACATCTAACAAGAACGTTTCAGTAGAAACATTAAAAGTAAATATCGAAGCTAAAAATGGTATCCAAATATCTGCTGACGGAACAAAATGGAAATCAATAGTTCAAAAAGCTGATTTAGTTGGTGCACATCCTGGTAATTATAAAACTGCTGTTAACCAAATACCAGAAGCATTAGAACCTGTTTCTACAATAGCGGTTCCTGATGATAATGGATATTTACCTATGTATTATGGTGTAGTTGAAACTTCTGAAACAGTGGCTAATAATGGTGAATATATTATTACTGCTACTAAAACAACAGAAATTGATAATGCTGTTAGAACTGAAGGAGATACTGATACTGCTAAGTTTATTGCCTTTGATTTATTCTTCAAAGTTAATGCTGCAACACCTATATATTTACAAGCTGGTTCTGGTGTAACTAGTGCTGATGAGAAGGATAATGGTATTAAGAATGCATCTAGAATTGCCTTTGTTAAACTTGGAGAAACTGCTGATGGTTCTGCTTTAAATACTATTCAAGCTTTGAATGCTGGAGCAGCTTCTACTGTAACAGTTTGGGAACCTAACTTTGATGTTCATACTGATGCTGGTGTAGCTAATGCCAAAGACGTATATGGTATTACTACTACTGCTGCAAATGGAGCATTAGTACCTTATGCTGGCATTAAAGGTGCAATTACTAAGGCTGAAGATATTTTACTTGGTGAAGCAACTCAAGAGAAACATGAGGATAAGTTTACAACAGTAACACCTGGTAAGACAAGTACTGCTGCATTTCCTGCTAATATAGAATTAATGACTTTAAATAAAGGTATTACTAAAGTAAGAATCTATATGTGGGTTGAAGGACAAGATGTTGACTGTGAAAATAATGCATCAGGTGGAAATATTAATTTTGATTTAAAGATTAGTACAAATGCTGCATAAATATAATTATTAAAGAAAGTGAAAGCTTTCTTTTTTTTTGTGGATTAAAAAATAAACTGTGGAATAAAAGACTTTAAAAAAATTCCAAAAAGTAATATAATAAATTAGAGAGGTGAAACAATGAAATTAGAAAAAATATTAAATAACATTGATTATAAATTAATAAAAGGAAGTCTAGATACCGAAGTATCAGGATTATACTATGATTCCAGAAAAGTAACTAATGGTTCAGCTTTTATATGCTTATCAGGAACTCAAGTAGATGGTCATGATTATATTGAGTCTGCTATTGAAAAAGGAGCAACAACAATCATTATCGAAAAAGATGTTGAAGTACCTGAAGATGTAACTGTAGTAAAATTACCAAATACTAGAAAGAATTTATCATTATTAGCCATAAACTATTTTGATAATCCTGCTAGTAAATTAACTATGATAGGAATAACAGGAACCAAAGGTAAAACAACAACATCATGGATGATTAAGAATATTCTTGAAGAAGATGGTCATAAGACTGGAGTTATAGGTACAATGGGAGTATTTATCGGAAACACTCATTACGATACCGTAAATACAACTCCTGAAAGTTATGATATACAAAAATATCTAAAAGAAATGGTAGATGATAAAGTAGAATATGCCATTATGGAAGTATCATCTCAAGCTTTAAAAGTAGGAAGAGTAGAGGGCCTTTCCTTTGATTATGGAGTATTTACTAACTTAACCAAAGACCATATCGGTGATGGTGAACATGAGAATATGGAAGACTATATTTATAGTAAAAGCCTATTATTCCAAAAATGCAAACATGGTATACTAAACATTGATGATATCCACTATGAAGATATGATAAAAAATAGTACTTGTGATATACATACCTTTGGTAAAAATAAAGAAGCTAATCTTTTAATAGATAATATCAAATTATTAAGAAAAGAACATTTTATAGGACTAGAACTAAATACTAAAGGAATCATAGAAGATACTTTTCTAGTAAATACACCAGGAGAATTCTCAGCCTATAATGCTTCTAGTGCTATTTTAACAACATATCTAATAGGGTGCAAAGTAGAAAATATTAAAAAAGCCCTATCAAAAGTAGCAGTAAAAGGAAGAGTAGAAATAGTACCAGTATCTAGTAAATATAGTGTTATAATAGATTACGCCCATAATGGAGTATCAATGCAAAGTATACTAGAGACTATGAGAGCGTATAATCCAAAAAGAATAGTAAGTTTATTTGGCTGTGGTGGAAATAGAAGTAAAGAGCGTCGCTATGACATGGGCGAAATATCCGGAAGACTAGCAGACTTTACCATAGTAACTGAAGATAATTCTAGATATGAAGATATAAATGATATCATGAATGATATCGAAATAGGCTTAAAGAAAACATCCGGAAAATACATAAAAATACCAAGTCGTAAGGATGCTATAAAATATGCTATTGATAATGCAAAAGAAGGAGACATAATTCTTTTGTTAGGAAAAGGTCATGAGACATATCGTGAAATAAATGGTGTAAGAGAACATTTAGATGAAAGAGAAATAATAAAAGACATCTTAAATAACAAATAAATATTTACAATAAATAAAATATCTGCTAATATATAATTAAAGAAAAGGAGAGTGCAGAAATGTTACCATTTAAAAGAGCAAACATCTTATTACCAAAAGATGTAGACATGACCAAATGGTCAGTAGTAGCTTGTGACCAATATACAAGTGAACCAGAATATTGGAAAGAAGTAGAGGATGTAGTAGGTTCTTCACCATCTACTCTTAATCTAATCTTACCAGAATTATATTTAGAAGAAGAAAATGTTGAAGAAAGAATCAAAAAGATAAATTTAACAATGGAAGACTATTTAAAAGAAAATGTCTTCCAAGAATATCCAAATACCATGATTTATCTAGAAAGAAAACAAAGTGATGGTAAAGTAAGAGAAGGATTAATGGGAATGGTTGACTTAGAAGACTATTCTTATGAAAAAGGTTCTCAAACACTGATAAGAGCAACTGAAAAAACCGTAATTGAAAGAATACCACCAAGACTAAAAGTAAGAGAAAATGCTCCCTTAGAATTACCACATATAATGATTTTAATAGATGATGAAAAGAAAAATATTATCGAAAGTTTAAAAAACAAAGTAACAGCTAAAGATATCGTTTATGACTTTGACCTAATGGAAAATGGAGGTCACATTAAAGGTTATAACTTATCTGATGAAGTAATTAAAGATATTGAAAAAGGATTAGAAGGCCTTATGGATAAAGATTACTTTGAAAAGAAATATAATGTTAAAGATAAAGGAATACTACTATTTGCTATGGGAGATGGAAATCATTCACTAGCAACCGCTAAAGCAAATTATGAAAACCTAAAGAAAACTATGAGCAAAGAAGAATATTTAAATAATCCAGCTAGATATGCCTTAGTAGAAATAGTAAACTTACATAGTGAAGCTTTAGAATTTGAACCAATACATAGAGTAATATTTAATACAGATGTAAATAACTTAATTGAAGAATTAAATAAATATTATGATATTAATGAAGAAGGAAAAGGAGAATACTTTGAATTAGTTACTAAGGATTTTGATAAGAAGTTATATATTTCTAATCCTAAATCTAATATAGCAGTAGGTTCCATTCAAATGTTCTTAGATGAATACCTAAAAGATCATGAAGGAAAACTAGATTATATTCATGGCGATGAAACAACTAGAAGTATGGGCAAAGAAGCAAATAATGTAGCCATACTATTTGAAGCAATGCCTAAAGAAGAATTATTTAGAACTGTAATATTAGATGGTGCCTTACCAAGAAAAACATTCTCTATGGGACATAGTTATGATAAGAGATTCTATTTAGAAGCAAGAAAAATAAAATAATAAAATTAACCAAATTTAGGTTAATTTTTTTTAATTATATGTTATACTTATAGTAGGTGATAAAAAATGAAAAAGTTAAATATTTTTTGCATAATAATAGGCATAATATGCTTCTTAGTAGCGGGTTACATAGTAACAGATAAAATATTAATAAAAGAAGATAATAAAATAGAAATAGATGAAGAAAAAGAACTAAAAGATATCAACAATCATTTATCTAAAATAGGTTCTCCTCTTGGTTGGTTAATAGTAAAAGAAGGTATTGATAGTCAAGATGATAATGGTAAATATAGTCCTAAATATAATTATAATTACCTAGAAAAATATGAAAATAGACAATTATTTGTTATGGAATATATATTAAGTTATCAAGAAAATATAGATAGTTTTACAGTTTTATCAGCAGGAGACCAGTCTGTAGTAGAAGATACTCCTACTAGTGATTTTACTTTATCTTACTTAGATTACAAGGTATTTAATAAATACTATAAAGAATTACTAGGAGAAGATTTTAAAACAACTAAAGGCAAAATGGGTAATACTAAGTATGATAAAGATTATGTTTACTTTGATAATAGACATCCTGGTAGTAATGGTGTATATGTATCAATGATTACTAGTGATAAAGTAGAATATAAGAAAGGAGAATATATAGCAAGTGTTAAAGCTACTTATAGTACTAGACTAGCATATATTCTAGATAAAGAAACTAGTGATGGTATAATATCATATACAAAAGATGGCAATAATAATATTATATTAAAATCATTTATATTAAAGAAGTAGAGAGTCATCTCTTTTTCTTTACCCTTTCAGCCTTATATAAAATAAGTCTTTCAGGGTATGACAGAGCCTAAGGTTTCTGTCATAGCACTTTTGTTATAAAATTCATGAAAAATATTTACTTATTTAGCATAATATGGTACTATATAAATGGCTTTTCAAAAAATATACACAAATATTGATTTAATAATCCCAGTGCCTAATAGGTGGATATTAAAAAAGAGATATTTGGAAGCAAAACGAAAGGAGAGTGTTTAATATGACAGTAGTATCTATGAGCTATTTGTTAGAAGCAGGAGTTCACTTTGGTCATCAAACTAAAAGATGGAATCCTAAAATGAAAGAGTATATTTATAACTCTAGAGATGATATTTATATCATTGACTTACAAAAAACTGTTGCTAAAATGGAAGAAGCATATGAAGCATTAAATAAAATAGCAGCAGAAGGAGGTAAAGTTCTATATGTAGGAACTAAAAAACAAGCCCAAGAAGTATGTAAAGAAGAAGCAGAAAGAAGTAACATGTATTACATGACTGAAAGATGGTTAGGAGGAACATTAACAAACTTCAAAACTATCAGAAGAAGAGTAAATCGTCTAGAAGAAATCGAAAAAATGGAAAAAGATGGTACATTTGATAGATTACCTAAGAAAGAAGTAGTAGGACTTAAGAAAGAATACGAAAAATTAAATAAAAACTTATGTGGTATTAGAGAAATGACTAAATTACCACAAGCAATCATTATTGTAGATTCAACTAAAGAATATAATGCAATAAGAGAAGCTAAAAAATTAGGTATTCCAGTATTTGGTCTAATTGACACTAACTGTGATCCAGACGATGTAGATTATGTACTTCCAGGAAATGATGATGCTGTAAGAAGTATCAAAGTAGTACTTGGTTCATTAACAAATGCTATTATTGAAGCAAATGGTGGAACTATTATTGATTATGTAAGTGAAGATGATAAAAAGCCTGTTAAAGAAAAAACTTTTGCTAAAAAAGATAAAAAAGAAGTAAAAGAAACTAAAGAAGTTACTGAAAAAGAAGAAATCAAAGAAGAAAAGCCAGAATTAGATTTAAATATCTTAACAGTAGCAGAACTTAGAGATTTAGCTAAGAAAAAAGAAATCAAAGGCTATTCAAAAATGAAAAAAGAAGAATTAATTGAAAATTTAAAATAAGGAGGAATACTATGATTACTGCAAATATGGTAAAAGAGTTAAGAGAAGCAACAGGAGCAGGAATGCTAGATTGTAAAAAAGCTCTTACTGAAACAAATGGTAATATGGAAGAAGCAATTACTTGGCTTAGAGAAAAAGGAATTTCTAAAGCTGCTAAAAAGCAAACAAGAATTGCTGCTGAAGGATTAGCTAAGGCTAAAGTAGAAGGAAATAAAGCTGTTATTGTTGAAGTAAATTCAGAAACAGACTTTGTTGCTAAAAATCCAGAATTTACTGGATTAGTAGATTTAATTGCTACTGCAATTTTAAGTAGTAATGTAAAAACAGTTGAAGAAGTAATGAAATTAGAAGTAGAAGGCAATACTATTGAAAATATTATTATTGACAAAACTGCTACTATTGGAGAAAAATTATCATTTAGAAGATTTGAACTAGTAGAAAAAGAAGATAATCAAGTATTTGGCACTTATTCACATATGGGTGGAAAAATTGTTACATTGGCAGTTTTAGAAGGAACTGATGAAGAAGTAGCAAAAGATGTTGCTATGCAAATAGCGGCTATGAGACCACTATATTTAGATAAAGATTCAGTACCTACTGAAAGAGTAGAAAAAGAAAGAGAAATCTTAACTGAACAAGCAGAGAATGAAGGACTAGATGCTAATAAATTACCTATGATTGTAAATGGAAGATTAAATAAATTCTATGAAGAAGTATGTTTATTAGATCAAGGCTTTGTAAAAGAAAACAAAATGAAAGTATCTAAATATGTAGAAAGCAAAAATATGAAAGTATTATCTTTCGTAAGATACGAAGTTGGCGAAGGTATGGAAAAAAGAGAAGAAAACTTTGCTGACGAAGTTGCAAAACAAATGAATGCATAAAATTAGAGACTGTCAGGAAATTTAAACAATTAATTTCTTAGCAGTCTTTTTGATTATGTAACAAAATAATATTAAGTGAATCTTAAGTTTCTATTATATAAAAAAATCGATTAGAATTTCTAATCGACTTTTTTTCCACAATTATCACAAAATTTAGCATTAGGTTTTAATTTAACTCCACATCCTAAACAATATTTTTCAGTATTTGTATTCTCAGAACCAAAAGGACCATTAGGACTAACAGAAATAGTATTATCGAATTGATAACTATTAGATAAACCTAGTACCATTGCAATAATTGGAGCAAATAAAGTTCCTAAAATAGCAATTGGCACATGATTTTGTTTCATCTTCTTACCAATATTCCAGAAGATAAAGAATCTAGTTACTAAGGTTGCAATATTAGCAACATAATCAAGACCATTAATTTTTAACATGCCAAGAATAGTGCCAGATATAGCAATAAGGAAATACCACCAATTAAGTCCAGATATTTCTACAAGCACATATGTGTTATAAAATGGAATAATAGCTTCCCATCCTTGCTTTCCTGCTTTTTTAAATAATTTCCAAAGGCCAATAACATAAACTGCATATAATGCTATAACCAAAAGCAATATAAATACAGAGCCTCCTAATAACATAGCCATAAAATAATTAACCATATCTTACTCCTTTCATTATTAATATATCAAAAAAATAAAATAATTACAATAACAAACCAAATATTTATTAAATTTTTAATAAAAAGAAAATATACCAATATGTAAAAAGACATAAAATAAAACTGTTTTTAAGAATTAAATTGCTTATTCAAGAATACTCTTTAGTAGGGTGATATCATTGTTTAGTAAGAATATACATAAAAGAATTAAAATAGTATTACTAATAGTAATAATAGTATTTATAATAATAATAGCTAAAGTATTTTATATAGAAGTAATAGATTATAAGAAACTTAATAAATTAGCTAATGGATTATGGAGTAGAAATTTACCAATAGAAGCCGATAGAGGTAAGATATATACCATAGATGGTGAATTATTAGCAGGTAATGTAACAACTACGTCATTAGTATTTATTCCTAATCAAATAAAAGATAAAAACTTAGTAGCGGAGCAGATAAGTAAAGTATTAGGAGTTTCTAAAGAAGATATCGAAAAGCATATATATAAGAAGACAATGATGGAAAGAGTACACCCTGAAGGAAGAAGACTTTCCTACGAAATAGCGGATCAAATAAATAGTTTTCATTTTGATGGAGTATATCTTTTAAAGGAATCTAAAAGAGAATATACCCATAATGAAATGTTATCTCATGTTTTAGGTTATGTTGGCATAGATAATCAAGGCCTTAGTGGCTTAGAACTTCAGTATGATGATATCTTAACAGGAGAATATGGAGGAGTACAATACTTTTCTGACGCTAAGGGTAATAATTTAGATAGAAATTCCGTATATGTAGAACCAGAAGATGGGTTAGATATATATTTAACAGTTAATTATGAATTACAATCTTCTATTGAAAGAGAACTAGATAATATTGTAACTAAATATAATCCAGAAGGAGCATGGGCATTAGCTATGGATCCTAATACCGGAGAAATACTTGGTATGAGTTCTAGACCTAATTTTAATCCTAATAATTATAAAGATTATAGTACTGAAGTAATAAATAGAAATATGGCTATATGGGCTAGTTATGAACCAGGTAGTACTTTCAAAATATTAACAGTAAGTGCAGCAGTTAATGAAGGTAAGGTAGATTTACTTAAAGATACTTTTTACGATGGTGGTTCTGTTAATGTTGATGGTGCTAGGATTAAGTGCTGGAAGGCTGGTGGACATGGAGCTCAAACTTTCTTAGAGGTTGTTCAAAATTCATGTAACCCTGGCTTTGTAGAATTAGGACGAAGATTAGGAAAAGAAACATTATTTGATTATATAAATAAATTTGGATATGGTAAAAAAACAGGTATTGATTTAAATGGAGAAAGTTCAGGAATACTATTCAATTTAGATAAAGTAGGACCAGTAGAACTAGCTACTACTGCCTTTGGTCAAGGAGTTAGTGTTACCGCTATTCAACAAGTAGCAGCAGTATCCGCGGCAATTAATGGAGGTACATTATATAAGCCTTATATTGTTAAGAGAATTACTGAACATGAAACAGGCCAAATTATTAAAGAAATAGAACCTACTAAAGTAAGAGAAAATATTGTTACTAAAGAAACAAGTGAAAAAGTAAGAATGACACTTGAGTCAGTAGTATCATTAGGTACTGGTAGAAATGCCTATATAGATGGTTACCGAGTAGGAGGAAAGACAGGTACTGCTCAAAAGGTTAATAATGGTGTTTATATGCATGGTAATTATATAGTATCCTTTATTGGCTTTATGCCTGCTAATGATCCCAAAGTAGTAGTATATCTAGCCATAGATAATCCTAAGGGTGTAACCCAGTATGGAGGTACAGTTAGTGCTCCAATAGTAAAAAATATCCTAGAAGATGCTATATCAGCCTTAAATATTAAAAAACAAGAAGGTGGAACCGATAAAAAGTATCAATGGTATGACCAAAAATATTATACCGTAGAAGATGTTGTAGGCTTAACTAAAAAAGAAGCAGCTAGTAAACTAAAATCTTTTACTATAGAGTATAGTGGCAGTGGAGATAAAGTAATTAATCAGTCTCCAGAAGCAGGAAGTAGAATACCAGAATATTCTAGTATTAGATTATACTTAGGTTAATTTGCATTTTTATTACTTTTGTGCTTTAATAGCGGCATCAAAAGAGGGGGGAATATTTATGCAAATAATTAATATGTCTAAGACTAAATTAAATAGTTTAGAACCACTTATATTACCAAAAAATGTAACTAGCACAGAGTGTGAATTATTTAAATATCCTTATTATGGTAAAGAAAAATTACTTAAGAAATTACATCGTACTGATGGAATAATATTTGCTAATAAATTATATACAATAGAAGCATTAAATGCTAATAAAGATAGTATGCCTAGTAATTTTGTATTACCCGAATCTTTAGTATCTATTAATAAAAAAATAGAAGCTTTCACTATGAAGTATATAAAAGGAATAAACTTAAGTGTTATATTAAATAATCCTGATATTACTTATGAAGAGAAGATTCATTATCTAAAGAGTATTGGTAGAATACTAGAACAGATGCAAAATATTCGTAAATATACTAATTTAAATAACTTCTACCTAGGAGATATTCATGAAGATAACTTTTTAGTAGAAAGAGATAAACAAGAAATATATATATAGTAGACTTAGATAGTTGTAAAATAGCGGGTAATAAATCATTTCCTGGTAGATATTTAACTAATTCTTCATTAATTAAATATAATAGCACTAAGTATCAAACATTATCACAGACTGATGATTTAGCAGATTATAAGATTGATGAAAATACTGATATATATTGTTATATAATTATGATATTAAATTATTTATATGATGGCAGAGTAGATAGATTATCACTAGATAAGTTTTATGATTTTATAAATTATCTAGAAGATATTAAAGTAAATATAGAGTTAATAGAGTGTTTTAATAAGATAGTAGTAGGAGGAAACAATATTAATCCTTGTAATTATCTTGATACATTAACTCCTAAACAAGTAGCGGGTGCTAGAAGACTATATAAAAAGAAGTAAATATCTTTACACTACTAATGTAAAATAAAGTAAAAAGATATATTTATTTAAATATATATATGATATAATATATCTAGAAGAGGAGTGGGATAATGTTAACATTAACTAAATCATTATTTGCCTTAATGTTGGGCTTTATAGGAGCTACAATATTCGGATTAATCATTATACCATTTTTAAAAAAGTTAAAAGCAGGACAAAATATCAATATATATGTAGAAGCTCATAGGAATAAAGCAGGAACACCTACTATGGGAGGATTAATCTTTATAATTCCTACATTTGCTATAACATTATTTCTATTATTAACTGGTAAGATAGAATATTCAGTAAACTTAGTTATAGTATTATTTGTATTCTTGTCATATGGATTAATAGGATTCTTAGATGATTTTATAAGTTTAAGAAGAAAGACAAATAAAGGACTTACACAATTTCAAAAGATATTACTTCAGTTAATAGTAGCTTTAGTATTCTATGTATTATTTAGACAATATACAGCGGGAGATTCTTATTTAAGAATATCAGCTTTAGGTATTGATTGGAACTTAGGTTGGTTCTATGGAGTATTCATATTATTCTTATTAGTAGGTTCTTCAAATGCTGTTAACTTAACTGATGGATTAGATGGTTTAGCAGGAGGGTTATCTGCAATTGCTTTCTTAGCTTTTGGTTTAATTGCTATGGGTAGTTGGTGGATTGAAGGTAATAGCGATATGGGTATCTTTTGCTTTATACTAATGGGAAGTATTATGGGCTTTCTGGTATATAATTCAAATCCTGCTAAAGTATTTATGGGCGATACTGGTAGCTTAACACTTGGTGCTACAATGGCTACGATAGCTATCTTAACATCACATGAATTATCACTAGCGGTAATAGGAGGAGTATTTGTAATAGAAACATTAACTGTTATTATTCAGATATCCTCAGTTGTATTATTAAAAAGAAGAGTATTTTTAATGACTCCTATCCATCATCATTTTGAAAGATTAGGATGGAAAGAGAATGATATTGTTAAATTATTCTGGATAGTAGGTTTTATATTAAGTTTATGTGCTTTAATATATGGAGTATGGTTATAATAAGATTACTGTATTTGGTAATCTTTTTTGTGCCCCTTCATCCTAAGGTATTCCGGGGTATTTTTGAGTCTTAGTCTCAAAAATAGATTTATTTAATAAAAATAGCAATAGACTTATTGAAAATAAAAATAGTTTATGATAAAATTAATACATAAAGTATGAAAGGAGGCCCTACCTATGAAAGTATTAGATATAGTTAACAACAAGTTAATTTTCGGGGGGGGGGTGTAATTTAAGTATAAATAATAATATTAATAAAGACTATGAAGTAACTAGTAGTAATACTAGTCTT
>OBKR01000297.1_pt1 | contig 60096 bp, 48 predicted proteins | sample 1518991 | NCBI WGS metagenome assembly OBKR01 (sample SAMEA2452117, study PRJEB22498) | human gut metagenome | biome: human feces; feature: human gut; material: feces | place: Australia | collected 2012
ATTACATTGGCAATCAATTCGTTATAAAGTTTTATTCTTTTTACGACAGTCCCTACAGTAAAAATAAAAAGGAGAAGAAATCATAGAGACTCCTTCCCCTTTTCAATTCTCTCCAAATTAATTGTTATCCCATTTACCAAACTAAATAAACATCAAGTCCTTTATTCCGTATAGTCAAATTTAATAAAGTCACATACTTGCGATATTGTTCTACATTCAATATACCTTTCATTAAACTTAAATTCTCTGATACAGCCTCACGTACTTTCTTTGCGCGAACATCTTCATCCTTAATGCCTGATATTTTCTGTAACTGATCAGAAAAATACTCATTGACAAGGGCCACCTTATCAAACTGACCACTATAAATATCCAAATAACGCACCATACGTTCTGTGCGAACATTCCAATTCCATACCTCTTTATTCACATTTGCACCTTCGTTAGCTGCAAAAACAGTAGCGCTCGCGAATGTAGCCAACGCTACAAAAAGTAACACAAAACGTTTCATTTTCTTTCTTCTTTTTACATTAATTGTTAATCCTAAAAACTAAAAATCTTTTTACCTATACTTTTCTTATCTTTTTGACACTGCAAATATAGAATAGCTTTCAATACGGAAGCAAACTATTATGGTTAATAAATGTAAACCAGTCAACAAATATCCATTTAATTGATTTATATCAATTATTCGTGATATAATTAAACCCTATATATATTTACATATGATACAAAATAAAGCATTTTAATAACAAATAGTTTTATTATCCGTTTAATATTCACGAAAGAGCATCTCTTAAAAAAATGATATTTAGCATCCTTTTATAGCATCTTTAGCTCATATTTCACTATCTTTGCGAAGAATATGCACACAAAAGATTAATATCAAACCATTTATATAAATAAGCATATGGAGAACAATCCCAACAAATACATTACCGTATCATACGAATTGTATATTACGGAGAATGGAACAGAAAATATGGTAGAAAAAGCACCGGTAGAACATCCTTTCCAGTTTATTTCCGGAATGGGTACTACCCTTGAAGCTTTCGAAAAAGAAATCGCCCCATTGGCTAAAAGTGACAAGTTTGATTTTGTAATACCAGTTGCCGAAGCATATGGAGAATATGACGAAACTCATGTATTGGATTTGCCCAAGAACATCTTTGAAATTGACGGAAAATTTGATTCTGAAAGAATTTTTGCCGGAAACATCGTTCCACTGATGAATGCAGATGGCAACCGTCTTAACGGAACCGTACTTGAGGTAAAAGAAGATGTAGTGGTAATGGATTTCAACCACCCGTTTGCAGGAAAAGATCTTCGATTCAAAGGTGAAGTAACCGAATCACGTCCTGCAACCAATGCCGAAATTCAGGAAACAATCAATATGCTTTCCGGAGGATGCGGTGGAGGATGTGACTGCTGCGGAGGCGGTTGTGGAGACGGTGGATGCGATGACGGATGTAACGAACACGGTCATCACCACGGAAACTGTGGATGCGGCTGCCACGACTAACAGAAACATCACCATATTATATTATATAGAAGAAATCTTTAGAACGTTTTGCAGATTGTCTGAAATGCAAACTGTATCCAACACATTCTAAAGATTTTTTTATTATCTATCCAAAAACGATTATTAATGAAAAAGTTTTATATTATTCTTTGCCTAATTGCAACAACCATTAGCTCTTGCATTAAAGACGAGGCTCCTAATGCAGAAGCAGATATTGTAAGCTGTACTCTAAAAGAAGACGTACTGAAACGACCTCCTATTATAGAAAACAATAAAATCAGCTTAATGGTCAACAAAGAAACAGACCTCAGCAGTCTTACCCCCATATTCGAGTTGACTCCGGGAGCAACCATAAATCCTCCCAGCAATGAAAGTAACAACTTCATAATACCTCAAGTGTATACGGTTACTTCTGAAGACGGGAAATGGAAGAAAGAATATACCATTTATGTAACTAAAGACAAGGAAACCATTACTCATTATACTTTTGATACATACACTTCAAAAGAAGAAAGCGGACGTCATTACCATATCATTCAGGAAACCGATGATTTTGGAGCCATAACAATGGAGTGGGCCAGTGGTAACTCCGGATTCGTTACAGCTGCCGGAATGGACGGACTGGCTGACGATCCAACCCTATTTCCGACTTATTCAGGTGAAGACGGACGAGACGGACGCTGTGCAAAAATGGTAACCCGCAAACCGAAATCAACATTAGTATCCATATTTGCTCCAATAGCAGCTGGAAATCTGTTTACCGGTGTTTTCGGTCAGCTCGAAAGCTTATCCAAGCCGGCACTATCCACTCATTTTGGAGAAGGAAACATATTCCCTTATTATCCGCTGAGCATTGAAGGATATTACAAATACAAAGCCGGACCGGAATGGACCATCAAAAATCCACAGGAGGGTACTGATTATAATAATATGACCGACACATGGGATATTTACGGCGTATTATATGACGCAGCACAAATGTACATTGACACTCAGAAGTCATACCTTGACGGATATAATGTACTGACCTCTCCTTATATTGTCATGATTGCACGTCTTCCGCGCGCAGAACGGAAAGAAGCCAGCGAATGGACTCCTTTCTATATTCCGTTCAAAGAATTTGAAGGAGGAACACCCCTTGATATCGAAAAGCTGAAAAGAGGCGATTACAATCTGGCCATTGTAATGAGCTCAAGTGAAGAAGGTGCAATCTTTAATGGAGCAGAAAACAGTACGCTTTGCGTTGATGATGTAGAACTTAAATTCTCGGAGGACTTCTAATGAAAAAACAGATTATCTATATATGCACATTGTTGCTGTTATTTGCAGCAGGCAGCCAGGCACAAACAAACTTTTCACAGAAATTGCGCCAGCACAATATTGATTTTGAGGTGAAGGCTTCATTCAGTATCGGTGGTACAAGTCCTCTTCCATTACCGGAAGAAATACGTTCCATTGAAAGCTACGATCCTACCCTCAGCCTCTCATTAGGAGCACAGGTTACCAAATGGTTTAATGAGAAGTGGGGACTAAGCAGCGGTATCTCTTTCGACACAAAGGCCATGAAGACAAAGGCTGAAGTAAAGAATTACCGCATGGAACTAAGAGACGGAGGAGGTCTTATAAAGGGTAACTGGACAGGAATGGTACAGACTACGGTCAACAACTCTTACTTCACCATTCCCGTCATGGCAGCCTACAGGCTAAGCTCTATCTGGAGTTTAAGAATGGGTCCCTACATAGCATTTCTTATGGATGAGAATTTCTCGGGATATGTATATGACGGATACCTGCGTGAGGGTGACCCTACAGGTCCCAAAAGACCTTTTACCGGAGAAGAAACCGCCTCATACGATTTCTCTGACAACCTGAGAAACCTGCAATGGGGATTACAGTTTGGAGGCTCCTGGAAAGTAAACCGTCACTTCCGCCTGAACGGTGACTTGCAATGGGGAATGAACGATATATTCCACAGTGACTTCAATACCATTACATTCAACATGTATAACGTATACCTGAACATCGGATTCGGTTATATATTCTAAAAAGAAAATACAGGCCATAAAATAAAAAAAGATAGCCTGTAAAGCATACAATCATAAGTTATAAAATTCATATTCATAACTTATAAATAAAAAAATCATAGCCTATATTTTAAAATTTATAGGTTATGATTTTTTCTTTATACGCCTTCCTTATCACATTTACAACAATCCTCATTACTTTCCGCATTATTTAATACGTAAAGCGCATACCGGCATGCATAAAATTTCAATTACTCAAATTATTAATTAACTTTGCCCATAAACAAGAACAGACAACCGGAAAAACGGTCTGTCACATAAACAAGCTCTATCTATGTTTAACAATACATTTGGAAACTTATTCAGACTAACCACGTTTGGCGAATCGCACGGTGCTGCCGTAGGAGGAGTTGTCGACGGGTTCCCGGCCGGAATTGAAATTGATACGGCTTTCGTTCAGGAAGAACTGAACCGACGCCGACCGGGACAAAGCAAGATAACCACCGCGCGCAAGGAAGCCGACGAGGTGGAATTCCTTTCCGGCATTTTTGAAGGACGCTCTACCGGATGTCCCATCGGATTCATCGTACGAAACACCAACCAGCATTCGTCCGATTACGAGAATCTGCGCAACGTGTTCCGCCCTTCGCATGCCGACTATACATATACAACTAAATACGGTATCCGCGACCACCGTGGCGGAGGACGCTCATCTGCCCGCGAAACCATATCGCGCTGCGTGGGAGGCGCTCTTGCCAAACTGGCCCTCCGTCAATTGGGAATTACCGTTACGGCCTACACGTCACAGGTAGGAGGCATAAAGCTCGACTTCCCCTACCCGCATTATGACCTCAGCATTGCGGAACAGAATGCCGTACGCTGCCCCGACCCGGAAAAAGCAAAAGAGATGGAGGCCCTCATTACCCGCATCAAGGGAGAAGGTGACACGATAGGCGGAGTTATCAGCTGTGTAATCAAAGGATGTCCGCCCGCATTGGGACAACCGGCTTTCGGAAAGCTGCACGCCGCACTGGGAGGTGCCATGCTCAGTATCAATGCCGTAAAGGGATTTGAATACGGCGAAGGATTCGGCGGAATGGAACTTACCGGTTCGCAACAGAACGATATATTCTATAACCGCGACGGACATATCGATACCCGGACCAACCACTCCGGAGGAATACAGGGAGGCATCAGCAACGGACAGGATATTTATTTCCGCGTAGCCTTCAAGCCGGTGGCAACCGTACTGATGGAACAGGAAACCGTAGATACCGAAGGTAACGATACACACGTTACCGCACGCGGACGCCACGACCCCTGCGTATTGCCACGCGCCGTCCCCGTAGTAGAAGCCATGGCCGCCATGACTCTGCTCGACTATTATCTGATAAACAAAACAACTCATATATAATTCTAAATCTTAACACCATGGAAATAAAAGACTACATTCGTGAAAATGAAGCACGGTTCATGGACGAACTGTTCAGTTTGATTCGCATCCCCAGCATCAGTGCGCTGCCGGAACATAAAGATGACATGCTTGCCTGTGCACAACGCTGGAAAACCCTGTTGCTCGAAGCAGGAGCCGACGAAGCCATTGTAATGCCTTCACAGGGTAATCCGCTGGTCTATGCAGAGAAGCGGGTTTCGCCCGATGCACCTACCGTACTGATATACGCACACTATGACGTGATGCCGGCCGAACCGCTGGAACTCTGGAAGAGCCAGCCCTTTGAACCGGAAATACGCGACGAACACATCTATGCACGCGGTGCTGACGATGACAAAGGCCAGGCTATGATTCAGGTCAAGGCTTTCGAATACATGGTACGTCACGGCGAATTGAAACACAACGTCAAGTTTATCTTTGAAGGTGAAGAGGAAATCGGTTCACCCAGCCTCAACGCATTCATCAAGGAACATAAGGAACTGCTGAAATCAGATATCATTCTCGTTTCAGACACCAGCATGCTGGGAGCAGAACTTCCGTCACTGACCACCGGTCTTCGCGGACTGGCTTACTGGCAGATAGAAGTCACCGGTCCTAACCGCGACCTGCACTCCGGACACTTTGGCGGTGCCGTGGCAAACCCAATCAATACCCTTTGCAACATGCTCTCGCAGGTTATTGACAAAGACGGCCGCATCACCGTACCCCACTTCTACGACAAGGTAGAAGCCGTGCCCGAAGCTGAACGCAAGATGATAGCACAGATACCGTTTGACGAAGAGAAATACAAGGCTGCTATCGGCGTAGAAGAACTTCAGGGTGAAAAAGGATATTCCACACTGGAGCGCAACAGCTGCCGTCCGTCGTTCGACATCTGCGGAATCTGGGGAGGATATACCGGCGAAGGTTCAAAAACCGTACTTCCGTCAAAAGCATATGCTAAGGTTTCATGCCGTCTTGTTCCCCACCAGCAGCATGAAGAAATTTCCAAACTCTTTGCAGACTACATCCAGTCTATCGCTCCACGCTCAGTCAAGGTGAAAGTAACCCCGATGCACGGTGGAGAAGGCTACGTATGTCCGATAGACCTTCCGGCATACAAGGCAGCCGAAGCCGGATTTACCAAAGCTTTCGGCAAGAAGCCGCTGGCAGTACGACGCGGAGGAAGTATTCCTATCATCTCTGATTTTGAACAGATTCTTGGAGTAAAAACCATTCTTATGGGATTCGGACTGGAAAGCGACGCCATTCATTCACCCAACGAAAATTTCTCACTCGACATTTTCCGCAAGGGTATTGAAGCCGTTGTAGAGTTCCACAAGCAGAGTTTTTAATAAAAACTACATGATTTTCGGCTTTTAAGCAGAAAAAAAACATGGAAACTAAATAAAATATTTACGAATTATTTGTTTTTAACAAAACAATATCTATATTTGCAACATAGACAGACAGGAGTTGTGAAATTCCTAAATAGAATAGTTTAGTTAAGTCTAGTTTAGTTTTTGTGTTGGAAAAGCATCGTTAACGCCCGTTTTCGATGCTTTTTTCATTTTCTTACCACAACAACCCTCCCATAGGGGCTTTCCATTTCTCTTTGGCACAAAGAAATCACTACATTTATGCCCCTTATTTGCAGAATAATGATTATTTTTGCCCCAAATGATATTGAAGAATTTAGAAAGATGAACATTCTGGAACTAAGCGAACAAGAAATTAACAGACGCAACAGTCTGAACGAATTAAGAGCGATGGGTATAGAACCTTATCCCGCAGCTGAGTATGTGACCAATGCTTTTTCTACAGACATAAAAAACGAATTCGACGAGAACGCAACCGAACCTCGTGTTGTGTCTATTGCCGGACGTATGATGTCACGCCGTGTGATGGGAAAAGCATCATTCATCGAACTACAAGACTCTAAAGGAAGAATCCAAGTATACATCACCCGTGACGACATCTGCCCGGGAGAGAACAAAGATTTATATACCACTGTATTCAAACGCTTGCTCGACTTGGGCGATTTTATCGGTATCGAAGGTACCGTATTCAAGACTCAAATGGGCGAAATCAGCGTACATGCGAACAAGCTTACCGTATTGGCCAAGAGCATCAAGCCGCTTCCTATCGTGAAATACAAAGACGGAGTGGCCTATGACAAGTTTGAAGACCCCGAACTCCGCTACCGCCAGCGTTACGTTGACCTGGTAGTAAACGAAGGAGTAAAGGAAATATTCATGAAACGCTCCAAAGTAATATCAACCATGCGCGCCGTGCTCGACGAAGCCGGATATACCGAAGTAGAGACACCTATTCTGCAGTCTATCCCCGGTGGTGCCAGCGCACGCCCGTTCATCACGCATCACAATTCACTCGATATTGACCTTTACCTGCGCATTGCCACAGAGCTTTATCTGAAACGACTCATCGTAGGCGGATTCGAAGGTGTATACGAAATCGGAAAGAACTTCCGCAACGAAGGTATGGACCGCACGCACAATCCCGAATTCACCTGCATGGAGCTGTATGTGCAGTATAAGGACTACAACTGGATGATGAGCTTCATCGAAAACATGCTTGAGCGTATCTGTATTGCCGTAAACGGATGCAGCGAAACGGTTATCGACGGAAAGACTATCAGCTTCAAGGCTCCTTACCGCCGTCTGCCTATCCTCGACGCCATCAAGGAGAAAACAGGATATGACCTCAACGGAAAGAGCGAGGACAAAATACGCCAGATTTGCAAGGAACTGAACATGGAGATAGACGACACCATGGGTAAAGGCAAACTCATTGACGAAATCTTCGGCGAATTCTGCGAAGGCAACTTCATCCAGCCTACATTCATTACCGACTATCCGGTAGAGATGTCACCGCTTACCAAACGTCACCGTGAGAAACCGGGACTTACCGAACGTTTTGAGCTGATGGTCAACGGTAAAGAGCTGTGTAATGCCTATTCAGAGCTGAACGACCCGATAGACCAGGAAGAACGCTTCAAGGAACAGATGAGACTGGCCGACAAGGGCGACGACGAAGCAATGATTATCGACCAGGACTTCCTGCGTGCCCTGCAATACGGTATGCCTCCTACATCGGGAGTGGGAATCGGTATCGACCGTCTGGTAATGCTGATGACCGGCAAGTCATACATACAAGAAGTTCTCCTCTTCCCGCAAATGCGTCCGGAAAAGGTTGCTCCGAAAGACAGTGCCGCCAAATATACCGAGCTGGGTGTTCCCGAAGAATGGGTACCACTCATTCAGAAAGCCGGATACAATCTTGTTTCTGACATGAAAGACGTTAATCCGCAAAAGCTTCACATGGACATATGCGGAGTCAACAAGAAATATAAACTGAACCTCACCAATCCTACAGTCGACCAGGTAGCCGAATGGATTGGCAAGATAGAATAGAAATGACAAAACTTCCTAGCGGAAAAACAGCAATTATCGGAGGCGGTAGCTGGGCAACAGCTATCGCCAAGATAATACTGACTCAAGAAGAAAGCATCAACTGGTATTTACGCCGCGATGACCAGATTGAAGACTTCAAAAGACTGGAGCACAACCCGTCATACCTTACCGGAGTACACTTTGATACCAAGCGCATCCAGTTCTCATCCGACCTGAACAAAATCGTCAGAGAATCAGAGATACTGATATTCGTTACTCCGTCGCCTTATCTGAAGGCGCAGCTGAAAAAACTGAAGACCAAAATCAAAGACAAGTTTGTGGTAACAGCCATCAAGGGAATTGTGCCCGACGAGAACATGATTGTTTCAAACTACCTGAACCGGGCATGGGAGGTACCGATGGAAAACATTGCCGTCCTTGCCGGTCCGTGTCATGCCGAAGAGGTAGCCCTGGAACGTCTGTCATACCTTACCGTAGGATGCAGCGATCTTGAAAAGGCACAACTGTTTGCCAGGAAGCTGAACACATTTTACATAAAGACTTCTGTGAGCGAAGACGTAGAAGGCATCGAGTATGCCTCCGTTCTGAAAAACGTATATGCCATCGCCGCAGGCATCTGCAACGGACTGAAGTACGGAGACAACTTTCAGGCTGTACTGATTTCAAACGCCATTCAGGAGATGGACCGTTTTCTGAGCACCATCCACCCCATTCAGCGCAACGTTTACAAATCGGCCTATCTGGGCGATTTGCTCGTTACCGGATATTCCAACTTCAGCCGTAACCGCATATTCGGAACCATGATAGGAAAAGGATATTCCGTAAAGAGCGCACAGATAGAAATGGAGATGGTGGCCGAAGGATATTACGGAACCAAGTGCATGAAGGAAATCAACAAGAAAGTACACGTAAACATGCCCATACTGGATGCCGTGTATAATATACTTTATGAACAGATATCACCGAGAATTGAAATAAAACTCTTAACCGATTCTTTTAGATAATTATTGAGTATGAAAAACATTAGTTTAAACATTGACAAAGTAGCCAAATTCGTATCAAAAGAAGGAATTGCTGCTTACGAGCCTCAGGTAAAAGCTGCCATGGAGACTTTGGAAAAGGGAACAGGACTGGGTAATGACTTCCTTGGATGGTTACACCTGCCCTCATCTATCAGTAAAGAACATCTTGCAGAGCTGAAAGCTACCGCACAGGTATTGCGTGAGAACTGCGACGTTGTAATCGTTGCCGGAATCGGAGGAAGTTATCTTGGAGCACGCGCCGTAAACGAAGCCCTCTCAAACAGCTTCGAATGGTTGCAGGCCAAACATAACGGCCCTGTCATGATTCATGCCGGACACAACATCAGCGAAGATTATCTATATGAACTTACCGAATATCTGAAGGACAAGAAATTCGGCGTTATCAACATTTCAAAATCAGGAACTACTACCGAAACCGCCCTTGCATTCCGTCTGCTGAAAGAGCAGTGTGAAAGACAACGCGGAAAGGAAATGGCACGCAAAGTCATCGTAGCCATTACCGATGCCAAGAAAGGTGCTGCCCGCGTTACTGCCGACAAGGAAGGTTACAAGTCATTCATTATCCCCGACAACGTGGGCGGACGCTTCTCCGTGCTTACTCCGGTAGGACTGCTCCCCATCGCAACCGCAGGATATGACATTGAAAAACTGGTAGAAGGTGCAGCCGATATGGAGAAACTGACTTCTTCTGAAGTGCCGTTCATGGAAAACCCGTCGGCCGTATATGCTGCCGTACGTAACGCCTTGTACGCACAAAACGGAAAGAAGATTGAAATACTGGTCAACTACCATCCGAAACTTCACTACGTAAGCGAATGGTGGAAACAGCTGTACGGCGAATCAGAAGGAAAAGACCACAAAGGCATATTCCCTGCTGCCGTTGACTTCTCGACCGACCTTCACTCAATGGGACAATGGATTCAGGAAGGCGAACGCCTCATCTATGAAACCGTTCTTTCTATCGAACAGCCCAAATGCCATCTGGAAATACCAAGCGACGCCGAAAACCTCGACGGACTGAACTTCCTGGCAGGAAAACGCGTAGACGAAGTAAACAAGATGGCCGAACTCGGAACCCAGCTGGCACACGTTGACGGCGGTGTCCCCAACATGCGCGTCATCATTCCCGAACTGAACGAATACTATCTCGGACAGGTTATCTACTTCTTTGAAAAGGCTTGCGGCATAAGCGGCTATCTGCTTGGCGTAAACCCATTCAACCAGCCGGGAGTAGAAGCATACAAGAAAAACATGTTTGCTCTGCTCAACAAGCCCGGATATGAAGAAGAATCAAAAGCCATCCGCGCCAAATTATAAGAACAACCGGATGCAATAACCGTTCATTATTGCATCCTCCTTAATACCCACAAGCCATTAATCTATGAAAAAGATGCCATCATACAATCATGAACAGTCACCGCATAGATTAATGGCTTTTTATGCCTAATCTTCATTACAACAAGTTCCTCATATGAGAAAGATTATTTATACACTGATATTGTTGCTCACGGCAGGCAACATGATTGCCCAGAACAGTACACACCCCCAACGCAAAAAGGTGGCAGTGGTACTTAGCGGAGGCGGAGCCAAAGGAGTGGCCCACATCGGGGCTTTGAAAGTAATTGAAGAAGCAGGCATACCGATTGACTACATCGTAGGAACCAGCATGGGAGCCATCATCGGAGGACTGTACTCCATCGGATATACTCCCGCACAGATGGACAGTCTGGTAAGCAACCAGAACTGGAGCTATATTCTTTCTGACGCTGTAAACCGCAACGAGGAACTGCTCGTAAAGAAACAGCGCTCCGAGCAATACACCCTTTCCGTACCGTTCAAGAAAACTCCCAAAGATGCCATCAGGGGAGGAGTAATAAGCGGAAAGAATATCGCGCAACTCTTCTCAGACCTCACCATAGGCTATCATGACTCCATTGATTTCAACAAGCTGCCCACTCCTTTCGCCTGCGTTGCGGTGGATATCGTAACCGGACAGGAATATGTATTCCACAGCGGAAAACTGGCACTGGCCATGCGCTCAAGCATGTCTATCCCGGGAGCATTCACTCCCGTAAAGTGGAACAACATGGTACTGGTAGACGGCGGAATGATAAACAACTATCCGGTAGATGTGGCCCGACGCATGGGAGCGGAAATCATTATCGGAGTAGACGTACAGTCGGAACTGGAAAAGGCCGACAACCTGAACTCACTTCCCGAAATAGCCGGACAGATTATCAACATACTGGGAATAAAGAAATACAACGAGAATGTAGAAGACAGTGACGTGCACATACACATTGACACTTCAGGATATTCTGCCGCCAGTTTCAACAAGGACGCCATCAACGTACTGAAAGAAAGAGGCGAACACACTGCCCTGCAATACTGGGAGAGCCTGATTGACCTGAAAAAGAGAATCGGCATATCACCTACCTTCGAACCCAAGCCTCACGGTCCGTTTGTGATGACCGACAAGCAAAAGAAAGACATTGAAGAGAAAAAGGTAAAAATCATTCCGGAAATAGATCCGGGCAAACGGCCCGACAACACCATCAGCGTAGGAGTAAGATTCGACAACGAATCACTGGCCGCTCTGATTCTGAACACCTATATCAACCTGAACGAGAAAAAGAACCATCAGGCGGCACTGACCATCCGACTGGGCCGTCAGACATTCGGCCGTCTGGACTATACCGCCCAGCCGTTCCATCCGCTCTGGAACATGAATCTGGCATACCAGTTCAGCTATAATGACCTCGACCTGTATAACCAGGGCAAGAAGACATGCACCTATTCATACCTCCATCATCTGGGTACCGTCAACATTTCACGCAGCTGGAACAGTATCCGCCTTTCACTGGGAGCAAAATACGAATACTTCAAATATGACGACATTCTGCTTCCTCCCGGATATGACGACGGAGACATCATATGGAAGAACCAGCATCAGCTGACTTACTTCGGACAACTGCAGTTCGACAGTTACAACCGCAGGACTTATCCCACCAAAGGTATGAAATGGAACGTAATGGCCGAGCTGTATACAGACAACGGTATCAACTACAAGAACAAGGCCATTGCCCCCATCTTCAGCATCCACTGGGAAGGAGCATACCGGGTACTTAACCGTCTCACCCTGTTGCCATGGGTAAGCGGACGCGCCATCATCAACGATGAATACAGCTATGCCGTAGCAAACATGATTGGAGGAAACGCTCCCGGACGTTATCTCAACCAGCAGATTCCCTTTGTAGGCATAGATTACATGGAGCTCGCCTACTCAAAGACATTCGTAGCCGGTCTGCGCATCCGCCAGAAAATGGGTTCGAGCCAATACGTGAGCCTCATTGGCAACTTCGGAGTGAACAACGACGAATGGAACCAGCTGTTCAAGGACACGATATGGGGATGCGGAGTAAGTTACGGATACGATACCTTCCTCGGTCCGCTCGAAGCCACCTTCAGTTACTCCAACGTAACCAAAGGAGTCGGCGCCTACATCAGTTTAGGATATACATTTTAAATCTATCATAATGTACAACAACGCAATTACAAATTACTTACAACAACATTCATTCGGCTCTATCAACCTGAAAGCCGTACTCTTCGACATGGACGGTGTACTCTTCAACTCCATGCCCAACCATGCACGCGCGTGGAACGAGGCCATGAAACGCTACGGGTTCGACCTCTCGTATGAAGAGGCTTACCTGCACGAGGGACGTACGGGAGCTGCCACCATCAACATCGTGAGTCAAAGAGAACGCGGCAAGGATGCCACTCCCGAAGAGATTGAAGAAATCTACCATACCAAGACGGAGATATTCAACTCATACCCCAAGGCTACACGTATGGAGGGCTCGTGGAAGCTGATTCAGAAAATAAAAGGCGCCGGACTGACCGTGATACTTGTCACCGGCTCGGGACAGCACTCGCTGCTCGAACGCCTGAACCGTAACTTCCCCGATACGTTCCGTCAGGAACTGATGGTCACGGCCTATGACGTGAAGCATGGGAAGCCTTCACCAGAACCTTATCTGATGGCTCTGAAGAAGGGCGGTCTGCAACCCAACGAAGCCATCGTGGTAGAAAACGCCCCGATGGGAGTAAAGGCCGGAGTAGCGGCTGGCATCTTTACCGTAGCGGTCAATACCGGTCCGCTGCCCGACAAGGTATTGCTCGACGAGGGCGCAAACCTTCTCTTCCCGTCCATGCCTGCCTTCAACAACGAGTGGGAACAGTTCTATTCGTCCATCCGCACCGAAAGGCTATAACAGCCTCAACCATAAGAAGTATCGAAGCCGGCCATATCCTCCAGAAACGGATATAACCGGCTTCGGTTGCGTTTATGCCTACATCTACAGAAGTAAGTTTTTTTCATCATTTCCAAACACAGAGTGTTTATCTCGTTCTTCCCCCAAACATATAGACTACAGCCGCTCATTACTGTATTTCCGGTTACAATATACTCTATCTGTCAAGCACTTAGCATTACTTCACAAAACGGTTTGCTGAGCCTTGACAGTCAGCATACTGAGCCTTTGCTCCCAGCACGCTGGGGCTTGGTCGCCAGCACGCTGAGCCTTAAGGGTCAGCTTCGTCTCAACGGGCGAAGCGTTTTTCTAAAAGAAATGAGATGCTTGTTTTCAGGAAAGTTTACCATAAAAAAAGGACACGTCCTTTCCCTCATAAGCACGTGTGCTTTCCCTCCAAAGGACGTGTGCTTTCAAAAAAAGCACACGTCCTTTTTTCCCAGCAAAATGGATACAAAAAAAGAGACATCCGTTTCTGTTTCCGAACCGATGAACGGTCACTCCAGAAACGGATGTCTCTATCAATAAAAAGAAAGAACCGATTTCAGCGCCCTATAACGCTTCCGCTACCGGACGATGCAGGCGGAACAGACTGTAGGCAGCCTGCAATACCTTGTTCTTAAGCAACTGGGGGTAGTCGGGATGATTATTCAGAAAACGCTCCACCTCATCGTAAGCCTCCTTGCTGTGATGTCCGCGCAGAAGCACTTTTGCCCAGTTGCTCGGGAAGAAGATGTCTCCGGTGCGCTGCACCTCCTGCAACAGATCAAGACCCGGATAGATATACTTCACCGCATGCGCTTCACGGAGCGGATGATTCAGATAGCCCAGCACGGTAGCCGTCCACGGCTCAATCCGCCGGTTGTCCTTGTCTTTCAGACTGGCGAACAGGGAGTCGAGCGCCCCGGTATCGGGATTCACTGCACGCGATATGAAATCGAACTGGCGCAGACGGTCGGGATTCTCAATGCGCTTCCGCTGTATTTCCAGTATCCGGCTATACTGTCCGGGCATGCGAAGAGCCAGCTCGTATGACAGAGTGGTATAATCATTCTCGCTCAGCAAAGGTTCTGTCTGGCGTTCCCATACGCCATAAAGCGTGTCGGTCATTGCCGTGGAACGCATGGCGGGTATCAGGCTGCGCAACAGCTGGAGTCTGCATGAGGGCAATGCGTGCGCATGACTCATCTCCCAGTATTTTTTCTCGGCTGCGGCCGCGTCTTCTGCCGGCAACTCACGCATCACTTCCGCCACATTGGCCGCCAAGGCCGTAGCTATCAGCTCATTCTTTTCAGAGAGCAGTCCGTCCGTTATCGAACGGTTCCAGTCTGAAGCCGTGATGCGCCCCAGCAGATAGTTTTCACGCAAGTTCATCAGAGAAGCATAACGGGCCGTTTCGTCTCCGATGGTCTGCCAGTTGGCCAACAGCCATGCGGCCGTAGCCTTGTCGAGCAAGAAGCATCCATAGCCTTTCCCGTCAGTATTGGGCAAAATATAGAGAGGACGGAAGTCCAACGGTATGCTCACTGCCGCTCCGGTCATCTTCACCTCCACATTCCGTTGCTGTCCGGCATCGCCCACCAGTGTTATCCGGAAGCTCTGAGGCCACAGCGTCCCGCTCTTGAACGGGTCTGTCTGCGTAACGGTCAGCATGCCTCCGTCGGCCTTCGCCGAAATATGGGGAACTCCCCTCCGGTTTACCCATGCGTCACTGAACTGAGCCAGATCTACCGGCGAGATGCTGTCAAGAATCTGAATCAAATCGTCCCACGTGGCATTGGCGTAAGAGAAGCGTTTCAGGTAAATGCGGATACCTTCCCTGAACTCCTCCTCGCCCATCAGCTCAACCATCTTCTCCATCATTACGGGAGCCTTGTTGTAAATGATGTTTCCGTAAACAAGCCCCGCGCTGCTCATATTCGCCAGCGGCTGACGGATTGGATTGCTGCCCGGCGTACGGTCTTCCGAAAGCGAGGCATTGTAGAAATTCTTCATCCGGTTGAGCCGATGATTGATATCCGGGAAAAGAGGCTCACAGATGCAGGCCGCATAATGATTGGCAAAGACCTCTTTGGTCCACACATCGTTAAACCATTCCATCGTAACCAAATCGCCGAACCACATGTGCGCCGTCTCGTGCGCAATCAGTTCCGAACGGCTCAGCTTCTCATCGAGCGTGGCATATTTGTTCAGGAATATCCGGCTGTCATTATAAAAGGTAGCGCCCGTATGCTCCATGCCGCCAAACTGGAATCCGGGCAGAATGATGAAATCATACTTGGCAAAGGGATAAGGAATGCCCGTATACGCTTCGAGCCATTCAAGCGATGCGGCCACTTCACGGAACACATCGTCAAGCTGTTTCACCTTGTCGGAATCGGTCTCCCGATAATAGGCCGAAAAGCGGTGCTTCCCGTCATCATAGGTCTGCTGACTGAACTTTCCGGCAACAAACGCAAACAGATAAGTGCTCAGCGGCTCCGTCTGCCCGAAACGGACAAACGTTCGTCCGCCTCTGCTCTCCATATGATTACGTATTGGATACGGTTTTCCACTCGGCCGGTACTTCGAGCGACAAAGAAAAGCGTGCCTTGATGCCCGGCTGGTCAAAACAGGGGAAAAGCGTTCTCGCCCTGTCGGGAACCAGCAACGTATACAGATACTCGTCATTACGGTTTAAAGACTGGTTACCGGCCACAAAGGTAATCTCCACCGTATTCTTTCCGGCTCTGGCTCCGTGTTCCGGAATAAGGATATGCTCTTTCTCAAAACGGTAATCCACGTCACGCCCATTCAGTTTCACCGATTGGATATGACCGGCACTCTCCTTAAAGTCGAGCACTATCGGCTGAGGAGCATCCATCGTAAATGCCAGCTTCATTTCGGCCGGAACAGGTTCACTCTTCTCTTCCGGAATGGAAAAGAACAAATCATACGTTACATCCTTGCAAGTCTTCTTCCGCCAGGATGCCAGTTGCTCACTCACTCCTTCTGCCAGCCATTCGTCGGGCAAAGCCGCAAACGATGGCAGATGCACAGCTACACACAATAGCATAATCAGCAATATCCGTTGTTTCATGGTTATGATGTTAGTATTTTTATGTGTGCTAAATTAAGGAAAATTCGGGGAAATGGGTGGAAAGATATATGCTCAACATAAAATATTCAGCATTTGGTTGACAACTTTTCTATTTTAAATATTCATATATAAGGCTTTCAGGTACTTATCAGACGGTTGATAAATACTTTATTCATGTTTATTTCTATAATCAGAAAATCCATATCTTTGTATATTATAATATAATCATTTATAGACATTTTATATAATCATGAGAAAGTTAATTTGTTTATGTTTCGGAGTAATGTTTGTACTCTCTTTACAAGCTCAACCAAGAAAATACTTCTGTGAAATAAAAGGAATTGAGAAAGAATTCTCTGCTGGCTTGAAAATTGTATTTGATTTTGGTGAAAGTTCTGTTTATTCTATTTGGGGAGGATTAAAAAGTAAACAAAAACTCGTTGATGAAAATGGTGAAGAAATAGAATTCAACAGTATGGTAGATGCTGCAAATTTTATGGCTGATAAAGGATGGCATTTTCAACAAGCTTACACTTCCGTCTATAGTGGAAAAGCGATCCAACATTGGATATTTTATAAAGAAGCAGAAAGTAAGAAAGAAGCTGGAAAAGAAATAATGACGAAAGAAACATATAAAGAAAAGAAAAAATGAAGTGAATTCAATTAAATAACGTGAGTTCGACGAATTCAAAACAATGCAAGCTGTGTGTCAACCGTTCGTGAAACATTGATACACGGCTTCTTTGAAAAGCAACAATATGCAGCAATACCAGAAAGAAGGTTAACGATAAAGTTATCAAAGGCTCTATGCCTTGAATGTTCCACTTGTGCTATATTTTTGAGTTCGTCATTGACGGTTTCGATAATGGCTCGTTTCCTGAGGAGTAGTTTGTCTGAAAGTGGTATCAATGATCCTTTCATATTGCTTTTCAGTTTGGTTATAAGTTGTATGCCGTCAACGAATAGTCTTTCAAATAGATTCTTGCCGATGTATCCTTTATCACCAACAAGTTTCCCATAAATAAATTCCACAAAAGACTTGTATTCAAGAGATTTACGGTCATCCACATCTCCGGGAGTAATCATGAAGTTCAGAAGCTCTCCACGCTCATTGCATATCAGATGCAGTTTGAATCCGAAGAACCAGCCCATGGAACATTTTCCTCTTTGTGCTATTCCCTTGAACGTTTTATGGATATGGATTCTCTGGTTCTTGCATACCCGTAAGGGGGTACTGTCAACAAAACTGACGCCTGTGCACTTGCCCAAAAGCACCTTCTTGATAAACAGAGCCAGAGGGATAGCCACCTCTTTTTCCAGTTCAACAAAACGGTTATAAGAAACAACATTTGGAAAAAGATGCCGCATATGCTTGCAGACCTTTTCCAGATAGAAATGCTTCAGACAACGGTATCCCGAATCATGAAAAAGAATCAAGATGAGCATGATTTCCGCCTTGGACATGGTGGAGTTACGGTGATATTTGCGTTTTGTTGCAGGCTTAAGCGTATATTTTGTCATCATGGCATCAAAAAACTTGCAGAATTCATCTGCCATACAAAATAATTCTATAACTTTGCTCTCGGTGATCATAGCGATTATTGTTTGTAATTCTTTGTAATTCAGCACTATAAAGATATAACAATGTCCGCTAATCACCAATTTTACAAGTACTTATAATTCATCGAACTCACGTTAAATAATAAGAACATTATAATGAAAAAAGAAAAGTTCCTTAAAAGTATTGTTGAAGAAATAATGGGCTATGCAAGTGGTTCTTTTTTTCCTAAAATAAGTCAATTTGAGATTGAATATGCAGGTCTTGATAATGAAATAATGGACATATATAAGAAACTGGGCGGTATTCAAGAGTCATTTCCTATAAATTATAGCTGGGATATTAAATATCCTGATTTTATAATAGAATTGGATGAAGAATTACATTTTAATAGATACAGACTGATTACACTTAACTCTAGTATATATGATGGTTATAGGTATTTTTCTACAGACAAATATAAAGAATATTGTCAATTATATGAAAAAAAATGTTTGTCATCCGGAAAATACGGTAATAAATGGATGTCAAACTCTTCTGAAAAACTTTTTCTAAAAAGTGATGAGTTTGGTATTTTAGAGAAAAACGGCAGTTCAAGGTGGAAACAACGCGCCTTTAACGATTTTCTTAAAGATGTAAATTCAGTATTAAGGAATAAACCAATTATAAGGGTATCCATATATGACGAGTATGATGGTGAAAGCATAGGTTCTATCCTTAACCGGGAAGATAGAAGAAGAACATCAGATTTTATTTGTTCAATCCTTAAAAAATATAAATTAAAGTGAGGTATGGATATTATTAATACTGTTGTAAAAACCAAGCGTAAAAGGGATAATGTTCGCTTAATGATTCCAGTTTTTATTCATTGGGCTAAGACAGGACAAAATAGACGTACTTATGGTGATCTTATTCATGCCATTGGTAAAACGTAAGCCTCCGGTAAAGTACGTTACAATTTTAGATTTCTCAGTTGGAGAAGTCATCAGAATCAAACTGACGGAAGAGCAAATATTGGAATCAGAAAAGTATGACAACTTTGATGATTTTCTGGAGACGTTGGAAGATCAATACGGTTTTAGGCTGAAAGATTGCCAATGGATGATTACAGATACCTATTGTGAGAAAAGATTTGGATTCTGATAATTGAGTTATAAAAGAAAACTATCTGAAAAAGGTAGTTTCTTTTTTTGTTTTCCCCTGTGAGAGGTCGGAGTTAGAGTTATATACATAATACCTGAAAGGTAGAATAAAAAATTTACGAGACATTCAAAAACCCTTTGTAAAGGATAAAGTCCCCTAAATGAAATATCATCAGAATTAAACATGTATAACATCTAATCAACACTCTTTATATTTCAAATGTTGATTAGAGTTAAATCCATGCTTGTCTATTAAGAAAAATATTATCTCCTTAATAATATTTGGATTATTTTAAAGGCAATTTAAAATCTTTCATTATGCTATCCATTTTTTCTACTAAATTTACCCAACCATCTTGACTTCCTTCATTGCCTTCATTCCTAAATTTATTATAGGCTTCATTATATAAATTAATCATATAAATAAATAAAGGACGGTAGTAAATATAATAAAAATGAATAGCTTTAGCTGTAATCGGACTAAAAGAATAACTTGACATTAAATAAAAATATCTTATAACTTCATTAAAACTCGCATATTCCTTGAAAGTTTCCTTTTCAAACATGATTTTTGCTTCTTCTTCTGTTCCCCAACTTTTTAAGCTCATATATAAGATTTCACGAATCTCATTAGAGAGTTCTGGAGTAGTATTAATTTTTGACCACAAAAGCCAGCATTGTTTTCGACTTTCTTTCATTGAGTCTGATATAAAATATTGAATATGATTTAGAACTTGTACATCATAATTTTGTTTGGCAAAATGATTATTTTGTTTAATTTCAAATTGTTGATTTTTACTTTGTTCTTGCTGTTGTGCTACTGTCCATACAACAACTACAAAAGAAATGCCTGATAAGATTATAGATACTGTTTCAAGCAAATATTCTGACATATTTGGCATGGGGCCATATTTAAAATAAATAAGGATTGGCGTACCTAAAGCTATAAGTAAAGTAATAAAATACAATGACAAATTTGTAATTTTCATATTTAAAAATTTTATTGTTTTTCCACTTTGCAAAAGTAGTTTTTTTTTATGAAAGGACAATAACTTACGAATGCCTTTTGCAAATGAGTTAATCATTTGGGATTTTCTCACTTCCCAAATCTTCAATATCATCTCTCTCCAAAATGACAAAAACGCGATTTCCAAGCCTTCAAATTCTAATTAGTGAATGCAAACTAAAAATATGCTAATGTTTATTGAATTTATAAACAGAATGCTTGGAAATGAAAGAACAGTAATTTCAAGCCGTCAGGAAATTGAAGCTGTGCCTGATGTTATCGAACAAAAGACAGCAACTGAAATAAAAATTCCCCAAAAGTACCGGAGTGATATAGAAGCTCTTCGTGAAATGTATGGAGAGAATTTCAAAACAGGTCTCTCCATTAATCTTACATTACAGGAGGCTTTAAAGATTATGCCAAAGGAAAGAGCCCGAGTAGATGCTTATACTGGGCTTATATCATTCCTAAAGAATAAACTGGGAATCGAACTAACCATTAAATCACAAAAAACACGGGAGGCTTAACTATGAAACTATTTATTGTATCTAAAATTTATGATACGGAGAAACAATCAACAGCTGAAATTGAAGAGTCAGTTCAGAAAGATTTGGATTGTTATGTGGGAGAGAATAAAGTTAAATTTAAGTTGTATACTTTAGGATGTGTAGCTGCAATGTACTTTAATAGGCATTTGGATTATTCAACAATAGGAGCTAACTCAAAGACAGACATTTACTGTGCTGATAGCTTTATAATTTCAGGTGATGGCTTTCAGGGATTCAGATTACCTTCTCCTCTGCCTCCGATGCCATATATCAGTTTTGTAAATTATAACCTTGACCAGGGAGAATTTATTAAGGCTTACGAGAAGAGTGCTGTTCTGTTGGGAGGAGACAAAATTGACGATGCATGGCTGGAGGTAAGAAACAATTCAATTGTGCTGAGAGTAAAAGTGAAATGACAAAATTAGAGTAGTATGGGAGATCGTTATACCTTATAACTGTCTCCCTTTTTGCATTGTAGCTATAAATCTGAAATTAAATACAGAAAACAAAATATAGAAGGACAGAATTACTTATTATTATAAAATCAGAAATGAAGAAACTTGAAGATAAGTGTGATATACAGATTGGGTTATATTTCGTTGATTCTAATATTGATTCTTACTAGAATTACCTTCTTTTCAAGTACTAAATGAAATTATTGTGGTTTATGATGTCTGGAGAAGAAGAAAATTATTTCAGGGTTTGATTAAAAGAATAAATTGTTAATGTATGTTTTGGGCTGATTTTTTTTATCTTATAGAAAAGATTATATTTGTGTTAGAATAGAATTTGTACCTGTTATAGTATTAGAATTACAGTAGTTACTTGATATAGGAACATTGTTAATGATTTAGAATCTGCCATTAGTAAGGTTATGCTTTTACGAATGATTAAATATTGCGGGGAACCTATCGGGGAACCTTAATAAAAAAAAGAACGACTAAACCACTGATTACCAATAGTCTAGTCGTTCAAAAAGTACTCCCATGGGGAGTCGAACCCCAATCGTCGGAACCGGAATCCGGTATTCTATCCATTGAACTATGGGAGCATGGAAATATCTTTTTTACTGCCCTTCGGCAGAAAACTGCGCAAAAATAACAAATAATACACAACTCACCTAACGATAAACTACTTTTTTCTTGGCATCCGTATTATTTCTATTACACAAATGATATTTATTTGCATAATATTATGTCATAATAAAAACTATTATATATATTTGCAAGCAAAGTGAAACCAAATAGAGATATTTTTAATTAATAAGTAAATACCAAATACAAATATGAGCTATCTGATAATACCAAAAGACTACAAGCCTTTACTCGACCTGAAGCAGACAGAACTGGGTATCAAGAAGGTAAAGGAATTTTTCCAGCAAAACCTGTCGTCTGAACTGCGTCTGCGAAGAGTGACTGCTCCCCTGTTCGTATTAAAAGGGACCGGACTGAACGATGACCTGAACGGTGTGGAACGTGCCGTGACATTCCCGATAAAAGACCTGAATGACGCAAAGGCGGAAGTGGTTCACTCACTGGCAAAATGGAAAAGAGTTACCCTGGCCGACTACAGCATTGCTCCCGGATATGGAATATATACCGACATGAATGCCATACGCGCCGACGAATCACTGGGAAACCTGCACTCGCTCTATGTGGACCAATGGGACTGGGAGCAGGTAATAACAGCCGAACAGCGCAATCTTGCCTTTCTGAAAAGTATCGTAAGAAGGATTTATGCGGCGATGCTGCGCACGGAATATATGGTTTGCGAGAATTATCCGCAGATAGAACCGTTTCTGGCACCGGAAGTATTCTTCATCCATTCGGAAGAACTGCGACGCCTTTATCCCGACAAGACTCCGAAAGAGCGTGAGATGCTGATTACCAAAGAGCACAAGGCGGTATTCATTATGGGTATCGGAGGAAACCTCGAAGACGGAAAGCCGCATGACCTCCGTGCTCCGGACTATGACGACTATTCATCGGCCAATGAAGACGGATATCACGGTCTGAACGGTGACCTGCTGGTATGGGATGATATTCTGGAATGCCCCATAGAACTGTCGTCAATGGGAATCCGTGTGGATAAAGAAGCGCTGCTGCGCCAGCTTGCCCTCTCGGGAAAAGAAGAACGCAAGGAACTGTATTTCCACAAGCGCCTGCTTGAAGGCTCACTTCCTCTCAGTATAGGAGGAGGTATCGGCCAGTCACGCCTCTGCATGATTTACCTGCGCAAGGCGCATATCGGAGAGATACAGGCCAGCATATGGCCGGAAGAGATGAGACAGACCTGTGCAGCAAACAATATCCCCCTGATTTAAGAGCCATACGTATTTTATATATTACTCCCCCGTGCCTGCCCTTGTCGTACTGCTCCCGGACGGTAAAGGCCGCATGGGGATTTTTTTGGCATCTATTGAAGAGAGTTATGAAGATTTATTCACGGAATATTTGTATGTTTGCTGTCAAGATGAACCTTATTAAATATACAACACAATGAACGTACAGATAGAAGACAGCTGGAAAAGGCATCTGGCACCCGAATTCGAGAAGGAGTATTTCATTAACTTGACCGATTTCGTCAGAAAGGAATACCAGCAAACTACCATATATCCTCCCGGAAAACTTATATTCAATGCCTTCAACCTTTGTCCCTTTGACAAGGTAAAGGTGGTAATCATCGGTCAGGACCCGTATCACGGACCGGGACAGGCTCACGGTCTCTGTTTCTCTGTAAACGATGGCATCGCTTTTCCGCCGTCACTGATAAACATATTCAAGGAGATACAGGCGGATCTGGGTACACCGATACCGTCGAGCGGAAACCTTACCCGCTGGGCAGAACAGGGAGTACTGCTACTGAACGCAACCCTGACGGTACGTGCCCACATGGCAGGCTCACACCAGCGCAAAGGATGGGAAGAGTTTACCGATGCCGCCATACGCGTACTGGCAGAAGAGCGGGAGCATCTGGTATTTATCCTGTGGGGAGCATATGCACAGAAAAAGGGTGCGTTTATCGACCGTAACAAACATCTGGTACTGACCTCGGCTCATCCGTCTCCCCTGTCGGCCTACAACGGTTTCTTCGGCAATCATCATTTCAGCCTGACAAACGATTATCTGAAGGCTCACGGAGAAACACCGATTGAATGGTAACACCCTGTCATGCAAACTACATAAAAATAAATGCGGCCCGTATCTGTTTCTGTTGAAGATACGGGCCGCATTCATATTCTGAAGCTGTATTATCAATACCACTCTACGTTGCTGCTATAACTGCTTCGCTTATCCCACTTCAGCGCGTCTTTCAGCATGCTTGCATTGGCACTGATTGAGAAGTTATATGACTGGTAAGCACCAAACACAAGTCCGCAACTCATACTGAAGCAGTGAAGGTCACGGGTAATGTTCACGCTGGTCATTGATATTTTCTTGGCCTCAAAGTCATATCCGCTGGAGAAGTTTACATTCCATCCCTCAGACAGCTTGACGTTACCGCTGAAGTTCATGTTTTGCGTAAACTTGTACGGATAACGCATGGTCTTGATATTGATTTTTGCCGAACGGTCTTCGCTCATGGTGATACCGTATGAAACGGTAAGTGACCAGGGCATGTTGAATTTCAGATAACCGTCTTCATCCACTTCGGCGCTGACTTTCTTCTTTTCCTGTCGGGGCTGGTTCTCGTCCAGGTTCTCCTCATCCGCATATTCTTCATCTTCGGTTTCTGTATTCGCCGTATCCTTATCATCTTTTGAGAACCATTTCTTCCACGTATTGTTATCGAAGGTATAAGAGAAGTTCTGACTCATTCCCGAGAAACGTCCGAAACGTCCGTATGACCATTCGGTACGGTTACCTTCAACTACCTGACCACGGTCATTGAACTCATATGCATAGGTGGCAAAACGTGCCGAAAGGTTGAAGGTCTTGCTCTTTGACAACTTAAGTCGCAGTGTCATATCCATATCACTCCATGGCTTTTCTTTCGCCGCCAGGTTATATGACATTCCAATCCGGAACTCATCAATCAGACTCAGCTTCTTCACACCGGTAGAGTCTTTGTCGGACTTGACCTTCATTTCAAGATTGTTCGACAAGGAGAATGTTAAGCTTCCGGTCTTACCCGCACTTGGCGCTCCGTAAAGAGAACCTTCATACAAGGAATATTGCTTGGTATATACTTCGCCGTTTTCATCGGTATATACATAGGTATCATAATAACCGTAACGCGAACTGCTGAAGTCCGGTGACATGCTATAGCTCACACTCGGTGTGATGACATGGCGAATCATCTCTATCTTATCACCGAATATCTGCGGAAGCGGCTTATAGAATCCGTACAGCTTGGTATTGGCCGAGATGCTGAAGTTATAATCATATACACGGTTGAACCCGTAAATGGTATCGCGCACCACCTGTTGTGTCTGCGCATCCCACGACTGCTTCACCTTGTTTGTATACCAGCGTTCGGTATAGTTGAACGAAGGCGTTACATTGATATAATTGAACAGGGAGAAGGTAGCCTGAATAGGAATATAATGCTTCATACCGTTACGCCAGTCCTTGGCCAGATTAGACTTCATGATATAATCTTCCTTTGCGGTAATACTGTTGCTGAGCTGACCGGTATACTGCAATGAAATTTTCTCATACCAGCGTTCCTTACCCGCCATCTTCTTACGTTTGAACGGATAGATACGGTTAAGGTTGATATTCAGGTCGGGCACGGTAAGTGAAACAATTGAATCCTGGGTGTTCTGAGACACGTTGAACGTACTTGAAAGCGTAAGTCCTATATCGGGGAACGTACGCGAGTAACTGATACTTGACGCCTTGGTACTTTGTGAATACAGATTCGGGTCGTACAAACTGTTCAGGTTATTCTTGTCATAGCTTGTAGAAGAATAGTTCACACTGGCCGAGAAGTTTGTATTGGGATTTGCCTTCGCATCCTGACGGTGTGTCCATTGCAGACGGAAGCTCTGTGTCTCCGTATAGTCGGGCATTCCCTTATCTCCGGTTTTGATATCCTGATAGTTAAAGCTGAAGTTACCCGAATACTTATAACGCTTGTTATAGGTAGAAGCAGCATTCAGCTCCCACGAACCTTTGGTATAGATACCTCCGGTAAGTCGCAAGTCAATGTTGTCATTAATGGCAAAATAGTATCCTCCGTCACGCAGATAGAAACCACGTGTAGACTCGTCACCGTAACTCGGCATCAGGAATCCAGACGAATAGCTGCTGCTGAAAGGAAAGAATCCGAAAGGAATGGCTATGGGAAGCGGAACGTCGGCGATAACCAGCCAGGCCGGACCGAAAACGACATTTTTCTTGGGACGGACCTTTGCACGGCTCAATGCCAGATAGAAGTGCGGATGCTCGTGGTCGTCGCACGTAGTATAGCGTCCGTGCTCCATGTAATACTCTTCGTTACTGCCTTTCTTGGCATTCTGGCTGGTGATAAATCCTTCACCCTGCTCTGTAGTAATGTTGCTGATGAAACCTTTCTTTGACTTGAAGTTGTAGCTCATCTTTTCCGATTCGTACGGAGTTTCACCGTCTTTAAATACCGGCTTTCCGCTCAATACTCCTGCCGTATCGGCTACACCGTTGGCATGAACGATGCTGCTGTCGAGATTCATGGCGATAACGGCTGCCGTAAGCTCTATGTTCTGATAATTGACTTTCGCATTACCATACATACGGGCAAATCCGTCAAAGGAAGTCATCACGATAGAATCGGAAGAAGAAAAGGTTACAGGGGCATCCAATGCGTCTTTTTTCTCCTGAGCCGTATCGGCCTGCAAGGTATCGGCCATCAGAGAATCACGGAACAGAGAGTCGCGAAACAAAGAATCGACTGGTCTCAAAGAGTCGGCAGTCAGTGTATCGGCTGCTTTTTTTTGCCTTGCCTTGCGGCGCTGGGCATCCATTCCCTGCGGAATTATGACCAATGCCAGCAAAAATATAAATGGTATGTATAGACAGTTTCTTAACGATTTCATCAAACACTATTTACAGTTAGTCGGCAAAATTACATAATATCTGTAATTACAGGAAAGTTATCTTCTAATTTTATTGATTTTTAGGTGTTAAAGAAACATCTCGCACCATTTTTTGAATCGTTCTACCCCTTCTTCACCGTAACGTTCTATGCTGGCCAAAGCCTTCTCTACCGTTTTTTCCTTATCAAGTTTGGTCTTGGAATAAAATTTGTCGGCAAAACAGATTACCTGCTCTTCCATACTTACCGGCACCAGTTCACGATGGGGTATCGGAAGATTCTGCTCCTGAATCTGCTTCAGCGAAATGCCTGCGCCGGTATGACGCTCGCAGACCAAAGCATGTCGGGGATAGCCTTCTTCACGGAGCAGTGCAGCCCCCAACGTTCCGTGACAGATATAAGGCTTGTCACCAAAACAGAAGATGCCGGGAGCATCGGTCATGAAGATTCCTATATCGTGCAGCAATGATGCTTCTTCCAGAAAAGCACAGTCTAACGACAGCTCCGGATGACGGCGGGCTATCTGCAATGCCTTATCGGCAACCGAACGGCTATGTACCAACAAGATATGTTTCAATTCATTCTCTTCGGGATAGTATTTATCAATTATCGCCAATGCGTCCATAATATTCTTCTTTTTCTTATTTATAAAAACAATAAATCAACTACTTTTGCCTGCAAAATAACTAAAAAATATCCATAGCAGGTCTCTATTTCATGGGTTATAAACATGAGAGAGGACTTTTTATAAGAAATTGTCATGAACAGGTTACTTGCCAAAAGAATGGCTGCCGGAATTATTCTGCTGATTCTGGCTGCAATGTTCACCCTTTATGCATGCCGGCAATACGTGCTGCACAGAATTGCCGACCGGCGCATTGCCGAAATGGAACAGCGCTTCCAGCTGAAAGTGGGTTACGAATCGCTGAAACTGGAAGGATGCAACGTGGTTTGTCTCAGAGGACTGTCGGTAATTCCGGAAAACAGAGATACCATCGTCACCCTCAAGCACCTTGACATACGTCTTGACCTCTGGAAGATGCTGACAGGAAACATACAGATAAAAGAGGTCAACATGGACTATCTGCACATCAACCTGCAGAAAGACAGTACGGTGGCCAACTATGACTTTCTGTTCAGAAGTTCGGGAAAAGCAAGCGAGACCAGTGCCGAAGCCAGTGAAGCGAACTATGCCCAAAGAGCACACAGGATACTCAACTGGATATACGAACGCATCCCCGACAACGGTTCGATAACCAAGTTACTGCTCACCGAAAGACATGACAGCCATACGGTTCAATTCCGGCTTCCCGAACTGAACATTAAAGACAACCGTTTCGAAACTTTGCTGCATGTTACGGAAGATTCTCTGAACAGGCAGTCATGGAACATAACCGGACTTCTTTCGCCATCAGAACGGAATCTGCACGTGAAAATACATTCCACACAAGACTGTCCGGTAAAACTGCCATATCTGCAAAGACGTTTCAACACGGACATCCGTTTTGACACACTGACATGCAGCCTGACCGAGATTCCGGACGGCAGGAATCAAACGTCTGTAAAGGGACTGGCCGAACTGTCTGGCCTGAACCTGTTCCAACCGGCCATCTCGCCCGATACCATACAGCTTGACAAGGGCGCACTGGAGTACCAGCTGAACATATCGGCCAACGCTGTGGAACTGGACAGCACCAGTTGCATAAAATTCAACCAGCTCACATTCCATCCGTACATCAGGCTTGAAAATACACATTCAAAGAGTGACAAGCCTCTGGGCAACTGGCATTTCACAGCCCAAATCAACGAGCCGTGGTTCCCGGCACAGCAATTGTTCGGCTCACTGCCTCAGGGATTGTTCGACTCCCTATACGGGCTGAAAACTGAAGGGGAACTTTCTTATCACGGTCTGCTGGATGTGGACTTCAATTTGCTGGACAGCCTGAAACTGGAATCGGAACTGAAAAAAAGAAATTTCCGGATTGTACACATGGGACAGGCCAACCTGTGCAAGATGAACGATGAGTTTGAATATACGGCTTATGAAGACGGAGTTCCCGTACGAAACTTCCCGGTAGGACCTTCATGGGAACATTTCACGCCGCTCGACAGCATCTCTCCCCTGCTGCAGATGGCTGTAATGCAAAGTGAAGACGGAGCGTTCTTCTATCACAACGGTTTTCTGATAGACGCCATGCGCGAAGCCATTATCAAAGACCTTGAAGTAAGAAAGTTCGCACGCGGAGGAAGTACCATCAGTATGCAGCTGGTAAAGAATGTATTTCTGAACCGCAAGAAAAACATTGCAAGGAAAATAGAAGAAGCACTCATTGTATGGCTGATAGAGAACCAGCGTCTGAGCACCAAAGAACGCATGTTTGAAGTATATATGAATATTATAGAATGGGGTCCGCTGGTTTACGGTGCACGCGAGGCTTCGGAATTCTATTTCAACAAACGCCCGTCGCAACTGACTGCCGAAGAGGCTATCTACATGGCTTCAATCATTCCCAAGCCCAAACGTTTCAAATCATCGTTTGATGAGAACGGGCAGCTGCGCGAAAGCCTCGAAGGATACTATCGTCTCATAGCACATAAACTGGCCCAGAAAGGCCTCATCAGCGAGAATAAGGCAGAAAGCATCCGCCCTGTCATTCATGTCACTGGCCCTGCCAAAGCCTATCTTTCAACTGACACGTTGAATATATCGAACCGGTAACAGCACTTAACGATAACAATAAATGCCGAACCTGCAAGCGCAAGTCCGGCCTTTTATTATGGATTTGTTATTTACTCAAAGAGTATTACTCACGACGGCTCATGTAAATCATGATATAATATACCAGGGTAGCCAGTGATGACAAAGCGGCAACCACATAAGTATATGCAGCCGATTTTAAAGCTTCGGTAGCCTTATCGTGTGTATTTACATTGGTTACACCGGCTGTATTCAGCCATACCAACGCCCTGCGGCTGGCATCAATCTCTACAGGAAGCGTGATGAAACTGAACAGTGTAGTCACGGCAAAAAGCAATATTCCCAAAAAGAGCAGTCCGGAAAAAGTATTCATCAACAACATACCGGCCAACAATACCCACGATACAATGCTCGAAGAGAACTGCACGATAGGAACCAATGCAGAACGCATGCGAAGCGGAGCATAGGCACGGGCATGCTGCACTGCGTGTCCGCACTCGTGAGCAGCGACGGCAGCCGCAGCAATGCTGCACTCACCATACACACCTTCACTCAAATTTACCGTTTTGTTCATCGGATTATAGTGGTCGGTAAGCATTCCCGGTGTGCTTATCACCTGTACATCGTATATACCGTTGTCATGAAGCATCTTTATGGCTACATCACGCCCCGTCATGCCATTCGGCAACGGAATCTTTGAAAAACGTTCGAACTTGCTTTTTAAGTTAGCTTGTACCAGATAGCTTATCAGAGCTACCGCAATAAAAAGGATCCAATATCCACCAGTCATAATATCAATTCTATGTTTTTAATTAGTTTCTGTTTAATATTTTACAAACAATATGCCAAATATAGCAATAGATGCAGTTAATCTGAACATAACGAGCCTTTTTTTTATTTGTTTTAGTAAAATAATGTTATATCCGATGTAAACATCTTTACCAGACAGGAAGTATTTAAAAAAGATGGATATAAATCTGAAAATGATAACGATGTTTTCTGTCAGGCATAACTTATAAAAATAAAAAAGATGGATATGAATTTAAAAATGCCCAGTTATAAAAAATAAAAAGACAACGGACGATTTTTATCCTGACGGGATAAAACCATCCATTGCCTTTAATGTATATCAAAAACGACAGTTATCGGTTATTCTTCGGTATAGCGGACAATAGTCTGCTCACGATCCGGACCTACGGAAACAATCTTGATAGGAGTCTGAAGCTCTTCTTCAAGGAATGAAACGTAAGCGTTGAATTCTTCAGGGAACTCGTCTTCACTGGTCATCTTGGTCATGTCAGTATTCCATCCCGGGAATTCTACATATACAGGTTCTACACCTTCGGTAATGTCATAGGGGAAGTAATCAATTTCCTCACCGTTTACCTTGTAAGCCACACATGCCTTGATGGTATCAAATCCATCGAGCACGTCGCTCTTCATCATGATAAGCTGTGTTACGCCGTTTACCATGATAGCATACTTCAGCGCAACGAGGTCAATCCATCCGCAACGACGTTCACGACCGGTTACAGCTCCGTATTCATGACCGATAGCACGTATCTTGCTTCCTGTCTCGTCGAACAGTTCTGTCGGGAACGGACCGCTACCTACACGGGTACAGTATGCCTTGATGATACCAAATACTTCGCCAATCTTATTGGGGGCAACACCCAGACCGGTACATGCACCGGCACAAACCGTATTTGAAGAAGTTACAAACGGATAAGAACCGAAATCAACGTCGAGCATGGTACCCTGTGCACCTTCGCAAAGTACAGACTTTCCTTCTTTCAACAGATTGTTGATTTCATGTTCGCTATCAACAAGGTGGAATTTCTTCAGATATTCAATGCCTTCCATCCAGTCTTTCTCCAACTGAGTAATATCATACTCATAGTTCAGACTCTTCAGAATCTGCTCATGGCGAGCTTTGGCTGCTGCATATTTTTCTTCAAAGTTGAGCAGGATATCTCCTACACGCAAACCGTTACGGCTTACCTTATCGGTATAAGTAGGACCGATTCCCTTACCGGTTGTTCCTACCTTTGATGCTCCTTTTGCAGCCTCGTATGCCGCATCAAGAATACGGTGAGTAGGAAGAATCAGGTGCGCTTTCTTTGAAATATGCAGACGTTCTTTCAAATCATGTCCGGAAGCTTCGAGCGCTTCAGCTTCTGCCTTGAACAAAGCCGGGTCCAGAACGACACCGTTACCTATAATGTTCACTTTATCGCCTTGGAAAATACCTGAAGGTATGGAACGAAGCACATATTTCTGTCCTTCAAACTCAAGAGTATGGCCGGCGTTCGGTCCACCTTGAAAACGGGCAATCACATCATAATTGGGAGTCAATACATCGACAACCTTACCTTTGCCCTCATCACCCCATTGGAGTCCTAACAAGACATCTACTTTCATATTCTTTTCTTTTTAAATATAGTTACTTTTTCTTTTCTTCTTTCTTTTTCTTTCTGCGCAATGCCGCACATCTACCGCATGTACCGTAAATATACAGTGAGTAATGTGACATCTGGAACTTTTTCAAGTCTGTCTCGGCAATATCTTTCTGCAGTTCCTCATTCTGAAATTCGGAAACCTTTCCACAGGTAGTGCATACCAAATGATGATGTGTTTCTATGTTGAATGATTTTTCATATTGCGCCGTATTGTTGGAAAAAACATGCTTGATAAGCAGTTTGGCATCAAGCAACAATACAATTGTATTATAAAGAGTGGCTCTGCTGACACGGAAATTCTCTTTCTCCACCATCAGGCCATACAGTGTTTCAATATCAAAATGACCGTCGATAGAATAGATAGCATCCAATATAGCAAATCTTTCAGGCGTCTTACGATGCTTGTTAATTCGCAAATATTCAGTAAATATCTGTTTTACTCTATCTTTTACATTATCCACGTCAAAAAACAAATAGGGGTTGTTAACGCGAACAAAAGTACGTCTTTTTACTGAATCAGAAAAGAATAACATTAAAAAAAGAACTCCAATCAGATTTTTTCTTGTCTGAAAATTCAAATCTGACCGGAGTTCTTTCCATAAGAAATATGAGAATTTATTCCCACTCTGTCTCTAACTTTATCTGCTCATAAATGAGCCGTATGCCTTCATCGGCCGAATCTTTCAGGGGCAAGAGCGCCTTCAGGGCCTTCGCACCTTCGGCCTTTCCCAACTGTACGTATTTAATAATGGATGCATAGGCGCACCGGCGTACAAACGACGGTTCCGACTGCAGTGCTGCCGCAACCTGATCAAGGTATTCGTTGGCCGAACGTTCGTTCAAGGTCTGTCCTTTGGCAAACAAACGGGCCAATATCAGATATCCGCATGCCGCAAAATATTCGCGTTCGTCAGCAATCCATTCAAAAGCTTTCTCCGAAGCATAGGGCAAATGCTGAAACAGATTCTGACAAGTCTGCTCGGCTATTTCGGGATAATGCATATCCTCCACCCAAATGTCGGCAATTTCCGGATAGAAACTGTCTACCGGCTGCAACATTCCGGCCAGAATCTTCGCTTCACGGATATTCTCTTTCCATAAAGCCTGCGCCAGCTGATGGTCTTTGGGATATTGCGCCGCAATTTCTTTCAGGCGGGGGATTTCAACTCCAAAATTAAGCTTGTAGTCGAGTCCCTTATCGCGCATACTTTTAGACACAGCTCCGTTCATACCCAAACGGAACTGTGTCTTTATATTTTTCAAGGTTTCCTGTAAATCCATACGAAATTATTCGTTACGATAAGGCAGGTTAGCATATTCTTTACTGTAACGAAGCATCTGTTCTGCATAACCTTCGTTGTATGAAACGGTCACATCGGTGATATTTCCGTCTTTATCGGTTACAAGCTCGTATACCGGATTGACAAATCCCTTATAAGGAGCCAGATGCAGTTTCTCGTAACGTGCAAGCACTTCCTTATGCAATTCGGGATCAACCTTCACAGCATAAGTTTCTACCAGATTACGTGCCGCATTGAAATCACCTTCAGACTTGATGCGTTGAATCTCGGCGAGAAGTTTACCGAACAGGCCACGAAGTTTTTCATAATCGTTAATCTTCACATAGGTCTTTCCGTCTTTCTTCACCATTTCCACTACATTTTCGGCTTTTCCGTTTTCAAATGCCCAGCGTGCAATCAGCTGACGGTTACGCATATGTGCTTCTTCTACATTGTTTCCGGGCTCAATACGCACGAGCTGTGTCATCAGTCCGTTCATCATGTATGAATAATATTCACCCTTATAGGCTTCAGCATCCGGAGTAAGTCCCAACTCAACCATTTTTGCATCTGGCAGGTAATACAATCCGAACAGGTCGGCACGAGCTTCTTCGATGGTTGAACCATATGCTCTCAACGCATCCTGGTCAACTCCCGGCAACAACTGTCCTGAACCATGACCCAGACACTCATGCAAATCGGTATGCAAGTCTCCGGTCAAATCACCGTATTTATCCAAAAGTGCACGTTCTGTGTCACTGTATACAAATTCTTCATTGAAGCCGTTTCCGTGAGCAGCCTTATTGTAAGCATCGGTCAGGTTGGCAATGGTTACAGATTTTGAACCGTGTGCGCTGCGAATCCAGTTGGAGTTCGGCAAGTTGATACCAATGGCTGTCGACGGATAAAGGTCACCACCCAGAATGGCAGCGGTAATGACTTTAGCCGAAACACCTTTTACGGTTTCTTTCTTGAATCGTTTGTCTACCGGAGAATTATCTTCAAACCACTGTGCATTGGCACTCAGTGTAGCAGCACGTTGGGTAGCCTCTTCATCTTTGAAGTTAACAATGGATTCCCAGCTTGCCTTCAATCCGAGCGGGTCGCCATAGCTTTCAGTAAATCCATTCACAAAGTCTACTTTTGAATCCTGGTCTTTTACCCACAGAATGGCATAGTCATCAAAAGTCTTCAAATCACCGGTTGTATAGAACTCAACCAGCTTGTTGATTACGGCTTTCTGCTGGTCATTCTCAGCAACACCTTCAGCTTTCTTCAGCCAATAGATAATCTTTTCAATAGCTTTTCCATACAAGCCGTCTACCTTCCATACCTTTTCAAAGATTTTTCCGTTTTCCTTTACCAGGCGGCTGTTCATACCAAACATGACAGGCATGGTATCATTCGGATTCTTCATGCTGTTGTAGAACTTCTCTGCCTCAGCCTGAGTTACGCCTTCATAGTAATTGGAAGCAGAAGTCAGAATCAAATCTTCACCATCGGCCTGATTAACCCGCTTTTTCATTATTTCCGGATTGAATATTACCGGGAAGACCTCTTCACACAACTGATCCAAGGTTTCACCTTCGGCCAACGGGAGTTTTTTCTGGTCTACACTTTGTAAAGCAGCTTTAAAAAATTCAGGAGTAAATCCCGGCACAAACTTATCGGCAGCATAATGATGATGAATTCCATTGGAGAACCATACTCTCTTCAGATACACTTCCATATTGACGAAGTTTGAGTCGGTTCTATCTCCCTGATAGTCTGTATATACAGTTTCCAGCATCTGACGAATAATCAGATTGTACTTACCGTTCTGGTCAAATAAGATATCGCGTCCTTCCAACGCAGCCTGTGAAAGATAATAAACCAGCTCTTTCTGTTTCAGAGTCAATTTATCAAAATCCTTCACTTTGTAACGTAAAATCTGCAAGTCGGCAAACTGTTCTACCGTATAATTAAAATCGTCGGTAGGCACCGCTTCTTTTTTTGAAGTGCCGCAAGCAGTCAATAACATAGTTGCTACAGCCATTTGCATTACTGTTTTTTTCATACATTCATATATTTAAAATATCACAAAAGAAAAAGGTTGTTTCAAAAGTCTGAATTCATAATGCACCTTCAACTATTATTTAAGCACTCAATAGCAAAGCCTGCATAGAAACACAAACGTTTCAAACAACCTTCTTTAAAAATTAAACACTGTCGTTTATTTCGCTTTCTCTAAATGTCTGCGTCTGTAATTTCGGGGAGTCTCTCCCTTAATTTTATAAAAAGCCGCATAGAAAGACTGGCGATTGGCAAATCCAACCATTGTGCTAATCTCTTCTACGTTCTTATCCAGATATCGACGGTCAACCAAGAGATGTGCAGCTTCACGAATACGGTATTCGTTTACCAAACATGAATAATTCATCCCGAAACGAGAATTGATTACCGCTGACAGATAACGTGTGTTTGTCTTCAAGTCAGAGGCTAATTCCTTTGCCGAGTAATCAGGATCCTTGTACTTCTTCTGAGCTACAATGATATTCACAATCTTATCATACAATTCATCCGCAAGTTCTGCACGGATCAAGGAGCGATAAGCAGCATCCTTTTCTTTTTTTTCTCTGATATTGTAGGGGCGTCTCACCTCACCTCCCTCAACATCTTTCGGTGTCTTAGTCATAAGTTCTTGTAGTGATTTTTACGTTAATGCTCTTTTCCTTTGTATTTATACAAAGAACATATTTTTTTTTCTTTGTACAATACAAAGTTAATCTTTTTTTTCAAAAAGATTATTAACAGAGGGATTTATTTATACATAAAAAACAAAATATACACATCTTTCAATTTCACTCTACAAATTTCATATGAAACTATCATCTTTTCAAATATGGCAGTCCAAAACCATGTAATAACAAGAAACTGAATAAGATAATCTGGTTTTTCGCAAAACTTTCGTTTTTTCACAAATGAAAGCTATTCTTTTCTATAAGAAATCAGAAATGAAACTTCAATTTTCATTATAGACTTTTACATAAACATTTATTTTTATGCATTACAGTTACGAGTATTGCATATTTTTTCATTCTGACAGCGAAATTAAATTTACAAATTATCAATTTATAATATATAATGTACAATATCATTTTAGTCAAAAAAAATTCGCCCTGTAAAAAGGCCTTTCTTTCAATAACTATAAATTCCATCCATACAATCCATACCGGTTGAAGCCGAATTTTAGTGTATCTTTGCAAGACAAACAGATAAAACAAGCTCATTCATATGCTACATACGCTTAAGACCTACTTTGGTTATGATACATTCCGTCCTCTCCAACAGAAAATTATCAACAATATATTAGCGCACAAAGACACACTGGTTTTAATGCCTACCGGTGGAGGAAAATCCATATGCTACCAACTGCCCGCACTGATGATGGAAGGCATCACGGTAGTAATATCCCCACTTATATCATTAATGAAAGACCAGGTTGAAAGTTTAAAGGCAAACGGAATAAAGGCAGCAGCATTCAACAGCAGCAATACGGATACCGAAAATATGGATATACGCAGGGAATGCCTGAAAGGGAACATCAAACTGTTATATATATCTCCCGAACGACTGCTTACCGAAGTCAATTTTCTGCTAAAAGATATTCAAATTGCATTGTTTGCCATCGATGAAGCCCATTGCATATCACAATGGGGGCATGATTTCCGTCCGGAATACACACAACTTAAAATATTAAGGAAAGAGTTTCCAGGGATTCCCATGATAGCGCTGACCGCTACGGCCGACAAGATTACCCGAACAGACATCATAGAACAACTGCAATTAAAAAATCCGGGCATTTTCATTTCCTCGTTCGACCGTCCCAATCTGAGTCTTGACGTAAGAAGAGGATACCGACAAAAGGAAAAGATAAAAACCATCCTTGAATTTATCAACAAACATAAAAACCAAAGCGGCATCATTTATTGCATGAGCCGCAACAAGACCGAAGTTGTGGCGGCAACCTTACAAAGACACGGAATATCTGCTACCATCTATCATGCAGGCCTCAGTCCGCAGGCACGTGACAGGGCACAGGAAGATTTTATCAATGACCGTGTACAGGTGGTTTGCGCTACCATCGCTTTCGGTATGGGAATAGACAAGTCAAATGTCAGATGGGTGATTCATTACAATCTGCCCAAAAGTATTGAAAACTTTTATCAGGAAATAGGTCGGGCCGGACGTGACGGACTTGAAAGCGACACGTTATTATTCTATTCAATGAGCGACATCATACTGCTGTCAAAGTTTGCCAGCGAAAGCGCACAGCAGGAAATAAACCTGGACAAGCTGCACCGCATGCAGCAATACGCCGAAGCCGACATCTGCCGCCGCCGCATACTGCTCAACTATTTTGGTGAAAGCCGTGAATACGATTGCGGACATTGCGATGTCTGCAAGAATCCGCCACAACGTTTTGACGGAAGCATTCTTGTACAAAAGGCATTGAGTGCCATTATAAGAGCCGATCAGAAAATCAGCACTCACCTGCTTGTTGACGTACTCAGAGGAAACTATACCCAGGAAATAACCGAAAACGGATTTGACAAGCTGAAGACCTTCGGTGCAGGAAGAGACGTACCGGCACGTGACTGGCAAGACTATCTTCTGCAAATGCTTCAGTTAGGATATTTCGAGATAGCATACAATGAAAACAATCATCTGAAAATAACAGAAAGCGGAAAGAAAGTTTTGTTCGGTGAGTCAAAAGCCATGCTGGTCGTTATCAAGCATGAGCAAACCACCGTATCCAAAGTTACAAAGACATCATCTGCAAGCAAACTGTCCCAACCCTTGCCGGCCTCAACAAACAGTTCGGATGAAGCTCTGTTTGAAATTCTCAGAGAACATCGCAAGAAGCTGGCCGACGAGCAGGGATATCCGGCCTACATTGTTCTTAGTGACAAAGTACTTCATCTGATATGCAACATAAAACCCACTACCATCGATGAATTCGGAATGATCAGCGGCGTGGGAGAATTCAAGAAAGAAAAATACGGAAAAGACTTTGTTACCCTTATCCGGCGTTATCTGAAACTATAAGAAAGGCTCCGGCAATAGGGAATATCCCTTCTCGCCGGAGCCTATACTTTATTATATATAGCTCTATTTCCGGTAAAACCGGTAATTGCAGGAGTTAAAGCTGAACTTTCAAGATTTAAGTATATAACCTTATCTTATCGGTTGCAACAGGAATGTGAACGAATAATCACCCAACGGTATTCTGTATTCCTTACGTGGAACAGCTCCCCAGCTGGTAACACATCCCAATCCTAGCTGTACTTTGTCAATGCACCAGTTTGTCAGATTCTCCGGAACGAGCAACTCGGAATGGCGATTGTTCTTCTCCTTACCATCATCCAATTGGCCGATAGAATAATGTAAAGCCGAAACAGACAACGGTTCCTCACCTTCGAGTTTCAGTCCGTATCCACCTTTACGCATCAGTTTCCACCAACGCACATCGCACTTGTTTCCATTTTCCTGCGGACGGATGTATGAATAGAACTGCTCTGTCACCGTCTGCTTGTAAATACCCAAATCGGCAGCAGACTTACGGTCGGAATAATTCTCTACCGGTCCGCGTCCGTAATATTCGATATATTCCATAGCTGCAGGAACTTGTACCTGCATACCGAAGCGGAACATTTCCGGTCCTTTTCCGGTTTTCTTCATGGTCTGATTTACCTTTACCGCACCTTCTTTATATAAGGTATAAGTCAATGTCAGTTCGGCAGCAACCTTCTCTAATTGATATTTAGCCGTAACCACAACATATCCATTTTCATTTTTTGCATCAAGAGCCATCAGTTTATAACCCGGATTATTCCATGCGGCCATCTTCTTATGCAAGTTGGCTCCCATATCATTATCCGTCGGCGCACGCCAGAAGTTCGGTGTAAGCTTTCCTCCTTCGGCCAGCTGTTCTGCTCCATTCACCACATAGCTGCAAAGGAATCCGTCATTCTTGCCAAAAATCCACTCACATCCATTACCGCCTACTACCAATCCTTTCTCATTTGCTGTGTCAATAGTCAGCTCCTTCAGCGGATATACGGTTACACTCTTATCAGGAACCAGTTCTCCCTGCTTTCCTTCACGAACAACCAACTGATTTTTTGCTATTGTGAAACCAGCCTCTAGCAAAGGTTCGGCCTTTTTCAACCGGAACTCTGTATTTAAAAGGACTTCTGCCTGCGGACATATATTATATAAAGTATAAGGCAAGGTTACTTCCATACGCTCGCCCGGTGCCACATTCAGCGCATTTACGGTTCCGCTCTGCACGGGTTTACCATCAGCCAGCAATGTCCATACCATATAATAATTATCAAGATTACGGAAGGCATACTCATTATACACATTTACCTTTCCGGCATTCAAATCTTTCGGTTCTGTCCATACAGACTGGTAAATGCGCTGTACCTCATATGCATGTGGATTCCATGTACGGTCGGGAGCAATCAGTCCGTTATTGCAGAAATTCTGATCTCTCTTACTGTCATAATTGTTCCAGTCGCCGGTATATCCATAGAAAGTCTTTCCATCTTCTCTATGCACCAGCAATGACTGGTCTACGAAATCCCATATAAAACCACCCTGATATTTCGGATATTTGCGAACCAAATCCCAATATTCCTTGAAACCACCCTGTGAATTACCCATGGCATGTGCATATTCACACTGAATCAGCGGACGCGGATCATTTCCCTTAGCATATTTCTCGCTACCCTCATATCCCAAGTACATCGGGCAGTAAATATCCGTAAATTCATTTTTCTCGGCACGTTCATACATTACCGGACGTGACGGATCTTCTTTCTTCGTCCATCGGTAACACTCTTCGAAGTTCGGTCCGAAACCAGCTTCATTACCCATTGACCAGATAATGACCGAAGGATGATTGAAATTGCGTTGCACATTACGCTTGTCTCTCTGCAAGTGAGCCAGACGGTAATCTTCACGTTTTGCCAAAGTCTTGTCACCATATCCCATTCCGTGCGATTCTATATTCGCTTCGGCCACCATATAAATACCGTACTTGTCACACAATTCATACCAGTAGGCATCGTCCGGATAATGGCAGGTACGCACGGCATTGATATTCATCTCCTTCATAATACGGATATCTTGCAACATACGCTCACGTGAAACCACATATCCGCTGTTCGGATCCATCTCATGACGGTTCGCGCCTTTTATCAATACAGGCTGTCCGTTTATGCAAAGCTGTCCGTTCTTGATTTCCACCTTGCGGAATCCCACCTTGACAGGAATTACTTCCTTTACTTCTTTTCCGCTCACATATTCAGCAAGCAGAGTATACAGATAAGGAGTTTCCGCAGTCCATTTCTTCGGATTCTGCACGGCGATTCCGGTCTTCAATATACCTTTTCCACTTACCGACGTGCTTGCTATTTCTTTTCCTTCAGCATCGAGCAGACGAAGATTTATCTGTCCTTTTCCCTGCAAATCAAGCTGCACTGCCAGTTGTGCATCCCGATAAGCCTCATCCAATTCCGGAGTTATTCGGATATCCTGTATACGCTTTTTCTCACGGGCATAAAGATAACAGTCGCGTCCTACTCCTGAAAGGCGGAAGAAATCCTGATCCTCAAGATATGTACCGTCACACCAGCGGAATGTCTGGAATGCTATCAGATTCTCCCCTTTCTTCAGATACGGCGTAACATCAAATTCCGCCTCGAGCTTGCTGTCTTCACTGTATCCCACAAAGCGGCCATTTACCCACAAATAAACATTCGATGTAACCGAACCTAAATGAATGAACACCTGTTTACCTTTCCATGTATCGGGCACAACAACCGTTCTGCGGTATGAGCCCACATGATTTTCCTTTACCGGCACTTCTGGAGGATTATTCTTGAAATGCTCACGCCAGGCATATCCCACATTAATATATATAGGGTCACCATATCCGTTCAGTTCCCACAATCCGGGCACTGGCATTGTTCCCCACTTGCTGTCATCAAAGTTTTTTTGATAGAAATCGGTCGGACGCATATCGGCATCCTTCACCCAGTTAAATTTCCAGAGTCCGTTCAGCGACAGATAATTCTCCTGTTGAGTCTTATCTCCCTTCAATGCCTCTTTCTCATTTCCAAAAGCAAAATAACTGGTATGCATCGGAGCACGGTTCACTTCATTCACTTCCGGGTCACGCCATTCGTTGAAAGTCTGTGCCATTGTCTGTGCCACACACCCCACAAACAATAAAGGAAGTAATCTTTTCACCTTCATACAATCAATAATGTTTTATAGTTTAATAAATTGGTTAAGTATTAAATACAATGCAAGATAGTTATTTTTTAAGAATAGAGTATGTATACAATAGATTTTTATAAGCTCTACTTTTTCATCTGACAAAAAAACCGCTACAGTTCATACAGGGATGAACTTATAGCGGCTTCTGATAAAAGGAGAGAGAAGAGACTTAAGTTATTCTACCAAAGAACTTAAAATATCCTTTATTTCCGGATCGGAAGGACGTGGCGCATTAGCTTTCAGAATACGGCCCTCTGTATCCAACAATATAAAACGGGGAATACCGTTTATGATATATTTTTCCATGAATGAATCTTTTGGTCCCATATACAATTGAATGCCTTTCATTTCATCCCCTTTGACCATCTTTTCCCATGCAGATTTATCACGATCGCATGAAAGACTTACAAACTCAATGTTTTTCCCCGCATAAGCTTCTTCCAATTTTTTAAGATGGGGTAACTCCCCACGACAAGGACCGCACCAAGTAGCCCATACATCAATATAAACATACTTACCCTTCAAATCATTCAATGAAACCATTTTACCATTAATGTCCGGACAAGAAAATACAGGTGATGGCTGACCAGCCTTTATGGCAGCCCATTGAGCACAACGTGCATCAAAACGTTTGGTCATATCGGCATTTTTCACATGCTGATGATAGAAATCAATAAGCGCACCTGTTTCATCGACTCCCGAATTTGAAACTTTATCAAATACGTACGAATCAGTAATATATTCCAAAACCTTGGCATCTTTTATATTGGCCGTCACATATTCCATAAAACGCTCATCCACACCTTCAGCTCCCTCACGATAAACATTTGCAAGCACAGCGTTGGTAATAAATTGTTTATATTCAGGATAGGCGAGTAAAGCAGCATCGTAGACTTGTAAATCTTTTAATTTGTCATAAAACACATCGGATGGAGTATAACTCTCCAACTTATTAAAATACTTATGATAGTTTTGATACATCGGCAGTACGGCATAAGCGGTATACTTCAACCGTTCTTTTTCCGCTTTGACAAACGCTTCACTCATCCCGGCACTTTCTAGTATTGCAAGATTTGCCTGATATACACTGTCTGAAGTCTGAATAAAAGCAGCCTCCGGCTTACGGGTATCTTCATAAGGAACTTTGGCAAACTTGGTTTGATTCAAATAATTGTTCACTTTAGCGCCTTCACCAGCAAAACTTATTTGTTTATACATAGATTCACCATCAAAAGCGATTTGCAAGTTCTGTGCCGGATCAAGATACAACGTACGGACACTACGCCCATATTTCAAGGTTACAAACTGAGGCTGAAAGTTATTCCGTTCTACGGTTCCCTCGCCATTCACCAACTCAACCGTTTTTTCCGTATTGTCAGCATTCCATTTTAAAGTGAGTTTTTGTCCTTCCTGAGGATCAGTCACTTTAAAAGTATATATACCGGCTTGTGCCGTCAAAGCAAATATAAACAAGGTACCACCACTTACCCATTTTCTCAAATTGTCTTTCATAATCTTTTCCTTAATTAACTATAAATGCCAATCAATGGCCAAAACTCAAATTACAGTAATGACATATTCATTGATTGGCATCTGTTCACCTATTTCAGTACTATCATTTTTGCAACTGGAAACCATCCAGACAGAACCATGCGGGTGTACGCATTACATTCTGTTCATTCTTATCAGATGAATCCAAATAGAACACCACTTTATCCACTTCACCTAAAGCTGACAATTCCAATTTACGCCAGTCCGTTATAATGTAATCCCAATCCGGATAATCTACGTTATGTCCTTTCTTACATGCCAAATCCAAAGTAACCGTACCTGTCTGTGTACCATCTCTATATCCTTTAACAGTCAGTGTAAAGTAATCATTGTCTTCAAACTTCTTCACGCCTCCTGGCACATAGCTGTGCCAGATTCCCATAGGTTTACTGGGAATATTAGGATTGGCAACCGGTTCTTCTTCCGTGCCATATGTATCACCATAATTCATGGCCAGATAAGCCCAAGTAGTGTTTGCAACAAGGATATAATCTATTACCTGAGGTTTACTGAATGTAAAAAAGGCATCATCATTATTGACATGACACACCAGATAAGTTCCCGTATTATTAGGTCTGGTAGACCACACACTATAACGGATAGAATCTATGGCCTCCGTGGTATTTGTCCATACAAAAGAACGGTTCGAACGGTTACTGTAACAGAATCCACCTTCCAATTGCCCGTCAGACGATTTTACTGTATTGAAATTAATTCCCTGTACCGAAAAACCGCCATCAGGAATTACATGCGAAAATCTTGTAGGAATCTCCAATTCTGAAAAAGTGATATTATCCGCATGCGGAATCTTCAAATCAATATCGTCACTGCATGCTGCAAACGTACATCCCAGCACAGCACATATACTCAATATTATATTTTTCATATTGCTAAATCTTTTATTTTATATTTATTCAAGTCCCGGATTTTGTTCTATCTTATTGGAATGCGCCTTAATTTCATCATCGGGAATAGGCCAACAATACTGATTAGAACTGAAATTCACTTCGGGTTTCAGGGTATTAATCCAAGGTTTTCCATTTTTCTCAAAACGCAACGATGCAAACCAAGGAGACTCATTCTCCATAAACAGAGTTACAACATATTCCTTAAAAATAGCATCCATCAGTTCCTGATGAGTTGTAATTCCTGTAATGGCCGACATCACCGGATTGGTATAAACCGCACGCATATCATTCAGAGGTTTCAGTGCTCCCTGTATATCCGAAGGATTAGTACGTGCCAGCAATTCTGCTTTCATGATATACAGCTCGGCATAACGGAAAGCGTATGTGGCATACATATCATTTTTACCTTCATAGCGTCCGCGATGATAAAGTTTGGTAAGAACATTATCTTTGGTAGAAGTATCCCATGTTTCAGGAGCACGTGCTGTACCAAAAGTCAGGTCATGACGTTCATCTTCATTAAGCCATCCTTGTGGAATTTCAGTAAATTCTTCATCATAAAACAAAGCGTATGAGTAAATAAATTCAGCATAAGTATATGTTGACTGATCTCCCAAATAACGTGAAAAGAGAACCTCTTTAGAATCCCAACCGTTTGTATAAAGCTGACTCAAATCCGATTCCATCTGGAATGTAGAAGGCTGACCGCTCAGCAGGGTATTAACCAGTTGCAAAGCTTCGGCATAATCACCATCCCATCCACGTACCAGCAAAAGTTTGGCATGCATGGCCTGAGCAAATTGTTTGGACATGTAACGTGCAGATTCATAATCTCCTAAATATTGCTCAGCAAACTTCAGGTCATCAATAATATACTGGTAACTCTCACCTACCGTGCTGCGACCTACCATCAGATTCGTCAGTTCGGAAGTCTTGTCACGGTAAATAATTCCATAAGGAGAATCGGCACTATCAAACCAATGACCAAACAACCACAAAAGTTCCAGATTACAATATCCTCTGAAACAGCGTGCTTCAGCCAACAAAGTATTTTTTGCTTCTATCGAAGGAAATTCGGAATCATCCAATTTGGTGATACCCTCAATTGCTGCATTAGCAGCATTGATACATTTATAAAGCTGTGACCAAATGCCTGATATTGTAGAATCGTCACTTGACTGAGTATACCCCATGTTATACATAGTTGAGCTGTATTCCCACATTCCTGCCATACAATGTAAAGAGCTATACAAATAGCCTCCTAAACTGGAACAACCTTCATACACTCCATAAATGCCATTAACCGCATTTTGTGCACCTGAATATGAGGTCACAGAATTATCCATAGTCAGAGAATGTTCGGGTGTCATCGTTAAAAAATCCGAACACGAACTACAAAGACATCCAGCCAACAATACACTTGCTATATATGTTTTCATATCTTTATCCTTTAATTAATTGTAAACTTTAAACCGAAATTAAATGTTCTGGCAGCTGGATAAGTACTATAATCAGCACCTAACCCATATAATGCCATATTGCCAGAAGCCGAGAAGTTTCCCTGCGGATCCATACCTGGATACTTGGTAACTGTAAACAGATTGGTTGCCTGGAATGTAGCCTCTATACCTTTTATCAAGGTATTTTCAAACCATTTCTGGGGCAGACGATAAGATATGTTCAATGCACTCAGACGTAAATAAGATGCATCATGAAGCCAACGATTGGTAAATACACTATTCTGTCCTACTCCATAATGAGTTACAACCGGATATTTAGCACTTTCACCTTTCATAGTCCAACTGTCTAAGATAATATTCGGTGCATTGTATACATTGGTTCCACCAAATGTAGAAGCCTCTTCTACCCAATAACGTTTTCCTCCCAATGAGTATGTAAAGGTCAGATTGGCCATCAGTCCTTTCCAATAAAGAGTTGTACCGAATCCACCAAACATATCCGGATTGCTGTCACCCAAATAAGTACGGTCACCATCAGCTGTAATCTTTCCGTCACCATTCAAATCGACAATATAAATATCACCGGCACCTTCGGTAAACGAACTTGCACGATAATAATTGGCAGGCTTACCGGTTGCCATGTCAATGGGTTTCAAAGCCCATACCTCTTCGTTATTTTCGTAAAAACGTCCGGCGTCTACATAACCATAAAAAGTTCCCAGTTTTCCACCTTCTTCCAATTTGTAGTTTTCATACGTACCTCCACCCAAATAAGTGGTTACACCATTAAGTTTTTCCAGAATTCCACGATTGTGTGCGGCATTGAAATTAACTTCCCATGTAAGGTCACGGCTCTTGATAATATCTACGGTAATATCAAATTCTACACCGGTATTGCTGATTGCACCTACATTCTGCTGCGTACTGGTAAATGCCGAAGAAGTAGGAACCGGACGGGAGGTAATCAAATTGTCTACATATTTGCGATACCATCCTATTGTACCACGAATACGGTCATTCCAGAAACCATAATCCAAACCTATATCAGTCTGACTTTGAGATTCCCACTGTAAGGAATTATTTCCCAATGAAGACGGATAAGTTCCCGGATTTCCATTATAAGAATTTGAACCTATATAACTGGAATAGTCATAATATCCTAAGTTCTGAGAACCTGTAAGACCATATGAAACTCTCAATTTCAAGTAGCTGACATAAGGTTTCAATGACTGCATAAAGTCTTCTTCCGTAATAATCCATCCCAATGCACCTGAAGGGAAGTATCCCCAACGGTTATCTTTACCAAAACGAGATGAACCATCGGCACGGAATGTAGCAGTCAACAAATAGCGGTTATTATATTTATATTGCAAACGGGCAAAAGCAGAAACCAATGCAGAACCGTATTTATCACTATCTATCTTATCTCTTGTTGCAGCACTTCCCAAATTAGTCAACACGTCATCATCAGGAAAATCCGAACCTGCTGCTTCCATATAGTCTGTAGACTGCTTTTCTACAGAATGTCCCAACAATGCTTGCACATCGTGTTTTCCAAAAGTTTTATAGAAAGTCAAAAGATTATCCCATACTATTACGTAATTCTGGGTATCACGATGAGTGGAAGAATTGGTATCATCATCATAATAACGACGATTAAAGCTCTCACTTTTCACATTTGAATATGTCGCATTCAGTGTAGAGCGGAATTTCAGGAATGGGAAAATATCATATTCCAAATAGGTAGAAGCGTTCAAGTTACGCGATTCACTGTAATTTTTATCCAAAAGCTCTACCAATGGGTTCTTGGTATAATAGTCGATAGTATTGATTGTTCCATCTTCGTTGTATGCCGGATAGTCTGGACGCATATCAATAATTGTACTAATCATACCGTCCTTATCATTAGCCTGACGTGAAGAAGCGTCCATATTTAATCCGAACTTCACCTTATCACTCACTTGTGATTCAAAGTTGAAACGAGCACCGATATAACGAGAGTTACTTCCTTTTACAATACCATCCTGATCTTTATAATTAACAGAAGCAAAATAAGAATTTGAAGCCGTACCTCCTCGTAAAGACAAGTTATAATCTTGAGTCAATGCATTCTGAGTCATCAAATCCCAATAATTATCTGTTCCGTTATAATAGGCATTAGGCAACCACATATCATCAATATCACTCATATCCCACTGACTGGTATTCAACTGATTAAACTTATCTACATCCATATATTTCTTGTTGAAATAAGTCAATGAACCTTGACGGAAAGCTTCCAATAAATTAGCCTGTTTTGAATATGCCTTGTATTGCTCTGCATTTAATGTTTTAAAATCATTGGAATTCAACACTTGCCATCCCACACGTGAGCTGAACTCAATAGTAGGTTTCATTCCTTCTGTACCGGTTTTTGTAGTTACAATGACCACACCATTGGCCGCACGCGAACCGTAGATAGCCGTAGCAGAAGCATCCTTCAAGATATCAATACTCTGCACATCGTTCAAGTTCAAGTTATACAAGGTATTGGATACATCTCCGGAAATTCCGCTGGAATATTGCGGAACACCATCAATAATCCACAACGGTTGTCCGTCACCAGACAAAGACGATTGTCCACGAATGACAACAGATACAGGAGATGTAGGTGAAGCACTCGAAATCATGACATTTACTCCGGCAGCCTTACCCTGAAGCATTCCAGATATACTTGAAGTCATTGGTGCCATCTCAATGTCTTTCTGGCTAATACGCGATACCGAACCGGTCAAATCTTTGGCTTTCGCCGTACCATAACCAATTACAACCACTTCGTCCAAATCGCTAATTTCAGAAGCCAGACGTATTTTAACATCAGTACGCCCTTTGATGTTTACCGTCTGTGACGCCATTCCAACAAAGCTTATCAACAATTGAGGATTTTTTACTGTAGAAGGATAGCTGATAGAAAAACGACCGTCAAGATCTGTTATCATGCCATTCTTGGTTCCTTTCAAAAGGACAGAAGCACCGGGAATAGGTTCCCCCTTTTCATCCATCACAACACCTGTAATTGTGATATCATCCTTATTGACCTCAATTTTTTCTGCTGTTTTTGACATAATTAATATATGTCCATTTGAAACCTCATAAGTAAGTCCGGCTTCTGCACACAACTTGTCTAATGCTTCTGTTAATGAAACTCCATTTAAATCCAAATCAACCTCCAAGCCTTTTATAGCTTCTTCACGATACATTAAAAATACACCACTTTGTTTCTTAACCAGCTCCAAAGCTTCCTTTACCGATATGCTTTTCTTGCTTATCGAAATAGATACCGCAGAATCATTCTGCCCATAAGCATACAATCCCATTGGATTACATGCTAAAACACACGTAAATAAAGGGATTATTACCCCCCCCCACCGGGGTTTTAACGTCCTAAAATTCTTTCTCTCAATTTTTCTCATAATATTAATTATTAATTAGATATATATTTATTTTCTCTCAACAAATATTTGGTTTTCACGTTTTGAGAAACATACATCAGAAACTTTTTGAATCATTTCCAACGCATAACCCAAAGTTTCCTTTCTTAAGATTGAGCCAGTAAAACGAATATCTTTCAAATCTTCAGAAGCGTAGTCAACATTTATATTATACCAACGTCCTAATTGACACATGATATCTTTTAACGAAGCATTATTAAACTCAAAAACTCCTTTAGTCCAAGCACAATATAATTTGGAATTTACAGGAAGAACCTCATAAATTTTTGATTCTAAAGTTTGACTCAATTGTCTATCTGGAACTAGAATTTCAGATACAGCCCCATTGTTCACCTTTACCTTGCCTTCCATCAGTGTTACCTGATAAGTCTGCTCCTTATATGCACGTACATTAAATTTCGTTCCCAACACACGAATCGTATTCTCTCCGGTTCTCACTTCAAATGGTTTCTCCGCATTATGAGCAACCTCAAAATAGGCCTCACCTTCCAAATAAACAGTACGAAGCGAGTCGAAAGGATACGAAAAACGGAGTGTAGACTGAGCATTGAGCCAGACCTTTGTTCCATCGGCCAATACAAGTGAATATTCACCTCCACGAGGCACATAAACCTCATTCATATTCTTTACATGAGTGAAATTCTTATACTGAAAACGGGTTAGTTCCTGCATCTGTTCAGACTGGGAAGAAGTATCAAGCCAGGTAAACAAGGAGTCTGATAAAGACAGCATGGATCCGTCGTCCGATACCAGCAACGCCTGCTTGGAGCCGCGGTTGGGAAAAAGTTCAGCCAAACTCTCCTCTGCAGTATCGTCAACATAAGAAATGTAATGATAGCCAATCCAGGTACAGCCTATCAGTAATGCAGCCACTGCTGTTCTCAAAGCCCAACGGCGAGCATGCAGGAAGCGACGTTTCTGAGCATGACGATTCCAAGCCTCATCCACATCGAGCTGCTTCAATGCCTCATACTGCAGATTACGTTTACGGATAGCCAGAAATTGCTCAAAAGTTTTCCGGTTCTCAGGTGAAGCAGAAAGCCATACTCTCAATTCTTCATACTCGGAAGAGGAAAGTTTGTTAGTCTGGTATTTTATGAATAGTGTATAAATTCGTGTTTCGTCCATAGGAGTTCCGTAATTATCATTCTACTCCTAAGACAACACAAGTATTAAAATGGGTGACACCTAAAACAAGAAAAATTTAAAAAAATAAATGAAAAATGAAAGAATTAACAATTGGGTCCGTAAAAAACGCATTCCACGTGCCAGATAGGTCTTGACTGTATTGACCGAAACACCCATCTCCTGGGCTACCTCCTTATAAGTTTTTCCCTGAAGGACTATGCATCGAAGCACTTTTGCTTCTTGAGGTGACAAACGCTGGAACGCAGCATGCAGATGATGATAGCTTTCTTTTACGTCTTCTTCCATACAGTCTTCTTCCTGCAAGTAAGCACGTTCTTCCAATTCTTCAAAAATATAAGTACGGTGTTTCTTCAGATAATTCAAAGATAAGTTGCGAACGGCATTAAACAGATAGGATTTCAGATTGGAATCTACCTCACGATAAAAACCTTTCTCCCAAAAACGGAGAAAAAAATCTTGAACCAAATCTTCAGAGTCTTCTATGGATTCGGTTATTTGCACAGAATACAGGCATAATGGTACATAATATGACTGAAACAGACTCTGAAACGCGTCTTCGTCTCCCGATTTCAGCCTTGACAAATCAACCTTATCCAGATAATCCTTATTCATAGTATATCAGTACCGTTAATACATTGACTGCAAATATAGTAAAAGGTGAGTGCAATGGCAAATGAAAACACAGTTTTCAGATTTGACTTTGCCGAACCGCATCCTATATTATCTAAATATAGTGAAAGGTGAGTGCAATGGCAAATGAAAATTAGAATTTTCAATATGCCCATGTAGAAGCATTCTATAATTCATAAAGAGACCTCCCACAAAAACTCTCAATAACAATTCTTTCAAACAAAGTACTTGCAGTTTCACGGTTTTATAACTTACTTTGCACAATACATATAGAAAAAAACACCAAGCCAATGCTGAAGAATTTCAACTATTCCCAAGTTCCAAACGGATATGCACATTGTTTTAATGACAAATGCAAAAAGGCTGAAGAATGCCTCAGGCATCAGATAACCTATCATATACCAGAAGACATCCGGACTATAACTGTACTTAATCCCGCAATCACTTCCCTCAAAGGAGACTGCAAGGAGTTTATACCATGTGTTCCACAGAAAAATGCAGTAGGAATAACCCACCTGCTTGACAACCTCCCCTACAGTACGGCCAGAGATATCAAAAACGAACTGATTGCACATTACGGAAAGACGCATTACTACCGCCTTAAACGGAAAGAAAGGTTCTTTACTCCCCTGGAACAGAACTACGTAAAAAGCGTACTGAACCGTCACGGCATAACCGGTAAACCAGAATTTGATTCATACGAAGAGACTTATAACTGGAACGCAAAGTAACAAAACTAAATTAGCCGTGGTTTCGGATTAGTTTCACCCGTTGAAACTTTTGTTTCATCCCGTAGAAACTTTTGTTTCACTTCGTTGGAACTTTTGTTTCTCGCCGTTGAAACTTTTGTTTCAACGGGTGGAACTTTTATGAAACTTTGTCATTTAACGGATTTAGTTGCATAAACAAAAAAATCCGAAGACGTTTCCGCCTTCGGATTTTACCTCTATTACATGTTTATTGGCTTCTTAAATATTATTTTTCAAGCAATTCTTTCAGAAAACTGTCCAGTTCTTCATCCAGTCCTTTCAAAAGCTCGTCATCATTCAGCATCAACGTATCATCATCTACCAAAAAGAGTTCTGCCACCGTCTCCTTATCTTCATCAACCAAGGTAAATGAATACGGTTTCATCAATACGACATTGTCCAGAAGCTCTTTTTCCTTCATTCTTTTCAAGACATTGCGCAAAGGAAGCTCTACTTCTTCATATAAATCATCGTCATCATATCCGTCCCATTCTGGAACCATCGCTGTAGCTCGCTTGTTGTCATCGTCATCCCATACAATAAGCCGGCCTCCGTCTTCTGTTTGCGGCTGCAAATGAATATCTGTAATGACTTGTTGGTCTGAAGTGGCATTGAAAGAAGTCAATGCCTTTTTAATGGCCTCTTCTATATTGCTTTGTGATTGCGAGCTAAGTTTCATAATTGTTTCCTGCTATTAAATAGTTGATAAATCAACTCAAAAGTACAAAAAAAATGTCAGTTGCAACAATAGTTAAGAAAAAATTACTCGTTAAAACGTTCCAACTGCAGATTAAGCTTCTGCAAAAGCAATTCTTTCTGCTGCAAAGTATTCAGATAACGGTCTATAAATATCCATTCTTCGGGCAATCTCATCAACGTACTGTCCTGCTTCGGACGGGCATTGCCAACTGCCATATCACGCGCTTCCTGTACATACTTTATAGCCGTCTGCATATCACCTTTCATTTCATAATATAAACCTATATTATAGGCTGCCCGCATTTTTTTCTTTTTACTCTTGCCTTTGTAGTCCAACATCCAACTGTCAAAAGCCAAATCCCAATCATTTTCACGCATCGAAACAGCTGCGTCGCGCATATTGATGCTGCCGCCACTGAAATAGTAACGTCCTTCTTCATTCCAATACGGAGATACATGCTTCATGGCCATATCGCCCATATACTCGGAAGCTTCCGTTATGACAATCTTGTCAGTGAGTTCTACCAAGGGCCAGTAAAGTGTGTCTCGATCAACGAAATTCTGGAACGGCTTTACACGACCGGGCATGTACAAACGGGTTTGCACAGTCACGGCTCCAGACACATAAGGCAATTCATCTCTATAATCAGTATACATTGAGCGGGTCTTTATCTTGGCTTTATCTACTGTAAGAAGCATATCTGCTCCCAGTTCTTCCAGAATATTTTTTACCGTATCCGGATGTAATACGCGGGTCTTTGGATTATCATTACCTGCACTCGTAGAAGAAATAACTACTTTGTCAAAATAATTAGCATCAGCAATACATGTTGCCAGTTTCTCTGCTACAATACTTCCATCTGCCTGAAGGGTAGTTTTCACCGTAACTCCATTAAGAGCCGGAATACTTGCAGGCTCCGTATTGTCAATGACGGCAATAGTTTTCACTGTCGGAGCAAAAGTAATATCCGCAGGAAGCAGAGACTCTACCGAAAACTCTTCGACCGTTGCAACTGAAACACATGAGGTCATGCCTACTATGCTGCCTAGTAATATGAGCAAGTATTGTTTCATAATGTAGATACTAAAAGTTGATTTTTACAAAAATAGAAGAATTCGCCTTATATACACACAAAATAAAGGTTAATCATTAAAGTAAAATGGTAAAAAAAATCCGGTACACTGTCATATTTGACAGGTACCGGATTTTCGTTATAAGATTCTTGTCAGAAGGTATCTTTTAGAAAAGATTACGTCCGTGACAGTTTTTATATTTCTTTCCACTTCCGCAAGGACAGGGATCATTACGTCCGATAGTATGCTCTGCACGTACCGGCTCACGCTTCACTTCACGGGTATCACGTCCGGCAGCTGCACGTTGGTTCGGATCGCTCAAATCAGTCTTGGTCTCCTGATAACGCGGACGTTGTGGCAATGGATCCGGAGCAGCTTCACGCACTTGCTGAGGTTCGCGAACAGGTATCTGTGCACGCATCAGTACGGAAATAGTCTGATCGTTGACTTTCTTCACCATATTGTCGAACAGGGTTACTGATTCGAGCTTGAATATCAAAAGCGGATCTTTCTGCTCATAGCTTGCGTTCTGTACAGAATGCTTCAATTCATCCAGGTCACGCAAGTTTTCTTTCCATGCTTCATCAATGGTGTGAAGAAGGATTGCTTTCTCAAACGACTTCACAATTTCACGGCATTCACTTTCATAAGCGGCTTTCAGATTGCATGAGATATTGTATATACGTTTACCGTCAGTAATAGGTATCAGAATATTCTCGTATACGCTACCCTGATTTTCATAAACCTCTTTTATAACCGGCATGGCAATCTGTGCCATACGGTCTGTCTTGCGCTTGAAGTTTGCCATAGCCGCATCAAACAGCTTGGTCTCGATGACATCATCGTTTTCCTTGTTGAATTCTTCTTCGGTTACAGGCATTTCAATGGCAAAGTTCTGCAATACTTCCATCTTAGCCTCTTCATAGCTCTTACCTTCAACAGCCGCAATACAGCAAGACTCAATCATGTTGACAATATCCATACCGATACGTTCACCCATCAATGCGTGACGACGTTTGGTATATACAACCACACGTTGCTTGTTCATTACATCATCATATTCAAGCAAGCGCTTACGGATACCGAAGTTGTTTTCTTCAACTTTCTTCTGTGCACGTTCTATAGAGTTGGATATCATCTTGGCTTCAATCATCTCTCCTTCCTTGAATCCGAGCTTATCCATTACTTTGGCTATACGCTCAGAAGCAAACAGACGCATCAAATCATCTTCAAGAGAAACGAAGAATACAGAAGAACCCGGGTCTCCCTGACGTCCGGCACGACCACGCAACTGACGGTCAACACGACGTGACTCATGACGTTCTGTACCTATAATGGCAAGACCGCCGGCAGCCTTCACTTCCGGACTCAGCTTGATATCGGTACCACGACCGGCCATGTTTGTAGCAATGGTTACAGTTCCGCTCAAACCGGCTTTTGCCACGATTTCTGCTTCTTTCTGGTGTAATTTGGCATTCAATACGTTATGCTCAATCTTACGCATGGTAAGCATCTTACTAAGCATTTCAGAAATTTCAACAGAAGTCGTACCTACCAGAACCGGGCGGCCAGCATTGACCATCTTTTCGATTTCTTCGATAACGGCTTTATATTTTTCACGTTTAGTCTTGTAAACGCGGTCATTCATATCAATACGTGCAATCGGACGATTGGTAGGAATAACTACTACATCGAGCTTATAGATATCCCAGAACTCACCTGCCTCAGTCTCAGCTGTACCGGTCATACCTGAAAGCTTATGGTACATACGGAAATAGTTCTGCAGAGTAATGGTAGCAAATGTCTGAGTTGCAGCTTCAACCTTTACACGCTCTTTTGCCTCAATAGCCTGATGCAATCCGTCTGAATAACGACGACCTTCCATAATACGTCCGGTCTGCTCGTCTACAATCTTCACCTGTCCGTCAATCACTACATACTCATCGTCTTTCTCAAACATGGTGTATGCCTTGAGCAACTGGTTAATAGTATGTACGCGTTCAGACTTAATGGCATAATCGGTAAGCAATTCGTCTTTCTTTGCCAGCTTTTCTTCGTCTGTCAGATCTTTTTCATTTTCCAATGCAGACAATGCTGAAGTAATATCGGGCAATACAAACAGGTTCGGATCGGCAGAGTTTCCGGTGATAAGGTCAATACCTTTATCGGTCAAGTCTACACTGTTGAGTTTTTCGTCAATGACAAAGTACAACGGTTCAACAGCCTCAGGCATACGTTTGTTGTTCTGCTCCATGTAGATTTCTTCCGTTGCCTGCATTCCGGCTTTGATACCCGGTTCACTCAGGAACTTGATAAGCGGTTTGTTTTTAGGAAGGGCCTTATGGCTACGGAACAAAGCCAGGAATCCAGCTTCACGGTCCTTCTTGTCTTCTGACGCAATCAGTCGTTTGGCATCTGTCAGGAACTGAGTAGCCAGCTTGCGTTGAGCCTCAACCAAACGCTCTACCAACGGACAAAGCTGTTCAAAGAGTTGGTCTTCACCCTTAGGTACAGGTCCGGAAATAATCAACGGTGTACGCGCATCATCAATCAACACGGAGTCGACCTCATCGACAATGGCATAGTTATGCATACGTTGTACCAGGTCTTTCGGGCTGTTGGCCATATTGTCACGCAAGTAGTCAAAACCAAACTCATTATTGGTACCGAAAGTAATATCGGCCATATATGCCTTACGACGGGCGTCTGAGTTTGGCTGGTGCTTGTCAATACAGTCAACGCTCAATCCGTGGAACTCATACAACGGGCCCATCCACTCAGAGTCACGTTTTGACAGATAATCGTTCACGGTTACGACATGTACACCATTACCGGTCAGGGCATTCAGGAATACAGGTAAGGTAGCTACCAATGTTTTACCTTCACCGGTTGCCATTTCGGCAATTTTTCCTTTGTGAAGAACTACACCACCAAAGAGCTGTACATCATAATGAACCATGTTCCACTGTATTTCAGAACCTCCGGCCATCCAGTGATTCTGATAGATAGCCTTGTCTCCTTCTATACGGACGAAATCTTTGGTTGCAGCCAGCTCACGGTCAAAGTCTGTAGCAGTAACTTCAATGAACTCATTCTCTGAGAAACGGCGGGCTGTATCTTTTACAATGGCAAATGCCTGTGGCAATATTTCATCGAGTGCTTTCTCATAACATTCAAGCACTTCTTTTTCCAACTTGTCAATCTGTGCAAACAATGACTCACGCTGTTCCAACTCAGTCTCCTCAACTTTTGCCTTAAGTTCGGCAATCTTATCACGCTGAGTCTGCGCCGAATTACGCACATACTGCTGCAACTCTTTAGTCTTGGCACGAAGCTCATCATTGGTGAGCTGACTTATAGCCGGATATGCTGCTTTTACTTTCTCTACCCAAGGCACTATCTCCTTCATATCACGAGTGGCCTTGTTTCCGAACAGCTTACTTAAAAAATCATTAAATCCCATATTATATTATTTTTATTATTTACGAAATGAATTGATATACACCGATTAAATACGATGCAAAGTTAAATTAAAATACTGATTATTCAGCAAAAAACAGAAAGAGTATATCAGCGAATGCTGCTGATAACAGAAGCGCGGCATGCATTGGGAGCACGTATACGCATAAAATGTGCCACTGTAGGAGCTATGCAGTCAACTGTCAAAGGCACACGTATGACTTGAGGTTTGATGGTATAACCAAAAAAGATTACCGGGAAATTGATTACGGCTTCTGAAATATAATGGCTGTCGGCCAACGGATCTTCATTGACGTACTTCCAACCAGGATTCAATTCCAATAAGATATCTCCCGAAACATTTATATTGAATGCGTTATGAAGCATTTCTCTTTCCGGAGTATTGGCATTCAAAATCAACTGATGGGCCGTATAAGCAGCTTTCACACCGCTTACCTGTACCAGAAATTCGGCCGACTTATTCAGTACCTCGGGTAAATTCAGCTGTTTCTGTTCTATCAGAGTACGGTTGAAATAAATATGAAGACCGTCATATGCTTCGACATATTTACCCTGACCGTAAGTAGCCATCAGATACATGTTGAGCAGTGCCGTGCAGCGTTCCATATAAAAATCACCGGTAGGAATGCGATAGGCGGAAAGGTCCATGACTTCAGGGTCATTATAACCCGTAGAAGTAATGAAGAACAGGGTGTTATGAATACCTACTTTCTTGTCTATCATATCAATCAGTTGTCCCAGCTGCTGATCAAGACGGACATAGGTATCTTGTATCTCAACAGGATATTCCGTAACCGACTTATGCTCATAGTTTCCGGCATAATATGTTACAGACAACATATCAGGAACGTCGTCCATTCCTATTGTAGTGCCTTGCAGACAACGCTCTACCAGACGGTTTACTTCTTCATTCACCAATCCTGAAGTCTTAAACTGACGAAACTTCTTGTAATCGGAAAACGAATGACGGAATCCGCGCGGTTGTTCTGAAGAGAAATATGTATATAATGCTTTATTCTGTAAGGTTTCCCATGTAATATCTCCGATTCGGGTATCAATCGCCTGATGATCATTATATGTAGTTATCCACGAAGGGAAGGCTCCATAAAAAGTAGAACCCGACCATTTGCCTGTATAATCATTTATCCACAATGCTGCATTGGCCGCATGTCCGGCAGAGAATACCGCCGCATCACGAAACGGAGCGATTGCATACACCAGAGCCTGTCCTTGTGTAGCAACTTTCAGCTCATCGGCTACCGTAGAAACCAACAGCTTGCGTGGAGAGGTATTTTCAGCAGAATAAATACCCATGAAATCCTTGTCATCTACAGACGACACTATTTTCAGTGTATTACGGTCAAGCCATCTGTTGGATATAATACCATTATAATAAGGTGTAGTTCCGGAATAAATTGCCGCAACCGCAGAAGAACGGTCTACCGGCTTAAACGTATATGAGGCATTGGCATATACACGCCCTTCCTTAAACAACCGCTTGAAACCTTTTTCGCCATATAAAGCAGAAAAAGCCTCCATATAATCAGTCCGAAACTGGTCTATCGTTATACCTACAACTAGCTTCGGAGAAGATGCTACGGATTGTGCCTGCATGCTTGCAAGCGCCAAAGCGGCTACTAAAGATGTTAAAAGGCGTCCCTTCATGAAAGTCTTTTTCGTGTTACAATTAATCTTGCTATAGAACGTATCAGCAAACTAAGCGCCAAAGGTAATATAACTAACGTTATTTTTTGCGGTATCAGCCACCAGAATACTATAAAAAGTGTTAATACCGTAATATTTCCTATATGATATAAATCTTTTCTACGTTTTAGCGCTTTATAAAGCATACATGGCAGAAAAACCAATGGAATAGGATTAAGAATTATAAGAAGATAATTTGAACCTACCGTAGGATGCACCGAAAAGAAAAACAGAAAAGCAATGACACAACCGGCTATGCCTTGTGCACCAAACAATATCAAGTCAAACCACCATGTAGCAAATTTATAACGCAGTTCAAACAACGATATGCATATAGACAATGCCAACAGAATCAGGGCACAAGTCATGGGAGAAAGAGGAAATTCCTTTTCGTACGAATGAGGAACCGGGTCAACGATACGGGAACTGTGCTTTACCAACGGATGTGAAGAACCGTCGAATGTACGGATTACTGCACTGTCCATTGCGTGCATCGTAACAAACGGAGAAAACATCTGAGCTCTTAAATCTATGGCTTTATCAGCCTCGCTGCCCAGACACAAGTCTATTCCAAATTCAGACCAGGGAAAATCCTTTGTAAAGCGATGTACTATTTCACGGAAAGTCAATGGTTCGCGACTAACCTGATAAATAACCTTTCCCTCAATGCTTTCTTCTATTTTGTCACGGGCCCGGGTGGTACAGTTGTCATAAAAGTAATTATACCGATATGTTCTGTTCTGGGGGAGATAGTTCTCTTCCAGTATAGCTATCAGACGTTCTTTTTCCTTCTGAGAAAGATTCAGTTCCTGCTGAACCACATACGAGCCCCGTTCGGCATACTCCATTTCAAAATAGGAATATGGAACTATTCCCAATTGATAATCGGTTTCTCCTTTAACAAAACGATAAATAAAATTGGGAGTCCGGAAACTGAACATTCCATAATTATATACCAGATCTATCCTACGGGAAGGAACTTCCACCCGTATGGCCGTATGTCCGAAAAGTGAATAGATTTCAGTACCCGGAGCACAAGTCAACAGGCTGATACGTATCGAATCGTTTACCTGTGCATGCACTTTTATTGAACAGAATCCGATAAGTATTACTATAATAAGAAGCAGCTTCTTCATTAATATCACAAACTATCTATATTTTTATATTCCAAATTGGTGCTGCAAAGGTAAGCTTTATTTGCTTCTCTTAATGTTATATGCCATACTTTTTTTATTTTAAAGGCAAGCAAAAAGACGTATTTTAACGTGAGTTCGATGAAATATAAGTGTTTGAAGATTTGGTGATTAGCGAAAA